>Ga0247771_1000005_pt1 | contig 178323 bp, 164 predicted proteins | sample UWRJL197509C6_FD_179948 | JGI IMG/M metagenome (GOLD analysis project Ga0247771, IMG submission 179948) | Plant litter microbial communities from Arlington Agricultural Research Station in Wisconsin, United States - UWRJ-L197-509C-6 | ecosystem: Environmental > Terrestrial > Plant litter >... | reverse complement strand
ACCACCGACGGCGTGCGGGCGACCGCGCGCGCCATCACCGAGAACCCGCGCCGGATCTCCTACTTCGGCGAGTGGCGCGCGTTCACCGAGGACGCGGCCGTCAGGACGGCCGCGCGCACGCTGCTCGGCTGACCCCCTTCCGGTACCCGAACGGCCCCGCCGACCAGCCGGACCGGGCGCCACGGCGGTGCGCCCGGTTCGACACGTCACGGCCGACGACCGGGCGGCGGACGCCACCCCGCTGGACTTCTCGCATCGTTCCCCTCTTTCCTCGAAGGGGGTCTTCCCCCGAGGGCGCACGGTGCGCGAGGAACGTTGGCGAAACGTTGACCGCTCGTTGCCGGGCTCGTCAGCGCAGGGGCGCGAGCAGCTCCAGCACCTCGGCGGAACGGGGGTTCTGGGCGGTGAGCAGCATCTCCAGCACCCGTTCCAATGCCAGCCGGGCCTCGTCCGGCTGGTCGAGTCCGAGGTGGACCCGGCCCTTGACGATCAGCGCCTCCGGCAGGGCGATCTGGTCCGCGATCGGGTCGAGCAGGGCGATGGCGGCGTTGACGTGCTCCAGGGCGTCCGGCAGCTTCCCCAGGTCCAGCTCGGCCTCGGCCAGGTTGCCCAGCACGAACCCCTCGAAGTAGAGCGAGCCGACCTCCCGGTACAGCTCCAGCGCCTCCTCGCTGCACGCCAGCGACTCGGCCGGGTTGCCGGACATGCCCTCCAGCGCGGCGAGGTTGAGCAGCGCGTGGGCGGTCGGCACCGCGTTGCCCGACCGGCGGCCCGCGGCGAGCGCGCGGTGCAGCCACTCGGCCGCCTCCGCCGCCTTCCCGGCGTAGAGCAGGATCAATCCGACCGAGACCAGCGCGATCGAGGCCATCGCGTGGTCGCCCACGCGCTCGCTGATCGTGACGGACTCCCGCTGCCACGCCTCGGCCTCCTCGACCCGGCCCGAGACGTCGCAGGCGATGCCCTTGATGTGGAGCGCGCGGCTCAGCGCCACGTCGTCCCCGGTGCGCCGGGCGCACAGCAGCCCCAGCTCCCCGGCGCGCACGAGGTCGTCGAAGTGCCCTTCCGGCTCGTGCAGACCGGGCAGCAGGTAGGCGATCTGCCAGCCGTGCTCGTCGTAGCCCCGGTCGGCGGCGTGCTCCAGCACGGCCAACAGCGTGGTGCGGTGGCCGAGGTACCACGACCGGGCGGCCTTGGCGTCGGGGAAGTCCGGCGGGCGGGGGAAGTCCTCCGCCGGAGGGCGGACGCGGATCGTGCTCGGCGTGTAGGCGACGGTCTTCGCCCGGTGCAGGGCGTGCAGGTACCAGTCGAGGATCCGCCGGGTCGCGGCCGCCAGGTCGTCGGGGTCCTCCTCCGCGACGGCCCGCTCCGCCGCGTACACCTGGAGCAGGTCGTGGAAGCGGTAGCGGCCGAGCTGGTCGCGTTCCAGCAGGTGCACGGCGACCAGCCGTTCCAGCAGCCGCCGGGTGGCCGCGGGCTCGGCGTGCAGCAGCGCGGAGGCGGCGGCCAGGTCGATGTCCGGGGCCGGGTGCAGGCCCAGGTAGCGGAACGCGCACGCGACCTCGGACGCCAACCCCTGGTAGGACCAGGAGAACACCGCGCGCGGATCGATCGCCGGGTCGTCCGGGGTGCTCAGCAGGTCCAGCCGGTCGTGCCGCAGGTCGGCCACGAGGTCGGCCAGCGGGGTCGTGTCGAGGGTCGCGGCCTGCTGCGCGGCGACGACGAGCGCCAGCGGCAGCCGTCCGCACAGCTCGACCATCTCCGACACCGCGTCCGGCGCGGCCGCCGCGCGGTCGTCGCCGATGATCCGGGCGACCAGCGCCACGGCCTCGTCGTGGCCGAGGACCCCGAGGTCGAGCCTGCGAGCGCCGTCGCTGACCGCGAGGCCGCGCAGCTCGTTGCGGCTGGTCACGAGCACGGCGCAGCCGGTGCCGGGCAGCAGAGGCCGCACCTGGCCCGCGTCGCGGGCGTTGTCCAGGAACAGCAGCACCCGACGACCCGCCAGCGTGGTGCGCAGCAGCGCCGACCGTTCCTCGAGGCCACGCGGGATCCGCGCCGAGGGAACGCCGACCGCCCGCAGCACGATGTCCAGCGCGAGCGCCGGTTCCAGCGGCTCACCGGGCCCGTACCCGCGCAGGTCGAGGTGGACGTGCCCGTCGGGGAAGCGACCGCCGACGCGGTGCGCCCAGTGCAGGGCCAGTGTCGTCTTGCCCGCGCCGCCGGGCCCGTGCACCGCGACGACCAGCGGCGGACCGGTGGGGTCCAGGCCGTTCAGCGCCGCGTCCAGCACGGCGAGCTGCTGCACCCGCCCGGTGAACTCGCTGGTGGCGCGCGGCAGTTGGCGCGGCCCCTCCTCCGCGGTGAGGAGGCGCTGGTGGAGCTGCCGGAGGGCGACTCCGGGGTCCGCGCCGAGCGTCTCGGCCAACTCCCGCCGCAACGTCTCGTAGTGGCCCAGCGCGTCCGCCTGCCGCCCGCTGCCGTGCAAGGCGGTGATCAGCTGAGCGGCGATCCGCTCGTCCAGCGGGTGCGCCGCGGCCAGCGCCGTCACCGGCCCGACGACCTCGGCGTGCCTGCCCAGCCGCAGCAGCACGTCGTGGTGGTCCGACTCGGCCGCCAGCCGCTCCGCCAGCAGGGCGTCCCTGGCGTCGACCAGCCACGGCGTCTCCAGCCCGGTGAACGGCTCACCGCCCCACTCCTCGAACGCCTGTCGGTAGAGGTCGGCGGCCCGCGGGTCGTCCGCGCTCCGCGCCTGTTCGACCAGCAGGCGGAACCGGCTCAGGTCGACGGCGTCGGCCTCCACGTCGAGCACGTACCCGGCGGGCCCGCGCCGGATGGCGAACCCGTCGCCGTCCGCCAGCGCGGCCCGAAGCTTGGACAGGTAGCTGCGCAGCGTCCCCGCCGCCCCGGCGGGCGCGGAACCACCCCAGACCCGCTCGGCCAGCCGCTCCGGCGACATCGGCCGCCCGGCCTCCAGCAGCAGCACCGCCAGCACGCTCCGCTGCCGCGCGGGCCCCAGGTCGACCACCCGCTCGCCGACACCGGCCTCGACGCCCCCAAGCAGCCGGAACCAGACCTCCATCGCACCCCCTAGATCCGACGCAGAGGATATCGACCGGCCGCGGGCGTTACGACCTGGACAGGGGCAGTCGCACGGCGGGCGGCAGCGCCGCCGGGACGGGGTTCGCCTGGAACGACTGGATCATCAGCGCCGCGAAGCGGCGGGAGGCCGCGACCCGCGTCCCCGCCGACTCGGCGCGGATGCCGTCGTTCGCCATCAGCGCCAGGCTGAGGTCCTCCACCACGAAGTCCGCCCGCAGCGCGCCGACCGCCTTCGCCCGCCGCACCAGTTCGACCAGCAGGCACAGGGCGTGCTCGCGGTCGACGGCCCGCGAGAGCCGGGCGGTGATCGCTCGGGCGAACCCGCGGTCCAGGGCGTGGACCTCCATGAGCTTCTCGACCACCAGGCGGAACCCGTGCCACGGGTCGTCCGCCGCCAGTCCCTCCTCCAGGATGGCCGAGCAGGTCGCCATCCGGTCGGCGAACGCCTCGGCCAGCAGCGCCTCCTTGGTCCGGAAGTGCCGGTAGACCGTCGCGACGCCGACCTCCGCGCGCCGGGCGATCTCCTTGACCGGCGCGTCCACGCCGTCCGCGGCGAACACCGCGCGGGCGACCACGAGGATCCGCCCGCGGTTGTCGCGGGCGTCCGAGCGGAGCCCGCTTCCCACTTCGGCCGTCACCTCTCTCACTTTAGCCATCGGGACAGGGCGTCCCCTTAGCGTCGATCCGCATGAGAGCAGTCCAGTTCACCCGCTACGGCCCGCCCGACGTCGTCCACGTCGCCGAGGTCGAGGAGCCCCACGCCGGACCGGGCCAGGTCCGGATCGCCGTCCGCGCGTCCGGCCTGTCCCCCGGCGAGACCCTCGTCCGCTCCGGGGCCGTGCGCGACGCGATCCCCGTGGAGTTCCCGTACCGCACCGGGTTCGACGCCGCGGGCGTCGTGGACGAGGTCGGCGAGGACGTCACGGGGGTCGCGATCGGCGACGAGGCGTTCGGCATGACGACCACGACCGCGCGCGGGGCGAACGCCGACTTCACCGTCCTCGCCCACTGGGCGCCCAAACCGGCCGCGTGGACGTGGGAGGAGGCCGGGGGCGCGGCGGGCTCCGCCGAAACGGCCACCCGTGTCCTCGACCGGCTCGCGGTCGGCGACGGCCACACCCTGCTCGTCCAAGGCGCGGCGGGCGCTGTCGGCGCGGTCACCGTGCAGCTCGCCGTGGCGCGCGGAGCACGGGTCCTCGGCACCGCGAGCGAGCACAACCACGACTTCCTGCGGTCCCTGGGCGCGGAGCCGACCACGTACGGACCCGGCCTCCCCCACCGGGTCCACGCCCTCGCTCCGTCCGGAGTGGACGCCGTGGTCGACTGCGCCGGAGGCGCCCTGCCGGACCTCGTCACCATCGCGGGCGATGCCAGGCGGGTGGTCACGATCGCCCCGGACTTCACCGCCGCCGCCCACGGCGTGCACCTGTCCCACTCGGCCCCGGCGGGCGAGGTCGGCACGTCAGCCGACCCGCTGGCGGTGCACGGCCTCACGATCGCGGTGGCACTGGCCGCCGAGGGCAGGCTGCGCATCCCGGTCGCCGCCGCGTTCCCCCTCACCGAGGCGGCGGCCGCGCACGCGTTGAGCGAGACCCGCCACGCGAGGGGGAAGATCGTGCTGATGACCTGATCCGTCGTCCACAGTGGACAAGGCGACCGCCCTGCGCCCGGCGCGCAGGGCGGTCCACCCGTCAGGCGACCGGTTCGACGGCGATGGCCCGTGACGAGACCTCGTGGCGGCGGACCTCCGCGCGGACCACGGTGTTGCCGTAGACCGGCCAGTACCCGTCCGGCAGGGTCAGCCGCACCTCGTACTCGCCGACCGGCAGCCCGGTGAACCGGGCATTCCCGTCCTGGTCGGTGTACAGCGACGTGATGAGCTCGATGTCGTACAGCCCCACCATGGTGATCTTCACGCCCGCCAGGCCGTCACCCGGTTCGTCGCCGTCACCATCCGCGTCGTAGTAGACCCGGTTGTCGGTGGTCCCGGTGGCGCCGGGAACGGAGGCACGGGCGACTCCGGAGTTGTTCGACTCGTCGGCGTCCCCGTTCTCGGCGATGAACCCGTAGGCGATGCTCACCCTGCCCATGTCGGCCGACCGCGCGGGCACGACGCCGCGCAGCACGGCGGTCACCGTCGCGCCCGCGGGGACGTCGATCCCCTCGCCGAACCCGACCCCGCCCCAGTCGGTGACGGACAACTCCCACGAGTCGCCGTTTCCGCCCGCGTACACCGCCACCTTCCGCGCGTCGACCGACCCCCGGTTGACGAACTTGTACGTGACCGCGGCGGTGTCTCCCGCCTGGTAGACCGGCTTGTCGAAACGCGCCGACAGCACGGCGACGTCCGGCGCACCGACCGGCGCTGCGCTCGCCGACACCGTCCCCGCCACCAGCGCGGCCCCGCACACGGCCGCTACCACGGCGATTCCCGAAATCCTCGACACCATCAAGGTCTCCCCCTGCTCCCCACGAGGACCCCCCTCGCTCCAGCAGGGACGTCACGGCGACCCGGACGGTTGCGACAAGTCGCCCGAACAGCCCAACGCCGGGGTCGGCTTGCCCGAGGAAACAGATCTGTGTACCTTCACCGGCATCCGAGGAAACAGATCTGTTTCCACCCTCTCAGCTCGTCGACCCAGTGAGGTACAACCATGGCCCGACAGGTCTTCTTCGACACCACCGGCGGCCCCGAGGTGCTGCACCTCCGAGAGGTCCCCACCCGCGCCCCCGGCGCGGGCGAGGCCCGGATCAGGGTGGACGCGATCGGCGTCAACCGGGCCGACGCGATGTTCCGCGCGGGCCGCTACTTCTACCCGCCGGAACTCCCCTCGACGCTGGGGTACGAGGCCGCGGGCGTGGTCGAGGCGATCGGCCCGGACGTCACCGAGGTGGCCGTGGGCGACAGCGTCGCGGTCCTGCCCGCGTTCAAGCTCACCGACCACGGCACCTACGGCGACCACGTGGTCCTGCCCGCCGCGAGCCTGGTGCCGCGCGCGGCCGACAGCGACCCGGTCACGGCGGCGGCCACGTGGATGGCCTACGTCAGCGCGTACGGCGCGCTGGTCGAGGGCGACCCCGTCGCGAAGGGCGACCACGTGCTGCTCATCGCGGCCAGCGGCGGGGTCGGCCTGGCGGCGATCCAGGTCGCGAACAGCATCGGCGCCGTGCCGATCGCCACCACGCGCACCCCCGCCAAGAAGCAACGGCTGCTCGACGCGGGCGCGGCACACGTCATCGTCACCAGCGAGGAAGACCTCGTGACCAGGGTCCGCGAGATCACCGACGGCCACGGCGTCACCACCGCCATGGACCCGGTCGGTGGGCCGGGGATCATCGACGTCATCGGCACGGTCGCACCCGGCGGACGCCTGCTCGCCTACGGCATCCTCGACCCGCGCAACGACCTCTCCCAAGGCCTGCCGAAGGTTCCCGGCATCGACCTGGGCCTCTACACCCTGTTCCCGGTGACCTACGACCCCGAGCGCCGTCGCAAGGCGATCGAGTTCGTCGAGGCGGGTCTCGCCGACGGGACCTTCACGCCGGTCGTCGACAGCACCTTCGACTTCGTCGACTTCGCGGGAGCGGCGAACCACCTGGAGTCCGGCGCCCAGTTCGGCAAGGTCGTCCTCACCGTTCGGCACTGACCCCTTGCGCGGCCAGCAGCGTGCGGACGGTCACCAGCACGCTCTCCGGCACGGGCAGGCCGCGCACCGACGAGAACGCCATCGCACCGTCGAAGAGCATGACCAGCTGCTCGGCGAGCAGGCCGGGGTCGGCGGCTCCCGCCGCCTCGGCCCGCGCCGTGAAGTAGCCGTGCATCATGTCCTTGTACGACACGGCGACGCCGCGCATCGGGTGCTCCACGTCGACGATCTCGGCCGTCGCGTTGAGCACCGGGCACCCGCGGAAGTCCGGCGCGTGCGACTTCTCCCGCGTGGCCGCGAACACCTCCACGAGGCACTCGGCGGGCGACAACCCGCTGTCCTCGGCCGGGATCAACCCGTCCAGGAACCGGTCCGTCGCGCGCGGCAGGTACGCCGCGATCAGGTGGTCCTTGCTGGGGAACCGCTGGTAGAGGCTCCGCTTGGACACACCGGCCACCTCGGACACCAGGTCGACACCCGTCGAGTTGATCCCCCTGGCGGCGAACAGCTCGCACGCGGCCTCGAGCACGCGCTCGCGCACCCCGTCCACCACGGACACCTCGGACGTCATGCCGCGACTCTAACCCGACGCCCCGACAAAGGGAAACAGATCGGTACCCTCCAGCTCAGCCCTTGCCCGCCTTGCCCACGACGACCGGCTCGAGCAGCATCCGGGACCCGTTGACCGCCGCGGACACCGCGTCCCCACCGGACACCGAGGCGTCGAAGCCGGGCCCCGGCTCGATCCGCACCTCCGGCACCGCGACGACCGACCCGCAGACCGCACAACGCCCGTCGTGGTCGACCACCCCACCGTCCTGGTCGTGCCGGAACACCCGCCGAGCCCCACCGGGCGAGTAGTGCTCGTCCCCCCAGTCCATCATCAACCGCAGCACCGGCCACAACCCGAGCCCCTTGTCGGTCAACCGGTAGTCGACGTTCCCGCTCTCGTCCTCCTCCCGGCGGAACACGCCCTCCCGCACCAACGCCTTCAACCGACTGGTCAGCACCGCCCGCGGAATCCCGAGCTGCGTGGCGAAGTCCCCGAACCGACTGATGCCGAACACCGCGTCCCGCACGATCAGCAACGTCCACCGCTCGCCGACGACCTCCAACGCCCGCGCCAACGAGCAGTTGCGATCCGCGTACGTACTGGGAAGAGCCATGCGGCCAGTCTACGCTTCCAGTTCACTGAACGAACCAACTCACGAACTGGCGGACGCAGTGAGCGACCTGGTCTTGGTGACCGGAGCGGGCGGAGCCCACGGCGCCACCGGAGCCCACCTGGTAAGCGGCCTGCTGGCCCCTGTTCCACGAAAACCTGGAAGTCCTGCATGCCACGACGATCACCACCGAGGGCGTCATCCGCAACGCCTTCGGCCCAGGCCAGGTCCCGTGGATCAGCGGAGCGGACGCGGCGGAGATCGCCCTGGCGGCGTTCCTGCGCCCCCACGCCTTCACCGGCGACACCGCCCGCACCAGCGGCACGGAAAGCACCAGTCACCAGGAAATCGCCACGATGACCGAAAACCTCCTGGGCCGCCCGGTCCGCTTCACCCCGGTGGACGCACCCACCTGGAAACAGGAACTGCGCGACGCCGACCCGACCAGGATCCCGCGGGAAATGGCCGCCCACATCCCAGCGGTAGCCGAGGCCGTGGCAACCGCGGGCCCGATGCTCCCAGCCGACTCCACCCAGTTCGAGCACCTCACCGGCAAGCCCCCGCGCACCCTCGCCGACTACCTGGCAGCCACCGCCCCCCGCTTCACCGCCTGACCAAACCCGCGGCGGTGGGCTTGCCACGCGTTCCCCGCTCGGAGGAACGCGGCCTCGGAGCTCCCGAGCCCCTTCGGCGTCCTCACACGGGCCCCACCGGCACATCCCCCCTCACCGTCACCCGGTGCATGACCCGCTTCTCGTCCCCGTAGTCGTCGACCGCGTAGTGCGCCGTGCTCCGGTTGTCCCACATCACGACGTCCCCGGCGCTCCACCGGTGCCGCACGCTGTGCTCCGGCAGCCCGATCACCCCGAAGAACACCCCGAGCAACGCCCGGCTCTCGTCCTCCGTCACCTCGACGATCCGCGTGGTGAACCCAGGGCTCACGAACAACGACCGCCGCCCGCTCTCGGGGTGCACCCGCACCACCGGGTGCGCGGAGGGTCTCAACGACGTCACCCGTTCGCCTTCCCAGGTGCTCCCCTCGCCTCCCAGCCGCGCGTTCAGGTACTCCTCGAAGTCCTTCCGCCCGTCGTGCACGGCCGTCAGCCCGTCCGCGAGCGCCCGCACCGGCGGGGACAGCGCCGAGTAGGCGGCTTCCAGGTCCGTCCACAACGTGTCGCCCCCCACCGAGGGCAGGGTCACGGCGCGGAGCACCGAGCCGAGCGGCGGTCGGGGCATGAACGTCACGTCGGTGTGCCACACCGGTGACTTCCCGCCGTCGCGGCTGTCCAGCACGTAGATCTCCGGGTGCCGTTCGTCCAGTCCGGGGACCACCGGGTGCGCCGGGGTCAACTCGCCCAGCACGGCCGCGAGGTCGCGGTGGGCCGTCGGGGTCAGGTCCTGCCCGTGGAACACCAACACCTTGTGCTCCACCAGCGCCGCCCGCACGTCGTCGGCCGTCGCCCGGCTCAGCGGCCGGGACAGGTCGATGCCGGACACCCGCGCCCCGATGGTCGCGGTGAGCGGTTCCACCGCCGAGACGACAGTCATGATCGTTCCTCTCCTGTCGGGTTCACGCCACGGCCACCCGGACGGCGGCCGCGATCTCGCCGCGGAAGGCCGCGTACTCGGGTGAGCCGCGCAGCTCGTCGGCGGCCACCCCCTTGCGCGGCAACGTGATCGGCACGTCGAGCGCGATGCGCCCCGGCCGGTCGGTGAGCACGATGATGCGGCTGGCCAGGAACACGGCCTCGTCGACGCTGTGCGTCACGAACACCACGCCCTGCCCGACCTCGTCGGTCAGGGCCCGGACGTCCTCCTGCAACCGCTCACGGGTCAGCGCGTCCAGCGCGGCGAACGGGACCGGTCCGCCTTGGGCACGTCGGCCCAGCGCAGCGCGGCGCTGATGTTGCCCGCCACCGTCTGCCACGGGAAGAGCCGGGGCTGCTGGAACACCACGCCCACGTCCCGACCGGGCACGGGGGCCCGCCCCAACCGCCGCACCTCCCCCGCGGTCGGCCGCTCGAACCCGGCGATCATCCGCAGCAGCGTGCTCTTGCCGGACCCGGACGGCCCCACGACGACGAGGAACTCGCCCGGATCCACCCGCAGGTCGATCGGCCCGAGCGCGGGCACGGCCCCGGCCCTCGTCCGGTAGCTGTGCTCGACGTCGACCAGGTCGGCCAGCGGCTCACTCGCCATCGACGGCTCCGGGACCGAGCAGGGCGGCCCGGAAGGTCTCCAGGTCGGGCACGGCGTCGATCTTCTTCTGGTCGTGCAGGAACTCGGCGGCGTCGCGCAGGCGGTTCGCCAGCTGCCCCGGCGCGTCCTTCGTGCCGAAGTAGTCCGGCCCGCGCTGCTCGGCGTGGGTGAGGTAGATGTTCTGCCTCAGCTGCGCGGCGGCGTCCTCCTTGCTGCTGCCGATCTGCCGGGCGACGGCGTCGGCGACGACACCGGGATCCGTCTTGATCAGGCCGATCGCGTGGTCGGTCGCCTCCAGCCACTTCGCGATCACCTCGGCGTTGCCGTCGATGAACTCGGTGCGCGCCACGGTGAACGTCAGCGTCGGCCTGCCCGCGGTGGCGAGCTTCGCGCTGTCGGTCAGCGTCACGCCGTCCTGCTGCAACCCGCTCAGCACCGGTGTCCACACGTACGCGGCGTCGATGTCGCCGCGCTGCCAGGCGGCCTGGATGTTCTGCGGCTCCAGGTCGACCAGCGTCACCGCGGCGGGGTCCACTCCCGCCTGCCGCAACGCGGCCAGCAGGCTGTAGTGCGCGGTCGAGCTGAACGGCGCGGCGACCTTGCGGCCGACCAGGTCGGCGATCTTCGTGACGCCGCTCGCCTCGCGGGCCACCAGCGCCTCGCTGTCGCCGATCACGTTGAGCAGCTCGATCACCTTGTACGGGATGTTCAGCGGCGGGCACAGCGCCGCGGCGGCGGGGCTGCTGCCGATCACCGCGAGGTCGATCGCGCCGCCGAGGAACGCGGTGTTGATGCTCGCGCCGGAGTCGAACGCGGTCCAGGTGATCCGGTGGTCGGGCAGCGCCTTCTCCAGCGTGCCCTGGTCCTTGACCAGCAGCGTGCTGTCGGCGAAGTTCTGGTAGGCGACGCGCACGACGCGCTCCGAGCCCGAGCTCGACCGGGACGAGGAGCCGCCGACGCCGCACGCCGCCAGCACGGGACCGAGCGCGAGCAGGGACAGGACGGATCTGCGGGTTACGGACACGCGAACTCCTTGGCAGAGGGGGATTTCCCGGTCACACCAGGCCGCGCCACGGCGACAGGACCCGTTGGACCACGACGATCGCGGAGTCGATGAGCAGGCCGGTGATCCCGATGACGAACAGCCCGAGGACGACCACCGAGGTCTGGTTGTAGCGCTGGGCGTTGAGGACCATGCCGCCGATCCCGTCGGCGCCGTTCACGGTCTCGGCCGCCACGACGGAGCTGTAGGCGATGCCCACCGCCAGCCGCACGCCGGTGATGATCTCCGGGGCGGACGCGGGCAGGACCACCGACGCGATCACGTGGCCCCGACCGGCGTCGAGCGCCTGCACGGCCTCCACGTCCTGCCGGTTGACGCCCGTGACCGCGGTGGCCGTCGCGACCGCGACCGGCGGGAACGCGGCGATCATCAGCAGGTAGACCTTGGGTTCCTCGTCGATGCCGAACCAGATCACCAGCAGGCTCAGGTACGCCAGCGGCGGCAACGCGCGCAGGAACGTCACGGCCGGCTCGGTGACCGCCCGGACGAGCGGCACCAGGCCCATGACCAGGCCGAGCCCGACGCCGAGCAACACCCCGTACGCCGAGCCGTAGCCCACCCTGCGCAGGCTGACCCCGAGCCGTTCCAGCAGCGTGGACCCCGCGTAGCCGCCCTGCCCGTTGGCGGTGTCGGAGGTGGCCAGCAGCTGGTGCCACACCTGTCCCGGCCCCGGCAGGACCACCGGGGGCCAGATCTCGGCGAGCGCCAGCAGCTCCCACACCGCGATCAGGACGAGGACGGCCCCCGACCGCACGAGGAGCGTTCTCCCGCCGGGCGCCGGGCGTCTCGCGCGTGGCGCGGCCCTGGTGTCCGCGGGCGGGTCGGCAAGTGCCTGTGACATGGGGGTTCCCGTGCTCTCACGAGGGGGTTTCGTCAGGCTTCCGGCGTTAATGTACCGATGTACACTGCGTTCCCCGACCTGTTCCGCACTGTGGACACCCGCCGTGAAACCCTTGCGCCGAAGGCATTTCTCGGGCATGGAGGACGTATGGCACCGGCAGCTCCCGCACCACGCCGCCGGGATCCGCACCGCAGGGAGCGGATCATCGAGGCCGCGGTGGAGGTCATCGGCGAGTCCGGGCCCGCGAGCCTCACGCACCGCGCGGCCGCGGCGAAGGCGGGTGTTCCGCTGGGCTCGACGACCTACTACTTCGCGGACCTGGACGAGCTGTTCGACGCCGCCGTGCGCACGGTGGCGGAACGCAACGTCGCCCGACTGCGCGCCTGGGCGAACTCCTTGCCCGCACGGGCCGACCTGTGCGGCGAGCTGGCCGAGTTCCTGGTGCTGCTGACCACCCGCCACCGCCTCGACACCGTGCTGGCCTACGAGCTGTACGGGATCGCCCTGCGCCGCCCGGCGCTGCGGGCCGCGAGCACGGCGTGGGACGACATGCTCAGCGAGGTGTTCGCCCTGCGCGTGGACGAGGGCACGGCCAGGGCGTTGACGGTGATGTTCGACGGCCTGCTGCACCAGGCGCTGGTGTCGCCGCGCGCGGTGGACCGCGCGGACTTCGAGGCCCCGCTGCGACTGCTGCTGGGCGGTCCGGGGTAGACGGGTGTGGCCCGGCCCCGTGCCGGGAAGCGCACGGGGGCCGGGCCACCTGCCGGGGTGTCAGCCGGGGTCGAGGACGCGGGTGAGGAACCGCCGGGTCCTCTCCTCCGTCGGATCGCCGATCACCTGCGCGCTGGTCCCCTTCTCCACGATCACCCCGCCGTCCAGGAACAACACCTGATCCGCCACCTGCGAGGCGAACCGGATCTCGTGGGTCACGATCACCGTCGTCCACCCCTCCGCGGCCAGGTCCTTGATCACCGCCAGCACCTCCCCCACCAGCTCGGGGTCCAACGCCGACGTCGGCTCGTCGAACAGCACCACCCGCGGCTTCAACGCCAACGCCCGCGCGATCCCCACCCGCTGCTGCTGCCCTCCGGACAGCTGGAACGGGTAGGCGTCGGCCCGATCCCCCAACCCCACCTGCTCCAACAACGCCGCCGCGGCCTCGACCGCCTCCTCACGAGGCCGCTTCTGCGCCACGACCGGCCCCTCGATGACGTTCTCGAGAACCGTCATGTGGGGGAACAGGTTGTGGGACTGGAACACCATCCCGCTCTGCGCCCGCAGCCGCGCACCCTCCCGCCGCCCGGCCTTCCCCGCGGGCAACCGCGCGAAGTCGATCTCGACGTCGTCGATCCCCACGACGCCGCTCTCGGGCGTCTCCAGCACGTTGAGGGACCGCAGCACGGTGGTCTTGCCCGAACCGGACGGTCCCAGCAGGACGGTGGACGTGCCCTTCGCCGCCTCGAAGTCGATGCCGCGCAGCACCTTCCGGTCGCCGAAGGACTTCTCCAGGCCGCGGACCCGGATGCGGGCTTGCTCGGTGTTCTGCTCGGTCATGTGGCCACGTACCTGTCGAGTCGGGTCTCCAGTCGTTTCTGCGCGGCGGACAGGCCGACGCAGATCACCCAGTAGTACAGCCCGGCGAAGGCGTACAGGGCGAGGAACTCGTTGCTCTCGGCGGCGGCGAGCTGCGATTCGCGGAACAGTTCCGTGAGCAGCACGACCGAGCCGAGCGAGGTGTCCTTCAACAGCGAGAGCAGGGTGTTGGACAGCGGCGGGACGGCGGTCCTGGCGGCCTGCGGCAGGACGATCCGGCGCAGCGTGTGCGAGTAGTCGAGCCCGATGGTCGCCGCGGCCTCGAACTGGCCCTTGGGCACCGCCAGGATCGCCGACCGGACGACCTCCGCGGCGTAGCCCGCCACGTTGAGGCTGAACGCGATCACGGCGGCGGTGAACGGCGGGAACTTCAGCCCGATCTGCGGCAGCCCGTAGAACACGATGAACAGCTGGAGCAGCAGCGGTGTGCCGCGGATGATCGAGATGAACGCCCGCGCCACGCCCGAGAGCGCCTTGGACGACGAGATGCGCGCGAGGGCGACGAGCAGGGCAAGCACGAGCCCGATCGCGAAGCTCAGCGCCGTCAACGGGATCGTCACCTTCACCAGGCCGACGAACATCGGCCACGCGGTGGTGCGCAGGACGTCCCACGTGCTGCGGTGGCCCCGCCCCTCGGACAGGTCGGCGCTGCCGCCGTCGGGCACGGACACGTCGGCCTTGAAGTACTTCCGCGAGATCCCGGCGAGGGTCCCGTCGGCCTTGAGCGCGGTGATGGCCTGGTTCGCCTGGTCGATGAGGGCGTTGTCGTCCTTGCGGAAGGCGAGGACCTGCTCGCTGCCCTCCTCCCCCGCGTTCGCGGCGATCTCGACGTCCTTCGAGCCGGTGCTGGCCAGGTAGTCCAGCACGGCGATGTTGTCGTTCACGATCGCGTCGACCCGGCCCTGCGCGAGCAGCGCCGCCGCCTGCGCGAACCCCTCGACGGCCTCCACGTTCGCCCCGGCGTCGCGCGCGACCTTCGCCCAGTTGCTCGTGCTCGACTGCGCGGTGGTCTTGCCCTTGAGGTCGGCCAACGACTTCACGCTGTCGTCGCCCACCCGCCGGACCACGACGCCGCGCGAGTAGGTGTAGGTGTCGGACAGGCCGTACTTGGCCTGCCGCTCGTCGTTGCGGGAGACCTGGTTGGCGATGACGTCGATCCGCCGCGCGTCCAGCGCCGGGAAGATCGCGTCCCACTGGGTCTCGACGAACTCGAGCTTCCACCCGGCCTTGGCCGCGATGGCCTTGACCACCTCGATGTCGTAGCCGGTCAGTTCCTGCGTCCCCGGATCGTGGAACGAGAACGGCGGGTACGTCCCCTCGGTGCCGACCCGGACCACGGGCCGGCCCGCGTCCTGCGCGGGCGCGGCGCTCGCCTGCGACGGCGAAGCGATCACCATCAGCAGGAACAGCACCACGCCCCTGAGCACATGTCGCATCAGCGACTTCCTCTCCCTCCGCGGCTCCCGGAGTCCGGTGCCGTGGACGGGACACTAGTTCGGTCGGGCGAACACGGCTTGATGATCCACATCGCGGGACGGTCGTCGGGGATTTGCTCTCCGGCGGCTCGGCTGATCCGGAGGCCGGCGCGAGTCCACGACGAAGTTGCGAGGAACCCTCGAATCGCGAGTCGATTAATTCGTTTCCGCCGGGCAATTCACCGGTTTGCCGATCCTGCTATTTCTTCCGTGCGCGTCTCGCCGCGAGCTATACCACCTTGGCCGCCCACCGGACGGGGATGATCATTGCTCCGATCAGGTGTTTTCAGCGTGATGACCTGGCTATTCGCTCCGGATTGGCATTCGAGTGACATCCTCTGTGCCCCGAACGTGTAATTGCACGGACGTTGAGGGTTGCTATGTTCGTTCAGGCATCGACGACCTCAGGAATTCCCCGCCAGCGATTGGTGGTTCACTCCCTTGACCGCGATCGAATCCACTCCCGACATCGCGCCGCCCCCGTCGAGCCTGGGGCGCGCGGCGGCCCGGAACCTCGCGACGACGACCAAGTCCGTCCCGCAGATGCAGGCCATCTCGTCCCGCTGGCTGCTGCGGCTGCTGGAGTGGAAGCAGGTCGAGGGCGGCGTCTACCGGGTGAACCGGCGGCTCAGCTACGCGGTCGGCGACGGGCGGGTGGCGTTCGAGAAGACCGGGGCCGTGGTGCGGGTGATCCCCGCCGAGTTGGCGGAGCTGCCGCCGTTGCGCGGCTACGACGACGGCGAGGTGCTGTCGGAGCTGGCCCGGCGATGTGCGCAGCGGGAGTTCGGGCCGGGCGAGGTGCTCGTCGAGTTCGGGCACCGGGTCGACCAGGTGGTGCTGATCGCGCACGGCAAGGTCGCCAAGTCCGGGATCGGCGCGTACGGCGACACGACGGCGTTGGGCGTGCTCAAGGACGGTGACCACTTCGGCGCGCAGGCCCTCCGCTCCGACGGCGGGATCTCCGAGTTCACCGCGACGGCCATCACCTCCGGGACCGCGTTGACGTTGACCCGGCGGGACTTCGAGGAGGTACTGGGGTTCTCCGAGTCGCTGCGCGCGCAGCTCGACCGGACGGCCGAGGTCGGCGGCGCGGCGAACGCCGTGGGCGAGGCCGAGATCGACATCGCGTCCGGGCACGCCGGGGAACCGTCGCTGCCCACCACGTTCGTGGACTACGAGGGTGCGCCGCGCGAGTACGAGCTGAGCGTGGCGCAGACCGTGCTGCGGGTGCACACGCGGGTCGCGGACCTCTACAACCAGCCGATGGACCAGGTCGAGCAGCAGCTGCGGCTGACCGTCGAGGCGCTGCGCGAGCGCCAGGAGTTCGAGATGGTCAACAGCCCGGACTTCGGGCTGCTGCACAACGTCGACTTCGCCCAGCGCGTCCCGACGCGGACCGGGCCGCCGACCCCGGACGACCTCGACGAGCTGCTGTCGTTGGTGCCCGAGAACCCCGGCTTCTTCCTCGCCCACCCGCGCACGATCGCGGCGTTCTACCGCGAGTGCAACCGGCTGGGCGTCTACCCGAACGACACCGGGCCGGACGGCCACGACCGGATCGCGTGGCGCGGGGTGCCGATCTACCCGTGCGGCAAGATCCCGGTCAGCCCCACCCGCACCAGTTCCGTGCTGTTGATGCGCACCGGCGAGGAGAACCGCGGCGTGATCGGGCTGCGGCCCGCCGCGCTGCCGGACGAGCACGAACCCGCCCTCAACGTCCGGTTCACCGGCGTCTCCGACCGGGCGATCGCGTCCTACCTGGTCAGCACCTACTACTCCGCGGCCGTCCTGGTGCCGGACGCGGTGGCCCTGCTGGAAGGCGCGGAAGTCAGCCGCGACAGCTAGTTCACCCGCGACAGCCAGTCCCCTAGGAAAGGAACCACTCCTGTGACCTCTGTTCGCACCGCTCCCGCCGAGGTTCTGCGCACCGCCTACCAGAAGTCCGTGGCGTCCTACTGGAACGCCGAGCAGGACCCGGTCAACCTGCGGCTGGGCGACGTCGACGGGCTGTACCACCACCACTACGGGATCGGCGAGGTCGACCTGTCCGTCCTGGAAGGACCGGAGGACACCCGCGAGGCGCGGATCATCGCGGAGATGCACCGGCTGGAGACGGCGCAGGCCGACGTGCTGCTCGACCACCTCGGGGACGTCAAACCGACGGACCGGCTGCTCGACGCCGGGTGCGGGCGCGGCGGCACGAGCATCATGGCCAACCAGCGGTTCGGCTGCTCGGTCGACGGGGTGTCGATCTCGCAGAAGCAGGTCGACTTCGCCAACCACCAGGCTGCGGTGCGCGGAGTGGACGACAAGGTGCGGTACCACTTCCGGAACATGCTGGACACCGGCTTCGAGACCGGGTCGCGGCGCGCGATCTGGAACAACGAGTCGACGATGTACGTGGACCTGCACGAGCTGTTCGCGGAACACGCGCGGCAACTGGAGTTCGGCGGCCGGTACGTGACGATCACCGGGTGCTACAACGACGTGACCGGCGGCCGGTCCAAGGCCGTGGCGCAGATCGACCAGCACTACACGTGCAACATCCACCCGCGCAGCGCGTACTTCAAGGCGATGACGGCGAACGGGCTGGTGCCGATCTCGGTGGTCGACCTGACGGCGCTGACGATCCCGTACTGGGAGCTGCGGGCGAAGTCGTCGGTGGCGACGGGGATCGAGGAGCCCTTCCTGACGGCGTACCGGGAGGGCAGCTTCCACTACCTGCTGATCGCCGCCGATCGGATCTGACGGCGGTGCGGCAGATGATGTCGACGTTCACCGGGTTGGGGACGTCGGCCGGGCGGTTGGCGGGGCTGGGTACTTCGGGGGCCCCGCCTGTCGTCGAGGATCCGTCTTACGGCTATCGGGAGTGGGGGGACGGGAGTGCGTCGCCGTTGTACTGCCCGGTGGCTGAGCGGGTCGACGACGCGCTTGGGGAGGTGGTGGACGGGCGGTTGATGGTCTGGGCTCAGGAGTGCGGGTTTTCCGCCGCTGAGGCTGAGCAGTTGGGGAAAGCCGGGTTCGGTCGGTTGGTGGTGTTGGCCCATCCGGATTGTGGTGATGTGGAACGGCTGTTGATCTCGGCTCGGTTGAACGCCGCTTGGTGGGCGGCGGATGACCTGTGGGCGGATGACACGGCGTTGGGGGCTGTGCCGGAGGAGTTGCCAGGGCGGTTGGCTCTGGCGATGGCGGCTATGGATCCGATGCCTCGGGTTGGGGAGTTCAGTTCTTCGCTTGAGGCTGCCTTGTCGTCGGATCGGGTGTTGGTGGCGTTGCGGTCGGGGATGGATTACTTGGAGGAGTGGGGTACTCCGGCGCAGGTGCAGAGGGTTTGTTATTCGACGTTTGCGATGTTCGTTAGTTGGACGGCTTATGCGGCGTGGAGACATTCGGGGAGGAGGCCGCCTGCTTGGGAGTACCTTGCAGCTCGGCAGCATGACAGTTTTTATACTTCTATGACGCTGGTGGATGTGCTGGGAGGGTATGAGGTCGATTCCAACGTTTATTTTGATCCGCGGATTCGGCGGGCGGCCGTTCAGGCTGGGACCGCTGCGGTGTTGGTGAACGATCTGTTCTCGGTGGCAAAGGATCTTGCCGATGAGGATCCTCCTTGCAACATGGTGTTGCAGGTGGCTGCCGATCGGGGGTGTTCGGTGGAGGAGGCGGTTGAGGTGACCGTCTCGTTGCACAATTCGTTGGTTCGGGATTTTCAGGAGGGGTGTCGGGAGGTTGCGGCGGTGCCGTTGCCGCAGTTGCAGCGGTTCATGCGGGGGTTGAAGGCCTGGATGGGAGGTGGGTTCGAGTGGCACTCCACTAGTCCTCGGTATCGGTGAGGGTGGGTGTTGCGTCGTTGGGGAACCCCCGGTTGCGCCAATTATCCCACTCTCTTTCGTCTTGTCAAGGCTGGAAAGACGCCTTGACAAGACGAAAGAGAGTGGGGGCGCAAAAACAACCGGGGGCCGCCAGGGGTGGGGGTTAGAAGAACCTGCCGGCACGGTCCAGTCTTGGTGCGGTGCGAGTGCCGGCCGGGGGCCGGAAGACTTTGGCGCGGTTGCGTACGGTGCAACTTAGATGTGGGTTGGGTTGGTCACAGGGTCTCGTTGGGGCCGGGGGCCCGCTGACTGCGGCTGCCGATGTGGCCAGGCGGTGGGGGCTAGAGCTGCGGTACCTCAGTTGAAGGTTGCCTGCGGCAGTCAGCCTGAGGCGGTTCGGATCGCAGGGTTGCCTCCGGCAGGCCTACAGCTCGTCGACGGCGCAAGGTTGCCTGCGGCAGGCCTACGGGGGTTGATGGCGCAGGGTTGCCTGCGGCAGCTGGCTTGAGAGCCGATTGCCTGCCTGCTTGAGCTGGCTGGTTGGTTCGTGTCCGATTTTATTTGGGGGATTTGCCCCTTAAAATTGGAGATCGGGCAGGGCTTTAGGGCACTGCCTTTTGGCCCGATCAAGGGGCAAATCTAGGGGCCCCAAATCAAATCGGACACAGCACGCTGGAAATCGAAGCCGCTAGGTGGCCAGGCTGGAAGCCGCAGCCGCTGACCAGCCAGGCTGGGAGCCGTAGCCGCCAATCAGCCCGGCTGGAAGCCGTAGTCGCCGGGTGAACCAAGCTGGGAGCCGTGGCCGCCAAGCGGGCGGGCTGGGAGCAGTAGCCACCCAGCCCGCCCACGCTGGAACAGGCAGCCGGGTCAGGCGCTCTCCGCCGCTGCGGCACGGCCGGTCTGGCGGCCGGTGAACAGGCAGCCGCCCAGGAACGTGCCCTCCAAAGCCCGGTAGCCGTGCACACCCCCACCGCCGAACCCCGCCACTTCACCCGCCGCGTATAGCCCCGGCACCGGCTGACCCGAAGCGTTCAGCACCCGGCCGGACAGGTCGGTTTGCAAGCCGCCCAAGGTCTTCCGCGTGAGGATGTTCATGCGGATCGCGACCAACGGACCGGCCGACGGGTCGAGGATCTTGTGCAGGGAGGCCGTGCGGGCCAGTTGGTCGCCGCTGTACGCGAGGGAGTTCCTGATGCCCATGATTTGGGCGTCCTTGGTGAACGGGTTGTCCGTTTGCTGGTCTCGCAGGGTGATTTGTTTGCGCAGGGCGTCCAGGGAGATGAGGTTGTTGCCCGCGATGCGGTTCATGCCTGCCACCAAGTCCGGGAGGGAGTTGGCCACTACGAAGTCCTCTCCCCTGTCCATGAAGGCCTTGACCGGCAACGGGGTGCTGTTGAGGAGGCGACTCGCCAGGTAGGCGATCAGGTCCTTCCTGGTGAGTTCGGGGTTTTGTTCCGAGCCGGAGAGGACGAACTCCTTGTCGATGATCTTCTTGTTCAGGACGAACCAGGAGTACGGGTGTCCTGTTCGTTGGATCAGGTCCAAGGTTCCCAAGGTGTCGTAGCTGGGGACGCCTGGGCTGGGGAAGCGGTGGCCGGTGGCGTCGAACCACAACGACGACGGTGCTGCCAGTACGCGGATGCCGTGACCTGGCCAGATCGGGGTGTGGTTGGTCAGGCCCTCGGTGTAGTGCCACATGCGGTCCGGGTTGACCAAGCGTGCGCCTGCCAGTTCGCTGATGGCCAGCATGCGGCCGTCCACGTGGGCCGGCACGCCGGTGATCATGCGGGTGGGTGGGGTGCCCAGGCGTGACGGCCAGTTGCGGCGGACCAGGTCCTGGTTGCCGCCTATGCCGCCCGAGGTGACGATGACCATGGGGGCGTAGAGCTCGAAGTCCGCCACTTTCGTGCGGGAGCTGGGGGTGCCCCTGGTGGCTGTGCTGGGTTGGAGGACGCTGCCGCGTACGCCGGTGACCGCGCCATTTGTGGTGATGAGGGCGTCTACCTGGTGGCGGAAGCGGAACGTGACCTGGCCTCGTGCCGCTGCGGCGCGGACGAGTTTTTCGAAGGGTTCCATGACGCCTGGGCCCGTACCGAGAGTCAGGTGGAAGCGGGGGACGGAGTTGCCTGGGCCGTCTGCTGATTGGCCGCCGCGTTCCGCCCAGCCGACGATCGGCACCCAGCTCATGCCGAGGCCTGCCAGCCAGGAGCGTTTCTCGCCCGCGGCGAACTCCAGGTACTTCTCGGCCCACTTGGCGGCCCAGTAGTCCTCGCCCTGCGGGTTGTCGACGCCACGGTCGAAGCCTGCTGTGGCGAACCAGTCGGACTTGGCGAGGTCGAGGGAGTCCTTGATTCCCGCCAAGCGCTGCTCGTTGGAGTTGACGAAGAACAGGCCGCCCAACGACCAGAAGGCCTGGCCGCCGAGGCTGGCTTCGGGTTCCTGGTCCAGGAGCAGGACCTTGCGGCCCGCCGCTGCCAGTTCCGAGGTCGCCACGAGGCCCGCGAGGCCGGAGCCGATGACGATCACGTCGGCGTCGGTTCTGGGGGCCGCGCCCGCTTGGCCGAAGCCGAGGGTGGTCATGGTCGTGGCGGCGGCCAGGGCGCCTCCGGCCGCGAGGAGGTGGCGGCGGCTGATGTCCCTGCTGTGAGGTGAACTCATCGTTGAGCCCTTCAGGGGAACGAGCGGTCGGCGGCGTGGACCCGGCGGTTACTGTCGAGTAGACACGTAACCAGTGCGGGGACGGGCGCGGGTAGGGTCTCGTCCCCAAACGCCGTCGACCCCGTTGTGCGCCGGCCACAACGACGTCCGGAGGTGCCGTGCGGGATCAGCGGACGACGGCGTTCGCGTTGCGGGTCATGGGGGCGATGGCCGCCGACGCCGGGGTGCTGACGCGGGTCGTCGAGGCCGCGCGGGAGAACTCGCCCGAGGTCGCGCGGCTGCCGGAGGCGGAGAACCGGCGGCACATCGCCACGCTGCTCGCCGAAGGGGCCGCGCACCTGCAAGGCGGTGGTGACGGGGACTTCTCGGCGGCGCAGGCGTTGGGGGCCGACCGGGCGGCGCAAGGGGTGTCGATCGCCGGGTTGTTGCGCGGGGTGCACGCCGGGCGGGCCGAGGTCATCCGCGCCGGGGTGGAGTTCGCGCGGGCGACCGGGGTCGACGACTCCACGATCCTGGACTTCATCGTGGACGTGGACTCGTACGTGGCGGCGGTGGAGCGCCACATCATCAGCAGCTACCACACGGCCGAGCTGCGGCTGTCACGCACGGCGCGGGACCTGAACACGCAGGTGCTGCGCGGGCTGCTGGTGCCGGACGGCGGTTTTCCCGAGCCCGCGCTGCTGGCGCGGGTGGGGATTCGGGCGGACAGCCGGTACCACTGCGTGGTCTCCGACGTGACGGATCCCAGCCTGGCGCGGACGCTGGAGCAGCGGCTGCTGGCGTTCGGCGGGGTGTACGGGCTGGTCGAGGGGCGGCTCGTGGGGGTGAGTCGGCACGAGCCGTGCCCGCCGGACGAGGGGGCGTTGCTCGTGGTCTCCCCTGCCGGGCCGCTGACCGGGCTGCGCGGGATGCACGCGTTGTGCGTGCGAGCCCTCGCCGTCGCGTCGGCGCGCGGTGCGCACGGGGTACAGCCGCTCGTCGACCTCGCGGTGGAGACGGCGCTGGCCGCGCAGCCCGCGATGGCGGGCACCCTGGCCGACGAGTTCCTGCGGCCGCTGGACCCCAGGAGCGCGTTCCACCACGAACTGGTCGCGACGGCGTTGTGCTACCTGGACCACGGGCGGCGGATCGGCGCGGCGGCGGCCGTGCTGCACCTGCACGCCAACACCGTCCGCTACCGCCTCGACCGGCTGGCTGAGCTCACCGACGTCGACCTGGCCGACGTCCCCGGCCGGTCCCACGTGCTCACGACCCTCGGGACGTGGTGGGCGCTGCGCACGTGGATCGACCGCGGGACGCCGGGGAGGTGACCCGGCCGTCAGCCCTTCATGGCGTCGAACATGCCCGGCTCGTACGAGCCCGCCGGGGTGCGCGCGATGACGTTGAGCCGGTTGGCCGCGTTGATCAGGGCGAGCAGGCAGAGCAGGCCGGCGATCTGGTCGTCGTCGTAGTGCTTGCGCACCGCGGCCCACGTGTCGTCCGAGACGCCCTGGTGGGTGTCGGCGAGCCGGGTCCCCTCCTCGGCGAGCGCCAGCGCGGCGCGTTCCGCCTCGGTGAACACGGTGGCCTCGCGCCAGGCGGCGACGAGGTTGAGCCGGACCGCCGACTCACCGGCGGCAGCGGCGTCCTTGGTGTGCATGTCGGTGCAGAAGCCGCAACCGTTGATCTGGCTGGCGCGCAACGACACCAGCTCCTGCGTGGCCTTGGGCAGGGGCGACTGGTCGACGACCAGGCTGGCCGCCACGAAGCGCTTGCCGAACTTCGCGGCGATGTCGTTGCCGAACAGGTCGAAACGGGCGTTCATGATCTCGTCCTCACTCGTGGTGTCGCACTGGACGACCACAAGACGCACCTCACCCCTCGTGCCGTGACAGGGCGGGCGAGTGACGAGGGCGACAAGGCGGTGCTGTCACAGAACGGCGGCCGCCGGCGTCTGCTGGACGTCACGGCTGGGGAGTGAACAGGAGTCACCATGCGCCCGAACGACCAATCCGCCACGACGGCCTTCGTCGCCCACCGGAACCTGCTGTTCACCGTGGCCTACGAGATGCTGGGCTCCGCGGCCGACGCGGAGGACGTGTTGCAGGAGACGTGGCTGAAGTGGGCGGGCGTCGACCTCGACACCGTGCGGGACCAGCGCGCGTACCTGGTCCGGATCACCACCCGCCAGGCGCTCGACCGGCTGCGCGCGCTCGGCCGCCGCAAGGAGACCTACGTCGGGCCGTGGCTGCCCGAGCCGCTGCTGACCGCGCCGGACGTGGCGGAGGACGTCGAACTGGCCGAGAGCGTGTCGATGGCGATGCTGCTGGTCCTGGAGACGCTCGCGCCGACCGAGCGGGCGGTGTTCGTGCTGCGCGAGGTGTTCGACCTGGGCTACGACGAGATCGCCGACGCCGTCGACAAGACCCCCGCCGCCGTGCGCCAGATCGCGCACCGGGCGCGGGCGCACGTCGCGGCCCGCCGACCGCGCGAGGTCGTGTCCCCGACCGAGAACCTCGCCGCGTTCGAGGCGTTCCGGACGGCCGCGGAGACCGGTGACCTGAACGGGCTGCTCGCCCTGCTCGCGCCGGACGTGGTGTTCCTGGCCGACGGCGGCGGGGTCAAGCAGGCCGTGCCGCGACCGGTCGTGGGGGCGGACAAGGTGGCCCGGCTGATGGTCGTCGGACTGGGCCGCATCGCCGAGACGACGATGTCGCTGGGCACGGTGCAGGTCAACGGCCACCCGGCGCTGGTCGTCCGGCAGGACGGCGAGATCGACACCGTGATGGCGCTGCGCGTGGACGGCGGGCTCGTGACCGGTGTCTACGCCGTCCGCAACCCGGCGAAGCTGTCGCACGTGGACCGGGAGACCGCCCTGCACCGCTGACCCCCGTTCGTGCGGTTTGCCGTTGCGCCACAGGGGGCATCCCCGGTTCAGCACCGCTTCCGCGAACCGAGAGAAGGCGAACACCATGGGGCTCGACGACAAGTTCGACGCCAAGGCCGATCAGCTCAAGGGCAAGGCCAAGGAAGGCGTCGGCAGCGCGACGGACGACGAGGGTCTCGAGGCCGAGGGCAAGGGCGACCAGGCCAAGGGCCACGTCAAGGAAGCCGTGGAGAAGGTCAAGGACGTCTTCAAGGGCTGACCGCGTTTCCAGACGCTTTCCGTGGCCGGGCGACCAGGGGTCGTCCGGCCACGACGCGTTTCCGGGTCCTCTGTGGAGGGTTCCACCCCTCACGACGGGGTACCCGAGGGGCATGTCAACGGTCGAGATCGAGATCCCCAGCCCACCGGAGCAGGTGTACGCCGTGCTCGCCGACGGCTGGACGTACGCGGGGTGGGTGGTCGGCGCGACGCACATCCGCGACGTGGACGAGCACTGGCCCGCGATCGGTTCCCGGATCCACCACAGCGTCGGCGCGTGGCCGTTGCAACTCCAGGACGAGACGCGGGTGCGCTCGGTGGAGCCGGGCACGTCGCTCGACCTGGACGCCAAGGCGTGGCCGTTCGGCGTCGCGCACGTGCGGTTCGAGCTGAGCCCCACGCCCAACGGCGGCACGCGCGTCACCATGGCGGAGAAGGCGGTCAGCGGCCCCGGCGCGCTGCTGCCGGAGGCGGCGCAGGCGCTGTTCCTGACACCGCGCAACACCGAGACCCTCAAACGGCTGGCCGACGTGGTCGCTCACCGGTAGACGGCCCGCAGCGCGGCGCCCACCACCGCCCGGTAGGCGCCGCCCGCGTGGCCGTCGCGCGCGAGCGCGGCCCGCGCCGCGTTCGCCCCGCACGCGCCGTGCACGCCGCCGCCCGGATGCGCCGACGCGCCCGCCAGGAACAGCCGGTCGACGGGGGTGTCCGAACGGGACAGTCCCGGCGTCGGGCGGAACACCAGTTGCTGGTGGATGCTCGACGTGCCCGCGTTGATGGCCCCGCCGACCACGCTGGGGTTGCGCTCCTCCAGGTCCGCGGGCCCGCTCACGGCTCGCGCGAGCACCAAGTCGCGGAACCCCGGCGCTTGGCGCTCCACGACCTCCTCGATGCGATCGGCCTGCCGCTGGAGCCGGTCCGGCGACCACACCTCGTCGCGCGGCACGTGCGTGTAGGCCCAGACCGCCTCCGTGCCCGCGGGCGAGCGGGTCGGGTCGGCCGTGGTCATCTGGCCCAGCAGCAGGAACGGCGTGCTCGGCACCCGGTCGCACGCCAGGTCGTTCGCGAAACCGGCCAGTCCGTCGAGGTCTGCTCCCAAGTGGACGGTCCCCGCCAGTCGGGCGTCCTCCGACGTCCACGGGATCGGCCCGGACAACGCCCAGTCGACCTTGACCGTGGCGTCGTCCCACTCGAAGTCGGCCAGGTCCTCCAGCAGGCGCGCGGGCAGGTGCTCCTCCCCGACCAGGTCCAGGTACAGCAGCGGCGCGGGCACGTCGGCCAGCACCGCCTTCCGGGCGCGCACCAGCCCGCCCTGCGCGTCCCGCACGCCCAGCGCGCGGCCACCGGCCACGACCACCTGCCGCACCGGCCGTCCGCACTCCACCCGGCCGCCGCGGGATTCGAGCCTGCGCACGAGCGCGGCGACCAACTCCCCCGCGCCGCCCTCGGGCACCGGGAACCCGACCTCCTGGCCGAGCATCGCGAGCAGCCAGCCGAACACGGCCCCGCCCGCCTGGTCCGGGCCGAGGTCGGTGTGCAGGGCGTTGCCCGCCAACAGGATCCGCGCGCCGTCGCCGTGGAACCGCTCGGCCCCGAACCGGCGCACCGGCTGCACGGCCATCCGCGCGAACCGCAGCGCCTCGGCCACGCCCAGTTCCCGCAGCAGCCGCGTCCCCGAACGCACCGGCGGGAACGGTCCGAGGAGCGCGCCGAGCAGGTCGTCGCGGAGGCGCCGCCACCGGGCGAACTCGGCCAGCCAGGCGTCACCGTCGCGCGCGTCGAACTCCCCCACCGACGCGGCCGTCCGCTCCGGGTCCCTGGACAGCAGGGCGGACCGGCTGTCCGGGAACACGTGCGCGAGCACCTCCGGGGCGTGCGACCAGCGCAGACCGTGCTCTTCCAGCCCGAGCGCGCCCAGTGCGGGCGAGGCGACGCCCAGCGGGTAGAAGGCGCTGAACAGGTCGTTGCGGAAGCCCGGCGCGGTGATCTCCGCGGTCCGGACGGCCCCGCCGGGCGTCTCGGCGGCTTCCAGCACCAGCACGTCCCAGCCCTGGTCGGCCAGCACGTTGGCCGCGACCAGGCCGTTGGGCCCCGAGCCGATGACGACCGCGTCGACGGTCACCGGGCCCGCAGGCGGAACGAGAGGGCGAGGTGGTTCACCGTCGCGGGGACGTCCGGGGTCATGGAGACCGCCGAGGTGGGCACGGCGGTGTGGTGCTCCAGCAGCGCAGCGAGGGCCGTGGTGGCCGCGTCGAGGTCGTAGCCGAAGGGCCTCAGCGCCGGGTTCTCCTCGGCTTCGCCGTCGAGCCAGATCCGCGGCTGGAAGCGGTTGGCGTAGGTGAGGGTCTGCCAGTCGCGGTGGAAGAACGGGGTGTGCACGACGAACGTGGTACCCGCGGGCAACTCCACGTCACCCCAGGTCGTGGGCTCGGTGCTGCGCTTCGTGAGCAGCGGCTCGGCGGGCCACAGCCTCCCCGACTCCAGCACGGCGGCGCGCGTCTGGTCCAGTTCGTGGGGACCGTCCTGGTCGAGTTCCGCCCGCAGGGGTTCCGCCTCGTGCGGGTAGGAAGCCACCAGGTGCAGAGCGCGGAAGGCGACCACGGCGGTGGCGTCGGGCCGCGGCCACCCGCCCGCGAAGCACGCCCAGTCCAGCGACCCGGTGGCGTCGGCGTGGCGCACCACGAGGTCCATGCCGTGCCGCACGTCCGTCGGAGCGACCACCGCGGGCTCCGGAGCCCAGTCGAGGACGCGGGCGACGTCGGTCGGGTCGACCAGCAGCACCACGTCCCGTCCCGCGAGGCGCAGTCGGACCGGCGCACCGTCGTGCTCGGCGCGCAGGTGCTGCATCGCGCTGATGGCCGAGGCGTCCCACTGGCGTTTCTGGGCGACCGCGCGCCCGGCCCGGCCGTGGGCGGCCAACGCGGGCAGCACCACCTGCCGCGCGACGCGGAGCGCGTCCGAGGTGGACGCGCGCACCGGCGACTTGCCCGTGGCGGACGCCCTCACACGGCGCGGGTGGTGCAGCGGGTGCGAGGACAGGTGTTCGGCCATGTGCCGGGGATACCGCACGCCGACCGGCGCAAACCGCCGAAGTTTGCCCACCACTCGTCGGGGAACCCCAGGCCGCCGGGCGTGCGGCCCGGCCAGGACCGAGGAGTGGGCGTGACCGAAGGCGTGCAGGACGTCGACACGGCGAAGATGGACGAGGAACTCGCCCGGACGCAGGAGTTGATCGACGAGGCCAAGGAGTCGGCCGAGGAACTGGCCGAGACCAACCCCGACCCGTACGAGACCGACGCCGAGGCCCGCGAGGACACCCGGTAAGAGCGGTCAGGGCAGGTCCTCGGCGGTTACGAGGGCGTGGACCGGCAGCAGGCCCGGTGACCGGAACTGGTCGACGACCACGGCGCACCCGACCAGGTCAGCGCCCGCCGCGACCAGCAGGTCCCGCACCGCCAACGCCTGGCTGCCGGTCTCGACCCAGTCGTCCACGAGCAGGAGGCGGTCGCCCGGCGCGACCGACGCCCGCTGGATGCGCAACGCGTGCCGGATCCCCCGGTAGTCCGGGTCCGTCTCCCGCACGAGCTTCTCCCCCGGCAGCATCCCGGCCGCCTTGCGCACCGGCACGAACCCCACGCCGAGTTCCACCGCCGCGGCCCCGCCGAGCAGGAACCCCCGCGACTCGATCCCGCACACGGCCGTGACACCCGCCTCCCGGAACGGCTCCACCAGCGCGTGGACGGCGGCCTGGAAGGCAGGCCCGTCGCGGAACAGCGGCCACAGGTCCGCGTGACCGCCGATCCACCGGAACCGGTCCAGCACGAGCTCGCGCGCGGTGATCGTCATGACGCCGGATCCTCACGCACCCGGCGCGCCGGGGCGACCGACTTTCGGCCACCGGCGGCGCTCTCGACGACCGTCCACCCTGCCCGGTACGCCGGTCTCGGACGGCTGCCGGTGATCGTCAGCCGCGAGTCGCGATGGCCAGCAGGTCGCGGGCCGGACCACGCAAGGACTGACCGCTGGGCCACACGGCACGCAGCCGCCGGGTCAGGTCCAGGCCCGCGATCGGCACGCGCACCAACGCGCCCGCCGCGAGTTCACCGACCACGGCGTAGGTGCTCAGCACGGCGGGGCCGATGCCGCCCATCACGGCGGACTTGATCGCGGTGGGTGAGGACACCTCCAGCAGCGGGGCGGCGACCGTGCCGCCGTCCTGGTCGCCCACGGCGGCCTCCAGGACCTCGCGGGCTCCCGAGCCCGGCAGGCAGCTGACCAGCGGTGTCGTCGCCAGGTCCGCCGCGCGGGCCGGGCGGCGGCGGGTGGCCCACGGGTGGTCGGGGGCCACCACCAGCACGAGTTCGTCGCGGGCGACCTCGCACGACCGCAGCCCGGACGGCACCGCGGGGCCTTCGAGGAAACCGATCTCCGCCGCTCCCGACAGGACCCGACCGGCGATCTCCTCGGAGCCGCCGGAGCTGAGGGCGACCGAGGTGTCCGGGTCGACCTTCCGCAGCGCGACCAGCCACCCCGGCAGGAGGTACTCGGCCACCGTCACCGCGGCGGCGATCCGGACCTGGCTGTCATGGCCCCCGCGCAGCGCGGCGATACCCGCCTCCAGGTCGGCCGCCCCGTCGAGCGCGGACCGGGCCCAGCTCACGACCAGCTCCCCCGCGGCCGTCAGGGTCGCGCCCCGCGCGAGGCGCTCCAGCAGCGGGACGCCGACGCAGTCCTCCAGCAGCCGCAGCCGGGCGCTCGCCGCGGGCTGCGACAGGCCGTGCGCGCGGGCGGCCCGACCGATGCTGCCCAGCTCGGCGACGCTGCGCAGCAGGTCGAAGCTGGTCAGGTCGGCGACCCGAGGGGACAGGGGCATAGCCCCAGCCTATGCCTCCATCGGCGATCGGGGTCTACTGCGGCGGCCCGAACGGGCGGAGGGTCACGACCATGACGATCACGCTCGACCCCACCCGCACACCGGTTCGGACCGCGTTCGGCCCGAACCGGTTCACCTCGGCCATGGGCACGGGGATCGTCGCCAACGCCGCCGCGACCCTCGGAGTCCCCGGCCTGCGCGGCCCGGCCACGGTCGTCTGGGCGGCCGCCGCGGTCCTGCTCGTCGTGCTCTGCGCGGCCTGGGCACGGCGGTGGCGCGAGGTCCGCGCGGACGACCCGGTGATGGCCCAGTTCTGGGGCGCGCCGCCGATCGCCCTGGTGACCGTCGGCGCGGGGGCGCTGCTGCTCGGGAAGGACTGGATCGGGCTCGGTCCGGCGCTGACCCTCGACTGGGCGCTGTGGACAGCGGGGACCGTGTTCGGCCTGGTCACGGCGGTCCGGATCCCCTACCGGATGATGACCGCGCTCGACGTCGCGCCCGGCAGCGCGTTCGGCGGCTGGCTCCTGCCGGTGGTGCCGCCGATGGTGTCCGCGGCGGGCGGCGCGGCGCTGATCGCGCACCTGCCGGACGGCGGGTTCCGGCTGGGGATGCTGCTGGCGTGCGCCGCGATGGTCGGCGTCAGCGTGCTCGCCACCCTGGTCGTCCTGCCGCAGCTCCGGCAGCGGCTCGTGCACCACAGGATCGGGGCGGCGGGCGTGCCGACGACGTGGATCGTCCTCGGCGCGCTGGGCCAGTCGATCGCGGCGGTGAACCTGCTCGGTGACGAGACCACCGCCGTCCTGCCCGAGCCGTACGGACCGGCGGGCGCGGTGGTAGGCCTGTTCTACGGCGTCCCGGTCTGGGGTTTCGCGCTGCTGTGGCTGGCGCTGGCGGCCGCGCTCACCCTCCGCACCGCGCGCCGGGGCCTCCCGTTCTCGGTGGCGTGGTGGAGCTTCACGTTCCCGCTCGGCGCGCTCGTGTCCGGCACCAACGCCCTGGCGGCGCGGGTCCACTCCGGACTGTTCACCGGCACCGCGACCGCTCTCTACGCCCTGCTCGTCGCGGTGTGGGCGACCGTCGTGGTCCGAACGGTGCTCGCGCTGCGCCGTCCGGCGGAACCGGTACAGTAGCCGCGACGGCGGTGGGGCTCGCCGTTCCGACCTCGGAGAACCGCAGCCGGTCGGCTGCCAACAGTCCCTACTCAACTCACGGGCGAGTGCTGCCCGCTGACGAGTAGGAGCCTCGTGGACATCGACCCGGACCTGCGCGAGACCCCCCAACGCCACCAGCCGGTCGACGCGGCCCTGCTCGGCGCGATCTCCGTCGGCGGCGGCCTCGGCGCTCTGGCCCGCTACGGCGCGGGCCTGCTGCTCCCGACTCCCCCGGACCGCTTCCCGTGGGGCACGTTCGCCGTCAACGTGGTGGGCTGCTTCCTCATCGGCGTGCTGATGGTGCTGGTCACCGACGTGTGGTCCGCCCACCGCCTGGCCCGGCCGTTCCTCGGCGTAGGGATACTCGGCGGGTTCACCACGTTCTCCACCTACGCGGTGGAGGTCCACCGCCTGCTGCACCCCGGCACGGTCGGCGTCGCGTACGCCTACCTCGCGGGCACCGTCGTGGGCGCGCTGGCCGCCGTCACGGCCGGGGTCCGGCTCACCCGCGCGGTGGTCGGCCGATGACCGTCGTCCTGGTGTTCGCGGGAGCGGTGGTCGGCGCTCCCCTGCGCTACCTCACCGACCGAGCCGTGCAGTCCCGCCACTCCGGCCTGTTCCCGTGGGGGACCCTCGGCGTCAACGTGGTCGGCTGCCTCGTCCTGGGCGCGCTCGCGGGGGTGGGCAGCGCGCTGCCCACCCCCGCGATGGCCCTGCTGGGCACCGGCTTCTGCGGCGCCCTGACCACGTACAGCACCTTCAGCTACGAGACGCTGCGCCTGGTCGAGGAGGAGGCTTACCTCCACGCCGTGCTGAACGTGCTGGTCAGCGTGGCCGCGGGCCTCGGCGCGGTGTACCTCGGGTACGCACTCGTCGGCTGACCGCGTCAGGCGGTGTTGAGGCGCACGCCGATCGTGGCCATGCTCGCCTGGAGGTCGGCGAAGTAGACCACCCTGGAGCACACCCGCCCGGCGGGCGCGTACCCGGCGCACGGCCGCGTCTCGCCCCCGGTCGCCATGCCGCTGATCACGCCGCGCGCCAGCAGCCCGCCGTCGTTGGTCGGGCTGGCCACCGGCCCGCCGCTGTCGCCCTGCCCCACGATCCCGGTGGCCCGCGACCCGGTCACGTCACTGCCCTGCAAGAGGTTCGTGACCCGGCTGACGCCGTTGTACGGCGGGTCGTAGACAAGCGTGACGCCGGTCCCGGTGATCCGGACGTTGCTGCCGTCGCACACCGAGCCGGAGTACGACCCCGACAGGCAGAAGGCGTTGCCGGTGCTGTTGGCGATCGAGCCGCGGACCGGCACGCCGTTGGGCGAGCCGGGGTCGCCCAACGGCGGGTTGATGCTGGTGCCCCAGTACACGTAGCCCGCCGACCCGGACGGGGTGAGGATGAGCTCGACGTCCATCTGCGTCGACCGGCCCGCGGGAATGGTGCTCCCGTAGACGTTCTGCGCCGCGTTGCCGCTGCCGTCGTCGTACAGCCCGCCGCCCCACGTCCCCTCGCCGCAGTGCGCCGCGGTCAGGAGGTAGGTGGCGGCCCCGTTCAGGCCGGTCACGCCGAACGCGCTGGTGCACGAGTTGTTCCCGGACCGGCGCAGCAGGAAGCTGCCGCCCCAGTACGCCGCGGAGTCGAAGTAGCGGGTGGTGAACGAGACGGGGTCGGTGGCGGTGACCGACAGCGGCACCGCGCTGTCGAGCGCCGGGACGACCTTCCGGGCGTCGCGCGGCGCGACGTCCGACGGCAGCCCGTCCAACCCCACGTCCAGCCCGGTGCCGTCCGGCTTCGGGCTGACCCGCATCATCCGCTGCCCCGTGCTCCCCGTGGCGCGCAGCGGTTTCCGCGAGATCCGGTCGGCCTCCGCGAGCAGTTCGGCCTCGGTGTACGGCGCCTGCCGCACCACGACGCCGAGGCCGTCCGCCCTTGCCGCCCCGATTCGCGCGGTGACCGCCGCGGGCGGCTCGCCCTTCCAGTACAGGTCCAGCTTCTTGCCCTCGAGGTCGACGACGACCCCGGAGATGCCCCCGGTGGTGTCCTTCGACGCGGCGGCGCGGATGTCCTTCACGACGGCGTCGAGCTTCTCCTGCACCGCCCAGATCGCGCCCGCCTCGGTGGACGCGGTCGTCTTCCGGTCGTCCGGCCCGGTGCCCGCCAGCGCGGGCGGAGCGGCCGCCAGCAGCGCCCCGACGCACAGCACCACGGCCGCGCGCCGTAACGCCCTCGAACGAGTTCCCATGGATCTCCCCCTTCATCCGGTCACACCGATCAGAACCAGGCACGTCCCTTGCCGTCGTTGCGGTGGTACATGCCGTCGCTGGACTGGTAGCAGTTCGGCGAGCACGTGGGCGCGGCCGGGGCGTTGCCCGATCCTCCCGACTTGCCGGACCTGCCCGACCCGCCGGTGGCGGCCTTGCGCTCGGGCTTGTCCGGGCCGAGGTTGACCGCCGGGTGCGTCGCCAACCACTTGCAGGCCTCCGCCTGGGCGAACGGCCCGTGGCAGTAGGAGTTGTTCAGCGGGTCGATCACCTTCTGGAACCGACACGGGTACGGCCCGAAGAACCCCTCCGGTGTGCAGTCGGACTTGTTGGCGGGTCCGTAGACCGCGTTGTAGGCGTCGCGTTCGATGGCGTTCTTCTGGTCGTTGGCCAGCGCTCCCATCGCACCGAGACCCGTGCCGAACAGGTCCGACCCGAAGGCCTTGTCCTTGAGGTCCGTCGCCTTCTCCCCGATCTGGTCCCAGTCCTGTTTGGTCCGCCCGACGCCCTTCCAGTTCTGCGGACTCCACTTGTCCCTGTTCTGGACGATCGACTTCGCCCTGCCCACCAACCCGCGGCTCAGGAAACCGAGCCCCAGCCCCGCCACGTCGAACGCGATGGACAGGCCGTCGCCCTTCTCGATGGACTGCACCAGGTCGATCGCCGTCAGGGCGGCTCCCAGGACGAACGCGGCGGTGCCCAGTCCGGGCACGAAGCCCAGGACGTTGAGTCCTACGCCGATCCAGTTCTTGTTCTTGTCGACCCACTTGGCGGCGTTGTCCAAACCGGACTTGATCTTCTTGCCGATCCAGTCCCAGAACATCCCGGTCGGGTCGAACTTGGTGAGCGGGCTGTTGTTCGCGTAGCTGTAGCCCTGCATCTGCTGCGGGTCGGTCAGGTCCATCTTCGGGTCCACGGACAGGAACCGGCCCAGCTGCGGGTCGTACTCGCGGGCCCCCAGGTGGGTCAGGCCCGTGGAGGCGTCGGTCGTGCCGCCTACGAAGCCCTTCTCGCCGGGGAACGCCGCCAGCCCGCCGCGCGGTGCGCCGAACGGCAGCTGCCGCCGGGTCGTCACGTCGAGCGCGCCGCTCGCCACGGCGACCTGCGCGGTGCTCTGGTGGTCGTCCGCGAGCCAGGTGAGGCCCTTGGCGTCGCGCATCGCGACGGTCGCGCCGCCGTGCTGGTAGTAGCGGGTGGCGTCGAGCGCCCCGGTGGCCTTGGTGAGCCGCACCTCCTGGCCGTCCAGGTAGAGCGTGGTGCCCACCGGGTCGCGGCGGATCAACCGGTCGCCGTCGGCGTCGTAGAGGAACTCGGTGGTCTTGGTCCCCTCGGTCACCTTCGCCAGGTGACCCTCGGCGTCCCAGTCGAGCCGCTGCGCACCGGAGGCCAGGTTCCGGCCGATGGTGTTGCCGGACGCGTCGTAGTCGAACCGGTCGGTGGCGGTGCCGCCCGGTCCCGCGGTGGCGACCGACGTGAGGCGGTGACCACCAGCCGGGTAGGTGGAGGTGCGGACGGTGTCGCCGCCCGCCGCGTGCCGGGTCTCGGAGACCCGGTTGCCGACCTTGTCGTAGCCGAACGACTGCCAGTACGGAGCCGGTCCGCCGAGCCCGGTGACGGTGGGGTCGGCGTCGCAGCCGCCGGTGGGCGTCCACGCGTCGGTCACGCGCTGGAGGAAGTCCATCCGGAAGCACTGGACGTCGGCGGGCTTGCCGGTCGGGGTGTCCGCGATGGACGTGATGTTGCCCGATTCGTCGTAGGAGTAGTGGACGTCGGACACCATGGGCTGCGGCAGTTCCGCGTCCACGATGGTGCGGTTCAGCTCACGGGTGTTGGTGTCGTAGTAGCTCGACAGCCACACGCGCTTGCCCACCGCGCCCAGCTGCACGCGCTGGACCTCGCCGTAGCGCGTGTAGTCCGTGTCGGTGACGTACTCGGCGGTGACCCCGCCGAACGCGCCGGAGGTCTTGGTCGCCTTCCCGAAGTCGTTGTAGGAGTGGGAGACCGTCTCGGTCGGCAGGGAGCCGATCTTGGGGTAGGTGGTGCTCTCCTGGTCGCCGCTCTGGGTGTACTTCGAGTACGTCTCGTACTTGCCCGCCAGCGCGCCTTCCCGCTGCGGCACGGTGATCCGGTTGCCCAGCGGCGAGTTGAGCGCGCTGTAGCCCAGCACCGACGAGGTGTACGCCTCGCCGTCGACGAAGCGGGTCGACGTGGCCGCCAGCCCCTTGCCGAACAGGACCGTGTCGTAGGTCCACTCGGCGAGCTTCGGGCCGGTGGCCGACCCGGTCCGCGTCGCGGTCCGCCGCCCCAGCTCGTCGTAGGAGTTGACCAGGGTCACGCCCTTGGCGTCGGTGCTGGTCAGCAGTTGCCCGGCGGCGTCGAAGGTCACCGTCGTGGTGCCCTTGTCCGGGTCCTCGTCCCGCACCTGGCGGCCGTGCAGGTCGTAGGCGCGGGTCCAGGTCGCGCCGCCGGGGTCGGTGACCTTCTCGGTCTGGCCCGCGGGCGTGTAGGTGTAGGTGGTTGAGTCGTACTCGCCCTCCGGCTTGGAGCCGTGGTACTGGCGCAGCTCGATCGTCCGGCCCTGGGCGTCGTTGATGATCGTGGTGGGCGTGCTGCCCTTCGGCGGGGTCACGTTCACCCGGTCGCCCGCGTAGGACGTCGAGGTGCGCCACTTCTCGTTCGCGCCGCCCTTGGTGATCTCGGCGGTCGTCCGGCCCACGCCGTCGTGCTCGGTCACCGTCTGCATGGGGATGTCGACGTCGGAGGCGACCCAGAGCCGGTCGTCCACCGGCGAGTCGGTGAAGTACGGCATGGTCGTCTTGTAGGCGCGGCCGTGGGAGTCGTAGCGGGTGTCGACGACGAGCCTGCCGCCGCCGGACGCCGGGGTCTGCGTCTGCCGCAGCCGCAGCAGGCCGTCGTAGATCTCGTTGCCGCTGGTGAAGTTGCCGTTGGGGCCGACGGACGTGGTGGTGACGACGGTCGGGCCGTCGTTGCGGTAGGTGTAGCCGAACCGCTGGTTGCCCTGGGCGTTGGTGGCCCTCGGCCGGTTGGGCAGCCACACCTCGGTCTTGCGGCCCAACGCGTCGTACGTCGTCTCGGTCGTGCGGCCGTTGGCGTCGACCTGGGTGGTCGGCTGGCCGAACGCGGGCTCCACCGTGGTGGTGACCGCGTGCCCGAGCGGGTTGGTGGCCACGGTCTTGGTGAGCGGACCACCCGCGGGCGGCACGTACGCGGTGGTGGCCGTGCGGCCCAGCGCGTCACCCGTCGAGGTCACGCGGCCGAGCGCGTCGTAGCCGGTGGTGGACTCCAGGCTGTACACGGGACCGGACGCCGGGCGCTGGTCGAGCACCTCGGTGCGGGTGACGTCGCCCCTGTCCGGCGCGGCGCCGAACTCCTTGCCGTCGTAGGCGAAGCGGGTGTCGGAGAGGGCGTCGGCCGGGAACGACGGCGTGGCCGTGCAGGCGACGGCGACGGTCTCGACGCGGGCCGGGTCGGCGATCAGCCACCGCTCGGTGTTGCGGACGATGGTGGTGCGGGTGCACTTGTCGTCCGCGGGGGTCGAGACGTCGCCGAGGTCGTTGGTCGTCACGGCCTGGCCGCGGTCGTCGTAGGCGGTCTCCTGGCGGGTGGTCCGCCTGCCGATGCCGACCGTCGTGTAGCTGGTCGAGACGCCGGGTTTCACGATGTAGGCCTTGAGGATCCCCCTGGTGGCCGTCGGTCCCTGGACGGTCGGGGTGGTGATCGTCTTGGATACGACGCGGTCGCTCTCGCCGTCGCGGGTCTGCGTCTCGAACGCGAACCCGCCGAGCCAGTCGTCGTCCTTGCGGGCCACGCCCTCGGAGTCGGTGACCGACACCGACCGCGTGCCGCTGGGCTGCTTGTCGCCGTCCATGCCGCGGTAGAAGCGCTGCTCGGTCATGGTGATCGGGCCGCTGGGGTCGTCCGGCTTGCCCTGCCGGATCAGCACGGTGCCGAAGCCGCGGAAGTCGTTCCAGGTGCGCTTGTCCTCCTTGGTGAACTCGGAGGTGTCGTACGCCCACGCGGCTCCACCGACGTACTCGTAGGCGGTGACCTGCTCGGTGTTCGCCGAGATCCGGTCGGACTGCACGACCTGCGCGACGACGTACTTGTGGAAGTAGTCGGTGCGCTCGCTGAAGTCCTTCTTGGCCCACCGCATGGGGAAGCAGCGCTTGGTGTTGGTCTCCGCGTTGGCGGGCAACGAGCCGTCGGCGCAGTCCGGTGGGGCGTACACGACGCTGGTGACACCGCCGGTCTCGCTGACGATCCCGGTGACCCGGTAGCGCAGCAACGGGCCGAGGCCGTCGACCTTGTCGACCCGGTTGGCCATCGGCGCGCCCTCGAACGTCACCGGCGGCAGCTCGACCGGCGTGCCCGCCAAGCCGGTGTGGGAGACGCCCTTGAGCCACAGCGCGGCCTTCTCGCCGTCACCGGGCTTGGGGTACTGCTGGTCGAACGACCACGACTCGACGTCGGAGTACCCGGAGCCGGAGCGGACCTTCGTGGTGACCTTCGCCAGCCGCTTGGTGGACCAGAACGTCGGCGACTCGTGGTCCACGCAGGTGGCCGTGTCGCACTTGTCGTCCCACGCGACGTCGGGCCAGTTCTCCTTCTTGTCCGGCGTGCAGTCGCTGCCCGGCACGCACCGGTCGGCCGTGGTGAAGTCGACCTTCGCCGCCGCGGGTTCGGTCGAGCCGTCGCGCAGGCCGTACTCGATCGACCGCAGCGTGCCCGCGCGGACGTAGGGCACGGCGGTGGTCTTCTTGTTCAGGCCGTAGGAGTTGGTCTCCGTGTCGTAGCCGTAGAGGGTCACGTTGCCGTGCGGGTCCACGACCCGGTCCAGGTTCCACCGCCACGCCTGCGCGCAGTGCGAGGCGTCGAAGGTGGCGGCGTGGCACGGCTCGCCGGCGTCGTCGCCGAACACCGGCACGGTCCACGTCGACTTCGCCTCCGGGCGCGACCCGAACAGGTACTGCGTCCCGTCCGTGGTGGTGATGCGCCAGCTCTCGCCGTCGTCGTCGCCGTTCGCGGTGCCCGTGAGGCGTTCGATCCGCGCGCCGTCGTCGTTCTTGGCCCGCCACCCGCCGGTCGCGTCGTCGCGGATGAGCTGGCCGCCGCCACCGCCGTAGGACGCCGTGGCGTTGTCGCTGCGCCAGCACAGGTCGCCGACCTTCGGCGGGGTTGTGCCGCCGGTGGTGTCCTCGGCGCACGCGCCGTAGGTGCGTTCCACGAAGCCGACCGACAGGTCCCAGCCGTCACCGACCCACGAGGGCTGGTTGTTGGTGGCGCTGGTGTGCCCGTCCACCGAGGACGAGGCGTAGGACAGCGCGAGCTGCGGCGCTGCGCCACCCGGCGCGGGCGGCACCCGCAGCGGGTAGGACCAGCTGAAGTCGCCGGTCTGCGCGGAGACGTTCCAGGTCGCCGACGGCGCCAGGGGCGTCGCCTTGCTGGTGCCCGCACCGTCCTTCGTGGACCCGTTGGCGGGCTGGTTGCCCTTCAGGGCCCCGCTCGACGCCGGGTCAGCTCCCCGGTCCCCCGCCTGCTGCTGCGACACCGGGGTCGAGCGGACGCCGGACAGCGGCACGGACGGTTCACCGGCCAACGCGGGCGTCGCGGTCACCACGGTCGCCAGCGCGGCGACCAGCACCGCGGGCAGGACGGTGGCGGTGGCGCGCCGGAACACGATTCCTCGTCGGGCGGTCATCCGAGCACCGCGCCGGCGGTCGTGGTCGTTCCGGCCTCGTAGTTGACGACGACCCGCGTCCTCACCGGGTCGTACTTGCGCCAGGCCAGCCGGTCGGACTCGTCGGCGGCCTTGAGGTAGTACGCCGACCAGCCGGTGGTGTCCACGCCGCTGGTGACGTCGAAGTCGACGGCCTTGTCGCCGGCGCACCCGGCGGACACGCCGGGTGCGTCCGCGCTGTCGAGGAACCGGCCCTGCGGAGCGTTGTTCCAGGTGAGGCCGGCGTTGAAGGTGCTCGCGGCCTGGAAGACCTGGTGGCCGCGCGCGACGCAGCTCGGGCTGAACACGGCGACCGTGGACAGGGTAGCGCTGAGGAGCCGCTTGTCCGCGAGGAAACCGGTGTCGAACTGGAAGTACGTCCTGGCGACGCCGACGCCGCCGCACCCGCCGAAGCCGGTGCACGTGCCGACCTTGGCGAGGGTGTCGGAGTCGTTGGCGCCGTACCAGGAGGTCGAGTCGGGACGGCCGGAGAACACCTTCGCCCAGTCGCCGCGCTCGATCGCGTGCCACTGCGGGTCGAGGGCGGTCAACTCGGCTTCCAGCGATCCGTCCGGCTTGGCCGACACCTTCCTGGTCGGTGTCGTCAGATCCAGGACGGTCACGTCCTCGTGCTGCTCGCGCGCCGCCCGCACCGCCGGACCGGCGTCCGCGGCCTCGGTGATCCTCGGCGTTTCCCGGTGGACCGGCGACGCGACCGGCACGGCGGCCCCCGCCGCCAGCACGGCCACCACGGCGGTGAGCCGCCACGTCAGGCCTTCCGCACCTCGTGGACTCCTCATCGACACTCCTCGGCTCGGCGCGCCCGGTCCCCTACCGAGCGCGCCTCACCTTGGGGGAGTCACCTTGCACGCGGCCGGCACGGGGAAAAGGCGCTGGCCGGACCGGCGTCGGAGTGTCGTCGGGAAGCCGGTGGCCGGTCCGCTGCCCGCCGCGCGGAGGATCGGTTACGCGCGGGCGTAGCGGAGGTGCGTGATCCTCGGGGTGGCGCGGGCGTCGACCTGGACCAGGTCGGTGAGCGCGCCGCCGTCGAAGAGCCGCGCGCCGGAGCCCAGCAGGACCGGGGCGACGTGCAGGCGCAGTTCGTCGACCAGGCCCGCGGCCAGGAACTGGTTGGCCGTGGCCGCTCCGCCCGCGATCGAGATGTCCCGGCCCGCGGCGGCCTCCTGGGCCCGGTCGAGGGCCTCGGTGACACCGCCCGTGACGAAGTGGAAGGTCGTGCCGCCCTCCCTCGGGATGGGGTCGTGTTCGTGCTTGGTCAGCACGAACACCGGCCCGTGGTACGGCGGGTCCTCACCCCACCAGCCGGTCCAGTCGGCGTCCCACACCCCGGCTCCCGGTCCGGCGAACATGTTGCGCCCCATGATGAACGCGCCCGCGTCGACGATGGCCTCGATCTCCCGCTCGTGCTGCTCCGGCTCGTCGAACTTCCACTGGTGCAGCTTGATCCCGCCCACGCCCAACGGGGTGTCCCGTGTCTGGTCGGGGCCCGCCAGGTAGCCGTCCAGGGAGATCGCCAGGTCGCAGTACACCGTGCCCATGCTTCGTCCGTCCTACTCGGTCCTGGCCGGACCGAACATCTGCTCGGCCCGACGGCGGGAGTCGGCCACGACTCCCCGCGCGTGCCCGATCATCTCCCGCTCGTACTCCGCCAGCCCGTCGACTCCCCGGTCGCGCAGCGCCGCGGTGAGGAGGGCGGCGTCGTGCAGCGCGGTGTTCGCCCCCGCCCCGGCGGCCGGGGTCATCGGGTGGACGGCGTCGCCGAGCAGCGTGACCCGGCCGGTGGGCCACGGGTCGATCCGCGTGCACGAGCGCAGGGTGATCGGGAACGCCGCCGCCGCGTCCGCCGCGGCGACGACCTCGCGGATCGCCGGGTGCCACCCCGCGGTGCCCTCCACGACGACCTGCCACAACGCTTCCGGGGTGAGCGCGAACAGCTCCTCGTCGGAGTGTCCGAGCACCTGCGGCGTGCCGGTGAACACGACCATCAGGTAGTCGCCGTACTCCTCGGGCCGTTCGCGGAACAGCACGGGTGCGAACCCCGCGCCCCGACCCGTGCCGTCCGAGGCGAAGCAGAAGCCGCGCAGGAACGCGGGCGGCACCTTGGCGCGCACGGCGTCGGTGAGCGGCAGCTTGCCGTAGACGCAGCGGACGCCGATGTCGACGACCTCGAAGTCCGGCAGCAGCCCCGCCCGCACCCTCGACCCCACGCCGTCCGCGCCGACCAGCACGTCGGCCGTGGCGGTCCGACCGTCCGCGAAGCGCAGCTCCACGCCGGTGTCCGTCTCGGTGCAACCCGCGAACTCGTGGCCGAAGTGGACCACGTCGTCGAGCCCGGTCAGCATCGCGCCGCGGAAGGCGAACCGGTCGACGGCGTTGACGGCGTCCGGGTCCGTGACCGGGAAGACCTGCTCGAACAGCGGGGTCAACGCGCTGTCGAACCCGGCCAGCAGGTCTCCGGGCAGGCAGGCGGTCTCGACGACCCGCCGGTGGACCGCGGGCGGCAGCGTGTCGGCCAGCGCCCGGTTGCCGGTGGCGTCGATGTGGATCCGGTAACCCTGGTTCCGCTGCCGCGGACCGGGGTCCCGCTCGTACACGTGGACGTCGACGCCCGCGGCGGCCAACCCCTGGGCCAGCGCGAGTCCCCCGACTCCTGCTCCGACGATCGCGACTCGAAGTGCGTTCATCCCATCCCCCTTAATCATCCATCTGGTTGACAGTAACATCCATCCGGTTGACCCGGCTAGGATGCGCGGATGACCGACAAGCCGCCCCCTCGCCGTTCGCCCGAGCCCGCGGAACGGCAGCGCGACGCCGAACGCACCAAGCAGTCGCTGTTGGACGCCGCGGTGGTCGAGTTCTCGGCGCACGGCTTCGGCGGCGCGCGCGTCAGCGACATCGCGGCCAGGGCCGGGGTCAACAAGCAGCTGATCTCGTACTACTTCGGCGGCAAGCAAGGCCTCTTCGCGGCGATCACCGACCGCTGGCGGCAGGACGAGCAGACCCTCACCGGCCCGGACACGCCGTTGCCGGAGATCGCCCGCCGATACACGTTGCAGAACGTCGGCTCACCGGACCTGACCCGGCTCGTCCTCCGGCAGGGCATCGACGGCACCGGAGCCACCCCGGAGAACGAGCGGGCCCAACGCGCGCGGTTCCAGGAGGTCGCGGCCGACCTGCGCCGCAGGCAGGAGGCGGGCGAACTCGCCCCGGACCTCGACCCGGCCGCGGTCGGACTGGCCCTGTTCGCCCTGGCCGCCGCCCCGGTGAGCCTCCCGCACATCGCCGACGCCCTCGGCCTGCCCCCGGACTTCGGCGACCACTACGCCACCCAGGTCGCCCGCATCGTGGCCCTGCTGTCCGGGGCGTCAGACGGTTAGCCGGGGGAACACGCGACGGGCGTTGAGGGCGTAGACCTTCTCCCGGTCCCCCTGCGGCAGCGCGAGCGCGTCGACGTAGCGGCGGGTGTCGTCGAAGTGGTGGCCCATCGCGGAGGCGCGCGGCGAGAACACCGTGAGGTCGACGCCGCGGGCGTCCATGAGCCGGAGTTGACCGCCCTCAATGAATTCGCGGGTCCGGGAGATCACCGTCGCGGAGGCCATCGAGATCACCGAGATCCGGCGGGCCGTCGAGGGGTTCGTGGCAGCGCGCGCGGCCGAGCGGATCACCGACGACGAGGTTGTCGACGTGAAGGCGCTCGGCGCGGAGATGGCCGCGGCGGTGGAGCGCGGACATGGTGCTGTACTCCGAGCTGAACGCGCGGCCGGAGCACCTGGCGATCGTGGACGCGCTCCGCTCCCGCGACCCGGACCGCGCCATGAGGGTCCACCTCACCAGCGTGCTCGCCGCGTTCACCCCTCCTACGTCGTGATGTAACCTGTCACGACGAGGTTTGGAGGTTAGGACCGTGGTCGACACCGACGAGACGCTGCTGCTCGACCTGCTCAACACCACGCCGGTCGTCGACGGCACCCCGCGCGACGACCTCGCCGACGCCGCGGCGGGACGCCGGTGGCTCACCGGCCACGGCCAACGGGCGTCCGACACCGAGTGGCGGGCCGTGCTCGACGCGCGCACCGCGCTCCAGGACGTCGTCCGCGGCGACAGCGCACCCTCCTCCCTCGCCCCCTTCGTCGACGGCGTGCGTTCGCGGGCCGTGCTCGCGGACGACGGCGTGTCCTGGATCCTCGACCTCCCCGAAGGCCGCTCGACGGCCGCGCTGGCGGTGCTCGCGTGGGACGCCCTGCGCCTCTCCGACCCCGGCCGCCTCCGCCCGTGCGCCAACCCGGAGTGCAGGCTGTTCCTGATCGACCACAGCAAACCCAACAGCGCCCGCTGGTGCTCGATGGCGGTGTGCGGCAACCGCATGAAGGCCCGCCGCCACTACCAGCGCACCAAGCAGGCCACGGAGGGCTGACCGGGTCAGGACTGGCCCATGCCACCCGTGACGAACAGCTCGGTGCCGGTCACGAAGCTCGACTCGGCGGACGCCAGGAACGCCACCGCCGCGGCGATCTCCGTGGGCCGCCCGAGCCGTCCGATGGTGGTCAGCGACGTGAGGAACGCGCGGGTCCCCTCGGGGAGCCCGCCGAGGGCCGGGGTGTCGATCGGGCCGGGGTGCAGGACGTTCACCCGGATCCCCCGGTCGGCCAGTTCGGCGCTCCAGACCCGCGCGAACGACCGCAGCGCGATCTTGCTCGCGGAGTAGAGCGACGACCCCGGCATGGCCTTCTCGGCGGCGGCCGACCCGTTGAGGACGATGGACCCGCCGCCGGTCATGAGCGCGGCCGCCCGCTGCGCCGTGAACAGCGTCCCGCGGACGTTGAGGCCGAAGATCTCGTCGTACAGCTCCGGCGTGATCTCGCTCAGCGGCGCGGTGAGGGTTCCGGCCCCGGCGCTGGCGAACAGGACGTCGAGCCGCCCCTGCTCGGCCGCGATCGTGGCGAAGACCCGGTCCACGTCGTCCAGGTCGGACGCGTCCGCGACGATCCCGCGACCGCGACCGCCGAGTTGGCCCACCGCCTCGTCCAGCACGTCCTCGCGTCGGCCGGTGACGTACACGACGGCCCCTTCGTCGGCGAGGGCCTTGGCCGAAGCCAGTGCCATCCCCGACGTCCCTCCGGTGACGAGCGCGATCTTCTCGTCGAACTTGCCTGGCACGCCTGTCTCCTCGCTCGTGGTGAGAAGGCAGCGTCGCAGCGGGAGGAGGGCGGGCACGACCACGAGGCGTGCCGTCCGGGATCACCATTCCGCGCCACCCCGACGCCGGGTCTCGCCGGGGCTCTCACCGAACCGCGCCCGGTACTTGCGCGCGAAGTGCTTCGGCTCCCCGGCGCTCCACCGCGCGCAGATCGCGGCCACGGACAGGTCCGGGCGGCCGACGACGTCCTCGCGGCACCGGTCCAGCCGCCTGCCCCGGACGTGGGCCGCCACGCCCTCGCCCGCGGCGTCGAACAGCCGGTACACGGTGCGCGGCGACACGTGGTGGGCGGCGGCGATGCGCCGCACGTCCAGGTCCGGGTCCCGGAGGTGGAGTTCGACGAACGTCTCGATCCTGCTCCGCAGCGCCGCGCGGTCCGCCACGTCGGCGACCGGCAGCCCGGACAGCGCGGCGGCCATCAGGTCCCCGGCGGCGTCGGCCGCGGCGGTCAGCGACGTCGCGCCGAGGGAGTCCGCGACCCGCAGCGTGGCGGCCAGGTGCCGGAACAGCAGCCCGCCCACGTCGTCCACCGGCAGCGCCGTGCCGATCGCGGCCGTCAGCCTGCCGTCGCGCGACAGGGCCTTCTCGCCCGCGAACGCCATCACGACCCGGCCGGTGTCCCCGTACCGGACGTCCAGCGGGCCCGCCGAGTTCGCGACCGCGTACTGACCCGGCCCGAGTTCCGTCTCCGCGCCGGCGTGCCGGACCTGGACCCGGCCTCGGACCGGAGCGACCAGGTAGAACAGCGGCACCCGCGCGTCACCGCCGAACCGCCACTCCTGCGAGCCCTCGACCCGCGACGAGGTCTCGAAGAAGGAGGTCCGCGAGGTGACCACCCGCTTGTCGACCCGGTACCGCGCTCCCCCCGCCCCGAGCCGCGCCCGCCACACCAGATCCCCGCCGCCGACGGGGATGGAGCAGGAGTACCCCACCCCGCCCTCCGGCGCGCGCCCGCCCTGGCCGAACCGCTGGAACGTCGTCTCCACCATGCGAACCCCGTCGTCGATCCAGGTGGACGCCCGTCGCCCGCCGAGGCCGTCCACGCTAGTCCCCCGTGCCGGTCCTCTGTGTACTGTGGACGACGAGGGGTAGTGAAAAGGGTTGTGCCAGTGAGGTTTTCCCGACAGGTCCAGGCGATCGACACGCACACCGAGGGCATGCCCACGCGGATCGTGACCGGTGGTGTGGGAGTGCTGCCCGGCGCCACGATGGCCGCGCGGCGCGCGTACCTGCTGGAGCACATGGACGACTTCCGGACGTTCCTCATGTGCGAGCCGCGCGGGCACGCGGCGATGGCCGGGGCGTTGCTGCAACCGCCCGTCCTGCCCGACGCGGACGTCGGGGTGGTCTACCTGGACGCCGAGGGCAGCGTGCCGGTGTGCGGGCACGGGGCGATGGGGGTCGCGACGGCCCTCGTCGAGACCGGTGCCGTCGAGGTGCGCGAGCCGGTCACGACCGTGCGGCTCGACACGCCCGCGGGGCTGGTCACCGCGGACGTCGAGGTCTCCGACGGTCGGGCGCGACGGGTGTCGGTGACCGGCGTGCCCTCGTTCGTGCTGGGCAGGGACCTGCGGGTCGAGGTGCCGGGGTTCGGCGAGATCACCTACGACCTGGTGTACGGCGGCAACCACAGCGCCGTGCTCGACCTCGACCAGCTCGGTCTGCCGTTCGACCTGAAGGCGCGCAAGGAGATCCTCGCCGCCGGGCTCGCGATCGTGGCCGCGGTCGCCGAGACCCGGACGTTCACCCACTCGTCCGGCGCGCCCGCGACGCTGCGGCACGCGCACCTCGTGGCACCCGGAGCGACCGGCACGCTATCGCGGCACGCCATGGTGATCAGCCCCGGCTGGTTCGACCGGTCGCCGTGCGGCACCGGCACCGCGGGCCGCATGGCGCAGCTGCACGCCAGGGGCGACCTCCCGCTCGACACCGACTTCGTCAACGAGTCGTTCCTCGGCACCCGGTTCACCGGACGGCTGCTCGGCGAGACCACCGTCGACGGCGGGCCCGCCGTGATCCCGCGGATCTCCGGCCGGGCCTGGATCACCGGCACCGCCCAGTACAGCCTCGACCCGGACGACGTGCTGGCGCGGGGCTTCCTGCTCTAGCCGGAATGGCGCACACCTGCCGACTTCCCCGCCGGAAAGCCGATCACCGGGTGGGTAGCGTCGTGGCCATGAGCAAGCCACTGGCCGGGAAGGTCGCCGTCGTCACCGGCGCGAGTCGCGGGATCGGCAAGGGCATCGCCCTGGAACTCGCCGCCGCGGGCGCGACGGTCTACTTCACCGGCCGCACCCTCACACCCGGCCCGCTGCCGGGCACGCTCGGCGAGACCGAGGCGGAGATCGAACGCCTGGGTGGTGAAGGCGTCGCCGTCGCCTGCGACCACCACGACGACACCCAGGTCGAGGCGCTGTTCACGCGGGTGCGCGCCGAACGCGGCAGGCTGGACGTCCTGGTGAACAACGTGTTCTCCGCGCCCGATCTGGCCCCGTGGCTGAACAAGCCGTTCTGGGAGCTACCGACCGGGGTGTGGGACGAGGTCATCGACGTCGGGCTGCGGTCGCACTTCGTCGCGAGCGTGCACGCCGTGCCACTGCTCGCCGACGGCGGCCTGATCGTGAACGTCTCCAACAACACCGCGGGCCACAGCTACAACCTGCCCTACGACGTCGGCAAAGCCGGTCTGGACAAGATGACCACGACCATGGCGGCCGACCTGCGCGGCCGCCGGGTCGCGGTGCTGTCGCTCTGGCCGGGCCTGGTGCGCACCGAACTCCTGCTACTCGGCGCGCGCACCGCGGCGGACGGCGGGCTGGTGCTGGACATCCCCGGCCAGGGCGCGTTCGACCTGTCCGGCGCGGAGTCGCCGCGGTTCGCCGGGCGGGCGGTCGCGAGCCTCGCGGCCGACCCGACCCTGCTCGACCGGACCGGATCGGCCGCCACCACGCGGGACCTCGCGGACCGCTACGGCTTCACCGACGTGGACGGCGCGGCCCCGGAGGTCCGCGCCCCGCTCTAGTCGGCCCAGTTCGTCGAGTGGCTCAGGCCCAGCTCGATGTCGGCGGCCGCCTGCTGCACCAGCGGGACCAGGTCGTGCATGTCGCCGACCGACTTGCGGCCCACGTGAGTGGAGAGGTTGATCGCGGCGCGCGCCCGGCCCATCCGGTCGCGCACCGGCACGGCCACGGCGACCAGGCCTTCCTCCAGCTCCTGGTTCACCAGCGCGTACCCCTGGTCCCGGATCTTCTTCAGCTCCTGCCGGAACTGGGCCGGGTCGGTGATCGTGCGGGGCAGTATCGGCGTCAACTCGTTGCGGCGCAGGTACTCCTCGATCGCCAGCGGCGGCAGGTCGGCCAGCATGACCCGGCCCATCGCGGTGGCGTGCGCCGGACGGCGGGCCCCGACGTTGACCGAGATCGTCATGAGCGCGGGCCCCGGAACCCGGACCACGTAGACGATGTCGCCGCGGTCGAGGATCGAGCCCTCGCTCGCCTCGGCCGTCTCGGCGACGAGCTTCTCCAGCCGCGGCAGCGCGATGTCCGGGAACGACAGGGCGGAGAGGTAGGAGTAGCCCAGTTCGAGCACGCGGGGGGTGAGTTCGAACCGGTTGTTCTTGCCGTCGACGTACCCCAGCTCGGTCAGCGTGAGCAGGAACCGCCGGGTCGCGGCCCTGGTCAGCCCGGTGGTCTGGGCGATCTCCGACACCGTCATCGACGGGTGCTCGGCGTCGAACACGCGGATGATCGCCAGGCCGCGTTCCAGTGACTGGACGAAGTCGCGGGACCTGCCGGCGGTCTCGCCGTCGGCCACCGGGTCGTCTGACGGGTCAATCACGAAAAGCCCTCCTCCGCAAGGAACTACCGGACGTACGACGCGCCGTTGACGTCCACTGTGGACCCCGAGAGGCTGGGGACGGCGTCCGTGGCGAGGAACGCGATCAGCGCCGCGATCTCCTCCGCCTCGACCAGTCGGCCCATCGCGAGACCGTCCGCGACCGCGCGCGTCTGCTCCTCGTCCTGCCCGGCTATCGCCATCCCCGTGTTGACCACCCCAGGAGCCAGCACGTAGACCCGCAAGCCCTCCCTCGCGAAGTTCCGCGCGAACGTCTGGGCCAGGTTACGCACCGCGGCTTTCGAGGCCGCGTAGGAGGTCAGGTCCCGCAGCCGGGACCCCTGTTCCGCCGCCCAGCTCGACAGCACGATGATCGTGCCCGACCCGCGTCCGACGAAGTACCGGGCGGCCTCGCGCATCAGCGCCCCGGTGCCGATCACGTTGACCTGCAACGCTTCCTGCCAGCCCGCGTCCCACACCTCGTCCGGGCCGTCGAACGGGGTGTCCGGGATGACGCCCGCGTTGAGCACCACCACGTCGATGTCCGGGTCCCACGCCAGCGCCGCCCGCCACAGCTCGCGCGCGGCCGCCGGGGTGTCCAGACCACCCTGGAGAACGAGTTTCTGCTGCTCCGGCAGGTCTTCCACGGCCGCCTCGGCACCTTCTCGCTGATTCCGGTAGGTGGCGATGACGGTGGCGTTCGCCGCCGCCAGCGCCCGTGCCGTCACCGCGCCGATGCCCCGTGAGGCGCCGGTCAGCAGCACGGTCTTGCCGGTGAGCGCTTTCGCGTCCAGGTGCACGACTCCCCCTAGTGGATTCCGCCGTCGACGTTGACGCACTGGCCGGTCACGCCCGACGACAGGTCGCTGGTCAGGAACGCGATCACGTCCGCCACCTCGGCCGCGGTGGCGATCCGGCCGAGCGCGGTCGACTCCGCCGCGCGGCGCAGCGCGTCGTCCACGCCCAGCCCGGTGACGTCCTGGCGGGACTCCATCCGCCCGCGCAGCGCGTCGGTCGCGATCGGGCCCGGCGCGACGGCGTTGACCCGGACGCCCGACCGGCCGAGCGCGAGCGCGGCCGATCGGACGACGCCGAGCGCCGCGTGCTTGCTCGCCGCGTAGGACACGATGTTCGGGTCGCCGCGCCACGAGTTGAGCGACGCCACCACGGTGATCGTGGAGCGGGGGCCGAGCACCGGGGCCGCGTGCTTGATCGTGCAGGCCACCCCGCGGGCGTTGATCGCCAGCACCCGGTCGAAGTCGTCGAGGTCCAGCGCGTCGAGGCGCTGCCACGACGGCACGACCCCGGCCGCGGCCACGACCCCGTCCACGCCGCCGAGCCGTCGCACGGACTCCGCGACGGCCTCGCGCACCGAGTCCTCGTCGCGGACGTCCACGGGGGCCGAGGTCCAGCCCTCCGGCGGGTCCGCGGTGGCGGACGCCAGGTCCAGCACGACGCCCGTCGCGCCCAGGTCGGCGAACCGCCGCGCGACGACCGCGCCGATCCCGTTCGCGCCCCCGGTGACGACCACCCGGCGGCCGGTCAGCAACGTCATGCGCTCGTCCCGTCCCTCAGCACGGCGTGGTCGGCCGCGGCGTCCTCCACGTCCACGACGACCTCGTGGACACCGGCCTTCGCCAGCTCGCCGAGACGGCGGGCGACCTCGTCGGCCCGACCGGCGGCCTGCACGATCCGCAGCACGACGTCGAGCGCGTCCGGGTCGCGCCCGGCCTTCTCGGCGGCGGCCCGGATCACCCCGATCTCGGCGGCCAGCGCGGCGGGGTCGAGGTCCGGCAACGACTGCTGGGCCAGCCAGCCGTCACCGATCCTGCCCGCGCGGCGCAGCGCCGTCGGCGAGTGGCCGCCGACGAGCAGCGGGATCGGTCGGGCGGGGGTCGGCAGGACCAGGGTGCGCGGCGGCAGGTCGTAGTGCTCGCTCGTCCGCCCTTCGGGGCGGCCGGTCCAGCAGTCGCGCAGCAGCGCGATCCACTCGACCATCCGCGGGCCGCGGGTCTCGAACGGCATGGCGAGCGCGTCGAACTCCTCCTTCAGCCAGCCCGCGCCGACGCCGAGCACCAGCCGTCCGCCGGAGAGCGCGTCCACGCTGGCCGCCTGCTTGGCCAGCAGCACGGGATTGCGTTGCGGCAGCACGAGGGCGGCGGTGCCGAGCCGGACCCGGTCGGTCACGGCGGCAGCGGCGGCGAGCGCCACGACCGCCTCGAAGTACGGGGTGTCGGTCGGCCAGGTCGCCTTGCCCTCGGGGTCGAAGGGGTACCAGGACTCGATCCGCTCGGGCAGCACGACGTGGTCGCTCACCCACAGCGAGTCGAACCCGGCCAGTTCCAGCTCACGGGCGCGGGTCGGGATGGAGGGCCCGGTGACCGGGCCGGTGTGGGGCAGCTTGACGCCGATCCTCATGGTCACTGAACGTAGGCACCGGACGCCTGGTCGTCAAGCGCACATTTGTGCGCTAAGAGAAACGTTGCACGTATTGCGGCCACCCGATCGGTATGCGAGCATCGGCCAACTCGCTTAGCCAAGCGGCGGCCCAGCCAGGAGGTAGCTGGACAAATGGTAGGAACCACACGCAGGCACGGCACGCTCACCGGGCTCGACCACATCGGCGTCGGGGTGTCCGACATGGCCGCGTCGGTGGCGTTCTACGCCGAGCTGGGCTTCACCGATGTCGCGTTCGACTACACCGGACCACTGCCGGGGTTGCGCACAGTCACCGGCCACGACGACACCGAGGCCAGGGTGGTGCTCCTGCGGACCGCCAACCCCACGGTGCTCGGCCGCGCGGCGATCAAGCTCGTGCAGACCACCAACCGGACCCCTCCCCCGATGCCCGAGGGCATGGCGTGGGGCGAGCCGGGCATCTGCGAGGTCTGCGTGCACGTCAACCGACAGGGTGATTTCTACCGGGACCTGGTCGCCCGCGGGCACACCGGCCTGATGGAGCCGAACGAGGCCGACCTGCCGCCCTACGAGACCCACTGCGGGCTGTCCTACGTGGCCGACCCGGACGGCGCCAAGATCGAGCTGATCGAGTGGTCCACGCTGGAGTCCGGGTGGCCCGTCGAGCCCGGCCCGCAGGGCGTGAACCACGTGGCGTTCGGCGTGGCCGACATCGAGGCCACCAGGGACTTCTACCGGGAACTGGGCTTCACCGGGCAGCTGTTCGAGTCCGACGGCTACTTCGAGCCGATGCACCCGTGGTTCCACTCGCGCACGCCCCCGAGCATGCGGATGATGCTGCTGACCAGCCCGTACGGCGGGGCGCTCGAACCGGTGCAGCACGACCCGCCGTCGCCGGACATGCGGGGCGAGTGGGGACATCTGGGCACCTTCGAGTTCGCCGTGGGAGCACGCTGCATCGACAGTGCGCTGGACCATCTCACGGCGCGCGGGATCGCGCTCGTCGGAGAACCGGCCGAGATCGACCTCGGCGGCGGGGCGAGCTGGCGGTACGCGTACTTCAAGGACCTCGACGACCTCTACGTCTGCGTCACGGAGGTCCGCGCGTGAGCACCCGGCAACCGTCCACAGCGGAGGAGTCCACGGCGGACCGGACCACCGCGGACCCGGTCATCCGGATCCGCGGCCTGCGCAAGTCCTTCGGCAGCCTGGAGGTGCTGCGCGGCATCGACCTGGACGTCACCCGCGGCGAGCACGTCGTCATCTTCGGCCCGTCCGGCTCCGGCAAGTCCACCGTGCTGCGCAGCATCAACCTGCTCGAACAGCCCAGTTCCGGCTCGCTGAAGGTGGCCGGGGTGGAGTACGGGCCGGGCCTGCCGGGCGAGCCGTCACCGCAGCGCGGCAAGGTGCTGCAACTGCGCCGGACGGTCGGCATGGTGTTCCAGCAGTTCAACCTGTTCCCGCACCTCACCGCCCTGGACAACGTCGCGCTGCCGCTGCGGTCGGTGCACGGTATGAAGAAGGCCGAGGCGCAGCACAAGTCGGCCGAGGCCCTGCACCGGGTCGGGCTGCTGCCGCGCGCGGCGCACTACCCGACGCAGCTGTCCGGCGGGCAGCAGCAGCGGGTCGCCATCGCGCGCGCCCTGGCGCTCGACCCGCAGGTGATGCTCTTCGACGAGCCGACGTCGGCGCTGGACCCGGAACTGGTCGGCGAGGTGCTCAAGACCATGCGGCTGGTCGCGGAGACCGGGATGACGATGGTGGTCGTCACCCACGAACTGGGCTTCGCCAAGGACATCGGCGACCTCAACGTGTTCATGGAGGACGGTGTGGTGGTGGAGAGCGGTTCCCGCGGCTTCTTCGAGAACTGCGTCAGCCCGAGGGCCCGCGAGTTCATCAAGGCGGTGCGCTGATGGGGTTCGCGGACTACGACTGGGGCCTGATCTGGGACAACCACCAGATCCTGCTGGACGGTCTGCTGACCGCGGCGAAGGTGTCGGTGATCGCGCTGGTCATCTCGATCGCCGGTGGCCTGCTGCTGGCGGTGATGCGGCAGTCGAAGCCGCCGATCTCCTGGATCGCCATCGCCTACATCAACGTCTTCCGCGGGGTGCCCGCCCTGGTCAGCGTGATCTGGGTGTACTTCGGCATCTCGCTGCTGCTGGGCGTGAACTTCACCGTCTTCCAGGCGGGCGTGATCGCGCTCTCCTTGCTGTACAGCGCTTTCATGGCGGAGATCTTCCGCTCCGCGCTCGACGCCGTGCCCCCTGGGCACCGCGAGGCGGGGCAGGCGCTGGGCATGCGGTCGAGCCGGGTGTTCTTCTCGGTGATCCTGCCGCAGGCCATCAAGATCGCGCTGCCGAACCTCGGCAGCATGTACATCGGCATGGTCAAGGACACCTCGACCTTCACCGTGATCGGGCTGCTGGAGGTGGTCCGGGTGACCCAGAACCTGGTCTCCCAGACGTTCCAGCCGTTCGTGCTCTACACCGCGGCCGCGGCTATCTACGTGCTGGCGGCGTTCGTCATCGACATCGTCTTCCGCCTGGTCGAGGGCGCGTACGCGCGTCCGCCGCGCGGAGCGGTCTCGCAGGTACTGCGCTCCCGGCAGCGGCGGCGCATCGAGCAGCTGATGGCCGAAGTCGGCCGCTGATCTTCCCCCAGAGAGGAAAGCCTGTGTTCAGGAGTTCTCAGAAGCGCGCGGCCAGACGGCTGTCCCTCGTCGGTGTCGCGCTGGTGTCCTCGCTGGTCCTCGCCGCGTGCGGCGGCGGCAGCGGGTCGTCCGGCTCCACGGCCGCCGCGGGCGGCGACTCGGGGGCGACCGGCCTCAACGCGGCGGGCACCCTCACGGTCGGGATGAACCTCCAGTTCAAGCCCGAGATGTACCTCGACGACGCGGGCAAGCCCGCCGGGTACGACGTCGAGCTGCTGAACAAGCTCGCCGCCGACCTCGGGGTGAAGCTCGACATCCAGAACCTGGACTTCAACGGCCTGATCCCCGGCCTGCAGAGCAAGAAGTTCGACATGGTGTCGGTCGGCCTCACCGCGACCGACGCCCGCAAGCAGGTCATCGACTTCACCCGCGAGTACGTGCCGTACACCAGCGTGCTGGCCGTGAAGCAGGGCGACACGACCGCGGCGACCGTCGACGCCTACAACACCCCGAACACGGTCATCACCGCCCTCCAGGGCTCGTCCGGCGAGCAGCTGGCCAAGAAGACGTTCCCGAACGCCCAGGTGAAGAGCTTCGCCGACCAGAACGCGGCGCTGCTGGAGGTGTCCACCGGCCGGGCCAACGGCAGCGTGCTGGAGGACTACATCCTGGCCCAGTACCAGAAGGCCAACCCCAACCAGGTGGCGAAGGCCGGGCTGCCCAAGCCGCTCGACCTCGGCTACGGGTCGTGGGCGGTGCAGAAGGGCAACAAGGCGTTGGCCGACAAGCTCAACGCGTTCCTCTGCAAGGCGCAGAACGACGGCACGCTCAAGTCGACCTACACCTCGGTCTTCGGGGTTGACGACTTCCCCGAGATGCCGGGGGGTTGCTGAGTTGGCGGAGGTCGACCTGCTCGTGGTCGGCGGCGGGCCCGCGGGGATCTCCGCCGCGGGCACCGCCGCCCGCGCCGGGCTCCGGGTCGTGCTGGCCGACGAGCGGCCCGCGCTCGGCGGCCAGATCTTCAAGCAGCCGGGTCCGGGCTTCACCGTCACCGACCCGGCCGCGCTGGGCCGCCAGTTCCGGTTCGGCCGGACGGTGATCGACTCGCTGGACGGCAAGGGCGTGGACGTCCGGCTCCGGACCAGCGTCGTCGCCCTGGAGGGGAAGGAGGCCGTCCTGGTCACCGACGGGCAGCCCGCCCGCACGGTGACCGCGCGGCGGCTGCTCCTCGCGCCGGGCGCGCACGACCGCCCGGTCGCGTTCCCCGGCTGGACCCTGCCGGGGGTCATGACCGCGGGCGGGTTGCAGACGTTGGCCAAGACGCAACGGGTGCTGCCCGGCGAACGGATGCTGTTCGCCGGGTCCGGCCCCGTCGCGCTCGCGTTCCCGGCGCAGCTGGCCGAGTACGGCGCGACCGTCGTGGCCGCGCTGGAGGCCGGGCCCGCGCCGCGGCCGGGCGACTTCGCCCGGCTGGCCGCCGCGGCGCCCGGCAACGTGGACCTGCTGCGGGACGCGGCGCTGTACCGGGCTTCCCTGGTGCGGCACCGGGTTCCGCTGCGGTACCGGCGGATCGTGGTGCGCGCCGAGGGCGACGGCCGGGTGGAACGGGTCGTGCACGCGCGGGTCGACGCCGCCTGGCGCGTGGTGCCCGGCACCGAGGAGACCGTCGAGGTGGACGTGCTCGGGCTCGGCTACGGCTTCGTGCCGTCGCTGGAGCTGCCGCGGCTGGCGGGGTGCGAGTTCGACTTCGACGAGGACCTCGGCGGGCACGTCGTCCGCCGGGACGACTGGTGCCGGACCACCGTGGACGGCGTCTACGCCGTCGGGGACGGGGCCGGGGTCGAGGGCTCGTACGTAGCCATCGACGAAGGCCGGATCGCCGGGCTCGCGGCCGCGCTGGACGCGGGCGCGATCACCGTCGCCGGGGCGTTCGCGCTCGCGGCGTCCGCTCGCCGTCGGCTCTCCCGCCGCCGGGCCCTGACCGCCGCGACGAAGCGGCTCTACCGCGTCGGGCCGGGGATCTACGACCTGGCCGAGGACTCCACGGTGATCTGCCGCTGCGAGGGCGTCCGCGCCCGCTCGATCACCGAGGCGGTCGGGACCACGGCCGACATCAACGTCGTCAAGGCCTTCACCCGCGCCGGGATGGGCCCGTGCCAGGGCCGCAACTGCCAGCGGCACATCGCCGCGATGATCGCCGCCGGCCACGGCAAGCCCGTCGCGGACGTCCCGCTCGCCACGCCCCGGATGCCGGTGCGGCCGGTGCCGATCAGCGCGCTGGCGGATCACAGCATCGAGGGCCCCACGCTGTTCTTGGCCAATAAATCGGACACGGCGGAGGAGACCTCGTGAGCACCCCGGACCTGCCGTCGAGCACGGACGTCCTCGTGATCGGCGGCGGGATCGCGGGCACGGCCATGGCGTTCTACCTGGCGCGGGAAGGCGTCGACGTCGTGCTCGTCGACCGCGGCGAGCTGAACCGCGAGGCGTCCGGCACCAACGCGGGCAGCTTCCACCTCCAGCTGGCGATCCACCAGCTGTCCGGCCAGGGCGGTGCCGAGGAACGGGAGCGGCTGCTCGCCGACGCGCGGCTCAGCCTGGAGGCGTTCGAGGTGTGGCAGGGCCTCGGGGCCGAACTGGACGGCGACCTGGACCTCCACCTCACCGGCGGGTGGATGGTCGCCGAGACCGAGGACCAGCTCAAGACGTTGCGGGACAAGCACGAGCTGGAGCAGCTCGCGGGCATCGAGACCGAGGTCGTCACCGGCGACGACCTCCGGCAGCGGGCCCCGTACTTCAGCCACCGCGTCCTCGGCGCGACCTACTGCCCGCTCGAAGGCCACGCCAACCCGCTCGTCGTGGCCCCGCTGTACGCCCGGCGCGCGGCCGAGCACGGAGCCGTCGTCCGCACGCACGTGGACGTGCTGGGCATCGACGTGCACGGGCCCCGGCGGTTCACCGTCCGCACCAGCGCGGGCCCGGTCGACGCGGCCCGGATCGTGGACTGCGGCGGCGCGTGGGCCGGGGAGCTGGCCGCGTTGGTGGGCCTCAAGTTCCCGGTCCGCAGCGAGGGCCTGCACGTCAACGTGACCGAGCCGCGCCCGCGGATGTTCCACCCGATGATCCAGCACATCGGGCGCAGGCTCACGCTGAAGCAGACCGACAACGACACGTTCATCATCGGCGGCGGCTGGCCGACGCCCACGGCCCCTCCCCCGCGCCGCTACCCGACGAGCTGGCACAGCGCGGCGGGCAACACCGCCGTCGCCGTGTCGGTCGTGCCGGGACTGGCGGACGTGCGGGTCGTGCGCACCTGGTCCGGGGTCATCGTGTTCACCGACGACTTCTCGCCGATCGTCGGCGAATCCCTCGCCGTGGCGGGCTTCCACGCCTGCGTCTCGTCGACCGGCTTCACCTTCAGCCCGATGTTCGCCCGGCAGCTCGCCGAGCAGATGGCGAACCCCACCAGCGCCACGCCGTTCCCCGAGCGCTACTCGCTGGACCGGGCCACCCACCGATTGGAGTTCCGATGAATCGCGACGACGTCGACTGGCAGGGCTACTTCCCGGCCTTCGTCACCCCGTTCACCGAGTCCGGGGACCTCGACCTCGACACCCTGCGCGCGCTCGTGGACCACTACGCGGCCGAGGGCATGCACGGCATCGTGGTCAACGGGACCTGCGGCGAGTGGTTCTCCCAGACGACCGAGGAGCGCCGCGCGGTCGCCGAGGCCACGGTGTCGCAGGCCGCGGGCCGGATGCGCGTGCTCATCGGCTGCACCGCCTACACCGCGAAGGAGACCGCCGAGTTCGCCCGGCACGCACTGGCCGCTGGCGCGGACGGCGTGCTGGCGTCACCGCCGCCGTACGCGAAGCTGTTCCCGGACGAGGTCGTGGCGTTCTACGAGGACGTGAACGCGGCGATCGACGGCCCGCTGGTGGTCTACAACTGGCCGCACGGCAGCGGCGTGGACATCGGCACTGACTTGGCCGACCGGTTGGCCGACATCGGCCAGATCGTCGGGATCAAGGACAGCACGCCGGACGCCGACCAGTTCTTCGCCACGTCCCTGCGGGTGCGCGACCGGGTCCGCGTGTTCGGGCCGTACATGTCCGCCCGCGGCGTGGAGGTCCTGCGCACGGAGGGCGGTGACGGCACGGTCGGCGGCGGCTCGCTGTTCGGCAGGCCGGACCCGGAGTTCTGGGAATCGGTGTGGCGCGGGGACTTCGACAGCGCGGCGAAGCACGCCGAGGCGAGCGACCGGCTGTTCCCGAAGCTGTGGCTGCCGGGCGGCTGGGCCGGGCACTTCGGCGCGTACCAGAGCCAGTTGAAGGCGCTCATGGCGATGCTCGGCCAGCCAGGCGGGCACGTGCGGAGGCCTCGGCTGCCGGTCACCGATCCCGAGAGCCTCAAGGCCATGCGGGCGGTGCTCGTCGAGGAGGGTCTGCTGTGAAGCGGCTTCCCGGTCACGGCCTGCGGCGGGGTCAGGCCGTGACCGTGACGGTCGACGGCGAGCCCACGGCCGCCTACCTCGGGGAGAGCGTCGCCGTCGCGCTGATGGCGCACGGCGACCTCTCCACCCGCGCCACGAAGGGCGGGGAGAACCGGGGCCTGTTCTGCGGCATGGGCGTCTGCTTCGACTGCGTGGCCGTCGTGGACGGCGTGCCGGGCACGCGCGCGTGCGTGACGTGGGTGCGCGACGGCATGGTCATCGAGCGCCAGGACGGACCGGGGGCACGCCGTGCGGCGCCCGGCGGGTGACCCGCCGGGCGCCCGCCCGTCAGCCGAGGCCGTCGACGCAGAGGTACTTCAGGTCGGTGAACTCGTCGAGGCCGTGGCGCGAGCCCTCCCGGCCCACGCCGGACTCCTTGACGCCGCCGAAGGGCGCGCCCTCGTAGGAGATCAGGCCGGTGTTCACGCCGACGACGCCGAAGTCCAGCGCCTCGCCGACCCGCCACATCCGGCCGAGGTCGCGGGTGAAGAAGTACGACGCCAGGCCGAACGGCGTGTCGTTGGCGATCTCCACGGCCTCGTCCTCGGTGTCGAACCGGATCACCGCGGCCAGCGGTCCGAAGGTCTCCTCCCGCGCCACCAGCATGTCCCGCCGGACCCCGGTCAGCAGCGTCGGCTCGAAGTACGTGCGGCCCAGCGGGTGCCTGCCGCCGCCGCTGAGCACCTTCGCGCCGCCGTCCACGGCGTCCGCGATGTGCCGCTCCACCTTGGCCACGGCCTCCTCGGAGATCAGCGGCCCCTGCTCGGACCCGGCGTCGAAGCCGTTGCCCACGGTCAGGGCCTCGATGGCGGTCTGGAACTTCTCGACGAACGCGTCGTGGACGCCGGATTGCACCAGGACCCGGTTGGCGCACACGCAGGTCTGCCCGGCGTTGCGGAACTTCGAGGCCATCGCGCCCGCGACCGCCGCGTCGAGGTCCGCGTCGTCGAACACGATCAGCGGCGCGTTGCCGCCCAGTTCCAGCGCGACCTTCTTCACCGTCCGCGCGCTCTGGGCCATCAGCAGCTTGCCGACCTCGGTGGACCCGGTGAAGCTCAACGCCCGCACGCCGGGGTGCGACGTCAGGATCTCCCCCACCAGCTCCGGCGGACCGAGCACGACGCTCAGCACACCCCGCGGGATCCCGGCGCGCGCGGCGAGTTCGGCCAGCGCCAACGCCGACAGCGGCGTCTCGTCGGCGGGCTTGACGATCATCGGGCAGCCCGCCGCGAGCGCGGGGCCCGCCTTGCGCAGGATCATCGCGGACGGGAAGTTCCACGGCGTGATGGCGGCGCTGACCCCGACCGGGGTCCGCAGCGTCATGAGCCGCCGTCCGTCCACGTTGGTCGGGATGACGTCGCCGTAGGCGCGCTTGCACTCCTCGGCGTACCACTCGACGAACCCCGCGCCGTAGAGGATCTCGCCGCGCGCCTCGGCCAGCGGTTTGCCCTGCTCCGCGGTGAGGATCACGGCCAGGTCGTCGGCGTGCTCCACGATCAGCTCGTACCAGCGGCGCAGGATCCGGGCCCGCGCGGGCGCGGTCGTGCGGCCCCAGCCCGGCGCGGCGGCCTCGGCGGCGGCGATGGCGCGGCGCACGTCCTCCTCGGTCGCGAACGCCACCTCGGCGATCACGTCGTCGGTGGCCGGGTCGGTCACCTCGATCCGGTGGCCCGCCGATCCCGGCGCCCACTCGCCGTCGATGAACAACTCGGTCCGCAACAGTCTCGGGTCTCGCAACCTCGAGCGGTCGAACTGGGAATCCACGGCGTCTGCCTTCCTGACGAACTCCTGGGAATTCCGGCGAATCAGACGAGAACACGAGCCCCCGACGTCCAAGTGGCCGGTATGCGCACGATAGTACGCTTTGCGGCCACCCCTTGCTACAGTGCAGCGGCAGTCACCTCCCCCACAACCGATCCCGACGGATGCGTAGGCCAGCCCATGACGATCGAGGACATCGACAAGCAGTTCGTCTTCCACCCGTTCACCAACCTGCGGGAGCACGAGCGGTCCGGACCCCTGACGATCACGAAGGGGCGCGGGTCCACGCTCACCGACACCCAGGGCCGGACCTACCTCGACGCCATGGCCGGGCTGTGGTGCGTGAACATCGGCTACGGCAACACCGAGATGGCCGAAACCCTGCGGGCGCAAGCGGAACAGCTCCCCTACTACCACGCGTTCGCCTCGATGGGGAACGAGCCGGTGGCCCGCCTCGCGCAGCGGCTGATCGCGATGGCGCCCGGCTCGATGTCCAAGGTGTTCTTCGGCAACAGCGGCTCGGACGCGAACGACACCCAGGTGAAACTGGTCTGGTACTACAACAACGTCCTGGGCAGGCCGGAGAAGAAGAAGATCATCTCGCGCAACCGGGGCTACCACGGCGTGACGGTGATGTCCGGCAGCCTGTGCGGCCTGCCCGGCATGCACGCCGGGTTCGACCTCCCGCTGCCGATGGTCCGCTACGTCCGCGCGCCGCACCGGTTGTGGGAGCAGGAGGCCGGTCAGTCCGAAGAGGACTTCGTCCGCGGTCTCGCCGACGAGCTGGAGCAGCTGATCCTCGCCGAGGGCCCGGACACCGTGGCCGCGTTCATCGCCGAGCCGTTGCAGGCCGCGGGCGGGGTCATCGTGCCGCCCGCGTCGTACTTCCCGGCGATCCAGGAGGTGCTGCGCCGCCACGACGTGCTGCTGATCGCCGACGAGGTGGTCACCGGCTTCGGCCGCACCGGCGCGGACTTCGGCTCGCAGGTGTTCGGCATGCAGCCGGACCTGATCACCGTCGCCAAGGGCATCACCTCCGCGTACGTGCCGTTGTCGGCGTGCCTGGTCTCGGACGCGGTGTGGGACGTGATAGCAAGCGGCACGGACAAGTACGGGCTGTTCAGCCACGGCTACACCTACTCGGCGCACCCACTCGCCGCCGCGGCGGCGATGACGAACCTGGACATCATCGAGCGCGACGGCCTGACCGCGCAGGCGAAGGCGCGCGGCGACCACCTCGCGCACCAGCTCAAGGCGGCGTTCGGCGACCACCCGCTGGTGGGCGACGTCCGCGGCTACGGGCTCGTGGGCGCGGTCGAGTTCGTCCGCTCGCGCGACCCCCTCACGGCGTTCAACCCCGGCCTGAAGATGGCCGCGGCGGTCGTGAAGGCCAGCCGCGAGCACGGCGTGATCACCCGCGCCCTGCCCGCCGCCGACACGATCTCGTTCTCCCCGCCGTTCGTGGTGACCGAGGCCGAGATCGACGAGATGGTCGCCGGGACCCGCCGGGCGCTGGACGACGTCGTGGCGGAGTTGAAGCTGCTGTGATCACCGTCGGTGTCGTGGTCAACCCGGTCGCCGGCATGGGCGGCCGGGTAGGACTGCACGGCACCGACGGGCCCGCGCTGGACGCGGCTGTGGAGCGGGGTGCCACACCGGTCGCGCCGCACCGGGCCCGGCGCGCGCTCGACCGGCTGCACGCGCTCGCGCCGGACCTCCGGATCGTCACCGTCGAGGGACCGATGGGCACCGACCACCTGTCCGGGTCGGGCTGGCGCGTCGACGTCCTGCCCGGTCGACAGGCCCCGACCACGGCCGCGGACACCCGTGCCGCCGTCGAGGCGATGGCCGGGGTGGGGCTGGTGCTGTTCGTCGGCGGGGACGGCACGGCGCGGGACGTGGCCGACGTCGTCGGGACCGGCGTGCCGGTGCTGGGCGTGCCGTCCGGGGTGAAGATGCACTCCGGGGTGTTCGCGACCGGGCCCGAGGTCGCGGGCGCGACGGCCGCGCGGTTCGCCGCGGACCCCGCGCGGGTCGGCACGGTCGACGCCGAGGTGGTCGACCTCGACGGCTCCTCCCCCAGGCTGTTCGGCCTCGCCCGTGTCCCCCACGTCCGCGAGGCCTTGCAGGGGGTCAAATCGGCCGGGTCCGGCGGCGGCGACCTGGTCGGGCTGGGCCGGGAGGTCGCGGCGGAGACCCCGCCGGGCACGCTCCTGCTGCTCGGGCCGGGCACCACGGTCGCCCACGTGAGCGCCGCGCTGGGCGTGCCCGCGTCCCCGCTCGGGGTGGACGCGGTGCTCGACGGCGTGCTGTTGGCCGAGGACGCCGACGAGTCCACGTTGTTGACACTACTCGCCCGCCACCCGCGGGCGCGGCTGGTGCTCGGCGTGGTCGGCGGCCAGGGTTTCCTGCTCGGCCGGGGCAACCAGCAGATCAGCGCCGACGTGCTCGCCGCCGTCGGCCCGGACCACCTCGAGATCCTCGCCGCGCCCGGCAAGGTCGCCGCGCTCGACCCGCCGGTGCTGCGGGTCGACCTCGGCGACGAGCGCGCGACCACCCCCGTCACCGGTTACCACCGGGTGCGCACCGGCCGAGGCCGGAGCACCGTCCTGCGAGTCGTCGCCCAGTTGTAGAAGGGAGCAGAAGCCCGTGGCCCACCCGTACATGCCCAACTCCACACCGGAGACGAAGGCGACCATGATGAGGGCCGTCGGCGTCTCGGACGTCGACGAGCTGTTCGAGCAGATCCCGGCCGACCACCTCGCCGCGAAGCCGCTCGCGCTGGCCGCGGGAGTCAAGTCCGAGGCGGTGGTCGACCGGACGCTGCGGCGGCTGCTCCGGCGCGACACCGGCTGCGCGGAGAACCTGAACTTCCTCGGCGCGGGCTGCTGGCAGCACTACGTCCCCGCGGTGTGCGACGAGATCGCGGGCCGCAGCGAGTTCCTGACCCCGGTGTGGGGCACGCCGTCGTCGGACCACGGCCGCAACCAGGCGTGGTTCGAGTTCACCTCCCAGCTCGGCGAACTGGTGGGCATGGAGTTCGTCGGGCTGCCGGTGTACAGCTGGGGCGCGGCCGCCGGGCACGCGATCCGGATGGCCGCCCGGCTCACCGGCCGCCGCGAGGTGCTGGTGCCCGACACCATCGACCCCGAACGCCTCGCCGTGATCCGCACCTACTGCGGCGCCGGGGAACTCGGCGACCCGATCGCGGTCATCACCGTCCCCCACGACCCCGCGACCGGCCGGGTCGACCTGGCCGCGCTGACCGCCGCGATCAGCGACTCCACCGCCGCGGTGTACCTGGAGACGCCCACCTACCTGGGTGTCATCGAGGCCGACGCCGCCGCCGTTGCCGCACTCGCCCGCCGCCATGGGGCCGAGACGATCGTCGGCGTGGACCCGATCTCCCTCGGCGTGCTGCTGCCGCCGTCGGAGTACGGCGCGGACATCGTCGTCGGCACCACGCAACCCCTGGGCGTGCACCTGAACGCGGGCGGCGGCGTCGGCGGCTTCATCGCCACGCGCGACGAGGAGCGCTACGCCCGCGAGTACCCGACGCTCCAGGTCAGCCTGTGCGACACGCGCGTCCCCGGTGAGCGGGCGTTCGGCATGACCCTGTTCCACCAGACCTCCTACGGGTCGCGGGAGGACGGCAACGACTGGACCGGCAACTCGGTCTACCTGTGGGCCGTGGTCAACGCGGTGTACCTGGCCCTGATGGGGCCCAGGGGGTTCGCCGAGATCGGCGAGACGATCCTGGCGGGCAGCGCGCACGCCGCCCGGCGGATCGCCGAGGTCCCCGGCGTCGCCGTGCGGTGGACGTCCGGATTCTTCAAGGAGTTCGTCGTCGACTTCACCGGCACCGGCAAAACAGTGGCCGAGATCAACGAAACCCTGCGCTCACGGGGAATCTTCGGCGGCAAGGACCTGTCCGCCGACTTCCCGGACCTCGGCCAGTCGGCGCTGTACTGCGTCACCGAGATCCACACCGAGGACGACATCACCGCGCTGGTCGGCGCGCTCACCGAGGCGGTCTCCGCATGAACCTCCGTCGCTACCACGCCGCCGTCTGGGACGAGCCGCTCATCATGGAGCAGGGCGCTCCCGGCCGCCGCGGCTCCGTGCCGCCCGCGCCGATCGAGGCCACGACGGACCTGGTCCCCGCCGGGATGCGCCGCGTGGTCCCGCCAGCGCTGCCCGAGGTCGCCGAACCGGACGTGCTGCGCCACTACCTGCACCTGTCGCAGCAGACGATGGGCATGGTCGGCATCAGCCTGTTCGGCACCTGCACGATGAAGTACAACCCGCGGGTCAACGAGCGGCTGGCCGCCGAGATCGCCGACGTGCACCCGCACCAGGACGACAGCACCGTCCAGGGCCTGCTGGAGATCGTCCACGAGTTCGACCTCGTGCTGCGCGAGCTGTCCGGCATGGACCGGTTCGTCTTCCAGGCGGGCGGCGGGGCCGCGGCGGCGTACCTGCACGCGTGCGTCACCCGCGCCTACCACGAGTCCCGCGGCGAACTGGCCCGGCGGACGGAGATCATCACCACCTCGCAGGCCCACCCGTGCAACCCGGCGACCGCGGCGGCGGCCGGGTTCGACGTGATCACCCTGCCCGTGGAGGAGGACGGCTACCCCTCCGTCGCGGCGCTGCGGGCCGCCGTGAGCGACCGCACGGCCGCGCTGATGGTCAACAACCCCGACGACATGGGCATCTACAACCCGCACATCAAGGAGTGGGTGGACATCGTCCACGAGGCGGGCGGCCTGTGCTTCTACGACCACGCCAACTTCAACGGCGTGATGAGCCGCATCCGGGCCGCCGAACTCGGCTTCGACGCGTGCATGTTCATGCTGCACAAGACGTTCGGCGTCCCCAAGGGCGGCGGCGGTCCGGCCGTGGGCGCGTACGGCTGCACGGCCGCGCTCGAACCGTTCCTGCCCGGCCCGCTCGTGGAGCGGACCGAGGACGGCTACGTCCGGCGGGAGAACCCCGGCGGCATCGGCCGGGTGCGGGAGTTCCTCGGCAACGTGCCGCAGGTGGTCAAGGCGTACTCGTGGGTGCTCGCGATGGGCGCGGACGGCATCCGCGAGGCCGCGGACCTCTCCGTGCTGGCCAACAACTACATGGAACAGCGGCTCCTGGCGATCCCCGGCGTGACCAAGTCGTTCGACCACCTCACCGGGCGGCGGCTGGAGATGACCCGGTTCAGCCTGGGCACGTACACGGCGGAGACCGGGGTGACGGCCGTGGACGTGCAGAACCGCATGACGGACTTCGGGGTCGACGCGTTCTGGCTCAGCCACGAACCGTGGATCGTGCCCGAGCCGTTCACGCCCGAGGCCGGGGAGACGTGGTCGATCGAGGACGTCGACTACTGGATCGACGTGCTGGAGCACGTGCTGGCCGAGGGGCGGTCCGATCCCGAGACCGTCCGCACCGCGCCGCACAACCAGGTCGTCGCCCAGATCGACGGGTCGAGCCTGGACGACCCGGCGCGCTGGGCCACGACGTGGCGGGCCTACCAGCGCAAGAACGCCCGATGACGGCGGTAGTCGGAGCGGGGAGCATCGGTGTCGCGTGGGCCGTGGTGTTCGCGCGCGCCGGGCTCCCGGTCGCCCTGTTCGACGTCTCGGCCGACCGGCTCACCGCCGCCGTCGACGAGGTCAGGTCCACAGTGGACTCGCTGTGGCACAACGGGTTGCTGGACGAGGAGCCCGCCGCGCTGGTGGACCGGGTGCGGGTCGCGTCGTCGCTGGCGGACGCCGTCCGAGGCGTGTCGCACGTGCAGGAGTGCGTCGCCGAGTCGTTGCCCGTCAAGCGGGAGCTGTTCGCCGAGCTGGACGAGCTGGTGCCACCGGACGCCGTGCTGGCCAGCTCCACGTCGATGATCCCGTGCTCGCGGTTCGCCGCCGACCTGCCCGGCCGGTCGCGCTGCCTGGTCGTGCACCCCGGCAACCCGCCGTACCTGCTGCCGATCGCGGAACTCGTGCCCGCGCCGTTCACCGATCCCGCCGTGGTCGAGCGGACCCGCGTCCTGCTGGCGGACGCGGGCATGACGCCGGTCGTCGTGGCGAAGGAGGTCGAGGGCTTCGTGTTCAACCGCCTCCAGGGCGCGGTGCTCCGCGAGGCGTACACGCTGGTCCGGGACGGCGTCATCACCCCGACCGACCTCGACCTCGTGGTGAGCCACGGCCTCGGCCGCCGCTGGTCGGTGCTCGGCCCGTTCAGCACGGCCGACCTCAACACCCGTGGCGGTCTGGAACGGCACGCCGAGGTCATGGGCCCGGCCTACGCCCGGATGGCGGGCGAGAACGCACCGTGGACCCCGGACCTGGTGGGCGCGGTGGCGGACACCGTCCACACGACCCTGAAGCCGGACGAGTGGACCGACAACGTCCGCCGCCGCGACCACGCCCTCATGCTGCTGGAAGCGGCCCGGCGCACCGCGCCGGAACTCTTCACCCCGAAGGCCTGAGACCGCCCGCGGCCCGAGGGCCGCGGGCGGTGCCGATCAGCTCACGAAGCGGGAGTCCGCCACGGGCGTGTACCCGTAGGTGCCGGTGCTCAGGTACACCTTGTACCAACTGCCGACCGCCACGCAGGGTGCCGGTCCGGTCATGTGCTGACCCGTGGTCTTGGTCCGCACGATCGGGTACTGCGTGCCGGGCCCGCTCCGAACGACGGTGTTCCGGATGGCCACGTAGGTGCAGTCGGCCGCGATCGTCACGTCCCCCGACGGCGCGGGCGCGGCCTGGGCGGGTGCCACGACCCCGAAGCACAGCGCCACCGCCAGGACCGCGAGGCCGACCCCCCGTCGTACCGCCTTGCCACTGGAACTCATGGTGTTCCTCCCCTTGTTCCGGTGCGGGAGCACGTGCCTCCCGCCGTGGTGACGAGCGTGAGCGGCCGATCGTGTGAACTGGTTGCGAGATTCCTGCACCGCGCAGGTCAGCCCGCTATCCATGGACCTCAGGGGGAAGGGGGCCGCCATGGGGGTGGAGCTCGGTCTGCTCGGCGAGGTGACGGTGCGGGTCGACGGGAGGGCCGTGGACCTCGGGCCCGCCAAGCAGCGGTGCGTGCTGGCGGCGCTCGCGGTGGACGCGCCCCGGCTGATCCCGGCGGACCGGCTGGTCGAACGGGTCTGGGGTGTCGACGCGCCGCGCCGGGGGCGGCGGACGCTGTACAGCCACATCTCCCGGCTGCGCCAGGCCCTGGCGGGCGTCGACGCCGTGGAGGTCGTGAGCCGAGCGGGCGGCTACGCCCTCGTGGTGGACCGGCCCGACCAGGTCATCGACCTGCACCGCTTCCACGACCTGCGGGACCACGCGCGCGGCGACGACTCACGGGCGGAGGAGTCGCTGGCCGAGGCGCTGGGGCTGTGGCGCGGTCCCGCGCTGACCGGCCTGGACGGCGAGTGGGCCGAGGCCGAGCGCGACCGGCTGGAACGGGAACGGCTGGCCGCGCGGCACGACCTCACCGACACCCGGCTGCGCCTGGGCCAAGGCCCTCGGCTGCTGGCCGACCTCGCCTCGCTGGCCGCCGAGCACCCGTGGGACGAGCAGGTGGCCTGCCAGTACGTGCTGGCGCTGCACCAGGCGGGCCGCACCGCCGACGCGCTGGAGCACTACCGGCTGCTGCGCGACCGGCTGGTCGAGGAGTTGGGCACCGATCCCGGCGTGGCGCTGCGGGACCTGCACCGGCGGATCCTGGACGCCGACCCCACCCTCGCGGGCACGCCCGCCGGTCCGGCCGCGCCGTTCCAGCTGCCCGCCGCTCCGGGGCTGTTCACCGGGCGCGGGACCGAACTGGCGGCGCTGGACCACGCCCTGTCCTGCGCCGGGGAGGTGGTCGCGATCGGGGGCACCGGCGGCATCGGCAAGACGTGGCTCGCGCTGACGTGGGCGCACCGCGAGCGGCACCGCTTCCCCGACGGTCAGCTGTTCGTCGACCTGCGCGGCTTCAGCCCCGGAACCCCCAAGGAGCCCGCCGACGTGCTGGCCGACTTCCTGGCGGCGCTGGGGGTCGACCGCGACCACCTGCCGCGGGACGTCGACGCCCGCGCCGCGCTCTACCGCGGCCGCACGACGGGCAAGCGGATGCTGGTCGTGCTGGACAACGCCGCCACCGCCGACCAGGTCGTGCCCCTGCTGCCCGCCTGCGCCGTCGTGATCACCAGCCGCCACCGGCTGCCCGCGCTGCTCACCCGGCACGGGGCCCGGCCGGTCCACGTCGACGTGCTCACCGACGCCGAGGCCAGGACCCTGCTGGACACGGCGCTGGGCGGCGGTCACGCCGAGGGCCCGGTGGCCGAGCTGATCGCGCTGTGCGGCGGGTTCCCGCTCGCGCTCGGGGTGATCGCCGCCCGCGTCCGCGTGCACCCCGACTTGCTGGACGACGTGGTCGCCGACCTGCGCGACCTCGGCCTGGACGCCCTGGACTTCGACGCCGACGCGGGGCTGCCCGCCGTCCTGTCGTGGTCGCTGCGCCACCTGACCGACCGGCAGCGCACGGCGTTCGCGCTGCTCGGGGTCGCGCCGGGCCCGGACGTGGACCTGGCGGCGGCCACGAACCTCCTCGGCCTGTCCGACCGCGACACGCGGGCCGTGCTGCACGCGTTGGCCGACGCGTCGCTGATCACCCCGCTGCCCGGCGGCCGGTACGCGATGCACGACCTGGTCCGCGCCTTCGCCGCCGACCACCCCCTCCCGCCGTCCACGCGGCAGGGGGCGCTGGAGCGCGTGGTCGACTTCTACCTGCACACCACGCACACCGCCGACCACCTCGTGGACCCGAACGCCCCTCCCGCGAAGATCGACCCGCCCGTGCCCGTCGCCCATCCCCTGCCGTTGGCCGACTACCCGGCCGCGCTCGCCTGGCTGGACAACCACCGCCCCCACCTGCTCGCCGCCCAGCGCACGGCGGCCGCCCAGCACCGCCCCCAGGTCGTGTGGCACCTCGCCTGGTCGCTCACCACGTTCCACTGGCGGCGCGGGCACCGCCACGACAACCTGGCGATGTGGCAGGCCGCCGCCGACGCCCACCTGCCCGACCTCGACGCCCTCGCCCACCGGTTCCTCGGCTACGCCCACGCCGAACTGGGCGGGCACGAGCAGGCCGTCGAACACCTGCACCACGCGCTCGCCCTGGCCGAGCACGACCCCGTCCAGCGGGCCGCGGTCCACCACGCCCTCGCGCGGGTGTGGGGACGGCGGGGGGACGACCGGCGGGCCGTGGAGCACGCCCGCGAGGCCCTGGCCCTCTTCCGCGACCTCGACCACCCGGTGCAGGAGGCCGACGCGCTCAACGGCGTGGGCTGGCACGCCGCCCGTCTGGGCGAGCACGACACCGCCCGCGTCCACTGCGAGGCGGCGCTGGACATCTACCGCCGCCACCACGAGACCGACGGCGAGGCGTCCGCCCTCGACAGCCTGGGCTACATCGCCCACCGCACCGGCCGCCACCGGGACGCCGTCCGCCACTACGAGCAGGCCCTCGCCCTGTACCGCGCGCTCGGCAACACCACCCACACGGCCAACACCCTGGACCGCCTCGGCCATCCGCACGCCGCCCTCGGCAACTACGACCGGGCCCGGACGGCGTGGCGGGAAGCCCTGGACCTGTACCGGTGCCAAGGCCGCACGGCCGAAGCCGACCGCGTCCTACGACAGCTCGAGCACTAGTGGTGCGGACCCGTCCGGCCCAGGGTCTCCACCGGAGTCGCGCCGGGGCGGGACCACTGCGGCACGGGACGGCTGGTCGGTCCCCAGGTGGCGTGCCCCTCCGCGTCCGAGCGCCAGGACCAGCAGGCCTGGCCCGCTACGGACGGGTGACCTTCCAGGACGTTGCCGAGCACGGGCCTGCTGTCGGGGGCGTCCTCCCACGACTCGCCGCGACCGTAGGGCGTCATGTCGAGCAGACCCATCGACGAGTTGACCCGCTCGTTGCCGCGACCGGTCGTGGAGTAGGTCAGGAACACCCGGTCGCCGTCGCGCAGGTAGGCGCTGAGGTACCCCATCTCGCCGCCGACCGGCTCGTCGACGCCGCGCACCGAGTACCAGGGCTGCGTGTAGCCCATGAACTCGACGAAGGCCGCGACCTCCTCCCACGGGCCGGTGGTCACGACGGCGTACGAGACGCCGCGGGCGTTGAGGTAGACGGCGTCGTCGAGGTGCCAGGCCGTGGTGGTGCAGCCCTCGCACTGCCCCTGGTGGGGCGCGCCGTCGTACCACATGTGCTTGTACGTCACGAGTTCGTCGCGGCCCTGGAACAGGTCCAGGAACGGGACCGGACCGTCGGGTCCGACGACCTCGACCTTGCCGTCGAACTCCACCCTGGGCAGCCTGCGGCGAGCCGCCGCGATGGCGTCCCCCTCCCGCGTGTGCGCCTTCTCGCGGACCAGCAGCTCGTCACGGGCGGCCTGCCAGGTGGCCAGGTCGACGACGGGCGGGACGGTCGAGTCGCTCATGAGTCCTCCTCGGAGTGTCCGTACGACACGAGTACCGACCCGCGGCGAGCCCGAAACTCATCACACAGCGACGAGGGACTTCCGGACCAGGCTCTCGCCCGCGGCCGTGACGGCGTCCTCGGAGGCGCGCGGCTGCCAGCCCAGCACGCGGCGGGCCTTGTCGCTGGAGAACTTCTTCACGTAGCCGAGGTCGGGCACGAGGGTCCGGAACTCGCGGGAGAACACCGCGCCAAGCCGCACCACGGCGTTGGGGACGGTCCGGGTCGGCACCCGCTTCGCGGCGTCGCCGAGGTGGTCCCGCAGGATCTCGCCGATCCGCCGCAGCTCGATCGCCGGGCCGCTGGACACGAGGAACCGCTGTCCCGCGGCGCCGGGCGCGGTCATGGCCAGGACGTGCGCGCTCGCCACGTCCCGCACGTCGACGACCGGGATCCACAGGTGCGGGAAGCCGGGCATCCGCCCGTCCAGGCAGCGCTGCACGATGTGGTTCGCGCCGGACACGTCCTGGCCCATCACCGGTCCCATGACCGCGACGGGCAGGATCGTCGTCAGCTCCATCCCGCGCCCCTCGGCGGCCACGAGGTCCCACGCGGCCCGCTCGGCGAGGACCTTGCTCCGGCCGTACGCGTCCATGCCGGGGCCGTCGAGCACGGACCAGTCGTCGTCGGTGAACGTGTGGTCGTCGTGCGGGTGGCCGTAGCCGATGGCGTGGAACGCCGAGGTGAGCACGACCCGCCGAACACCCGCGTCACGGGCCGCGCGCAGCACCCGCAACGCGCCGTCACGGGCCGGGACGATGACGTCGTCCTCGTTCTCCACGTGACCGGGCCGCACGGGCGAGGCCACGTGCAGCACGAAGTCGCAGCCGTCGACGGCGTCGGCCCACCCCTCGTCGCTCGTGAGGTCGGCCGCGACGAACTCCAGGGCGTCGCCGTCCACCAGACCCGCGTCGGCGAGCACGGCCCGCACGGCGTCCTCGCGCCGGAGGGACCGCACGGTCGTGCGCACCCGGTAGCCCTGGTCGAGGAGCTGGAGGACGCAGTGCCCCGCGATGAAACCGGACCCGCCGGTGACGAGGACGCGCTGCTGGGAGGTGGTCATGTGATCGCCCCGGTGATCGGTGGGATGTGTCGTCCACGACGATCCGGCCGCCTCCGAGGCCGAGCCAGTGCCCCCGTCAGCCAGGGGTGTGGCAGGACCAGGCACGGAACCGCCCTCGCCCTTACCGTGAGGCCATGACCGAGGCCCCGAACCCGCTGGGCGACTTCCTCCGCGCCCGCCGCGAACTCGTCACCCCCGAGCAGGCGGGCGTCCCCGTCCTGGGCGTGCGGCGCGTGCCGGGCCTGTGCCGCGAGGAGGTCGCGATGCTGGCGGGCATCAGCGCCGACTACTACCTGCGGCTGGAACGCGGTCGCGACCGCAGGCCGTCGGTGCAGGTCCTCGAGGCGCTCGCCCGCGTGCTGCGGCTGGACGACGACACGCGGGCGTACCTGCTCGGGCTCGCCGCCGACAAGCCCCGCCGCGCCCGCCGCCCGCCGAAGGAGACGGTGCCGCCCGGCACGGCCAAGTTCGTGGCGGCGCTGCCGATGCCCGCGTTCGTCGAGGGCCGCTACCTCGACGTCCTCGTCGCGAACCCGCTGGCCACCGCCCTCTCCCCCCGGCTGGTGCCCGGTGGCAACCGGCTGCGGGACGTGTTCCTCGACCCGGCCGAGCAGGCCATGTTCCCCGACTGGGAACGAGCCGCTGCGGGCCTGGTCGCGGGCTTCCGCGAAGCGGTCGGCACCGACACCGACAACCCGAGGTTCATCGAGCTCGTCGGCGAGATGTCGCTGGCCAGCCCCCTGTTCCGCACGCTGTGGGCCCGCCACGACGTGCGCCACCGCGGCAGCGCGGTGATGCCCTTCCACCACCCGCTGGTCGGCGACCTCACCCTGAACAGGGAGAAGCTGCTCGTCACCGGCACGGAGGGCGTGATGCTCGTCGTCTACCACGCCGACCCCGGCTCCGACGCCGCCGACAAGCTGGCCCTCCTGGGGTCCGCCGCGCTGCCGCCCGTCACCCGCGCGGAGCAGCCCGACCGGCTCGGGTCGTGACGCCGACTGGCAGGATGTGCCCGATGGACGTCCGCGGCAGGAACAACGTGGTGTCGACCGGCCGGGACGACGGCCCGACGCTGCTGCTCGCCCACGGTTTCGGCTGCGACCAGAACCTGTGGCGGCTCGTCGTGCCCGCGTTGGCCGAGCGGTTCCGGGTGGTGCTGTTCGACCACGTCGGCGCGGGCCGCTCGGACCTGTCGGCCTGGTCGGAGGAGAAGTACGCCACGCTCGACGGCTACGCCTCCGACGTCCTGGACGTCTGCCGGGAGCTGGACCTGCGGGACGTGGTCCTGGTCGGGCACTCGGTGTCGGCGATGATCGCCGTGCTCGCGGCCAACCGCGACCCCTCGCGGATCGCGAAGCTCGTGCTGCTCACCCCGTCGCCGTGCTACGTCGACGACGGCGACTACCGCGGCGGCTTCAGCCGGGCGGACATCGACGAGCTGCTCGACTCGCTCGACAGCAACTACCTCGGCTGGTCGGCCGTCATGGCCCCGGTGATCATGGGCAACCCCGATCGCCCGGAGCTCGGGACCGAGCTGACCGAGAGCTTCTGCCGCACCGACCCGGCCATCGCACGGGTGTTCGCCCAGACCACGTTCCTCTCCGACAACCGCGCCGACCTGCCCGCGGTCGGCGTGCCCACGCTGGTGGTCCAGTGCGCGCAGGACGCCATCGCGCCGCCCGAGGTCGGCCGGTACGTGCACGAGCGGATCCCCGGCAGCGAACTGGTCACGCTCGCCGCGACCGGCCACTGCCCGCAGCTCAGCGCACCCGAGGAGACCGCCGCGGCGATCACGGCGTTCGTCGGCTCCCGATGATGTGCGAGGCGGACGACGACGCCCTCGGCGACACCGGCCAGGACGACGACCCGGCGTTCTCCGCCCTGCTGGAGGACAGCGTCGAGGACCTCTACGAGCACGCCCCGTGCGGGTACCTGTCCACGCTGATGGACGGCACCATCGCCAAGATCAACGCCACCCTGCTCGACTGGCTCGGCTACCGAGGCGAGGACCTGGTGGGGCGGCGGCGGTTCGCGGACCTGCTGAGCGTCGGCGGGCGGATCTACCACGAGACCCACATCGCGCCGACGTTGAGCATGCACGGCGAGATCGGCGGCCTCGCGCTCGAACTGCGCGCAAGCGACGGGACCCGGCTGCCGGTCATGGTGACGTCGGTGGTCAAGACCGGCCCGGACGGCACGGCCCAGCTGATCCGCACGACGATCTTCGACGCGCGGGACCGCCGCGCGTACGAGCAGGAGCTGCTGCGGGCCCGGCAGGAGTCCGACCGGGAACGCGAGCGGGTGCAGAAGCTCGCCACGACCCTCCAGCGGTCCCTGCTGCCGCCGGTCCTGCCGGTGGTGCCGGGCATGGAGGTCGCGGCCTACTACCACCCCGCGTCGACCGACGCGGTCGGCGGCGACTTCTACGACCTGTTCCCGTTGGCGGGCGGCACCTGGGGTTTCTTCCTCGGCGACGTGTCCGGCAAGGGCGCGCCCGCGGCAGCCGTCACGTCGCTGGCCCGGTACACGCTGCGCGCGGCCGCCGTCTCGCACCGCGACCCGGTCGCGGTGCTGCACGTCCTCAACACGGTCCTCAACCACGAGTACCACGGCATCGACCCGCGCTTTTGCACCGTGCTCTACGGCGTGCTGACTCCCGACGCCGACGGTTGCTCGCTCGCCATGGCCGGGGGTGGCCACCCGCCCGCGGCCCTGCTGGGCGCGGACGGGAGCGCACGGTTTCTGGAGCTCCCCGGCGGTCAGCTCGTCGGGGCGCTGCCCGACGCGCACTTCGCCGCCGTCGAGGTGCGCCTGGAGCCGGGTGACACCGTGCTGCTCTACAGCGACGGGCTCACCGAGGCCCGCACCCGCGGCCGGGTGCGCCACAGCGAGGAGGAGCTGCTCGACTTCCTCGACACCGTGGGCCCGACCACGGCCCCGGCGGTGGTGGCCGCCGTGGCCGCCCTGCTCGCCGGGTTCGGCGAGGGCGTGGACGACGACACCGCCCTGCTGGCGCTGAGCATCCCCGTGAGCGCAGAGCCGTGACCGACCTCTTCACCGCGACCGCGACGCCGACCCCGACCGGCGTCCTGGTGCGCTTCGCCGGGCAGCTCGACGCCGACACCGCGCCACGGGCCCGGCAGGTCGTCGCGGACCTGGCGCTGAGCCGGGGCGCGCTGCTGGTGCTGGACCTGGGCGCGCTGGAGTTCTGCGACTCCAGCGGCATCTCGGTGCTGCTCGCCGCCCGCAACGCCGCCACCGCGGCGGACGCGGGCATCGCCCTGGTCGCGGTGCCCGCCCGCCTGTCCCGCACCTTCGCCCTCATCGGGTTGGACGGGGTCTTCGCCACCTACGCGACCGTGGCCGACGCCGTCGCCGCGTGGTCCTAGCGCACCGCGCACGGCACGCCGTTGAGCGTGAACGCCGTCGGTGACACGTTGGGTCCCTGGTAGGCGCCCACGAAGCCGACGCTCGTCGTGGCCCCCGGAGCGAGGACGCGGTTGTCGGCGGTGTTGACGACCTGCACGGCGGCGCCGGTCTGCGTCCACGTCCCGTTCCAGCCGCTGGACACCTGCTGCCACGTGGTGGGCCAGGTGAAGCCCAGGGTCCACGAGTCCACCGGCACGGAGCCCGTGTTGGTGACGTCGACCGCGCCCACGAAGCCGTTGCCCCAGTCGTTGGTGTCGGTGAACGTCACCGCGCAGGTCGACGAGGACGGGGTCGCGGTGGTGAAGGTGACCGGCGGGGACGACCACGAGACGCGGCCCGCGCCGTCGCGGGCGACGACAGTGACCGTGTAGCGGGTGCCGGGCGTGAGGTTGTGGACGGTGAACGAGGTCCCGGTGGTCTCGCCCCACTGCTCGGTGGTCGCGCCGACCTGGCGGTGCACCTCGTACTTCACGCCCGCGGCGGTCGGCGTCCACGCGAGGGTGGCGTCGTGGTCGGTCACCGAGGCCGCGGTGGGTCGGTTGGGCGCGGCGGGCAGGGCGGCCGACGACTTGGGGCGCAGGACGAGCGTGGTCAGCGAGTACGGCGGGAGCGTCGTGGAGCCGCTGACGCCCGTGGTGGTCGTGATGCCCGTGGAACCGTTGGTGTAGCTCAAGACCTGGGCGTTCGCGGCCGGGGTGTACCCGGCGTAGTCGAGGGTGACGGACTTCGCCGCGTCCGGGTCCTGGTTGACCAGCAGCACCGCCAGGCCGCCGTCGCGCTTGCGAGTGGCGTGCACCTTCACCAGCGGGTCGGACGCGGAGGCCCGGATCAGCTGGTCGCCCGGCCCGGCGAACTTCGACGTCATCGCCAGCGCGTGGTACGGCGCGAACGGGGTGTTGAGGGCGGGCTGGCAGATCGTCCCGTCCGCGAGGCACCCCGCGCTGGAGAGCAGGCCGAAGTCGGCGTAGTCGGGCTGACCGGCGACCGTGGAGAACGCCGTCGGTCCGTTGTGGACGTTCCACCAGTCCACGGTGAACACGCCGTTCTCCAGCAGGGTCGCGACCGCGTCCGCCGCGAACAGCGCGCCCGGCTGGGTGTTCATCCCGTACGAGGTGTTGACCTCGGTCAGCGCGAGCGGCAGGTCCTTGTGCGCGTACCGGGCCGCCTGCTCGCGGGCCATCCGGGTGAAGTCGGCGATCCGGTCGGTCTTCGCCAGCGACTCGGGGCCGTTCGCCCCGGTCGGGTACCAGTGCAGGATGCCGAAGTCCACGACCGGTCCGGCGATCGACAGCACGACCTGGTTCCACGAGCCCGCGTCGCCGCTCGCGGTGATCCCGTCCGGCCAGTCGCCCGGCGTGGTCAGCACCGCGCCGACCTTGATCGTCGGGTCGACCGCCTTCATCGCCTCGGCGTACTGCCGCACGAGGGTCGCGTACTCCGCCGGGGTCTTCTCGGGGTGGTCGTCGGCCTCCCACGCCGAGCCGTAGTGGCCGTTGCCGTACAGCTCGTTGCCGATCTCCCAGTACTTCACGCCGTAGTGCTTCTCGACGTTGGCGTAGCGGACCCAGTCGGCGGCCTCCTGGGGCGTGCCGGTGCCGTAGTTGGCGGTGACGATCGGCTGCGCGCCCGTGCGCCGGGCACCGACCATGAAGTGGTCGAAGTCGGTGTTCGGGGCGACGTAGCCGCCGGGCGCGGTGTGGTCGCGCCAGTGGTAGATGTCGGAGTACGAGCCGCCGGGGTAGCGCAGCGCCTGGACGCCCGCGCCCTTCATCAGGTCGGCGACCTCCGGCGTGCCGAGGGTCGTGTCCCAGATCGCGTGGTTCGCGCCGACCGCGGTGTCGCTCACGGTCTCCAACCCCGCTCGGGCGTTGACCGACACGCTCACGCCGGGGACGGGTTGGGCGGTCGCGGTCGGCGCGGAGAGCTGTGCGGCGACCAGCACCAGGGCGGGCAGAACCGTGAGACGTGTGCGCATCGTCGGATGTCCTCGTTGACGTTTCGGCGACTGGGAGCGCTCCCAGAGTGGTGTGGGCGCCCAGGGGTGTCAATCGCCACGACGGCCTAGCGACCCTGCCCGCTACGGTGTGGCGATGATCATCTGGCTCAACGGCGGGTTCGGGGCGGGGAAGACGACGCTGGCGGCCGAGCTGCGCCGACGGCTCCCGGACTCGGTCGTGTTCGACCCGGAGGACCTCGGCGTCACGCTGTGGAAGTGGCTGCCGCCCAACGACGACTTCCAGGACCTGGCCAGCTGGCGGGAGCTGGTGGTCGCGACGGCGGTGTCGCTGCGCAAGCACCACGCGGGCACGCTCGTCGTGCCGATGTCGCTCGTCCGCGACCACTACCGGGCCGAGATCCTCGGTGGCCTGGCCGACGCGGGCGAGGAGGTCCTGCACGTCTTCCTGACGGCCGACTTCTCCGTGCTGTGGGAGCGGATCCTCGCCCGCTCGCCCGTCCCCGACACCCCGGAGACCGGCGAGTCCGCGGCCGAGTGGGCTCGCGTCCGGGTGGAGGCGGCCGTGGCCGCCGCCGAGCACCAGCCGAGCGGGACGCTCCTGCTGCGGTCGGACCGGCTCTCCACGTCCGACTTGGCCGACGAGGTGCTCGCCGCGGCAGGCCTGCGGCAGGTCGGCTGAGGCCGCGGCGTCACACGTCGGGCGGCGGTTCCAGCGTGGAGCCGACGCGGACCACGCGGAGCTGGAGCATGGCGGCGAAGCGCTGATCCGGGTCCGTGAGGTCGACGCGGCCGACCTCGGCAACCCGGCGCAGCCGGTAGCGGAAGGTGTTCTGGTGGACGAACACCGACTCGGCGGCCGCGGCGACGTCGCCGAAGGCGTCCAGCCAGGCCCGCAGCGTCTCGACCAGCGCGGTGCGGTGCTCGCGGTCGTAGTCCAGCAGCCGGGCCAGCGCGCCGGTCGGCTCGTCGCCGCGGGCCGCCGCGAGGTCCCGCAGTTCGATGACCAGCGCCTCGCCCTGGAGTTCGTCGAGGCTGCCGACCCGGCGGCGGACCCGGCCCTCGCGCAGCACCCGCAGCACGCGGTCCACGCACGAGCGGCTGTGGGCGACACCGGAGAGGGTGAGCGCGACCGGGCCCGCGGCGGCGACGGCGGGCAGGCGGTCGCCGACCCGGTCGAGGAAGTCCTGGAGGATCCGCTCCGCGCGGGTCCCCGCCTTGTCGTCGGCGCCGGTCGGCGGGAGCAGGCCGTAGACGACGTCGCCGAGCGCGGCGGCGGCCGAGCGGGGGTCGATCGCCGCGAGGTGCAGCGCGAACGCGTCGCCGAGCCGCTGGAGGTCGTGCACCGCGGCCGCGCTGTCGGACTCCTGCTCGACCAGCCCCACGCCCAGCACCAGCAGCGACCGGCCCGCGAGACCCAGCCGTTCCAGCGCCTCCCCCGCGCCCGCGCCGCCCTCCAGCGCCGAGCCGAGCAGGTCCGCCCGCACGCGCCGCCGCACGTCCGCGCCCGCCCGGACCCGGAGCAGGTGCAGCGCCACCAGCTTCGCCGACTCCCGCAGCGCCCGGTCGCGCTCCGGGCTGAGCCGACCGGGCACGGCCGCCCAGATCGAGCCGAGCACCTCGTCACCGGCACGCACGGCGATGGCGACCCGCGGCAGCGTGAACCCGCCCTTCCCGTCCGGGATGGGGTCGATGACGACGGGGTGGTCGCCGCGGAACAGGTCGCGGAACACCCCGCGCTCGCGCAGGATGCGGGAGATCCGCTCCGGCACCTGGCGGCCGAGGATGGTCTCCACGCGCGACGGGTCGGCCTCGTCCTGGCGGCCGGAGAACGCGAGGATCCGGGAAGCCCGGTCCTCCAGCGTGACCGGCGCGTCGAGCAGCGACGCGATGGCGTTGGCGACCGCGAACAGGTCGCCCGCGGGCAGTCCGCCGAGCGAGTCCTCGCGCTCGGCGCCTTCGGCGAGCAGGGACCGGAGCATCTCGCCGAGGTGGCTCCACGGCGCTCCCCTGCTCAGCCCGAGCACGGCCACGCCCGCGTCGTCGGCGGCCGACCGCACCTCGTCGGTGAGCGCGACCGGGGCCCGCAGCACCAGTGCCGCCGCGTGCTGACGCCCGAGCGCGCGCAGCAGTGCGACGATCTGCTCCGGGTCTTCCACGCCGACGCCGAGCACGAGCGCGTGCGGCGAGAGCACCGGCCGGTCGAGCGGGTCGTGGATGACGACGCCGCTGATGTCGCCCGGCCGGTCCCGGTCGCCGTGCACGAGGTCGAGCAGGGTCGCGCCCAGGTCGTCGAGCACCCGGCCGAGGCTCCCGCGCGAGTGCCGCATGGGATCACGGTAGGCCGCGGCCCGAACGCCCGCTAGGCGGATTCCACCGGATCGGCGGGCCCGCTTCGTCGGATCCGACAGGTCAGGCGGGATCCAGCAAGTCCTCGACCAGGGCGCGCAGCAACGCGGTCCGGCCGGGCAGGTGCTCGACCAGCACGTGCTCGTCCTCGGCGTGGGCTCCCCCGCCGACCGCGCCAAGGCCGTCCAACGTCGGGGTGCCGACGCCCGCGGTGAGGTTCCCGTCCGACGCCCCGCCGACGGCGGCCGAGGTCGGCACGGGCAGCCCGAGCCGCAGGGCGAGGTCGCACACCCGCTCGTACAGGGCCGCCGACGCGGCCGCCTCCAACGGTGGCCGGTTCACTTCCCCCGCCACCTCGATCGTCGCGCCCGGCAGCACCGGCGGCAGGGCGCGGATCGCCCGGTGCACGCGGTGCTGCTCCGCGGCGGTCCGGGCGCGGACGTCGACCGCGAACGACGCCGAGGCGGGAACGGTGTTGGCCGTCGTGCCGGAGCGCGCGGTGGTCGGCGTGACCGTGGTGCCCCTCGCGAGGTCGGCGAGCGCGTTCGCGGCCAGCACCTGGTGGGCGAGTTCGACGGTGGCGTTCACCCCGCGCTCGGGTTCGAGCCCGGCGTGCGCGGCCCGGCCGGTCAGCCGCACCTCGTACGACGACGCGCCTTTGCGCTCGGTCTTGAGGGCGCCGCCGTCGGCAGACGCCTCCAGCACCAGCGCGGCCACGGCCGCCTTCGCCTCCTCCTCGACCAGCGCGCGGGAACTGGGCGAGCCGATCTCCTCGTCGCCGGTCACGAGCAGCGTCACGCCGTCCAGCCCGGCGGCCGCGTGGAACGCCATCACCAGCCCGGCCTTCATGTCGAAGCAGCCCGGCCCGCGCAGCACCCCGCCCTCGACCGAGTACGGGCGGGAGGCCAGCGACCCGAGCGGCCACACGGTGTCGTGGTGGCCGAGGAGCAGCACCCGTGACGGCGTCGACCCGAGCCGCCAGCGCAGGTGGGTCCGGCCGTCCAGCACGATCCTCTCGGGCTCGACGCCAAGGCGGGCCGTGCCGATCCGCGCGACCACGTCGGCCGAGCGGGCGACGGCGGCCAGGTCGGCGGACGGCGACTCGCACTCGACCAGTGCCCGCACGTCGGCGAGGAAGTCCTCCATCAGGACACCTTCGGCGTGGCGCGGACACCGAAGTGCAGGTACCGCTCGCCGGTCGGCAGCTCGTAGAAGGTGACCGGCGCCCACGTCTCGGCCCCCGGCGGTACGACCGCGAACAGCGCGGGACCGGCCGCGACCAGCCGGTGTTCCTCGACCGGGTCCGGCACCAGCGCCGCGAGCGGGCCGGTGATCGTCGTCCGCAGCAGCGGCCCGTCCGAGCCGTTCTCGACCTCCATCCGGACACCGGACCGCTCGTACACGCCGACGTACGGCTCCACGTCGACCTCCACCGGCTCCGCGGGCGGCGCGAACGGCCGGGGCATCTCGACACCCGCGACCTCGGCGAAGACCTCGCGGTAGAGGTCCTGGTAGAGGTCGCGGGTGTGGCCGCCGTTGGTGAGCAGCGCGACGGCGATCCCCTGCTCCGGCAGCACGCGCAGGAACGCCGCCTGGCCGAGGGTGTTGCCGTCGTGGCCGTACAGCCGGTGGCCGTCCCAGCCAAACCGGATCCAGCCCAGTCCCCACGAGTCGCCGAGGACGAGCCGGTCGGGCAGGTCGGTCTGGTGCGCGGTCATGGCGGCGGCGCTCTCCGCGCTCAGCACGCCCTCTCCGCCGAGCAGGTGCATCCGGGCGAACGCGAGCACGTCGGCGACGGTGGAGGTGACCAGCCCGGCCGGACCGAGCGAGCGCGGCAGGCCCCAGGCCCGCACCGGGACCAGTTCCCCGTCGCGTTCGTCGTGGCCGGTGGCCGCGCCGAACAGCAGCGCCTCCTCCGGCAGCGTCACGGTGTGGTCGAGCCCGAGCGGCGTGAACAGCCGCTCGCGCATCGCCTGGTCCCACGTCCGCCCGGTGACCTTCTCGATCACCCGGCCCAGCAGGGAGTAGCCGGAGTTGCAGTAGGACCAGGTCGCGCCGACCGGGTGGTTCTGCCCGGCCTCGCCGAGGATGTCGACGTAGCGCTCCAGGCAGTCGTCACCGCGGCCCGTGTCGGTGAAGACGTCGCCGTCGATGCCGCTGGTGTGGGTGAGCAGGTGCCGGATCGTGACGGACTTCGTCACGTCGGGGGTGGCGAGCCGCAGTTCCGGCAGCAGGTCGACGACCGGGGTGTCCAGGTCGAACAGCCCTTCGTCGACCAGCGCCATCGCCACGGTCGCCGTCCACACCTTGGTGATCGAGCCGATCTGGAACAGCGAGTCGGTGGCGACCGGAGCGCCGGTGCGGACGTGCAGCACGCCGTGCGCGACCTCGACCAGCTCGTCGGTGTCCAGGCGGAGGATGCCGAGCTGCGCGCCGGGCACGGAGTGCCGTTCGGCGAGCCGGGCCAGCCGGTGCTGCCAGTGCGCGGCGTCCAGCGGCGCTCGGCCGGCGTGCGTGACGTGCTGCTCCAGCCAGTCGAGCACGCGGTGGTTGAAGTCGACGCGCTGCGAGGGCGGTCCGAGCAGGATGAACACGTGCGAGGCGTCCGGGTAGACGACCAGCCGGGTCGGCACGCCCTGCTCGCGCAGCGCGGTGTGCCACTGCTGGGCCTGGCCGATCGGGCACGTCAGGTCGTTCGCGCCCTGGATCACCAGCGTGGGGGTGCGGACGTGGGACACCCTCGTGAACGGGGACATGGCGGCGTACTTCTCCGGCTCCTGCCACGGCGTGCCGCCGAGTTCGTACACGCTGAGGAAGTGGCTGTCGTCGCTGGTGCCGCCCATGCTCACCAGGTCGCTGACCGGGCCGCCCGCGACCGCCGCGGCGAACCGGTCGTCGTGGCCGGTCAGCCAGCACGCCATGAAGCCGCCGTAGCTGTACCCCGCGACCGCGAGCCGGTCGGGATCGGCGAAGCCCTCCGCGACGAGTTCGTCCAGCGGTTCCAGGAAGTCGGCGGCGTCCGCGACACCCCACGCGCTGCGGACGCCGTCGTAGAACGCCTCGCCGTACCCGTCGCTGCCGCGCGGGTTGACCAGCAGCACCGCCCAGCCCCGGTCGACGAGTTCCTGGTGGTACAGGTGCATCTCGTCGGCCGCGGCGTTCCACGCGTTGTGCGGGCCGCCGTGCACGTCGAGCAGCACCGGCCGGGGGCCGACGCGCGCGGGGTCGTGCATCAGCCACGCCTGCACGGCGGTGCCGTCCGAGATGGTGAACCACCGCTCCTCACGGGGGTGCAGGTCCACGCCCGCGCTGTGGTCGGTCAGCACGGTCTCCGCCCCGGTCGCCAGGTCGACGACCGCGATCTCGCCGTAGGACGCGGGCGTGGCCAGGGCGAACGCCGCACGACCTCCGGCGACCGACAGCCCGGACACGACCCGGCCCGCGCCGTCGACGACCGGGCGGGCGTCCGTGCCGTCGGGGGCGACGGACCACAGGTGCGTGCAGCCGTGGTCGCGCAGGCAGAACCACACCCGGCCGTCGTGCTCGCGCGGCAGGCCGCCGGGGTACGCGGTCGCGCCGGGCATCACGTTGCGGTCCAGCGCCCCGGACAGGTCGGTGACCTCGTCGCCCTCCACCCGGAACAGCCGGGCGAGGGCGACCGGGTCGCCGGGCCAGCCGACCACCAGCAGGGCCGCTCCGTCCGCCGTCCAGTCCACTGTGGACGCCACGCCGTCGGCGAACGCGGCCACGCGCGGCCGGGCGTGCGGGTCGTCCACCTCCAGCACCTGGACGGGCGTGCGGTGGCGCAGGTCGTCGTCGGTCTTGCGGGTGAAGGCGAGGGTCGTGCCGTCCGGGGACCACGCCGGGTCACCCGCGCCGTGCGGCCCGTCGGTGACCTGGCGGACCACGCGGCTCGCCGGGTCGAGGACGTGCACCTGCGGGCGGACCAGGCCGAACATCCCGCGGCCGTCCGCCTGGTAGTCGAGGCCGTCGGTGACCATCGGCCCCCGCGCGCCGCCGCTCGGGTCGACCGGCGCGGTGAACGCGAGCCGCCGACCGTCCGGGCTCCAGCGCGGCGCGCCCGCTCCGAGCGGCAGGTCCGTCACGCTCTCGGGCTCCCCTCCCCCGGCGTCGAGCACGGCGACCTGCCCGTCGCGCAGGAACGCGAGCCGCGACCCGTCCGGCGACCACGCGGGCGCGGCGTCGGCCGGACCGGACGTGAGGCGGCGGGGAGCGCCGCCGTCGGTGTCGACCAGCCACAGCTCGTCGACGGCCCGGTCCTCCTCGACGTCCAGACTCCGCAGCACGTAGGCGATCCGGCCGCCGTCCGGCGACAGCGCAGGCTGCGACGGGACCACGATGTCGGTCAGGTCCTCGACGCGCGTCCGTCGGGTCATCACTGGCTCCTTGGCGTGGGTCGGCCGGGCACGGCGGCGAGCAGTGCGCGGGTGTAGTCGTGGGAGGGCTCGGTGAGCACCCGGTCGGCGGGTCCCTGCTCGACGACCCGGCCGTTCCGCAGCACGGCGACGTGCGAGGCGACGTAGCGGACCACCGCGAGGTTGTGGGAGATGAACAGGATCGTGAGGCCGAGTTCGCGCTGGAGTTCGCGGACGAGGTTGAGCACGGCCCCCTGGACCGAGACGTCCAGCGCGGAGGTGATCTCGTCGGCGATGATCACGCGGGGACGGGCGGCCAACGCCCTTGCCAGCGCGACCCGCTGCCGCTGACCGCCGGACAGCCGCGACGGGACGCTGCCCGCGCAGACCGGGTCGAGGTGCACCAGCTCCAGCAGCCGTTCGACCTCCGCCCGCCGCCCGGCGCGCGAGCCGCCGGGCGGCATCGCCTCGGTCACGCTCTCGCCCGCCGTCATCCGCGGGTCGAGCGAGGAGTACGGGTCCTGGAACACCATCTGCAACGGCCGGGGCCTGCCGCGGGTCGGGACCGGCGCGCCGCCGAGGGTGATCCGGCCGCCCGCCAGCGGGGCCAAGCCGACGGCGGCCCGCGCGAGCGTGGACTTGCCGGAGCCGGACTCGCCGACGAGCCCGACGACCTCCCCTTCCGGGACGGTCAGGCTGACGCCGTCGACGGCGGTCGTCCGGCCGTACCGGACGGTGACGTCCTCGAACCGCAACTCGCTCACAGCGACTCCACCGTCTCGAAGAGGTCCTCGGTCGGCCGGACGGGTTCTCCGGGATGCCAGCACGCGACCCGGTGGCGTCCCTCGGTGGCCACCAGCGGCGGGTCCTCCGCGCGGCACCGGGCGTCGGCCAGCGGGCACCGGTCGGCGTAGGCGCAGCCGGGCGGCGCGTCGGCCGGGCCGACCGGCCTGCCGGGGATCGTCGCGAGCGGCCTGGTCAGGTCGGTGGCCATGTCCGGCACCGCCTCCACCAAGGCGCGGGTGTAGGGGTGCTGGGCCGCGGTGGCGAGCCCGGCGGCGGGCAGGTCCTCCACGACCCGGCCCGCGTACATCACCAGCACCCGGTCGCACACCTCGCCGACGACCGTGACGTCGTGGCTGATCAGCACCAGCGCCACGTCGTCGGCCTCGCGGATCGCCGCGAGCAGGTCGAGCACCTGCTGCTGCACGGTGACGTCGAGCGCGGTGGTCGGCTCGTCCGCGACGATCAGCGCGGGCTTGCCCATCAGCCCCATGCCGATCATCGCCCGCTGGCGCATCCCGCCGGAGAACTCGTGCGGGTACTGCCGGGCGCGCGCCTCCGCGTCGGGGATGCGCACGGCGGCCAGCCGATCGACAGCGCGGGCCATCGCCTCGCGGCGGGTCTTGCCCTGGTGGTGGGTGGCGACCTCGGCGAGCTGGGCGCCGATGCGGCGGGTGGGGTTGAACGAGGTCATCGGGTCCTGGAACACCATGGCCAGCGAGGTGCCCAGCAGCCTGCGGCGGACGGCGGTGTCCGGGGCGAGCAGGTCGTGGCCGAGCAGGTCGAGCCGTGCGGCGTCGACCCGGCCGTGGTCGGCGACGAGCCGGGTGATCGCCAGCGCGGTCAGGGACTTGCCCGACCCCGACTCGCCGACGACGCCGACCGCCTCCCCGCGCCGCACCTCGAACGACACCCCGCGCACCAGCCGCACCGGACCGGTGGGGCCGGGGAAGGTGACCTCCAGGTCGCGGACGTCGAGCACCACGTCGTCGGACGGCTCGTGGTCCTCCTCGCCGTGGACCGCGGGTTCGGGCACCGCGGCGGCTCGGGTGGTCGCCAACGCCCGCAGGCCGAACCCGGCGGGGATGCCGAGTCCTTTCGCGACGGACTCGCCGAAGAGGTTGAACGCCAGGCCCGCCAGCAGCACGGCCGCGCCGGGGGCGAGCGCGGCGGCCGCGTTGACGTAGATGGCGCCGATGCCGTCGTAGAGCAGGCGGCCCCAGTCGTAGGACGGCGACTGGACGCCCAGTCCGAGGAAGGACAGGCCGGTGAACGACAGCAGCGCGCTGCCCGCGCCGATGGTGGCGTTGACGACCAGCGGTTCGGCGATGTTCGGCAGCACGTGCCGGAACAGGACCCGGAACCGGCCGACGCCCGCGATCCGGGCCGCGGCGACGTAGTCGCGCGCCGCGATCCCGGCCACCAGGGTCTGGGTGAGGCGGGCGAACGCCGGCGCGCCGGAGAGCCCGATGGCCAGCACCGCGCCCGTCGCGCCCGCGCCGAACACGACCGCGAAGAACAGCGCCAACAGGATGCCGGGGAACGCCACGGCGATGTTGACCGCCGCCGACACGAGCCTGCCGGTGCGCCTGCCGAGCACGAACGGCGCCGCCCCGAGCAGCAGGCCGATCACGACCGAGATCACGATGGCCACCAGCGCCAGCAGGATCGACGGCCGGGCCGCGACGAGCGACCGCAGCAGGATGTCCCGACCGAGGTTGTCCGTGCCCGCCCAGTGCTCGGCAGATGGCAGGGCGAGGATGTCGTCGGTGTTCACGGCGTCGGCGCCCGTCCCCCACAGCACCGGCCCGAGGCAGGCCAGCGCGAGGACGAGGACCACGAGCGCGGTCGCCGTGAGACCCAACGGGGTGCGGACGACCCGCGACCAGCGTCCCTGCATCTCCTCAGTCCTCCCGGATCGTCGAGCGCGGGTCGAGCAGGGCGAGGGCGATGTCGACCACCAGGTTGGTGACCAGCACGCCGACGCCGTAGACGAGGACGATCGCCTGCACCACCGGGTAGTCCTTGGTGAGGATGGATTGCACGATCGTGCTGCCCAGGCCCGGCCAGGCGAACACGTTCTCCACGAGGACCGTGCCCGCGACCATCGCGCTGAGCAGCAGCCCGCCCAGCGTCAGCGCCGCCGTGACGGCGTTGGGCAGCGCGTGTCCCAGGTAGACGGTCCGCGCGGGCAACCGCTTCGCGCGGGCGGTGCGGACGAAGTCCGCCTCCAGCACGCCGACCATCTCGACCCGGACGATCCGCGCCAGGATCGCCGCGGGCCCGATCGCCAGCGAGAACACCGGCAGCAGGTACGCCGACGCGGTCTCGTTGCCCGCCACCGGGAACCACTCCAGCCGGATGCCGAACACGTAGATCAGCGCGACGCCGATCAGGAAGTCCGGCACCGTGGCCACGACGACGCTGGTCGTGGTGAACGCGAGTTCGGTCCGCCGCCCGTGGCCGCGCCGGGTCAGCACGCCCATCGCGACCCCCAGCGGGATCGCGACCACCACCGCGGCCAGGAAGGCCAGCACCGCCAACGACAGCGTCGCGGGCAGCCGCTGCGCGACGATGTCGGACACCGGCAGCTGCGAGGAGATCGACGTGCCGAGGTCGCCGGTGAGCAACCCCTCCAGGTAGTGCAGGTACTGGGTGACCAGCGGGTCGTCCAGTCCCAGCGCGTGCCTGCGCGCCTCGACCAGGTCCATCGGCGCGGTGGGGCCGAGCGCGCCGCGGACCGGGTCGCCGGGGATGAGGTGGATCATGGCGAAGGACGCCGTCACCAGCACCCAGAGCGAGACGAGCAGCCGTCCCAGGCGTCGGACGCCGAACCGCGCCCACGGCCGGGCCGCTGTCGGGCTGGTGACCGTCACGTTCACCGCCATGTCCACCGTCCTCTACTTGGCCAGCACGCGGATGCTCAGGGGGATCAGCTGGCCGGGTGTCTTGAACTCGGCCTTCTTGCCGAACGTCCGCAGCACCTTGACGGCGAACGGCACGATGTCCGCCTTGGCGATCAGGCCCGCCTCGGCGGCGAGCCAGGCGTCGCACCCGGTGGTGCCGGGGATGGCCATCGCGGCCGCCACCGCCTTGTCGTAGTCCGGGTCGGCGATCGCGGCGAAGTTGGTGCCCGCCGGGGCCGCCGGGCCGGACAGGAACGGCACGAGCTGGTCGGGGCTGCCGACGTTGAGCGAGACCCAGCTGACGTCCCAGTCGCCCGCGCCGAAGATGGTGCTGGTCAACGTGGTCTCGTCCTGGCTGCGCGCGGTGGCCTCGACGCCGATCGCCTGCCACTGCCGCACGGCCAGCTCAGCCGCCGCGTCGCCCGCGCTGCCGTTGTTGTTCTGGTACAGGAAGGTCAGCGCGAGCGGCTTGCCGTCCTTGGCGCGCTTGCCGTCGCTCCCCGCTTTCCACCCGGCCTGGTCGAGCAGCGCGGCCGCGGCCTTGGGGTCGCTCGTGGGCTGTGATTTGGCCACCGAGTCGCCGGGGCAGGCGACGGGTTCGTTGGCGGCCAGCGCGGTCGGCTGGGTGCCCTGCCCGGAGGTGAGGACCTTCCGGAGTTCGGCGAGGTCGAGCGCGCGGGTCAACGCCATCCGCACCGCCGGGTCGGCCGTGACGCGGCCCGCGGCGTGGTTGTACCACTGCTCCCCCGCGAGGGCGGGCGTCTTGGCGGCGTACAGCCCCGCCTTCTCCAACCGTTCCGCGTCGGGCCCGGCGACCTGCGCCGCGTTCAACCCGCCGGACAGCAGCAGGTTCGCCGCGGTCGTCTCGTTGGCCACGACCTTGATCACGACCGTCTTCGGCAGGCCCTTGGTCGCGGTCGTGGCGCCGTCCGGGCCCCACGTGTAGCCCTCGCGGACCGTGTACGTGTAGTGGTCGCCGGGCGCGGCCTCGGTGAGCTGGTAGGGCCCGGTGCCCGCGGTGGCCGTCTTCAACGCCGTCCGGTCGGCCATCCCCTTGGGGCACACCATCGGCAGGCTCGACAGTCCGTTGAGGACGAACGGCGCGGGCTGGGCGAGGGTGATCGTCACCGTGCCCGCCGCGTCGTCGGCGACCGTCTTCGCGCCCGCCGGGAAGAACGTGCCCAGGAACGGGCTCTTGTTGTTCGGGTCGGAGACGAAGTCGAGGTTCGCCGCCACGACGGTCGGCGTCAGCTTCGCGCCGTCGGCGCAGGTGATGCCCTCGGCCAGCGTCAGCGAGATCGTGGAGTCCTTGACCTCCCACTTCTTCGCGAGCCCCGACCGGATCTCCCCGGTGCCGCCGTCGACGCTGACCAGCGGGTCGTAGGCGAACTGGGTGACGGCGAACAACGTGCTGCCCGCGCCCATCTGCGGGTCGAGGCTGCCGGGGTCCGAGGAGACCCCGAGGGTGAAGGTGCCGCCGTCGACGACCGGGGCGGTCCCGCCGCCTCCGGTCGAGGCTCCGCCGCAGCCCGCGAGCGCGGCGGCGGCCAGGCAGAGCGACAGGCCGTAGCCCGCCGTGGTGATCCGCTTCATGGCGGTTCCGTTCCCGTGCTGTGGTCGGGTGGTGGGACTTCAGGCGCCCGCGCGCCGCACGGCGCGGCCGAGATGCAGGTAGAGGGCGTGGCCGGTGCCGTCGTCCCCGACGAACGCGTGGGGCATGCGCATCCCGCGGTCGGCTTCGAGGGGGATCAGCATGTCGTCGCGGTAGTGGACGAGTTCGGTCCGCTCGGCCTTGCCACCCATCTCCACGAAGACGCCCTTGGGGACCTGGTCGATCCAGATCCGCCGGTCGTCGTCCTGGCTGACGGTGAGGTCGAAGACCTGCGCCGAGTACGTGCCCAGGAACCGTTCGGCGTCGATGACCTTCGGCTCCGCGGGCGGAACGGGCAACGCGGGCAGGGCGACGTCGGTGAGCGCGCCGAGCACGTGGCCGACGACGTCGTGGTAGAGCGCGACCATGTCGCCGCCGTTGGTCAGCAGCGCGACCGCCACCCCGGCCTCGGGCACGATCCGCAGGAACGCGCCCTGCCCGATCGTGCTGCCGTCGTGGCCGATGATCGTGCCCTCGGGGGTGTCGAACCGCTCGAACCCGAGCCCCCACGAAGTGCCCATGAGGCCGAGGTCGGGCAGGTCCACCTCCCGGTCGTGCATCCGGGCGGCCGTTCCCGGCGCCAGCACGGGGGTCCCGTCCGCCGCGCGGCCGTCGTCCAGGTGCATCTTGGCGAACGCGAGCAGGTCGCGGGGCCGCATCGCGAGCATCGACCCGGCCGGGGCGTTGGACCGCGCCAGCGCCCACACGGGGGCGGGCACGAGGTCCGCGCCCGGCTCCGGTTCGACGTGGCCGACGGCGGCGCGGAACAGGATCGCCTCGTACGGGCTGGTCGCCGTGTGGGTCAGCCCGAGCGGGGTGATGACGTGCTCGCGCAGGCACGTGTCGAACGCCTTGCCGCGCACCACCTCGACGAGCCTGCCGAGGACGCAGAACCCCGCGTTGTTGTAGGAGAACCGCTCGCCGGGCGGGAACAGCTGCGGCACCTCGCCCAGCGTGGCCACGTACTTCTCCACGCAGTCGTCGCCGACCCCGGTGTCGGTGAAGACGTCGCCCTCGAACCCGGCGGTGTGGTTGAGCAGCTGCCGCACGGTGATCCGCTCGGCCGCGCCCTCGTCGGCGATCCGGAACTCCGGCAGGTACGTCCGCACCGGCTCGTCCAGCCCGACGAGGCCCTCGTCGACCAGTTGCAGCACGAGCGTGCTGGTCCAGAGCTTGGTGATGGACCCGATCTGGAACACGGAGTCGGCGGTCGCTTCCACCCCGGTCGTCTTGCTGAGCAGACCGGCGGCCCCGTCGACCACCTGGTCTCCCCGCAGCACGGCCCACGCCGCGCCCGGAACGCCGTGCTTCTCCAGCAGCGACGGGAGCCGCTCGCCGAGCCACGCGTGAACGTCGTGAAGGTTGCTCATGCACGATGATGCTAGGAACGCCGCGGGCCGCTGTGTTCGTCGTCACGGACGACTTGCCCGCCGCGGCTTGGTCGGCCACGACGAGTCGCGCGTCGGGCCCGCACGGGACAAGGTGGTGGGGTGATCACCACACCTCTGACCTCCGACCTGGTGCGCGGCGCGCTCGACCTGGAGCGGACCGCGCACGGCCTGCTGCCGCACCGCCTGCCCGCCCGCGCCCGAGCGCAGGTCCCCGACGAGCGGCTCGCGACGGCCGAGGCCCAGCCGTCGGGCGTGCGCGTCGTGCTGCGCACCGCCGCCACGGTCGTCGCGCTGGCCGTGCTGCCCACCAAGACCGCCTACGCGGGGGTGCCCGCGCGGTCGGACGGCGTCTACGACCTGGTCGTCGACGGCGTGCCGACCGCGCGGGCGACCGCGACCGGGGGCAACGTCCTGACGGTGGACCTGACCACCGGGAAGTCGGAGACCACGCCGGGGCCGGTCGGCGAGGTGCGCTTCACCGACCTGCCGGGCCACGTCAAGGACGTGGAGATCTGGTTGCCGTACAACGAGATCACCGAACTGGTCGAGCTGCGCACCGACGCCCCGGTCTCCCCCGTGCCCGCGAGCGGCCGCCGGGTGTGGCTGCACCACGGCAGCTCCATCAGCCACGGCACGAACGCCGCGAGCGGCGCCACGACGTGGCCCGCGGTGGCCGCGACCCTGGCGGGCGTGGAGCTGGTCAACCTCGGGTTCGGCGGCAGCGCCGTGCTCGACCCGTTCACCGCCAGGGCGATCCGCGACACCCCGGCCGACCTGATCAGCCTCAAGATCGGCATCAACGTCGTCAACACCGACCTGATGCGGCTGCGCGCCTTCGGCCCGGCCGTCCACGGCTTCCTGGACACGATCCGCGAGGGCCGCCCCACCACCCCGCTGCTGGTCGTGTCGCCGGTCCTGTGCCCGATGCACGAGGACGTCCCCGGTCCGACCTTCCCGGACTTCAGCGGGCTCGCCGAGGGCAAGCTGGCGTTCCTGGCCTCCGGCGACCCGGCCGAGGTCGCGCAGGGGAAGCTGACGCTCGCCGTGATCCGCGCCGAGCTGGCCCGGATCGTCGGGGAACGCGCGGTCGACGACCCGAACCTGCACCACCTCGACGGCCGCGAGCTCTACGGCGACGCCGACGCGGCCGACCTGCCGCTGCCGGACCACCTCCACCCGGACGCGGCCACGCACCGGCTGATGGGCGAGCGGTTCGCCGACCTGGTGTTCGGGGGCGTCTTCGCCTGACGTCCGGGGCTACCGCACGTGCAGGGCGTCCACCACGACCTCGGCCGCCCGCGCCAGCAGCGCGTCGTCGCGGGTGGCGTCGATCGTGGCGCGGTCGGACAGCACGGCCAGCACGATCGGCGCGTGGTTCGGCGGCCACAGGACGGCGATGTCGTTGCGCGTGCCGTAGGCGGCGCTGCCGGTCTTGTCGCCGACGACCCAGTTCGCGGGCACGCCCGCGCGGATCGTCTTGCCGCCGGTGGTGTTGCGGCGCAACAGGTCCAGCAGGATCTCGCGCTTCTCGGCGGGCAGCACGCCGTCCACGGCGACCGCGCGCAGGTCCTCGGCGAGCACCTTCGGCGTGCTGGTGTCGCGGAGGTCGCCGGGGAAGGTGTCGTTGAGCTCCGGCTCGATCCGGTCGACGTGCGAGGTGGTGTCGCCGATCCCGCGCAGGAACGCGCCGAGCGCCGTCGGCCCGCCCAGTTCGCGGAACAGCAGGTTCCCGGCGGTGTTGTCGCTGAACCGGATCGCGGCGTCGGCGATCTCGCGCAGCGTCATGCCGGTGTCGACGTGCTTCTCGGTGACCGGCGAGTTCGAGACCACGTCGGCCGCGGTGTAGTGGATGACCTCCTCCAACTCCGGCACGGTGTTGAGCTGGAGGACGGCGGCGGCGGACAGGGCCTTGTGGGTCGAGGCGTAGGCGAACCGCTCCCCGTCCCGGTAGGCCACCTCACGGCCGGTGCCGGTGTCGATCGCGTACACGCCCAGGCGGGCGGTGAACGCCTTCTCCAGCTCGGCGAACTCGTGGGACCGCGAAGCGGGGGCGGACACCGTCGTGGAGGACGGCGGCGCTGTGGTCGTCGGAGCGGCCTCCGCGGTGCACGCGGTCAGCGCGGTCGCGACGAGCGCTACCGCGAACGCGCGGCGCAGCAGGTGGTTCGTCACCGGAATTCCCTTCGTAGTGGATCTGTCCGCAGTCTCTCCACGAACTCCCCATGCCGTCCAAGACGGAAACGACCCGTTCGATGCGTTTCCGGCATACTCCTCGGTCATGGACCTGGTCGGCGCGTGCAGGGCGTTCGTCTGCGTGAGCGAGCGCGGCAGCTTCACCCTCGGCGCGGCGGCGGCGCGGATCCCGCAGTCGGTGGCCAGCAGGCGGATCGCGGCGCTGGAGGCCGACCTCGGCGGACGGCTGTTCGACCGCACGGCCCGGCGGGTGCGGCTGACCCCGTTCGGGGTGGACGTGCTGCCCGCCGCGAAGCGGGTCGTGCAGGCCGCCGAGGCGCTGGAGCACGACGCGCGCCGCGCCGGGCGGCGTCCGCTGCGGCTGGCCGTGCCGGAGTCGTGCGGCGTCCGCGCGGTGGCCCGGCTGGACGCCGACGCACGGGCCCGCGGCGTGGTGCTGGAGCTGCGCCCCGCGCCCCCGGCGGAGCGCGTGGAGATGCTGCGGAACCAGGAGGTGCGGGCGGCGCTCGTCGCCGTGCCCGCCGAGGAGGGCACCTGGTCCGTGCCGCTCGGGGTGGCCGCGGCGAAGCCGTTCACCGCGGCCACCGTGTACCTGGACACGCTGCGACCGGGCCGGGGCGGGCGGACCGCGCGGCGGGTGTGGCTGCAACCGGAGGACGACGTGCCGCACGTGCGAGACCGGATCACGCGGGCGCGGGACGCCCTGGGCCTGCGGCCGTCGCAGGTGGCGGTGGCGGCGTCATTGACGGCGGCCGTGGCGGAGGTGCTCGGCTCGGCCGACCTGCTGCTGTGCCCGGCCGCCCAGGCCGACGAACTGGACCTGCACTGGCGGCCGGTGGGCGGGCTCGTCCTGGCGCGCGGCTACGACGTGACGGCCGGGATCGGCGACGACGCCGACCGCATCCGCACCGCGCTGGCCGATCCGGTCGCCCGGTGCCTCGGCGCGGAGGTGGACGCGTGACCACCGACGCGCTGCGCGAGGAGTTGGCCGACGGCGGGCTGCGCGGGTCGTTCCTGGTGCGCGACCTGCGGTCCGGTGACGAGATCGGCATCGACCCCGACGTCGAGTTCCCGTTGGCCTCGCTGGTGAAGGTGCCGCTGGCCATCGCGACGCTCGACCGCGTCCGCACGGGTGAGTTGGACGGTGCCGAGCAGGTCCTCGTGCGGCCGGGGGTGGCGGGGCCGCCGGGCCTGAGCAGGTTCCGGCACCCGGCCTCGGTCGCCGTGGAGGACCTGGTCTACCTGAGCACGTCGATCAGCGACGGCACCGCCGCGGACGCGCTGTTCGCCCTCACCCCGCCCGCCGAGGTCGGCCGACGGCTGCGCGACCTCGGGGTGCGCGGGATCGCCGTGCGGCACCCGATCAGCGACCTCACCGACACCCCGGCCGAGCGCTTCGACCCGGCCGAGGTGCACCTGGCCCACACGCTCGCCATCGGCGCGCGCACGTCCGGTCGCGGCCACCCCGTGCCGCAGCTCGACGTGAGCCGCGCCAGCTCCGGGACCGCGCGGGCCATGGCGGACCTGCTCCAGGAACTCTGGACGCCGACGCGCATCGACCCGGACGTGGCCGCGCGGGTGCGGGAACTGTTGGCGCACAACGTCCTGCGGCAACGGCTCGCCCCGGACTTCACCTCCGACTCGTCGACGTGGTCGTCCAAGACCGGCACGCTGCTGAACCTGCGCCACGAGGCCGGGGTCGTCGAGCACGACGACGGCCAGTCGTTCGCCGTCGTGGCGCTGACGGAGTCGCGGGTGGCGGCAGCGGCACAACCGGAAGCGGAGGCGTTGATGGGCCGCGTGGCACGGGCGTTGCGGGACCGGCTGCGGTGGTGAGTCCCGCGTGGGACCGTGACCCGGTGATCGACTACACCTGGCGCGGCCGGTTCACCAACACCGCGCTCAACGCGCTGCACGCGGAGGGCTTCCACCACCGGATCTTGACGGACGACTGGTGGGCGCAGGTGAACCGGCACAGCCTCGGCTGGGTCTGCGCCGAACGCGACGGCGACCTCGTCGGGTTCGTCAACGTGGCGTGGGACGGCGCGGTCCACGCGTTCCTGCTCGACACCCTGGTCACCGCCACCGTGCGACGGCACGGCGTCGGGCGACGGCTCGTGGCCACCGCCGTCGACCACGCGCGTACCGCCGGGTGCGAGTGGCTGCACGTCGACTTCGACGACGACCTCGACCCGTTCTACTTCGACAGCTGCGGCTTCCGACCGACGAAAGCGGGCCTGATCGCCCTGTGACACCGTCGCCGGAGCACCTCGACGGCGACGAGCGGACGGGGCGGACCCTCGCGGCAGGCGCTTGTCCCCCGTGCGAGCTACCCGCGACTGTCCACCCGGCGGGGACGTTTTCCGGCACGCCGATCCCTAGCGTTCTCCTCAGCCGCGGCACACCGGCCGCGGACCTGGTGAAGGAGTCGTCGTGCGACTGGTGAAGCAGCTCTTGGCCGTGGCGGCGGTCGCGTTCGTCGGCGGTCAGGCCGTCGGCCTGGCGGGCGGGAACCCCTGGCTCGCCCTGCCCCTCGGGGTGGCGACGGCCGTGGCCGCGCTCCTCGTCTACGCGTGGGTGGTGCGCCGCACCGAACACCGGGAGCCCACGGAGGTCGCCAGGGCCGGTGCGGGTGCCAAGCTCGGCCGCGGGACGCTGATCGGGTTCGGGATGTTCGCGGTCGTGATCCTGGCCATCACCGCGGTCGGCGGCTACCACGTCCACGGCTTCGGCTCGGTGTCGGGAACGGTGGCACTGCTGGGTTTCATGGCCGCGGCCGCCGTGACCGAGGAGCTGCTCGTCCGCGGTGTGCTGTTCCGGATCATTGAGGAGCGCACGGGAACGTGGATCGCGCTGGTGCTGACCGGCGTGCTGTTCGGCGCGATGCACCTGTTCAACCCGGACGCCGGTCTGTGGGGCGCGATCGCGATCTCCGTGGAGGCCGGGTTCATGCTCGCCGCCTGCTACGCCGCCACCCGTTCGCTGTGGGCGCCGATCGGCCTGCACTTCGGCTGGAACTTCGCCGCGGGCGGCATCTTCAGCGTCGTGGTCTCCGGAAACGGCGAGTCGAAGGGTCTGCTGGACGCCTCGACGTCCGGTCCGGCCGTGTTCTCCGGAGGCGACTTCGGCCCGGAGGGCAGCCTGTTCACGGTCGTGGCCGGGGTGGCGTTGACGCTGGTGTTCCTGAGGCTGGCCCGCAAGCGCGGTCACATCGTGCCGCGCCGCCGCCGCGCGGCCGAGGTCCCCGCTAAGGTCACCCCGTGATCGACCTCCGGAGACTCCCGGTCCCGTGGCAGCGGTGGGACGTCACGGTCCGGGACCTCCCGTTGGCGCTGCTGCTCCTCGTGGCCTCGACGATCCCCGCGCTGACCAACCGCGGGACGCGGCTCGGCGACCTGCCCGACCGCCCCTTCGACCTGCTGACCGTCGCCGTGGTCCTCCTGGAATGCCTGCCACTCGCGCTCCGCCGCCGGTGGCCGGCCCTCTGCCTGGCGTTGGTGTCACTCGGTTTCGTCGTCGACCAGCTCCGCGGTTACCACACGGTCGCGGGCACGGCGCTGCCGATCGCGCTGCTCAGCGCGGCGGCGCACCTGGAGCACCACCGCCGCACGACCGTGGTCCTGATCTCCGTCGCCTACGTGCCGCTGGCCATCGCCCTGGACCGCAGCGGGTCGACCGAGGGCGTGGCCGGGTTCGTGACGTTCTACCTGGCCCTCACGATCGCCTGGGGCGTCGGGGCGTGGCTGCGGCTGACGCGGGCCGCCGAGGCGGACCGACGGCGGGCCGTCGCCGAGTCCACGAGGCTCGCCGAACGCACGCGGATCGCGAGCGAGCTGCACGACGTCGTGACGCACCACGTGACGGCGATGGTCGTGCAGGCCGAGTCCGCGCGCTACCTGACCGCGGCGCCCGAACGCCTGGACCAGACCCTGACCGCGATCACCGACAGCGGCAGGCGTGCGATCACGGACCTGAGGCACCTGCTGGACCTGCTCAACCCCGACCACGGCAGCGAACCGCGGTCCCCGTCCGTCGGCGAGCTGGACGCCCTCGTGGAGCAGACCAGGCAGGCGGGGCAGCCGGTGGAGTTCACCGAGGTCGGCACCCGCGCGGAAACCAGCGGCAGCACCGAGATCACGGCGTACCGGGTCGTGCAGGAGGCGCTGACGAACGCCCTCAAGCACGCCCACGGCAGCCGCACCACCGTTCACGTGCACCACGGCGACAGGGAGACCACAGTGGAGGTCCGCGACGACGGGACGGGTTCGCGTTCCGCGTCCCCCGGCGGCAGCGGCCGGGGCCTCGTCGGCCTCCGCGAACGCGTGCGGGTGCTCGGCGGCGAGTTCGACGCCGGCCCGCGCACGGGCGGCGGCTTCGTCGTGCGCGCCCGCATCCCCGCGGGAACCCGGTCGTGACCGCACCGGTCCGCGTGCTGGTGTGCGATGACCAGGCGCTGATCCGCACCGGCTTCACCACGATCATCGACGCCCAGCCCGACCTGGAGGTCGTGGCCGAGTGCGAGGACGGGCGCGCGGCCGTCGACCTGGCCGCCACCCTGCGCCCGGACGTGGTCGTGATGGACGTCCGGATGCCCGTGCTCGACGGCATCGAGGCGACCCGTCTCCTCGCGGGCGCGGACGTGGCCGAGCCCGTGAAGGTGCTCGTCGTGACGACGTTCAACCTCGACGAGTACGTCTACGAGGCGCTCCGCGCAGGCGCCAGCGGCTTCCTCCTCAAGGACGCCCCGCCGGCGCAACTGCTGCACGGCATCCGCACCGTCGCCTCCGGCGCGGCCCTGCTGGCCCCCGAGGTGACCAGGCAACTCGTCGGCAGGTACGCCGCCCGCATCCGCCCCGCGGGCGGCACCCCGACCGACTCACCGCTGACCCCGCGCGAGCTGGAGGTGCTGCGCCTCATCGCGACCGGCCTGTCCAACAGCGAGATCGCCGCGACCCTGGTGATCAGCCACGAGACGGTGAAGACTTACGTGTCCCGCATCCTCACCAAGCTGGACCTCCGCGACCGCGTCCAGGCAGTCGTCCACGCCTACCGCACCGGTCTGGTGACCTGACCGGACGGCACTTTTGCGGTTCCTCCCCGGCGCGCTTGTGGTTGCCTGCGTTTTCGCCGAAGGAGGCCACTTGGACAAGCCCCTCTTACCAAGACGCACGTGGCCGTGGCCGGACCTGGACGCCAGAATCGCCGAGGTAGCGGCCTGGTCCAACGCGGGCACCGACCTCCACCGCCCCTTACGCCTGCTCACCTGGCCGGTAGTCCGCCGCACCAACGCGGGCTTCATCCCGGCGTTGCTGAGCCACGGAGTCCCCGTACCGCAGGACATCGTGCTCCACACCCGCGACGTCCTGCACCGCCTGGTCGAGTCCAACACCCCCACGTGGCCCCGCTTCGCCCGTTGGCTGGCAGAACTCGACCACGACTTCGCCGTTGGGGCTTTTCGCGACTTGGCCCTGACCCGCACCTCCGACCCCGAGCGATACCGCGCCTGGGCTTTCCTCCACGAGACCTCCCTGGAGGACTCCGTCGAGGTAGGCGAACAGCTCATCACCGACCCCCACGTGACCCGCACAACCCGCTTCCGCATCGGCGACCACCTAGCCGAGTTCAACCTCGACACCGCCCTGACCGCGTTCGACCGGGTAACCCACAACGACCTCCGCAACCAGGCAGCGGAGTTCATCGCCAAACACACCCCCGACAGGGCCATCGACCTCTACACCGCAACCGCGTCCGACCCGTCAGTACCAGACACCCACCGCCTTGAGGCATCCCGCCAAGTCCTGTCCCACCGCCGCGACACAGGCTTGGACCTGCACTTCTCCCTCCTCACCACCACCGTCCGCACCCACGTGATGGACGACCTGCGCCGCGAGGTCCCCCACCGCCTCACCACCCGCCTGAACCAGCTCTACCGCACAGGCCCACCAGCAACCCGCCTCGACTTCGCGCGCTACCTGGTAACCCACCTAAGCGGAGGCCCAGAGGTGATGACCACCTTGGCAACCGACCCGTCCCAATCCCCAGAATCCCAGTTCCACGCCCTGAACTCCGACCCAAGAGCAGCCACCCCGGAACTCCTCACAACCGTCATCACCTGCTTCACCACCCACAACCAGACCAAGGTCGACGCCCTTACCCTGCTGGCAAAACTCTCCCCGGACACCGCCCAAGACCTGCTCACCACCGTCATCACGAACAAAAACCTCCCCTTCCACACCAGATTGGAAGCGGTCATCCCCCCGTCCCACCACCTGGGCCAACACCGCACCACCGCCCTGTACCGCTTACTGGCCACCGAGGACGGAGCCACCAGCGCCCAACGGAACAGCGCCATCCGAAAAACCGCCCGCCCCTACGACCTCTTGCGCGACTTGGCCACCTCCCCCTCCCTGACCTACCTCCAACGAAAACCCTTCCTGACCAAACTCCCCAGAACAGACCGCATCACCGCCCTGACGACGATCATCAACAGCCCAGCGGAGAAGGACACCACCAAACTGACAGCCGCGACCGCCCTGGGCCGCCTGGACAAGAACCGCGCGGCCCTAAGCCTCACCGCCATGGCAGACGACCCAGCACTACCCAGGTCGGTCAGAAACCGAGCCCGCACCCTCGCCCGGCAGTTCAGCTGAGGCTCACCAGATCAACGTCCTGGCTCGCGAAGCCCTGAGCAGCACAAACGCTCGAGTTGAAATTCTTTCCCCGCCCGTGTCGAATCCGGGGGTCGCTGTTCGACGCAGTGGTGAAGGCAGTACCGACCAGCTTGAAGGAGACCCCGCGATGCGCTCGCTCATCGTCACCGAGTTCCTGTCCCTCGACGGTGTCGTCGACTCCCCCGGCGGCGGTGAGCACCCGCACGCCGGGTGGACGTTCAAGGACGTCGAGTTCGACATGGCCGCCTACGAGTTGAAGGGCCGGGAGCAGCAGGAGGCGGGGGCGATGCTGATCGGGCGGGTCAGCTACGACGAGTTCGCGCCCGTGTGGCCGACGATGGAGGAGTTCGCGGAGTACAACGCGATGCCGAAGTACGTCGTGTCGTCCACGCTCACCGACCCGGAGTGGAACAACACCACCGTGCTGCGGTCGCTCGACGAGGTCGCGGAGCTCAAGAAGGGTGAGGGCGGTCCGATCCTGGTGCACGGCAGCCCGACGCTCGCGCAGGGGCTCGCGGCGGCCGGGCTGGTGGACCGGTACCACTTCCTGACGTTCCCGGTCGTCCTCGGCAGCGGCAAGAAGCTGTTCGCCGCGGACGGGGCCGACAAGCGGAAGCTCAAGCTGGTCGAGCACGCCACCTACCCCAACGGCATCCAGATGGCCGTGTGGGACGTCGTGGGCTGAGCGGAACGTGGGCCCGCGAAGAAACCGCGGGCCCACGAAGGGCTCAGGCGGTGTCGGTCAGAGGGCGGTCCACCCACGACATCAGGCCGCGCAGCTTCCGCCCGACCTCCTCGATCGGGTGCTGTTCGCCCTCGGCCTGCAACTTCCGGTAACCGTTGCGACCGGCCTCGTCCTCGGCCACCCACTCCGCGGCGAACGTCCCGTCCTGGATCTCGCCCAGGATCTTCTTCATCTCCTCCTTGACCGCCGCGTTCACCACGCGCGGCCCACGGGTCAGGTCGCCGTACTCGGCCGTGTCGGAGATGGAGTACCGCATCCGCGCGATCCCACCCTCGTACATCAGGTCCACGATCAGCTTCAGCTCGTGCAGCACCTCGAAGTACGCGATCTCCGGCGCGTACCCGGCCTCGGTCAGCACCTCGAACCCGGTCTGCACCAACGCCGTCGTCCCGCCCGCGAGCACGGCCTGCTCACCGAACAGGTCGGTCTCGGTCTCCTCGGTGAACGTCGTCCTGATCACGCCCGCGCGTGCCGCGCCGATACCCGCCGCGTACGACAGCGCCAACGCCTGCGCGCCCCCGGTCGCGTCCTGGTGCACCGCGATCAGCGCCGGAACGCCCTTGCCGTCCACGAACTGGCGACGCACCAGGTGGCCGGGCCCCTTCGGGGCGACCATGGCGACGTCCACACCGGACGGAGCCTCGATCAGGCCGTACCGGATGTTGAAGCCGTGCCCGAAGAAGATCGCGTCGCCGTCCTTCAGGTTCGGCGCGACGTCCTCGGCGTAGACGTGCCGCTGCGCGGTGTCCGGCGCCAGGATCATGATCAGGTCGGCCTCGGCGGACGCCTCCGCCGGGGTCACGACGCGGAGACCCTGCTCCTCGGCCTTGGCCCGCGACTTCGACCCCTCTGGCAGGCCGACGACCACGTCGACACCGGAGTCGCGCAAGCTCAACGCGTGCGCGTGGCCCTGGCTGCCGTAGCCGATCACGGCGACCTTGCGACCCTGGACGATGCTCAGGTCCGCATCGTCGTCGTAGAAGATCTCGACGCTCATGGTTCCTTCCCCGCCAACGGAAATCGGTCGGCGTCGACCATACGGCAGACTCCACGGCATGATCGACGCCCACGCGAAGACCTACCTGCACGACGACCTGCGCGAAGTCCGCGAGGTGCTGGTCTCGAAGCTCGACGGGCTCTCCGAGTACGACGTGCGCCGCCCGTTGACCGCCACCGGCACGAACCTGCTCGGCCTGGTCAAGCACCTCACCCTCACCGAGGCCCGGTACTTCGGCGAGGTCTTCGACCGGCCTTTCCCCGAGCCCCTCCCCCGCTGGGACGACCTGGCACGGCGCGGCGAGGACCTGTGGACCACCGAGCACGAGTCCCGCGCCGAGATCATCGACGGGTACCGGCGGGCGGCAGCCCACGCCGACGCGACGATCACCGCCCTCGCCATCGACGCCCCCGGTCACGTGCCGTGGTGGCCTCGTCCGAACGTGACGCTGTTCGGCGTCCTGGTGCACGTGCTCACCGAGACGAGCAGGCACGCCGGTCACGCCGACATCCTCCGCGAGGGCTTCGACGGCGCGGACCAGGGCAAGGGCGCGGAGTTCTGGGAGGACCGCCGAGCGAGGATCGAGCGGGCGGCCCGAGCCGCCGATCACTCCGCGTAGGGACATCCAGGCGCGAACGTCCCCAGGCGGCCGATCTCGTACCCGTCCGGGTACCCCTTCACCTGACGGCCGTCACGGGCGTACCGGGGCTTGCGGCGCGGCGGCAGGAGCCGGACTACCCGGCCCCGCAGCCGCATCCCCGCCCGCACCACAGCACGAACGAACGCGGGCGGCTCGGCGTACCCGAACGTCTCGCGCAAGTGGTCGTCCAGGAGGCAGATCGTCGCCAGGCGCATCACCCCGAGCGACCGGCCGGGATACCACCCGGCCATCAGGTCCAGGGTGGCGTCCGAGACGTCCCGCCCGCCGTGGTCGAACGCGAAGTGCTCGCGCTCGTAGTCCACCAGCAGGCGTTCGAACCCCTCGAACGTCTCCGGAACGCCCTTGAGCCCCATGCGCCGCCCGACCTCCCGGTAGTAGCGGACGGCGGCCCGCACCTCGTGCGGCGAGTGCGGCCGCCACCCGTAGTCGTCCATCCACCGCTTGGGCACGACGACGAACGTGGCCAGCACGTACCGGAAGTCGTCGTCGGAGATGGCGTACCGCCGGTGCATCCGGTTCATCCGACTGATGGCGGTCCGCCCCTCGACGGAGTCGAACCCGTGTTCCAGCACGGCTTCCAGGATCAGCACGGTGTCGTCGTAGCGCTTCTGCGTGCGCTCGGTCAGCTCGCCGGTCTTCGCCAGCAGACCGCCGATGCTGGGCACCGCGTACGTCCGGTACAGCGCGAAGCTCAACGACTGGGTCATGTCCCAGGGGAACTCGTAGAGGCAGCTGATCCGGTAGATCTCGGCGTGGTCGACCTCCGGATCGAGGCGTTCGATCCGCTCCAGCCACTTGCGTCGGTTCATGGCGTCACCGACCTCCGTCACCGCCGAGCGTACGCGGCGGGCGCTACCGCGGGAACGTGCTGACGTCGATGACGAACCGGTAGCGGACGTCGCCCTTCTCCAACCGGTCCAGCGCCGCGCCGACCCCCTCGGCGGTCACGGTCTCGATCTGCGCGGCGATGCCGTGGGCCGCGCAGAAGTCGAGCATCTCCTGCGTGTCGCGGATGCTGCCGTTCTTCGTCGACGTCAGCACCTGCCGACCCGCCAGCAGCACGCCCAGCACGGGCTCCGGCTGCCCCGTCACCCCGGCGAGCACGAGCACGCCGTCCTTGCGCAGCAGCGAGAGGTACTGGTTGAGGCCCGCCGCCGCCGACACGGTGTTGACGATCAGGTCGAACGTGCCCGCGAGGTCGGTGAACGTCGCCGGGTCCGCCGTGGCGGCGTAGTGGTCCGCGCCGAACCGCAACCCGTCGTCCCGCTTGGACAGCGTCTGGCTCAGCACGGTCACCTCCGCGCCCAGCCCGTGCGCCAACCGCACGCCCAGGTGCCCGAGCCCGCCCATACCGACGATCGCGACCTTACGGCCGGGACCGGCCTTCCAGTGCTTCAACGGGGAGTACATGGTGATGCCCGCGCACAGCAGCGGCGCGGCGACGTCGAGCGCGAGACCGTCTGGGATGCGCACGACGTAGTGCTCGTCGACCACGGTGTGGGTGCTGTACCCGCCGTAGGTCACCTCACCGGAGTAGTCGAGGTTGCCGTACGTGATCACCTCGCCCTTCGTGCAGTACTGCTCCTCACCGTCGAGGCAGTTCGGGCACTCGCGGCACGAGTCGACGTAGCAGCCGACGCCCACCCGGTCGCCCACGGCGTGCCGGGTCACCTCGGAGCCGACCTCGGCGACGACGCCGGTGATCTCGTGGCCCGGCACCATCGGGAACAGGCCTTCCATCCAGTGGTTGCGCAGCAGGGCGATGTCGGTGTGGCAGATGCCCGTGTAGGCGATGGCGATCAGCACGTCGTGCGGCCCGACGTCGCGCCGCGTCACGGTGGTGAACTCCAGCGGCGCGTCCGGACCGGAAGCCGAGAGCGCGGGAACGGTCAGGGACATGGTGGACTCCTCGGCGTGGTGTCGTTCTTGGTGCCACCAACACCACCACGGTCGTGAGCACCGCGCGTGCGCCCGCTGTTCCTGCTACTCGCAGGGTCACCCGGCGCGAGGGCGGACCGGCTATAACGGAACGATGAGCTCTCCGCTGGGTGACTTCCTGGTCTCGCGCCGGGCGGCGATCGACCCCGCCACGACGGTGCTGCCGCCCACGCACACCCCGCGGCGCGTGCCGGGCCTGCGGCGCGAGGAGGTCGCCTCGCTGGCGGGCGTGAGCGTGGCGTACTACATCAAGCTGGAGCAGGGCCGGATCGGCCAGGTGTCCGAGGAGGTCCTGGCCGCCGTCGAACGGGCCTTGCAACTCGACGACCTCGAAGGCAGGCACCTGCGCGCCCTGGTCGCCGCCGCGGCCCGCCCCGACCGCGCACCCGTGCCCATCCCCGACGTCGTCCGCCCGGAACTCGCCACGATGATGCGAGCACTCGGCACGGCCCCCGCGATGGTCTACAACGACACCTTCGACGTCCTGGCGGTCAACAGCGTCGCCGCTGCCCTGCTGGACGACTTCGAGTCCCTCCCGGTCCCCCAGCGCAACCTGGCCCACTGGACGTTCCTCAACCCGCGCGCCAAGGAGGTCTACGCCGACTGGGACGAGATCGCCCGCCAGGTCGCGGCAGCGGTCCGCCACCGCGCCGCCCGAACCGGCCCGGACCCGGTGCTGGCCCAGCTCATCGGCGAGATCACCATGGCCTCCCCCGACTTCGCCCGCTTCTGGGCCGACCACCACCTCTACGAGCACTCGCACGGCGCGAAGCACTTCCGCAACGACCTCGTCGGCGAACTCCACCTCCGCTACGAAACCCTCTCCCTGCCCGCCGACGGAGGCCAGGAACTGGTCATCTACAGCGCCGCCCCGAACAGCCCGGACGAGGAGAAACTCCGCCTCCTCGCCAGCTGGGTCACCGGCACCCCGACCGCGGGCTCCGACGCGCTCACCCCAGAACCAGGGACACGCCCAGCGCGGTCATGATCGCGGCGATCGAGCCGTCCACGAAGCGCCACGCCGCCGGGCGGGACAGCAGGGGTGCGAGTTTGCGGGCGCCGAAGCCCAGGCCGGTGAACCAGACGGTGCTCGCCAGTGCCGCTCCCGCGCCGAACACCCACGGGTTCGGGTCCTGGTGGGCAACCGTGCCCATCAGCAGCACCGTGTCCAGGTAGACGTGCGGGTTGAGGAACGTCATCGCCAGGCACGCCAGCAGCGTCGCGCGCAGGGTGGCCGGTGGGAGGTCCAGCGGGGTGAGCGTGCTCGGGCGGAACGCGCGGCGGGCCGCCAGGAGGGCGTAACCGAGGAGGAACGCGGCACCGCCCCAGCGGATCGCCGTCAACGCCGCGGGCGCGCTCGTCACGACCGCGCCGAGGCCCGCGATGCCCGCGGCCGACAGTGCGAAGTCCGCCACCAGGCACGTGAGCACGACCGGCAGCACGTGTTCACGCCGCAGACCTTGGCGCAGCACGAAGGCGTTCTGCGCCCCGATGGCGACGATGAGGGCGAAGCAGAAGCCGAATCCGGCGAGAGCGGAAGCCATGCGTGGACCGTAAGTGGATCACCCGCCGCACTCCAGCTAAAGATTCTTCAGCACCGTTAGAATGGCTTATGTCCCTCGACCCGGTGCAGCTCGCGACTTTCCAGGCCGTCGTGGACCACGGCAGCTTCGACGCGGCCGCACGAGTGCTGCACGTGACGCCGTCCGCGGTGAGCCAGCGCATCAAGGCCCTCGAACAGGTCGTCGGCCAAGTACTGGTCCGACGCACCCGCCCGTGCGAACCGACCGACGCGGGCAGGCCGCTGGTCCGGCTCGGCGGCCAGGTGGCCCTGCTCGAACGCGAGGCACTGGCCGACGCCCGCGGCGCACTGAGCGGACGAGCCCGTGTCGCCGTCGTCGTCAACGCCGACTCGCTGGAAGGCTGGTTCCTGCCGGTCCTCACCGACCTGCCGGACGTGCAGTTCGAACTCCACACCGACGACGAGGGCCACACCGCCGAACTGCTGCGTGCCGGAGCCGTGATGGCGGCGGTCACCTCCGAACGGGTCGCCGTCCAGGGCTGCCGCGTCACGCGCCTCGGCGCGATGCGCTACCTCGCCGTCGCCACCCCCACCTTCCACGCCCGCTGGTTCGCCAACCGAAACCCGGCGGACGCGTTCGCCGCGGCACCGGTGATCTGCTTCAACCGCAAGGACGTCCTCCAACGCCGCTTCACCCGCGCGACCACCCACCGCGACGTGGACCCACCCACGCACTTCGTCCCCGCCGCCGCGAGCTTCGTCGAAGCGATCCGCCTAGGCCTCGGCTGGGGCCTGGTCCCGGAGAACATCGCCACCCCCGAGATCGCCGACGGCCGCCTGGTCGACCTGACCCCCGACCGCCACCTCGACGTGCCGCTGTTCTGGCAGTACTGGCGCTTGGAGTCGACGGTGCTGTCGGCGTTGACCGCGGCGGTCCAACGGATCGCCGCGGTCGCCCTTCGCCAGCCTTCCTGAACCCCGTGAACTTTCGGTCCACACTGAAGCCATGGACTCGACTGGATACTGGTAGCCCGCACGCCCAAGTCCTCCCATGACTTGACCCGTCCGAGTGACTCCCTTAACCCCCGGTCGACGGCGCGCGATCACCAGGCAGACCGGAGAGGTGAGCCGTGGCCGCGAAGAAGAGCACCGTCATCACCGCCGTCGTCGGTGTGGCGATCGCCTGCGGCGCAGCGGCGTTCTTCCTGCTGTCCGGTCCACGTCCGGCCACCGGTGGCGCTGGGGCACCACCATCGAGCGCGTCCACTGTGGACTCGTCTGCGACGTCCACATCACCCGAGGCGCACGAAGTCGCGGAAGCGCTCGCGCGCCTCGCGACCGATCCGGACTCACTGGTCGCCTCGTCGTCCCGCTCGCAGGTGGGAACGCGGGCGCGGGAAGCGGTCCCACCGGGGACGACCGTCACCGTCCACGAGAAGTCCTGGGCCCGGGACGGCGTCGGAGGCGGTGCCGTACTGGTCGACATCGCCGCACCGGGTGCCACGCCCGTGACTTACAACGCCGTGGTCGTGCGCGAGGCCGATGGCTGGAAGGTGGTGGCGACCATGCCGCTCGTGGACCCGGTACCCACCGGGCCGACGTCGTGACCAGGCGTCGACGGCTGTCGCCGGTGGTGCTCGCGACCCTTGTCGCGGCACTCCTCGTTCCTGTCGCACGCGGTCACGCGCAAGCCGCCGACCCCGCTGCGTTCGGGTGTGGCGGCGTGTCGCTGGCCCTCCCGCTGAGCACCGACCCGGACACAAACCCCGACGGCAGCCCGGTCGCGATCACCCGCGACCGGCGGGGCGAGTACGTCCCGGTGATCATGGTTCACGGGTGGACCGGCACGTCCACGCACGACTCGCGCTCGGGTGCGTTCTCGAAGCGGATCGACCTGTCGACCAATCAGGTCGGAACGATCGAGCCGAGCAGGTCCCTCATCGGGCAACTTCAACGCGTGCCGGGTGCCGCCGTCTTCACGTTCGACTACCACGACCACTCGGCGAGCTGGGTCACGGACGAGCACCTGGGCCCGGCGTTGGGCGAGGCCATCGACTGCCTCTACCGTGCCACCGGCGAGAAGGTGATCGTCGTCGCCCACTCGATGGGCGGCCTGGTCACCCGCGAAGCCCTCGCGGGCAAGGGAACCGGCGACGTCGACCGCGTCGACGAGGTGAGCACTGTCATCACCTTCGGGACACCGGAGACCGGTTCGCTGATCGCCATGCTCGCCGCCAACGCCCTGGACGTCTCCTCGCTGGTGAACAGCCAGATGGCCGTCCTGCGGACGATGCTCGCCCACTGCGGCGGGCAGGCGAGCAGGAAGCTGGAGACCGGCGGTTTGTGCGACCTGCTTCCCGCCGAGGCCCGCGCGGCGGACTCCGAAGCCGGCCGCGCCTTGCGCTACGGATCACCGCAACTGGCCACCCTGCCGCCGTTCCCGAAGAAGGTCGCGGTCGACGCGCTGGCCGGTGACATCGTCCTGACCGTCCCCAAGATCGGCTGGTTCGCCCTCCCCTGGGAGACCGAGAACGTCCCCATCGGTGACGGCGTCGTCACGGCGGACTCCGCTGTCCACAACGCCACCACCTCGACGAAAGCGTCGTGCTCCTATCAGATGAGCCCCGTACGCGGGGCCGCGGACGCGTTGGGGCTCCAGTTCCGGGTGGTCGCGACGAACGACGCGGCACGAAACCCCCTCGAATTCCGTGCCGTGCCGTGCTTCCACGGGAACCTCATGCGGACCATCCAGCTCACCAACGAGGCCACCGGGATGGTCGACGAGGACATCGCCGGGCGGCGACGCACCGAGGTGGTCACCGTCGTCCCCGTCGACCACGCGGTGAACCCCAAGCCGGACTACGAGGTGAGGCAGGGCGGGGGCGCGATCGACTGCGGCGCGTCCAGGAGCTACCCGTCCGCTGCCGCGGTCGGCGACGGCATCGTGTCGTGCAGCCCGGTCGCGGCCGCCGCCGACGTGTGCTGGGCCGGACCGGACCGCGTGACGCTGCTGTGCGGCATCGACCCGCGGGAGAAGGTTCTCTACCGGTACACCGCGCAGGCCCCGGTCTCCCCGGTCGTCGCGGAGGCGAATCCGACGCCCTGGGCGCTCGACCTCGACGACGGTTCCCGGTGCCGACTCCGCAACGGGGGATCGTGGTCCGGCAGGTCCGACGATCTCGTCGGCGCCTACTACTGCGATCCCGGTACCGCGGTGGTGCTCGTCCGCCAGGAGGGCAATGTGGCGGCCGTCGACCGCTCGAAACCGATGTGGACGGTGCTCGTCGGGGAGCTGGACGACAGCACCGCCTCACCACCACCGGTGACGAAGGAGGTCGTTCGAGCCTACTTCGCCGGTTCGCCCTCCTGACCGCTCACAGCACCGCGGCCGCCGCGGTCTCGCCGATGGCCTGGTCCAGGATCTCCAGGCCCAGCGACAGCTCCTCCTCCGTCGCCGTCAACGGCGGGGCGATGCGGAACACCCCGCCCATACCCGGCAGTTGGACGATGTTCATGTGCAGCCCCAGTTCCAGGCACCGGCGGGTGACGGCCGCGCCGAGGGCGTCCGAGGTCTCCTTGGTCTCGCGGTCCACCACCAGTTCCAACCCAGCCAGCAGCCCGCGGCCTCGGACATCGCCGACGACGTGGTGGCGGTCGGCGATCGACTCCAGCCCCTTGCGCAGGAACGAACCCAGGTGCTGGGCGCGCTCGTCGAGGCGGTCGCGGTGCAGCACGTCGAGCACCGTGTTCCCGACCGCGGCGACCAGCGGGTCGGACACGTGCGTGGTGAAGAACAGGAAGCCGCGGTCGTGCGCCTCCTGCTCGATCTCGGCGCTGGTCAACACCGCCGCCAGCGGCAGGCCCGCGCCGAGCGTCTTCGACAGCGTCAGGATGTCCGGCACGATCCCGTCCCGCTCGAACGCGTACCACGTCCCCGTGCGACACAGGCCGGTCTGGGCCTCGTCGAGGATCAGCAGCATCCCGCGTTCGCGGCACTTCTCCAGCAGCGCGGCGAAGTAGCCCGGCGGTGGCTCCAGCACCCCGCCTGAGGACAGGATCGGCTCCACGAGGCACGCGGCGAGGCTGCCGACGGACTGGGCGTCCACCAGGTCGAAGCCGAAGTCCAGCTGCCGCCGCCAGTCGAACGAGCCGTCGGGGTGGGTGAAGTCCGGCCGGTAGGTGTTCGGGGCGGGGAGGGCGAGGTTGCCGGGCGCGGCCGGGCCGTAGCCCTTGCGGCCCGCGCTGTAGGTCGCGCTCGCCGCGCCCTGCGTCATGCCGTGCCACGACCGCGCGAACGACACGATCTCGTGCTTGCCGGTGACGAGCTTCGCCATCCGGATCGCCGCCTCGTTCGACTCGGCCCCGGTGGTCAGCAGCAGCGCCTTCTCCAACGGCGCGGGCAGCGTCTCGGCCAGCCGCCGCGCCAGGTCCACGACCGGACGGCTCAGCATCCCGCTGAACAGGTGGTCCAGCGACCCGATCTGCCGTCGCACGGTCTCCACGATCTCCGGGTGCGAGTGCCCGAGGATCGCGCTCATCTGCCCGGACGTGAAGTCGAGGAGGCGACGGCCGTCCTCGGTGTGCAGGAAGCTCCCGGACGCCCGGTCGATGATCTCGGGGGTGAACTCGCCGCCGTAGCGGACGAGGTGCCGTCGGGCGTCGGCCCAGAAGTCGGTGGAGGTCGGTGCGGTGCTCGGTGCGGCCATGCCCTCGACGCTAGGACCGCCCGAGCGACGCGTCCATCTCACGATTCCGACTGTGCTGTTCGACGGAACCGCACAACAATGGGCCGTGTGCTGAACCCCTACCGGCTGCGCCTGCTGAGCCAGCTCGACATCCTCGGCACGGTCCGCGCGGTCGCCGAGGCGGCCAACCTGAGCGCGTCCACCGTGTCCCAGCAGCTCGCCGTCCTGGAGACCGAGACGCGCACCTCCCTGCTGGAACGCACCGGCCGCCGGGTCCGGCTCACGCCCGCGGGCCTGATCCTGGCGCGGCGGGCGAGGGCGATCCTCGACCACATCGACTCCGTCGAAGCCGAGCTGCGCAGCCTCGGCGACGAACCGACCGGGCTGGTGCGGGTGGGCGCGTTCCAGAGCGCGATCCACACCCTGGCCGTCCCGGCGGTCGTCGAGCTGGCCCGCACCCACCCGCACGTCGACGTCGAACTCCTGGAACTGGAGCCGCACGAGAGCATCCCGGCCCTCCGCGTCGGGGACGCGGACCTGATCATCAGCACGCCCGACTTCGTCGAACTGCCGCTGGGCCCGGACATCGACGTCGTCCCGCTGGCCACCGACTCGATCGTGCTCGTCGTGCCCGCGGACCAGGCGGGCCGCGGCCCGACCGACCTGGCCGCCCACGCGGGCGACTCCTGGGCGTTCGACATCCCCCAGTCCTACATGGCCAACCTGACGACCCGCCTGTGCCGCCAGGCGGGGTTCGAGCCCAAGGTCGCCTGCCGGTTCAGCAACTACCTGATGACGTTGCAGCACGTCGAGGCCGGGCTGTCGGTCGCACTGCTGCCCGCGCTCGCGGTCGACCCGCGCTACCGCGTCGCCACGCGCGAACTGTCCCCCGCCATCACCCGCACGATCACCGCGATGACCCGCCGAGGAGCCCGACCGCGCGCCGCGGTCAACCTGGTCCTCGACACCATTCGCCGTCAGCCGGTGCCCGCGACGATCACAGGCACGGCGGCCGGTACCCGTGCACCTTCAGCCCGCGGAAGGTGATCTCGTTGGCCGTCTTCCCGACGAACACCAGCCCGCGCGCCTCGCGGATCGCCGAGTCGAACGAGTAGGCGGGCGTCCCGAGTTCCGGCAGCGTGGTCCACGCCGAGGGCTTGAAGCTGAAGAACTTCGTCACCGTCCGCCCGTGCGTGGAGGGCACCAGCGTCAGCCACTTGTCGCCGCCGCTCCAGTGCGACGCCGGGCGGAGCTGCACGTACAGGTCCTCCGTCGCGCTGTAGGTCAACCAGAACCCCGCCGACTTCGACAGGTCCGCCTGGGCCTCGAACTGGTTGCCCAGCCACACCACGACGACGTGCCACTCGGCGTTGAGGAACGACACCTTCGCCGCGTAGTCGTGCCCTCGGACCGGGACGAGCAGGCTGCCCTCGGCGGGTACCGTCGCCCCTTCCCCGCTGGCCAGCCACTGCTGGAGCCGGTCGATCGACGGCGTCCGGCACTCACCGGACACTCCGCGGTCCCGCTCGGCGACCGCGGTCCCCGGCACGACCCCGAGCAGCCCCACGACCGCCACCGACACCGCCGCGACGAGCTTCCGCATCGACATCCACTCCCAACCTCGTCCAACCCGCCCGGAGGGATTGTCGACCAAGGACCACACGACGCGGCCGGTCGAAACCCAGGTTCACTGGTATGGACCAATCCGCCCGCACGCACCACCGAGCCCCGCCCCGACCAAGACCGTTTACGCTCAGTCCCGACGGGTGGGCAAGGCTGGGAGGGCCGCGTGAGCGTGTTGGACGGGATTCTGGACGGCGTGCGGGAAGACCTCGCGCGACGGCAGGCCGAGACCCCGCTGGCGGAGTTGCAGGCCCGCGTCGCCGACCTGCCACCGTGCCTGGACCCACTCCCCCGCTTCCGCGAGCCGGGCGTGTCGATCATCGCCGAGGTCAAGCGCAAGAGCCCCAGCAAGGGCGCGCTGGCCGACATCCCCGACCCCGCGCACCTCGCGGCCGAGTACGCGGCGGGCGGCGCGGCAGCCATCAGCGTCCTGACCGAGGAACGCCGCTTCGGCGGCACCCTCGCCGACCTCGACGCCGTGCGCGCGAACGTCACGCTCCCGGTGCTGCGCAAGGACTTCATCGTCACGCCGTACCAACTCTGGGAGGCCCGCGCCCACGGCGCGGACCTGGCCTTGTTGATGGTCGTCTCGCTGGACGGCGGCCTGCTGGCCGACCTGCTGGGCCTGGCCCGCGACCTCGGCCTGACCCCGCTGGTCGAGGCCCACACGGCCGCCGAGGTCGACCGGGCCGCCGAGGTCGGCGCGGACCTCATCGGCATCAACGCCCGCGACCTCACCACGCTCCACGTCGACCGCGCGGTCTTCCGCGACCTCGCACCCCTGATCCCGGCGGGCGCGGTCAAGGTCGCCGAGTCCGGCGTCTCCACCCCGGAGGACGTCGCCGAGTACCGCGAGTGGAGCGCGGACGTCGTCCTGGTCGGCGAGGCCCTGGTCCGCTCCGGCGACCCGCGGTCGTCGATCGAGAAGTTCCTGACCGCCTGACCAGACGGCACGGCGGCGGAGCAGGCCCTCCTCGATCTCACCGCCGCGTCTGCCGGGACCTGGCTGGACCATTCAGCGGCGGCCTAGGGACGACGGACGCGAGGTTCTGCCCTTTCAACCAGCAAGACGAGGTTTGAAAGGGCACGAACTTCACGTGGATCTTATGGACCCCGATCGGTCCGCCCCATGATCCGCCCCGGCCGGTCCGACCGGCTGGGGCAGCACTCGACAAGGGGGGCGCTGCCGCACGGTTCGTCTTGGGGGGAAACGTGTCGGTGTTCCGTCGTGCGCTCATTACGTCCATTGCGTTGTGCCTGGTCATCCCGTTAGGCGGTGTGGTCAACGCGGCCCCGCCCAGTCCTGCGACCGACCTGGCCATGGCGGCCGCGCGGCCGTCGGATCCGGTGGACTACGCCTACGACGCCGCCGGTCGTCTGATCGGTGTCTCGCAGACCAACACCGGCGCGAACACCGGCCGCTACAACTACGACGACTCCGGCAACCTGCTGTCGATCGACCGGTTCGCCTCCACCACCCTGTCGATCCTGAGCACTGTTCCGGCCCGTGCGTCGGTGGGGTCGACGATCACGTTGTCCGGCACGGCGTTCGGCGCGACCCCGGCGGCGAACACCGTCAAGTTCAACGGCACCACCGCCACCGTGTCGGCGGCGACCACCCGCACGTTGACCGTCGCCGTCCCGACCGGCGCGACCACGGGCCCGATCACGGTGACCACGTCCGCGGGCACCGCCACCAGCGCGAAGCCGTTCACCGTCGACGCCGCCTCGCTTCCGCCCACGATCTCGGCCTTCAGCCCGGCGTTGGCGGCGGCGGGCGGCACCGTGACGATCACCGGCACCGGCTTCGACACCACCCCGGCCACCAACGTCGTCTCCATCGGCAAGACCCGTGCCGTGGTCACCGCCGCCACGGCCACGTCGTTGACCGTGACCGTCCCGGACGCGGCCGGTTCCGGCCCGCTCACCGTCGTGACCCCAGGCGGGTCGGTGTCGACCTCGACCGAGTTCGTGGCGGTGCCGAAGGGTTACGCCGCGACGGATGTCGCCACGACCCCGACGATCGCGGTGGACGGCGCGACGACGTCGGTGAGCGTGCCCACGGCGAACAAGGTGTCCGTGCTCCACTTCACCGGCACGAAGGGCCAGCGGCTCAGCCTGGGCCTGACCGGGTCGACGATCACCACGGACTTCGCGATCACCGGGTTCACCCCGTTCGGCGCTCCGTTCGGCCGCAATGAGTACTCGCGGCCGTGGATGCGCACGGAGTTGGCCGGTGGCATCGAGTTGGCGCCACTGCCGTACACCGGTGTCTACCAGTTCGTCATCGACCCGGTCGGCACCGGCACCGGCGCGGTGACCGCGACCTTGTCCAGTCGAATCACCGGCGCGGTGAACCCGACCGGCACGGCCACCCGCGTGACCCTGGGTCGGGCGGGGCAGTTGGCGGAGTTGACGTTCCCGGCGACGGCGGGCAAGGGGCTGCACCTGGGGTTCACGGCTTCGACGTTCCCGGCCGGCATCACGGTGTCGGTGGCGGTGCGCGAACCGAACGGGTCGTGGCTGATCGCCCCGAACGGTGACCCGTTGCGCCGTCAGGTGCGGGTCGACGGCGGCGGTGACGTGGACTGGCCGACCAGCCAGACCGGCAACTACACGGTCGTGGTCGGCTCGAGCGACCAGAGCACCGGCGCGGTCAACATCACCGGCTCCACCGACTTCGACGCGGGCACGGTGACGTTGGGCGACGACTCGACCGTCTCGACCGGCCGCCCCGGCCAGGACATCGACTACAGGTACGCCGGTACCGCGGGCCAGGCGTTGAGCCTGGACTTCACCGCCTACAACTACGGCTTCTTCCCGCAGGTCACCGTGTTCGCGCCGGACGGGTCGACGGTGGTCACCGCGCTGCTGACCTCGCTGCACCTGGACGTGCCCGCGTTGCCGGTGACCGGGACGTACACGATCGCGGTCAGCCCGTTCTCCAGCGATTCCGGTCTGATGACATTGCGGCTGACCGTCCGCCAGGACGTGGGCACCCTGTCCGCGACCGGCGCGGCCACCGCCGTGACCCTGTCGCAGCCGGGCCGGACCGCCTCGCTCCAGTTCACGGGCACCGCGGGTCAGGCCATGTCCTTCGGCTTCACCAACTGGACCTTGCCCGCGGGCCGGACCTTGCGCGCCCAGATCGTCGACTCGCAAGGCGCGGTCCTGTTCAAGTCCTTGTCGGTGCAGTCGTTGGCGTCGTTCTGGTACAGCCCGGCTGCCACGGGCACCTACCGGCTGCTGCTGACCCCGAACGATCCGGTGACCACCGGGGGCTTCTCGGTGACGCTGGCGACCGAGGTGGCGGGCGGCGCGCTGTCGGTCGGCGTGGCCAAGACGGTGACGGCTTCTCGCGCCGGGCAGACCACGCGGTTGAGCTACACCGGTGCGGTCGGGCAGCGATTCAGCCTCGACTTCTCCTCCTTCACCTTTCCCCACAACCTGTTCCTGGAGGTCTACCGGCCCGACGGGTCGCTGGTGTTCGGCGACTTCCTCCCGACCGCGCGGGTGGATCTCGACCCGCTGACCGTCGCGGGCGCCTACCAGGTCGTGATCTCCCCGCTGGCGGAAACCGGTTCGGTGCAGCTCAAGTTCGCCGAGCGCATCGACGCCGGGGCCACCGCGATCGGCGGCGCGGTCAAGACCCTGTCCGTTGCGCAGACCGGCCGGATCGCGGAGACGTCGTTCACCGCGACCGCCGGGCAGCGCCTCGACTTCGGCTTCACCAACTGGACCTTCGCCACGGGCACCCAACTGCACGTCCGCTTCACCACACCGACCGGCACGATCCTGACCGAGGGCTCCATCTCGAACGGTGGCTGGTACTGGATCCGCGCGGGCGTGGCGGGCACCTACCGGATGATCGTCACCCCGATCGGGTTCGGCGCCGGAGCCGTGACGGTCACCGCGTCCGACCAGATCAACGCGGGCACGATCACCTTGAACACCTCAAGACCGTCACGTTCCCCCGAGCGGCCCAGAGCGCCCGGATGACCTTCACCGGCACCGCGGGCCAGCGTTTGGCGCTCGGAATGCCCAGCGGCGAGATCGACGCCTACCCCTACCTCACGGTCTACCGACCCGACGGAACCGTCCTGGTCGAAGGATGGGGCGGCCCGTCGGTGGCGATCCCCGCCCTGCCCGTGACGGGCACCTACACGTTCGAGCTGACCCCACCCTCGATCACCGGGACCATCAACCTCAACCTGACCGCCGCGGCGTCGGCCAAGACCGCCGCGCCGACCGGGAAACGAGCCGAAGCCAAGGGACCCGCTCTTCCGCCCACGGGTGTCAAGCCGAAACCGGAACCGCTGCCGCAGCTCGGCATCGGCACCGTGACCGACGCCGCGTCCACCAGCGGCCCGACCTGGACGCCTGATCAGCGCAACCTCTCCGGTGAGGACTGGAACACCCACCGCCCCGCCCTCTCCGGCAAACAGCCCGAACCGCTGCGTGCCGCTGCCGGCACCACGGGGTTGTCCGGACGGGCGTTGACGTTGGACGGCAAGGGCCTGGCCGGTGTCACCGTGAGCATCGACGGCGCCAGCGCCAAGACCGACGAGAGCGGCCGCTTCCTGCTCTCCGGTGTGGGCGCGGGGCACCGGGTGCTCCGCGTCAACGGCGCCACGGCGAACTCTGACGCCACCAAGTTCGGTCTGTTCGACATCGGCGCCGACCTCACCGCCGGTCAGACCACGGTGCTGCCGTACCCGGTGTGGATGTCCGCTTTGGACACCGCCAACAACGTCAAGTTCACCTCGCCCACGGACCGGGAGGTCGTGCTCACCACCCCGGCCATCCCCGGCCTGGAAGTGCGGCTGCCCAAGGGCGCGGTCATCCGTGACGTCGGCGGCAAGGTCGTCACCGAACTCGGCATCACCGCGATCCCGGTCGACCGACCGCCGTTCCCGCTGCCGCAATCGCAGGTCCCGTCCTACTTCACCGTCCAGCCCGGCAGCTCGTACGTGTTCCCGACCGGCGCGCGAGTGGTCTACCCGAACTTCACCCACGCCGCGCCCGGCGACGTCATGGACTTCTGGCACTACGACCCGGCCGACCGCGGCTGGTTCGTCTACGGACACGGCAAGGTCACCCCGGACGCCAAGCAGGTCGTGCCCGACGCGAGCACCGAGGTCTACCAGTTCACCGGCGCGATGCTGATCGCCCCCGGCACCCCCGCACCCCCGGACAACGCCGCCGTGCCGGGCGAGGACACGACCGCGGGCGACCCGGTCAACTTGAGCACCGGCCTGCTCGTGGACACCGTCACCGACCTGTCCATCGACGACACGATCCCGATCTCGATCACCCGCACCTACCAGCACTCCGACACCGCCCGCCGCGCGTTCGGCGTCGGCGTGGGCTCGGACTACAACACCTACCTCTACGCCAACCAGCAGTGGATCGACGGCAAGCTGATCCTGCCCGACGGCGGCCGGGTGAAGTACCACCGCATCACCCCCGGCGGCACCGGCCCATCGGACTACAAGACCGCCACCTTCGCCGCGGACCCGACCTCCACCAGGTTCAACGGGTCGGTGATGGCGTGGAACGGCAACGGATTCGACGTCCGCCTCCGCGACGGCACCACCTACGTCTTCGGTGAGGAAGCACCCCTGCAGGCGATCCGGGACCGCTTCGGCAACACCGTCACAATCACCCGAGCCGCTGCGGCCGCCGACACCGACGGCCGCGTCCGTGACAAGGGCCCGATCACGCAGGTCACCTCGCCCAACGGCAAGTGGATCTCGTTCACCAACAACGCCACCGGTCAGGTCACCCAAGCCCGCGACAACGCGGGCCGCACCGTCGACTACACCTACGACGGCACCGGACATCTGTCCACCGTCACCGACGCCACCGGCTCCGTCACCACCTACACCTACGACTCCGCCGGTCGGATGGCCACGGCCAAGGACGGCCGCGGCACCGTCTACCTGACCAACACCTACGACTCCGCGGGTCGCGTCAGGACCCAGACCGCACCCGACACAGGGGTGCACACGTTCGACTACGTGACCGGCACCGGCGGCAAGATCACCGAAACCAGGGTCACCGACCCCCGCGGCTTCGTCCGCAAGGTCACGTTCAACACCGCTGGATTCGCCACCAGCGACACCGCCGCCTTCGGCAACGCCCTGGCCCGCACCACCACCATCACCCGCGACCCGACGACCAACGTCGTCACCTCCACCACCGACCCGCTGGGCCGCCGCACCGACCTGGGCTACGACGCGTTCGCCAACGTCACCAGCATCACCCAAGCCGCCGGAACCTCGTTGGCCCGCACCATGCAGGCCCGCTACGAAGGTCCGTTCGACCAGGTCAGCAAGATCACCGACTGGCTGGGCAAGGACACCGTCTACGGCTACCACCCCAACGGCGCGCTCAAGACCCTCGCGGACCCGATCGGCCGCACCACCACGACCGACGTCCTGGAGACCGGCCAGATCAAAACCCTCACCGACACCGCGGGCAAGAACAGCGGCTACGCCTACGCCCTCGGCGACCTGGTCACCGTCACCGATCCGCTCAACCGCGCGACCCGCCTGACCTCGGACGCCATCAGCCAACTGGTCGCCGTCCGCGACCCCGCGGGTTCGATTTCCCGCTCCACCTACGACAAGCAAGGCCGAGTTCTGTCCACGGTGGACCCGTTGGGGCGTTCGACGTCCTACACCTACGACGCCAACGGCAACCTCAAGACCGTCACCGATCCGCGCGGCAAGACCACGACCTACACCTACGACCTGATGAGCCGGGTCAAAACGGTCACCGACCCGCTCAACCGGGTCACCACCCACGACTACGACCTCAACGGCAACCCCACCTCGTCCACTGGTGGGCGCGGCAAGGTCACGCTCACCGAGTTCGACGCCCTCAACCGCCCCACCCTGGTCCGCTTCGGCGCGACCGGCACGACCGAGGAAAGCCGCACCACCTACGGCTACGACCTCGCCGACCGCCTGAAGACCGTCACCGACTCGGCCGCGGGCGTCACCACGTTCACGCTCAACGACCGCGACCAGCTCACCAAGTCCGTGACCCCGCAGGGCACGCTGGACTACACCTACGACGCGGCCCGCCGCACCACCATGACCGCCCCCGGCCAGGCCCAGGTCGTCTACGGCTACAACGACGTCGGCCAACCCACCACCCTGACCCGCGGGTCGGAGGCCGCGACGATCGGCTACGACCCCGCGGGCCGCCGCAAAACCGTCACCCTGCCCAACGCCGTCGTGCAGACCTACGGCTACGACGACGCCAGCCGCCTGACCTCCATCGGCTACACCCGCGGCACCATCACCCTCGGCACCCTTACCCACGACTGCACACCCGGCGGCCAGTTGGGTCACCTCGGCGGCACCTACGCCCGCGCCGACATCCCGAACGCCTACGGGCTGGCGACCTACGACGACGCCAACCAGGTCATCAAGGTCGGCGCCACCGTCTACGCCTACGACAACGACGGCAACCAGACCACCGACGGCACCACCGCCTCCACCTGGAACGCCCGCGGCCAACTCGCCACCACTACCCGTCCCGGCCAAACGTCCACCTACGCCTACGACGGCTTGGGCAGGCGCATCGCCAAAACCGCTGGCGGCACCACCACCGGTTACTTGCACGACGGCAACAACGTCATCCAGGAGTTGGCAGGCACCACCCCCACCGCGAATCTGCTCATCGGCGGCCTGGACGAGGTCTTCACCCGCACCAGCGGCGGCACTTCCCGTTCCCTGCTCACCGACCACCTCGGCAGCACCTTGGCCACTACCGACACCACCGGCACGGTCACCGGCGAATACGGCTACCAGCCCTTCGGCGCCACCACCCTGACCGGAGACGACGGCGGCAACCCCACCAGGTTCACCGGCCGCGAAGACGACGGCAACAACCAGTACTTCTACCGGGGCCGCTCCTACAACACCACCGACCAACGCTTCCTCAGCCAAGACCCCATCGGCTTCGCAGGCGGCGACACCAACCTGCACGCCTACGTCGGCAACCAGCCTACCGCCTACACCGACCCGATGGGCACCAACCCCAAGAAGAGCAGCCCCAAGGGCGCCAACCCCAGTCCGGTCCAGAGTTCGTGCCTGGCCAATAGTTTCACTCCCGACACCCAGGTCCTGATGGCCGACCACACCACCAAACCCATCAGCGACATCAAACCCGGCGACGAAGTCCTCGCAGGCGACCCGACCAGCGGCCACACCGAAGGCCACACCGTCGCCGCCACCATCCAAGGCGAAGGCCAGAAGCAGTTGGTCGACGTGTCAGTCGACGCCAATGGCGACGGCACCGCCGACAGCACCGTGACCGCGACCGGCGGCCACCCGTTCTGGGTCGCCGGACCGCAGGAGTGGCGCGACGCCGACCAGTTGAAGACCGGCGACCTGCTCCGCACCGCGGCAGGCACATACGTTCAGATCACTGCGGTCACGCATCGTGCCGCTGAGCAACGCGTCCACAACCTCGACGTCAACGAACTGCACACCTACTACGTGCTCGCAGGGACCGCGCCGATTCTCGTCCACAATTGCGGTCAAACGACAATTCTCGGAACGTTGCGCGGAATCCTAGATTACGAGAAATCGAACCCCGGCGCGGATCTCAATGTTCTCAGGTTGAACGACAAGGGCCCAGGCAGCTGGAACTGGACGCGCAACAAAAGATTTATCGACGACGCAATCGAAAACGGCGATGAGCTCAAGTTGGTCTCCAATCCATATGGGCCCAGATATATAGGAGGGAATGTTTTCGCGCGAGAGCTCAAGTATTTGGAGTCGAAGGGTTTTGGCATCGAGGCCACTTCAGATGGACTTTGGAAGGCAGTGAAGTTGCGGTAGCATACGGGCAAACTCCAAGACCGAGTACAACAAGTGAAGGGAACGTGTCGGATGGGCAAAAAGCCGCGCGCATCATTTCACGAAGAAGTCATGGCCAGATTTCGCTTTCTTGTCGACGAACTTGGAGCCAGCAATCCGACTATCGACGATCGACTAATTCCTTGCGTCCGATATGACGGCAAAGGCTTCGGCTATTCCGTCGTCATGGAGGAGCGATCAGTGGTGGTAAGTGTCATCCTTCCCACCCCGGAGAACTCATCGTATGTCTCTGCGGATTTGCATGAGATTGTTAACGCCGCAGCCCTGGCGCCCCGACAGTCGGTACTGCTTAGCGCTGGCACATCTCAGGCGATGTTGCGATCTTTGGATAGTCAAGCTGGATGGGTAAGGGTTGTCCATCCGCTCATCGTGGGCGCAGGTGGAGCAGCTTTGCTGCGGCGAGCACGCGGAGGAGACTTGACACCGGGCGGATGAGGATTGCGCTGCATTTCTTACCATCGCCTCTTTTTTACTGGCAGTAGTTCTTGCCGCCGGGACCGGACATGACCGCGAACGTGGATAGCGAAACGCCCGTTTTGGCACTGCGAAGAATTCGCGATGACATGGATCAATGCCAGGGGTGCGATCTAATTACCTTTTCGTGCCGGCATTCGATCCTATGATGACTGGAGTTTCGTCAATGAGAGCCGTGGTGTCGAGGCGGGTCATGCTTGGTGGAGTGGTCGGGCTCGCCGTCGTCGGGTGTGACGCGGCTCCGGCCGTTGCGGCGGAGCACCAAGCCGGAGTGGTCACGCCACCGCCTGGTGCTGGAGAATTCGTTGCGTTCGACGTGACCGCGGTCGGGCGGTTGGGGTTGGCCGAGGTGTTCGCGCGAGTGGGGGCAGTGCGTGGGGCTGAGGTTGCTGTGTCGGTGGGGGCGTCGTTGTTCGACGGGCGGTTCGGGTTGAGGGAGGTGAAGCCCAGGAGATTGGTGGAGATGCCGTCGTTTCCGAACGATGTGCTGGAGCCGGGCTGGTGTCACGGTGATGTGAGCGTGCAGGTGTGCGGTGAGTCGCCTCAGCAGGTCATTGCTGTCGTGGATGAGATGGTCGCGTTGCCGGGACTTGAAGTGCGATGGCGGATGCCGGGATTTCGGGTGGACAACCACGTCGACGCGGCCGGTAAACCGAGTACCACCAACCTGTTCGGCTTCAAGGAAGGGGTGGGCAACCCGGACGAGCCGGACGTATGGGTCGGCGGCGGGGAACCGGCGTGGGCAGCGGGCGGCAGTTACCAGGTGGTGCGGTTGATCCGGATGGCGATGCCGCTGTGGACCGCGGACTCGGTGCTGCGGCAGGAGGCGGTGTTCGGGCGGTCGAAGGTGAGCAACACCGCGTTCGGACGTGGCACCGAGACCGAGTCACCGGACTACGCGGGAGATCCGGACGGGCTGGTAACGCCGTTGGACGCGCACATCCGGCGCGCGAATCCTCGCACTGCCGAAAGCATGGCGAACCGAATCCTACGGCGCGGGTACTCCTACAGGCGGGAGACCGACGAGGGGATGATGTTCGTCTGCTACCAGAAGGACCTGGAGCGCGGGTTCGTCGCCACCCAGAAGCGTTTGGACGGGGAGGCGTTGCAGAAGTACCTGCTGCCGTTCGGCGGCGGCTACTTCTTCACCCTGCCCGGAGGAACACTCGCGGAGAGCTTGCTGTCACCTACCTGACCGTCAAAACCCAACGCTCATCAGCACACAAGGTCTTAAGGTCAGACACACTCACATGGACGAGATCTCGAAGCTCACGGTCAAACCCCGATGATCAAGCCCAATGTAACCGCCACTCCCCTGTCGTAGCTGCTCACGTCGCCGCCAACGACCAATGTAGATCAAATCAGAAATCCTACGAGCGCTACTGTCCACGATCAAATCACGAATCCAAGGATTGAACCTGTGACTCCTACCGTGTCGACGTAAATCCTAAAGGGCCCTGACCAGCGGAAACAGAGACACCCCACGTCATTATGGTGCCATAGCAGGACGTTGAGAGCAGTTCAGCGCAGTCGAACACATCCAACTGCTCCCAATCTGCTCCCACAACCTTGCTCCCACACAGGACCATCTACCGGTCGGCCACCGCGACAGCCACATCGCGCCACCCACATCCGAATACAGAATCGTTGTAGCGCTTGACTTGCACAGGACCGCAGATGCCGCCAGTCGACAAGACACCGATGAGCGAATGCGTTGAGAGTGCGGGAATCGAGCCTCTGCCGTCCGCAAACGCACACCTCGGTCGTGATGCCTCCGACCGGTAGGGTCGCGAGGTGACGACGACCGCCGGTGCCGAAGCTGACCTTCCACCGGAGCAGCGGTGTTGGACGTGGGAGCATCCGGTAGGCCCGCGCTGGCTGCTCTGCAACGACTTCGACGATGTCCCGCTGGCGCTGTGCGCGGAGATCGACGGCCTGTTCGTCGACCTCCCGCCTCGACCACGGGAACGGTTCACGCTCGTCGGCTGCACCCCGGACGGCGCACTCGCAGACCTTCTTCACCGGCTACCCGCCGAGGCGCTCGGTAGCGAACGAGCCTGGCTGGGCGACATCACGTTGACCGCGCCGCCACCGAACGTACCGCCGTCCTGGTGCGGCGAGTACCTGGGCGACGTCGTCGTGCTCGCGCAACGGCCGAACACCACGATGCCGGACACTGTGGACATCGACCTCGACGGGTTCGTCCACATCTACGACCGCACGGACGCGGTGGAACATCCCGGCGACATCGACGAATTCGTCCTCCTGGGCCGGGATGAGAAGCGCCACGGCGCCTGTCGGGACGTCACGGGCGTGTTCCGCGAGCAAGCCGCACCCCTGGTACCGCAGATCCGGCTGCTCGGTTGCCGACCGGAGGCTCCACTGCTGACCGCGCTCGGCGCGATCGGGCAATCAACCGCAGCAAGCATGCGTCGCCGCCGAATCAGCGGCAATATCTACGCGGTCGCCGCCGATGGTTCAGTCAGCCGGGTGATCGACGCCGTGGTGTCCGGAACGGTCAACACCCGTGAGCCGTCGCGGCTCGGGGCCGGACTCCTCGACGTGACCGTTGCCAGCGACCCGCGGGAACCACTGCCGACAGAGGTCCTCAACATCCTGGCGCAGTGGCGCACCGGACCGCTGCCCCGAAAGAACCTGTGGGCCGGCTACGACCGCGAACTACGGCACCAGTGGGCCGGAGTGGCGCTTAGCCACATCTCCGGTGCACCGGACCAGCCACCCGGCACCACCTACGACCTCGATGGCCGATTCGTCACCGACATCGAGGGGTTCTACTGCGCGATCGGCGAAGCGATCAACGGCCCAGGCGGATATTTCGGCTGGAACCTCGACGCCCTGGACGACTGCCTCTCCGGAAGTTTCGGCGCCCAGGCACCGTTCCGACTGGTATGGCACGACTCAGCCATCGCCCGCGAACACCTCGTCATCGGCTACGACCGGCACCGCCTGGGCCCAGCGGTCACCATGGAATACCTCCTCGACATGCTCACAGCGCACGACATCAAGATCGACTTGCGCTGAGCCACGTTGTGCCTGCCGAAACCTCATCCGCGCAGGTCACAGAGGGTAATCTGAGATCCGTGCACGGATGCAGTCGTGATCACGCCGCTGCCGATAAGCACGGCATGATGACCAGTCATGCTGCTTCGGCGGGCCTACCTCAGTGTGACAAACGCGTTCGCCTACTACGCCTGTTGCCTATAAGTGACCAGGGCAAGAACACGGAGATCCTCGTGCTCGGCACCAGATCACCGTCCTGGAACGCCAACTGGGCAAGACTCAACTACGACTCTTCCCCACCGACCGGATGTTCCTCGCGGCACTGCTGCACCGGCTCCCAGCGACAGTGCTTCGCCAGCTTCATCTGCCAGTACGGCCGGAAACGGTGCTGCGCTGGCACCGAAACCTGCTCGCGCGCCGCCACGCCGCCAGATCTCGCCCTCGGCGCCCCAGACGTCCACGGACCGTGCGCTCGATCCGTGTCCTGGTCCTGCGCCTGGCACGGGAGAATCCCACCTGGGGCTACCGCCGCATCCATGGCGAACTACTCGTGCTCAGCGTCAAGGTCGCCGCGTCCACGGTATGGCAGATCCCCAAGGACGCCGGGGTCGACCCGGCACCCGACTGTACTTCCACCACCTGGGCAGATTTCCTCCGTTCCCAGGCCCAGGTACTACTGGCCTGCGACTTCTTCGAAGTCTCGGCCGTGAGCGGTACCCGCCTGTACGTACTCGCGGTCATCGAACACACCAGCCGCCGCATCCGCGTCCTGGGCGCCACCGCGCACCCGACCTCTGCCTGGGTCACCCAGGCCGCAAAGAACCTCGTCATGGACCTCGACGACGCAGGCAGCTCCGCGCGGTTCCTGATCCGCGACCGAGACGGAAAGTTCCCCGCCCTGTTCGATGCAGTTCTCGCCGATGCGGGCATCCAGATTGTCCTCAGTGGTGTCCGCATTCCGCGGATGAACTCGATCATGGAACGCTGGATCAAAAGCTGCCGCCACGAACTCCTCGACCGCACCCTCATCTGGAACCAACAGCATCTACTCCACGCACTGCGCGAGTACGAGCAGTTCTACAACACCCACCGACCCCACCAAGCCATCGCCAACGCACGACCACTACACCCGCTGCCACCACCGATCACCGACCAAGCCAAGATCAGCAACTTGGACGTCCGCCGACGACAACTACTGGGCGGCATCCTCAACGAATACCACCAAGCCGCCTGACCAGCACGGACGTAGTTTTCGGCAAGCACAACGTCACGATCAGCGTCCGCGACGACGGCATCGGCTTCCAACCGGACCAGGAGACCGACGGCCTCGGCCTGCGGCTGTCGGTCCGCGCCAGGGTCGCGCGCCTGGACGGGCGGACCAGGATCCGCGGCCGTCCCGGCCGGGGCACCGAGGGGGGCTGCGCATCCCGGTAGCGCTGGAGGTGGGCGGATGACCGCGGTGCGCGTGCTCGTGGCAGACGACCACCCGGTCATCAGGGACGGTGTCCGAACAGGACTCGAGCACGACGGCCGGAAGGTGGTCGTGGCCGAGGCCGACACCCCGACCGCGTGCCACCTGGCCGAGCAGACCCGCCCCGACGTCGCACTGGTCGACCTGCGGCTGGCTTCGGGCGGACACGGTGTCGACGTGATCCGGTACCTCCACGAGCACCTGCCCACCGTGCGGATCCTCGTGCTGTCCCAAGCCGAGCCCGCCGAACTCGTGGCAGCGCTCCGCGCGGGCGCGCACGGCAGCCTCAGCAAGGCGGCCACCGCGGCGGAACTGGCGCAAGCCGTCGCGGACGTCCTCACCGGACCCGTGCTGCCCGCCGAACTGGCCGCACACCTGATCGGCGCGCTGCGGCAGGAAACCAGGTCGCTCACCGCGCGCGAACGGCAAGTGCTGCGCTGCCTGGCGAAGGGCTACGACAACCGCGAGATCGCCGACGACCTGGGCATCACCGTGCGCACCGTCAACCGCCACCTGGAGAACATCCGCGAGAAACTCGACCACCGCCGGCGTTCCGCGTTGATCCGCATCGCCCGCAACCACGACGTGTGACCCCTAGGCGGGCAGCCCAGGGCGACGACGATTTCGCCTCGGTTGACGCGGACAACAGCGTTTACCGATGGCGTGGAATAGCACAGGAAATGATTCGCGCCCGCACGGCCGTTCAGCGCAACCGGGACAACGACCTTGTGCCATTTGCAGTATTCGCTTGGCGTCCCGGTTATCCCATCGTTGCGAAACGACGCTCCTTCATCGATTCATCACGGTTCCGGCGACTGCGCATTGGGCATATGTTGTGCACCACAACATTCTCCGCCCCGCCCTTCGAACAGTGCAGTCCGAAAGGAATGACGGATGCGTAGCAGGAGACTCGCCCTCCTCGCCGTGGGCACCGGCCTCGCCGTGACCATCACGGCGTGCGGGGCCAACAGTTCGCCCGAACCGACCACCCCCTCCCGCCCCTCCGGCAGCGCCGCTGGCGGCACGAAGGTCGGTGTCATCCTCCCGGAAACCGCCTCCTCCGCCCGCTGGGAAGGCTTCGACAAGCCGCTCCTCGCCGCCGCCCTCACGGCCGAGGGGTTGGACCCCGACATCCAGAACGCCTTGGGGGACAACCAGAAGTTCACCACCCTGGCCGACGGCATGATCAACGCGGGTGTCAAGGTCCTGATCATCGCCTCGATCGACTCCTCGGTGGGCGCGGCCGTGGCCGCCAAGGCCGAGGCGCAGGGCATCCCCGTCATCGACTACGACCGCCTCAACCTGGGCGGCTCGTCGAAGTACTACGTCTCGTTCGACAACGTGAAGGTCGGCCAACTCCAGGGCACGGCCCTCGCCACGGCGCTGAAGGACAAGAAGGGCGCCGAGGTCATCCAGATCGAGGGCGCCCCGACCGACAACAACGCCACCCAGTTCACCGAGGGCCAGGAGAAGGTCCTCAAGCCGCTCTACGCCTCCGGCGACCTGAAACTGGTCCAGTCGCAGCCGATCGAGAAGTGGGAGCCGGTCACCGGCAGCACGGTGTTCGAGCAGATCTTCACCCGCAACGGCCAGAAGATCGACGGTGTCGTCGCCGCGAACGACGGCCTGGCGGGCGCGGTCATCACCGTCCTCAAGAAGTTCAACCTCAACGGCAAGGTGCCGGTCACCGGCCAGGACGCCACCCCGGACGGCCTCCAGGCCGTGCTCCGCGGCGACCAGTACATGACCGTCTTCAAGCCCGTGAAGCAGGAGGCCGAGGCGACCGCGAAACTGGCCGCGCTCCTGGCCAAGGGCGACACCGCCGCGGCCGACAAGATCGCCACCGCGGTCAGCAAGGACACCACCACCAACCGCGACGTGAAATCGGTGCTGCTCGACGCGCAGCTCATCACCAAGGACAAGGTCAAAACCGTCATCGACGCGCAAGCCGTGAAAGCCTCGGACGTCTGCATTCCCGAACTCGCCGCGATCTGCACGGAACTCGGCATCAAATAACACCGGAAAACCGGAGCACTTCCCCATTCCCGATCGCTCTATTCCTGGTGCGCTCGACCGCGCGCCGAAAACCCGCGGCGCTGGTCGGCGAACACCCGTTCGCTGACCAGCGCACGCTTGACGTTCGGGGTTCCGCGACGATGCCGATCATGAAAAGCGTGGCGGAATTCCTCGAGGGCCAAGTGGTCTTCTCGAGGCGAGAAGCTACTGCGACGAGACTCACGGGATCACCGCACATGTGCGGTCCGGTGGAAGGGCCGGCGACCACTCCACGCCGGCCGACACAGCGCCCGCACCTGCGCTTCTGGGCGCATCGGCACCGGGTGGCGTACCGTTTCCGGTGTCCGAGCAGCATTTCTCGCTACGCGGAAGCCCTGTTCTCGGGTTCACCAGAGCCTGGCGACTACGCCTTTCTCGTGGCCTCCACCTCCAGGAGGTCCACACATGCCCAGCACCCCCTCACCCGCGACCGACCACGACCTCGTCGTCGTCGAGTCCGACGGTGACCTCGACATGACCCGCGCCCCCGACTTCGCCATCGACCTGGGCCTGGCCCTGTGCAAGAAGCCGCGGGCGGTGATCGCGGACCTGACCTCGGTGCGGCTGCTCTCCGCCGCCGGGCTCACCGCGTTGGACCGCGCGCACCACCACGCCGAGGCCGTCGGCAGCCGGTTGGTGGTGGTCGCCGCGCACCGCAGCGCCCTGCTGCCGCTCGCGCTGAGCGGGCTGGACGGGGTTCTCACGACGTTCCCGGACCTGCCCGCGGCGCACGCCGCCCTCACCGGACTGGTGGGTGCGGGCTCGGCCTCCTGACGAGGCTCTCGCCGCGGGTCAGGACAGGGCCATCGCGGCCCAGACGGTCTTGGTCCGCTCGCCCCGCAGCACTCCCCATGACCGGGACAAGGTCTGCACCAGCCGCATCCCCCTGCCCCGGTAGTTGCCCGCGGTGGACTGGTTGATCAGCGGCGTCACGTCGCGGGAACCGTCCAGCACCTCGATCAGCACCTCACCCCGACCGGCGAACTCACCGGTGGTCGGCACGTAGCTGGCGATGGTCACCTGGTGCGGGAGACCGGCGTGGTCGATGGCGTTGGAGATCAGTTCGGTGGCCACCAGCTCGACGTCGCCCACCACCTCCGGCGAGCACCAGCGCAGCGACGACCGGATCTCCTCCCGGATGAGGGCCAGGTCGTCGCGGACGATCGGCATCGTCAACAGCGCGGTCCGACGGGTGCCCGCCACCGGCAGGTAGACCTGGCTGGTGGTGGACAGCACCGACGCGACGACCGGACGCGACGACTCCGTCCCCGCGACGGGGTCAACCGCGGACCGTGAGGGTGTCGTCGTGTCGGAATCGACCATCGTTGTGCTCCTCGTTCGCCACGTCGGCGCCAAGTCGGGCTTCGTCCATTCCACCACCGGGCGTGGTGCTCGATCGCATCGGGCTACCCCGTCGAGCGTGTCGTCATGCGATTTCCTCCCTTTCGAGTGACCCCGCGTGACCTGCGTGGGCCGACTCGTCACGCTGCGGCGTCCTCGGGGTAGCGTTCCCGGCGGCATCCGGCGCGACGAAACGGCAGGGAAACACGGTGGACGCGAGCAACTCGACGGCAGGCCGACTGCAGCTGTTCGTCACCGAGGACGAATCCGGTTCGCCGGTGGTCACGGCTCGTGGCGACATCGACATCACCACGGTGGAGCAGTTGCACGCCTCGCTGCTCGCCCAGGCCGAGGCCCCGCGAACCCCGTCCGACATCGTGCTCGACCTGTCCGGGGTGGAGTTCTTCGGCTCGGTGGCCCTGGACCCGATGCTGCGCACCCGCGATGTCCTCTCCACCCACCAGGCGCGCCTCCACGTGGTGGTCACCGACCAGATCCACCGCTCGCTGAACATCCTGGGCCTGACGCACCTGTTCGTCCTGCACAGCGACCTGCGGGACGCGGTGGACGCCCTCCGGACTGCCTGACACCGGACGGCCGCGACCGACGTCCGAGCCCCCGGTTCCCCGACGCGGGTAAGATCTACCGCGTCGGGGAGGAGGACACCATGACCACCGGGAGTCGAAAAGCGCTGCGTGCCGAGGCCGCGGACGCTTCCGTGCTGGGTGACGAGGCCGCCAGCACGGGGCACGAACTCCTGGCCCAGGCGCACCTGCGCGTCGATCTGGCGATCGACATCAGCAGCGCGCTGGCCGGGTCGCTCAACCTCCGGCGCACGGTCCTGCGCCTGCTCGACCTGATCACCCCCCGGATGGCCGACTGGGCGATGCTGGTCCTGGTCGACGACGCGGACGGGCTCGCGCTGCACGGCGGCGCCGACCCGACGTTCACCACGACCACGCCGCGGCCGTTCGTCGAGGGGACCGGCCTGGACCGCGTGCTGCGCTCCGGCCACGACGAACTGCTGCACGTCGCGCTCGAACTGGACAGCACCGGCGCGTTGGCCACGATGATCCCGAACCCGCGCCTGCGCGACGAGGCGGTCGAACTCCGCCCCGCGGACGTGCTGTGCCTGGCCCTGACCGCGCGCGGGAGCACGATCGGCGCGCTCGTGCTCATCCGCGGCGCTGGCCGCGGCTTCCCCGAGGAGGAGGTGGAGTTCGCCCGGCTGATCGCCGACCAGGCGTCGATGGCGCTGGACTCCGCGAGGCTCTACGAGGAGCGCAGCCGGATCGCGTCCGTGCTGCAGGCCAGCCTGCGCCCACCGGTCCTGCCCACGATCCCCGGCGCGCGGGTGTCCGCCCGGTTCCGCCCCGCGGCGGAGCACCTGGAGATCGGCGGCGACTTCTACGACGTCCACGGGTCCAAGGACGACTGGCTGCTGGTGCTCGGCGACGTGTGCGGCAAGGGCGTCGAAGCCGCGGTGCTGACCGGTCGTGCGCGGCAGAGCATCCAGACCGCGATGCACTTCGACCGCCGTCCGTCGGCGATCCTGGCCGTGTTGAACAACGTGCTGTGCGACGACGACTCCTCGCGGTTCGTCACCGTGGTCTGCGCTCGTGTCCGCCCGTCCGCGGACGGCACGTCGGCGGCGGTCGACATCGCGGTGGCCGGGCACCCGCCGCCCATCGTCGTGCACGCGAACGGCGAGGTCGGTCAGGTCGACGTCGCGGGCATGGCCGCGGGTGTCATCCGCGACGTCGACTACACCGAGGTGCGGATCGACATCGCTTCCGGCGACACGCTCCTGATGTTCACCGACGGTGTGGACGAAGCGCGGGGTTCCCAGGGCTTCTACGGCATGGACCGGCTCCTCGGCATGCTGCCCGCCTACGCCGGGGCGGGCCCGGTCGCGCTGTGCGAGGCCGTCGAGCAGAGCGTCGTGGAGCACCTCGACGGCCGCGCCCACGACGACATCGCCCTGCTAGCGGTGTCCTGCGAGCGGTGACGGTGTCCGACGGGCTGCCCACCGAGGCCTTCGACCACGCTCTGTCCACAGTGGATGAACACGCGGCGGTCGCGTTGGTGCGAGGACTCCTCGACGACGGCATCGACCCGCTCGACGTGCTCGTCGACCTGATCGCCCGCGGCCAGCGCGAGGTCGGCGAGCGCTGGCAGCGCGGCGAGTGGACGGTCGCCAAGGAGCACGCCGCCACCGCCGTCGCGATCTCGGCGACCAAGGAGGTCGACCGCTTCGCGAACCGCGTCCCCGTGACGCGGGGTCGGGTCGTGGTGGCGTGCGCGGAACGCGAGTGGCACGCGCTGCCCGCGATGATCGTCGGCGCGGCGATCCGCTTGCACGGCTGGGAAGTCGTGCTGCTCGGCGCCAGCACCTCCCCCGCCCGGTTGAGCCAGTGCCTGCACGACGTGGGGCCGGACGCGACGGCCGTGAGCTGCTCGGTGCTCGGCGCGATGTCGACGACCCGTCGGTTCATCGAGGCCAGCACCACCGCGGGCATCCCGATCATGGTGGGCGGCTCGGCGTTCGGCGGCGACGACCGACGAGCCCGCGCCCTGGGCGCGACCGCGTGGGCGCCGCACGCCCAGGGCGCGGTGGACGCGTTGCTCAACCTGCCCGCCGTGGTGCGCCGGGTGCCGCCGCTGCCCCGATCGCTCATGGCAGAGCACTCGGCCATCGAGATCGGCCACCACGACCTGGTGGAGACCCTGCGCGCGAGGTGGTCCGCGACGACGACGAACGGCCCGGTGACCGAGGTGTCCCGCGAGGTGCTGCACCAGGCGCTGCACGCCGTGTCCGTGGCACTGCTCACCAACGACCCGCGACCGCTGCCGGAGACCGCGGCGTGGATCGACCACCTGCTGACCGCGCGCGACGCCGACCACGGCCTGGCCGCCGAACTGGGTGTCGTGCTCGCGTCGACGCTGCGCGACTACCCCGTCGCACACGACCTCGTCCAGCGGCACTGGACCGAGGGCCTTGTCCCCCAAGGAGAACCGGTCAGGTGAACGAGCTGTCGTGGTCGGTGACCCGCGAACCCGACCGAGCGGTGGTCGCCGTCACGGGCGTGCTGACGGTCGGCAACGCACCGCGCCTGGAGGAAGCCCTGGTCTCCTTGGCGAGCGAAGCGGACCTGGTGATCGACCTGGAAGGCTTGGAATTCCTCGACTCCAGCGGCTTGAGCGTGTTCATCGCCGCGTACAAGTCGAGCACCCGCAACGACACGACCGTCGTCCTGGACCGCGTGCCCGCCTTCCTCACCCGCGTGCTCAGGGTCACCGGCCTCCACCAACTCCTGCTGGCCCCGAACGAGACCAGCTGACCCTGCCCGCATGGTGATCACGCCTTCACCGACCGGGCCACGACCGAACTGATCACGGGATCAGGACGTGACGGCGAACGAGTCGATGTAGGCGAGGGCCGCGTTCAGCGACGCTTCGAGCGGGCGGACCTGGAGCATCGTCTGCGAGAGCAGGACGCCGCCCTGCAACGCCGAGAGCAACGCCAGCGCCAGCTCGTCCAGGTCGGCCTCGGCGCGCAGCTCCCCACGGTCGCGCAGCGCGCGCAGCCCGTCGAGGATGAGGTCCTTCCAGCGCAGGAAGCCGTTGGCGATGTCGGTCCGCGACTCCTCGTCCCGCACGCTCAACTCCCCTGCGAGCGACCCGAGGTTGCACTCGCCGCGGCAGCCGTTCTCGAGTTGCCGTTCGATCGCGGCGTCCGCCCAGGCGCGCAGCGCCTCGAAGCTGTCCAGCGCCGTCACCCGCGGCTGACCGGGCTGCAGCACCGAGTCGGCCTGCCGGGTGATGACCGCCCTGATCAGGGCCTGCTTGCTGTCGAAGTAGTGGTAGAGCTGCGATCCGCTGACCTCGGCCGCCGCCCGCACGTCCTCGATGCCGGTGCCCGCCACGCCGTTGCGGGCGATGAGGGCGGTCGCGGCCTCGATGATGCGATCCCTGGTCGCCCTGCCCTTCGGGGTCAAGCGGCGGGGCTTCGGTTCCTCGGTCACGTCGACCAGCATAGCCGAGACTGGGTTGCGCAATCCAGAAACCTGCCCTACGTTTCTGGACAGAACAACCCAGAAAGTGAGGCCGCTCCCATGAGCACCACCCGCACCGCCCTCGTGACCGGCGCGACCGCCGGAATCGGCCGCGCAGTCGCCCTCCAACTCGCCTCCGACGGCATCCACGTGATCGCCCACGGCCGTGATCCGGAGCGAGGCGCCCTGCTCCTCAAAGAGATCACCGCCCGAGGTGGCACCGCCCGCTTCGTCACCGCCGACCTGGCCGACACCGACGAGGTGCTGGCTCTCGCCGCGGACGCGGGCGAGGTGGAGATCCTGGTCAACAACGCGGGCGTCTACGCGTTCACCACCACACCGGACACGACCCCCGACAGCTTCGACCGGCAGTTCGCCGTCAACACCCGCGCCCCCTTCCTGCTGGTCGGCGCGCTCGCCCCGACCATGGCCCGCCGAGGACGCGGATCCATCGTCACCATCACCTCGACGGCGGCGACGTCCCCCGCGCCGATCGGCGGCGCGTACGGCGCCTCCAAGGCCGCCGTCGAACTGCTGACCCGGTCCTGGGCCACGGAGTTCGGTCCCAGCGGCGTGCGGGTCAACGGCGTCTCCCCCGGCCCCGTCCGGACCGCGGGCACCACCGCGATGCTCGGTGAGCACGTCGAAGTCCTGGGCCGGGCGAACGTCCGCGGCCGGATCGGCGAGCCCGAGGAGATCGCGCACGTCGTCCGGTTCCTCGTCGACGAGGCCAGCGCCTACATCAACGGCGCGGTCGTCGTCGCCAGTGGCGGCGAACTCAGCTCGATGCCCGCCTGACCCGCCACCCCTCATGACCACCAGGAGCACACCCATGCCCGCTCACCACGCCTGGCCGCCCCAGGGTTTCGCCGTCCGAGCCGTCGACGTCGACGGCGTCCGGCTGTCGGCCGCCGTGGGCGGTGCGGGACCACTGATCGTCCTGCTGCACGGCTGGCCGCAAACCGGCCGCGCCTGGGCCAAGGTCATGCCCGCTCTCGCCGAGCACCACACCGTCGTGGTCCCGGACCTGCGCGGCACCGGGGCCAGCGAGCGCCCCGCCGACGGGTACGGCAAAGCCGACCAGGCCGACGGCCTGCGCGGCCTGGTCACCGCGCTGGGCTTGGCGGGCCCCGCGGTCGTCGTCGGGCACGACATCGGCAGCATGATCGCCTTCGCCTGGGCGCTGCACCGCCCCGACGACGTCGCGGCGGTGGTGCTGCTCGACTCCTACCTGCCCGGCGTGGACCTGGAGGAGTCGATGAACGTCGTCACCGGGGGCTCGTGGCACTTCGGGTTCTTCATGGCCCCGGCCATCCCGGAAATGCTGATGGACGGCCACGAACTCGAGTTCGTCCGGGCGACGTTCGGGGCTCGGAGCACGCCGTCGACGTTCACCGACGAGGACCTCGCCTACTACGCCGACGCCTACCGGGGACGCGATCGGCTCCGCGGGGGCTTCGAGCACTACCGCACGCTGCTCGACGACGGCCGGGCGAACCGGGCGGCACTGGCGACCCGTCGGCTGACCATGCCGGTCCTGTCCATCGGTGGACGGGACTCCGTGAGCACCCAGACCACGGACGCCCTGCGGCCCCACGCCGACAACCTCACGGGTCTCGTCGCGCCGACCGGCCACTTCGTGGCCGAGGAAGCGCCGGAGTGGTTCCTCCGCACCCTGGACTCCTTCCTCGCGGGCACCACGTGAACGTCCTCGTCATCGGAGCCACCGGCTTCGTCGGTGGCGGCACCGCACGCCACCTCGCCGCGACCGGCCACCACGTCACCGGTCTGGCCCGCACCGCCGGTTCGGCCGAGACCCTGGCACAGCAGGGAATCACCCCGCTGCGAGGCGACCTCGACGAGGGACTGGCCGAGGTCGTCCTGACCGCCGCGCGCTCCGAGGCGGTGGTGTTCGCCGCCCAACTCGAAGCGCCGCAGGAGGAACGCGTCGTCGTGGAACTGCTCGACGCGCTCGCGGGCACCGGGAAGGCGTTCCTGTTCACCTCCGGTAGCGGTGTCCTCCTCCAGCGCACGGCCGGAGCCTGGAGCGAGGACAGCTTCGCCGAGGACGACCCGTTCACGGTGGAGCCGCTGGCCGCCGCACGAGCGGCCGTCGAGAACCTGGTGCGGGCCGCGGCCGCTCGGCGGGTGCGCGCGATCGTCGTTCGACCGGGGCTGATCTGGGGACCGGGCGACCACGGCCACGTGTCGATGATCCACGACTCGGCCGTCCGGACCGGGGCCGCGTGCTACGTGGGCGAGGGTCTCAACACCTACTCGCACGTGCACATCGACGACGTGGCAAGGCTTTTCGCCCTCGCACTCACCCACGGCTCCCCCGGCGCGCTGTACCACGCGGTCGCGGGCGAGACACCGACCCGCTGGATCGCCCAGACCGTGGCCCACGCCCTGGATCGCCCCACCCGCTCCCTCACCCCCGAGGAGGCCGTCGAGGTGTGGGGCGAGTTCGGCGCACTGATCCTCGCCGCGTCCAGCCGCATCCGCGCACCGCGGACACGCCGCGAACTGGGATGGCGTCCCAACCACACGGACATGCTCACCACGGTGTGCGACAGCCGAGACACCTCCGCAACACCCCGTCCACGGCCGAATCCCCCGGCCTGATCACGCCTCGCCGAAAGCTCTTTCCTCCCAGGGCGGAAGGCTGGAGCGTCGAACTCGCGCGACGAATGGCAACGCCGCGAGCAGTCCCGGTCGTGTGGAAGGGTTTCGACCAGGTTCGAAGGACCCTCCTGGGGCGTGGCGGTCTCGGCATACTCCGCGTCCGCACATCCACTCTCCCAGGGGGTAGAAATGAAAAAAGCTCTATGTGTGCTGCTGGTCGTTCTCGGAACATTGGCGGGTCTGGTGGGTACCGCCGTCGCCGACCCCAACGCCGCGGACACTGCCGTGTCCCGGTCCGCCACGACGGGCAGGCCGCAGGCGGCCGACGCCGGTGTCACGCCGCTGGCGTTGTCCTGTCCGTCGGGCAACCTCTGCGTCTGGCCGGTCACCGATGGCAGTAGCAGCCGCTGCAGTTGGGTGAACAGCGACAACGACTGGTGGAGCTCGCCCGTCGTGTGCAGCTGGTCGTCCAGCCAGACGGTGAAGGCCATCTACAACAACGGCACCAGCTCGAGCTACAGCGGTGTCTGCCTGTACGCCAACGCGAACTACACCCACTGGCTGTACTACGTGCCCCAGGGCCAGACGTACGTGCCCGGCACCCAGTACATCGTCAGGTCGCACCGCTGGGTGAGTTCCGGCAACGCCTGCTTCAACTCCTAGCCGACACCGCAGAGGGCTGCCCCGCCGCGGCGGGGCAGCCCTGTCGTGCCCCAGCGGCTCAGCGACCGGCGGCGAGCACCCTCAGTCCCAGCGGCGTGATCAGGTGGCGGGCGAAGTTCTCCTCGCGTTCCGTGGCGATGAGACCGGCCTCGCGCAGGACGCCGGTGTGGTGGCTCACGGTGGCCGGGGCGACGCCCACCAGCTTCGCGAGCCTGGTGGTGGTGCTCCCGCCGACCACCGAACGCAGGATCGACGCCCTGGTGGAGCCCAGGAGCGCCGTCAACTGGTCGCCGCCCGTGCGCCCGGCCGCCAGGAGCCGTGACCCGGTGCGGATGGGGAACGCCAGCGCGGGAGGCAGCCCAGGATCCGCCAGGGCCACCGGGTGGTACAGGACGAAGTAGCACGGGATCAGCACCAGGCCCCTGCCGTCCAGGTGCAGGTCCCGGTCGCGGGAGTAGTCGACGGTCAGCACGGGCGGGTCCCACCGGATGGCGGGTCCCAGCGCGTCCAGCAGCCCCTCCGGGCCGTCGTGCAGGTACCGCTCGATCCAGGGCGCCACGTCGGAGCACAGCCCTTCCTCGATCGTCGGCAGGTGCGGCGCGATCACGGACCTGAAGTAGACGCGCAGGGCCTCGCGCAACTGCCGGAGTGCCGGGGTCCTCCCTCCGGCGAGGTCGTCCAGCCAGCTCGCCTCCGGCCCCGACGCGGGGCGGATCCGCTCGATCTCCGCGCGCAGGCGGTCAGGTTCCGTCGACAGGACCGCGTCGACGCACTGGTCGATGCCGCACAGGTCTTCCGGTGGGGTGAGCAGATCTGGGAAGTAGGCCGCGTGCGGCGCCACCGTCACCACGGTGTGCAACGCCGTTCGCAGCCCCGGATCGCGTGCGGCGAGTTCGCGCACGCCGCGGCGCCAGGCACCGAACGACAGGTCGCCGTCCTTGTGCTGGAGTACCTGCGCGCTGCTGACGATCTCCCACATCAGGTCGGGTTTCAGCCTCAACCGCGTGCGCGCGAAGTCCCGATCGGTGAAGTGGATGCGCAACTCCGGCATGTCCTCCCCCTGAGGAGTCATCCGCCCTTCGACGGAGATACAGCTCCGTCGCGATGTCGCACCACGCAAAGCAACGGAAAGCGTGGTGCTAGCGGTTTAGCAGGACGTCGCGGTCCGGTGCGAGGCAATTTGCCACCGACGGATTCCAGTCCCCCTAGGATCTTCGCCATGATCTTCCAAGCCGCGGACCGGGTGGCCGCGTTCCACGACCAAGCCATCGCCAGGGACCTCCCCGCCGACGACGTGGAGCGGTGGCTGGCCACCGCGCGCCCCTGCGCGACGCTGGTGCGCAACGGGAACGGGCCGGTCGTGGGCAGGCTCGGCGGCCCGCTCCTGCTCCCCGCGGACACGCCGGACCCGGTTCACCCGTTCATCGCCTCCATCGACCTCGCCGCCCTGCCCACCGGCGTGACGGACCTCCCGCTGCCCGCCGACGGACAGCTGCTGCTGTTCGCCTATCCCGACGAGGACAGCGACGACGACAGCGACAACCTGGGCAGCGTGGTGCACGTCCCCGCGGGCGCCACGGTGGTGGAGAGGGAGAAGCGCACCGGCCTCGAGTACGACCCGTACCGGGAGACGACCAGGCACGTCCCGGAAGGCCCGCTGATGGCCGTGGCGGACATGTCACTCCCCTACCACCACCTGGCCACCTTCCCCGACGAACCGACGATCAGGCACCTCCCCGGACATCCTCGTGCCCAGGAACTCGTCGCCGCCTGGGACACCAGCCGTCGTGACGTCACCATCTGGGGATCGCTCCAGCTCGGCGGCTACTCCAACCAGGTGGCCGTCGACATCGACCCGGTCGCCAGTGCCGTGCCTGCCGCCTTGCGGGAGGTCGAGAAGGGCCGGTGCGACTGGCCGGTCTCCAGCGACGTCGAGGACTGGGTGCTCCTCGCCGACTGGCACCTCGACATCACCGGGTTGGAGGGCGCTTCCGTCCACTGGTCGATCCAACGCGACGACCTGGCCCGGCAGCACTTCGACCGCGCGATCACCACGATGTACTGGAACCCCTGACGCACGAGCACGTTTCGGCGCCGCTGCCCCTTGGTCGTCTTCCGGCTCGACACCCACTCCGGCGTGCCGCCGTACCTGCAACTCGTGCAGCAGGTCCGCCAAGCGCTCATCCGCGAGGTGGTCGAGGGCCTGGCGATCACCACGAACACCGTCGCCAACGCGTACCGGCAGGTGGAGCGGGAGAACCTGGTCACCGGCAAGCCCGGCCAGGCCACGTTCGTCGACGAGCTGCGCACCGACGACGTGGGCAAGCGGTACCCACCGAGCACCGGCACGGTGGAGGTCCTCGGCCATGACGTCACGGCCGGCACCCCGCACACCCTGTCCCGGATCCGGGTTCCTGGCTCAGGACCACCCGCTGTGCAAGCGCTTCACCGTCGCCGAGATGCTCCGCTTCGGCCAGGCCCGCAACGTGCGGCTGGACCGACTTCGGGCGCCTCACCTGTTCCGGTCGACCATCAGCCCTGCGAGCGCGCGCAGGTCGTCGAGCGCGGTCGGATCCGCCGTCATGCCGTCCAGCGACTCCACGGCGAGCCGGTGGTGCGTGCGGGCACGGGACTCGGTCCACTCCCTTGCGCCCGACCGCTCCACCAGGTGGACGGCGCGGGCCAGGTCGCGGCCGCCGGTGATGGCGCGCTTCTCGTACATCTCCGCGAGTTCCTCGCCCGCCGACGTTCCGGACCCCATCGCGGCGACCACCGGCATGCTCTTCTTGTAGCGCTGGAGGTCGGCGCCCGCGGGCTTGCCGGTCACCACGGGATCGCCCCAGATCCCCAGCACGTCGTCGACCAGTTGGAAGGCCAGTCCGATCTGGTGACCGAACTCGCGCAGCGCGGCGAGTTGAGTGATGTCGGCGCCGCCCGCCAACCCGCCCAGCGCGCACGCTCCCGCCAGCAGCGCCGACGTCTTGCCCGCCACCATCTCCAGGTAGTCGTCGGTCGAGATGGAGCCGCGCCCCTCGAACACCATGTCCAGGTGCTGTCCCAGGCAGAGCGCGACGACCACGTCGTTGAGCTCGCCGCAGAGCCCCGCGGCGACGGTGTCGCCTCCTCGGGCGAGGACCTGGCTCGCCAGTGCCAGCATCGCGTCACCGAGCAGGATCGCGTACGGCACGCCGAACTCCGCCCACACCGTGGGTCTGCCGCGCCGAACCTCGTCCACGTCCATGACGTCGTCGTGCACCAGGGAGAAGTTGTGCACGAGTTCGACGGCGACCCCGGCTCGCACGGCCGCGCTGCCCGCGTGACCGCTCACCGCTCGGGCCGAGGTCAACGCGAAGGCCGGACGCAGCATCTTCCCGCAGGCGTGGGAGCCGGTGTTGCCGTCGGCGTCCCACCAGCCGAGGTGGAAGCCCGCGCCGGAGCGCAGTTGCGCGGGCAGGAGGGCGATCGCCGCGCGCAACGGCCCGTCGACCTCGGCAGCGCTTCGCCGGACGACGTCCGCCGCCGAGGGCGTCGTCGCATCGATGATCTTCACGTGGTTCCCGCTTTCGTCCTCGGTACCGCGAACCCGGACGCCACGGAGCGGACCCGTCGGGATCGTCCGTCTCGGGTGGACGATTCGGACCGTACCCCGTGTCCGCCGGGGCGCGCGTTCCTCTCTGGACGGTGCGAAAGGGCACTGTGCGAACAACTCAGCACATCTGCCGATGCGTTCCGGGGGTGACGTGGGCGACCGTGGGCGGAACCCCTGCCTTCGGAAGGACCACCGTGGTCATCAGCGAACTCGTCCGCGACTTCCCCATCCCCGCGATCCCGGTGGCGGACTGGCACGACACCGCCGAGTCGCGGACCCGGCTGTGGGTTCGCGACCACGGCATGGTGCGGTCCGCGTCCGCCCGCGAGCACTTCGACGCGATCGGCGCGGGCCGTCTGTGCGCGTGGGTCTACCCGGACGCCGCCCCCGAGGTGCGCGACGTGCTCACCGACTGGCTGTCCTGGCTGTTCGTGCTCGACGACCAGTGCGACGAGGGCGTGCTGGGCCTCGACCCCGCCGCGCTGGACGAACTGCTCGACCCGCTGCACGCGGTGCTGAACGGACGCGGAACCCCTTCGGCACCGCTGGCTCGGGGACTCGCGCACCTCTGCGACCGGTTGCGCGACCGCGGCACGTGGTGGCCGCGGTTCCGCGACCACGTCGGGGACTACCTGTCGGCTTGCCGGTGGGAAGCGACCAACAGGGCCGCCGGTCGCGTGCCCACCCTGGACGCCTACATCCCGCACCGCCGCTGGGCGGGCTCGATGCTGGCGACCCTCGACCTCGCCGAACTCGCCTGCGGGGTCCTGCTCGGCGAGCGGGACTGGGTCGCGCCGGACTACCAGCAGGCGATGCTGGCCGCCGCGGACGTGGTCTGCTGGACCGACGATGTGGTGGCGGTCGACAAGGAACGCGCGCGCGGCGACGTGCACAACCTGGTGATCGTGCTGGCCGATCGGCACGGTCTCGCCTGGCCGGACGCGGTCGCGACCGGCCAGGCGATGGTCTACGGCCGGGTGGCGGACTTCATCGCCGCCGAGCGGCGGCTGCTCGCCGCGGACCGCGAGAAGTGGGAGCGCGCGGTGCACGGCCTGCGGGCGTGGATGCGGGGACACCTGGACTGGGGCAAGGAGACGGCCAGGTACCGGGAGGTCGACACCTGCGACGGGACGCCGGACTACATCGAGGAACTGACCTCGTAGGTCTGATCGCCCCGTGTCCTGGTCGCAGGTCGCGAGCGGGGCACGGTCGGGACCGGTTCCGCTGACGTGCTCGACGTTCGAGGGCCGGTTGCCGTCCACGGGTTGGGGTCAGGAGTCCCAGATCGCGCCGAAAGCGGGGATCCGGCTCTTCTCCAGCTCGGGAACCACCTGCCAGGTGAGGGACTTGTTCGAGACGAACACCACCGCGGTCGCGGCGAACTCGGCGAGGACTTCGCGGGTGAGCGCGGGAACGTCGGGTTTGCCGCGCCGGGACGTGTCCCACACCACCGTGTCCGGATCGAGTCGTCGCACCTCGTCGCACAGCGCGGCGCCGTACGTCGTGATCGGGTCTCGGGTGATCCACAGCACTCGGAACGGCAGCGTCCTCCTGATGGCGCACGCGAGGACGGGGCCGATCCCGCTTCCGGTCGCGACGAAGAGCACTCTCGGGAAGAGGGCCTCGACCGCGCTCATGCCCGCGGTCGGCCCGCCCTTGATCCACGCGTGGGCGGGCGGGTTGTCGATGAAGTCCCCCGTCCAGTCACCGGCGCGGGACATGATGATCCGGCACGTGCCGTCGGACTCCGCGTCGATGTTGGCGAACGAGTGCCATTCCCGGAGCGGGGAGAGGCTGAGCGCGGTGGTCGATCCCGGCCAGAACCGCGCCCTGTGCGGGAAGGTCAGCGAAACGGCGTGCCCGGACAAGCGCGTCACGGTGAGGGGCACCCTCCTCAGCGACGTCCACGGGAGCACCACGCTCACGACGGCCGCCGCTGCCACCCACACCTGCCAGGACCCCAGCACGGCCCACCCCGTCAGGTCTCGCCCGCCGAGCGCGGAGAGCACGACCTGAACGACGACCAGTGCCAGGACCGACCACCCTCCCAAGCGGTGAACCAGCTCGAACCGGTCGTGGAAGCGCTCGCGGAGCGGCCGGACGGCGGTCGTCACCATCAGCACGAGCAGGGCCGCGGTCGCGATCGACAGGCACCGCGAGACCGGCGAGATCCCCGCGGCGACGAACGAGAACGCCAGGTGCAGGACGTACCAGGCGGTTCCGGAGATCGCGGCGCCGACGTGCACGCCACCGTAGTGGTAGATCTTCGCCGCCGTCCAGCGGACCGTCGGCGACCACCGGTGCGGCGCCGACAGCGCGGTGCGGAACAGCAGGTTCACGACGTGGCGCTGCCGGATCGCGATCGCGACGGCGAGGTTCACCAGTGCGAGGTCGGACGCCGTGCGCACCGCGCTGTCGGCGCGCACGGCGGTGAACGAGGGAAGGCGCAGGAGGAAGACGACCAGGTTGACCAGGACCACGGCGCCGCCCAGCCTGACGTAGGGGTTCAGCGCCGGACGCTTGAGCAGGCGCCGGACGGCGGCGGACGGGGACAGCGGGCCGTGGTCACCCGGTGGGGTCTCCACGATTCTTGTGCGCAGCACTCAGTTTACCTTTTTGCTTTCCGGTACGACCCCGTGGCGCCTTTCCACCCGCGGGCGGAAAGACGCCTCGAAGCCCTCGTGCGTCATGGGATGAGGTCACACGGCTCCGATCCGGGTCAGCGGGAAACAAGGCCTTCCGGATGGGCGGCGCCCACCAGACGATGATGCCGACGGGACCATCGCGACGCATCGGTCATTCGACTGATCCACTCCGTTTCCTGATTGTCCGAAGCGGAAGAACGGGCACATCTCTTTGCCCTCCCGCACAACGCTCGCGCCGAAATTCGACTGCCGGACCGGACGCACGGATCGTGGTGAAAGCCATTCGGGTTCATCCACCTGAACGAGCGGGCGCGTGTGCGCGGAGTCACGTCCCCGACGGACCACTCCCAGCACAAACGCGGTCACACCGGGTGGCGGACAACGATGTCACACCACCGATCGGGCACCCGCCGACAATCCACTAATCGATGTGGGCGGAAAGTCACCACGACATGCACGCACGCGCTCCGACCGAGACAAAGGACCACCCGGATTTCCGGAATGTCCACGAACAGGCCGCCTGCGGCGGGCGCGGTTACACTCCTTGCCTGCCGAACCGGTCCGGCAGGCATCCACCGGAGTCAGGAGCACTGCGTGATCAATGGTCCCGAACCGCTCCCGACCGGACAGGAATTCGAGGCCGAACTGCTCATAGCGGCGACGACGTCGACCGAGCGGGGATTCGGCGGAATGCTGGTCCTCGGCGAATCGGGCTCGGGCAAGACGACCCTTCTCCACGCGGCCGCGGCGGCGGCCAGGAATAGGGGGACCGTCGTTCTCGAAGCCCGCGGGCACGCCGCGGACCGCGATGTCCCCCTCGGGTGCGTGAGCGGGCTCGTCGCCGGGCTCGACCACGTCCCGGCTCACGTCGCACGAGTGCTCGAAGCGCGGACCACGACCGGCGCCGTGGACACGGACGCGGTGGCCGCCGCGCTCGGTTCGCTCCTGGCCTCGTCCTGCGCCACCGCTCCCCTGGTGCTCGTCGTCGACGACGCCCACCAGGTCGACCGGCCCTCCGTGCGGGTCCTGCACGACGTCACGACCCGCCTCGCGTCGTCACCCCTCGTCCTGCTCTTGGCCGCGCCGAGCACGGTGGCGCACGGCTGGGACGCGGGCCTGCCCGTGCTGCGCCTGCGACCGCTCGGTGCGGTGGCCGCCGCCCGACTGGCCGACGCCCAACGGGGGAGGCCGACGGGTCGAGCCCGAGCGCGGGTCCTGCGCTCGGCCGCGGGGAACCCCCTCGCGATCGTGGAGATGGCCAGGGCCGCGACCCACTCGCCCGGACCCGCCACCGCGCGCATCCGGCAGATGGTCACCGACGGGCTCGCCCTGCTCCCCCGCGCCACCCGACGACTGCTGCTCTACGCCGCCGCGGCGGGCGACGAGCACCTCCGGGTGATCGCGACCGCCGCGCGCTCGGCTCCCGGGCCGGAACCGTGGGAGCCCGCGCGGCGCGAAGGTCTGGTCGTGGTGGACGACGAGCGGGTGCGGTTCCGGCACCCGCTCGCGCGCGCCGCGTTCTACTGGGACTCCACCGCGCTCGAACGGCAGCGCGCTCACCTGGACCTGGCGGCCTCGATCACGGACAGGCCCGCACGGGCGGCGTGGCACCGCACCATGGCCTGCGTCGGCACCGACGAGGCCGTCGCCGCCGAACTCGAACGCACCGCGGGACCGGCCGCGGAGGGCCGCTACGAGGTGGTGCACGCCCTGCACCACGCCGCGCAGTGCACCCCGGACCGGGACGACCGGGCCAAGCGCTACGTCAAGGCGATGGTGGCGGCGAGCGGACTCGGCGCCCCGGTCTGGGTCCGGGAACTGCACGCGGAGGTGGTGCGGTGCACCTCGGACCGCACGACGCTCCGGGAGGCCGCCTGCTCGGCGAGCGGCGCGCTCTCGCTGTCCGGCTCGCAGCGGGAGGCGTTCGTCCTGGCGTCGAGCGTCGTGGACGACTCCGACGGCGCGGACCGCGCGGCGGTGCTCGCCACCTTGGGCCAGATCGCCTTCCGGTCCGGACTGCCGGACCACGCCGCGGCGCTGCGCGACCGGCTCGCCAGGTCACCTGCCTCCTCGAGCGACCCGGAACCGTTCGCCGACGCCGACGCGGCGGTGACGTCCGTGCGAGCGGACCCCAGCACGGCCGCGGCGGTGCTCGCGCGGTTCCCGACGCCGGAGGGAGCCGGACGCCGGGACGGTCCGCTGCTCGCACTCGGCGAGATCGCCTGGTACGCCGACGAGTCCGACGCGTGCGTCGGACTCCTGCGGCAGGCGGTCCGGACGTCGCTGTCCGGGGACGCGCCCGGAACCGCTCTCGCCCACGCCGTGCACCTGGCGTGCGCCCTGATCGACACCAGCCGTTGGGCGGAGGCGTCCGAACTCCTCGACGAGGTGGAGGCCCACGCGGCCACGTACGAGGTCGTCCAGTCGCGGATGAGCGCCGGCGCGCTGCGCGTGGAACTGCGCGCCCGCCTCGGCCGCGACGAGCGCCGCGCCGAGCGAGCGCACACGGGGTGGTATTCGGTCGACATGGACGAGAACCGGGTGAACGCCGTGCTCCTGAGGCGTTCGACCGGGCTGGCGGCGATGGCCGCGGGCCAAGCCGCGAAGGCCTACCGGCACTTCCGGGACCTGTTCGACGCGGAGGGCACCCCGGTGCACCCCTTCCTGTCCCACCGCTCGATCGCCGACCTCGCGACCGCGGCCGTGCGCGGCGGCGACCGGGACGACGCGCTGCGCGTGCTGCGGGCCTCACGGGAACACCTCGGACGAGGGGCCACGACTCGCGTCCGCCTGCTGCTGCACCACGCCGAGGCGCTGATCGGCGACCCCGAGGAGGCCGAGGGCCACTTCACGGCCGCCACCACCCACCCGGCGGCGGGGCAGTGGCCGCTCGAACACGCCACGGCGAGGTTGCACCACGCGGAATGGCTGCGCCGCCGTCGCCGCACCCTCGAAGCGCGCTCCCCGCTGTCGACCGCGCTCGACTCGTTCGCCGCGCTGGGCGTCGACCACCTGGCGAGGCGGGCGCGCGAGGAACTGCGGGCGGCGGGCGGCGCGGCGGAGGGCGGCAACGACGAACGCCTGGCCGACCTGACCGCGCAGCAGCGCCGGACCGTCCTGCTGGTCGCGCGGGGACTGCGCAACCAGGACATCGCCGACCAGCTCCAGGTCTCCACCCGGACGGTCGCCGCCCACCTCCGCGGGGCGTACTCGAAGTTGGGGATCTCCAACCGCCACCAACTCGGCTCCCTGGTCGAGCAGCGATGACCCGGTCCGACACGGCCTCCCGCGCCCGCGGACCGGCCGCACCCCGGATCGTGGGCAGGGCAGCCGAGGTGGCGCGCGTCCGCGCCTCGGTGGACGCCGGAGAGCGGTCGGGGACGTGCCTCGTCGTGCTCGGCGACCTGGGCACGGGCAGGTCGGTCATGGCCGACCTGGCCGCGGAACACTCCCGTGCGCGCCGTCGGACGGTGTTCACGGCGCGGGTGGGCCCGGAGGAGCGGGACCGGCCGTACGCCGGGCTGCTCCGGCTCCTGGCCGGTGTGCCGTCGCGGGAAGCGCACCTCGGCGCGGCCCTGGAAAGCGCCGTCCGAACGGCGAGCCGGGACGCGCCGGATCGGATCGCGGTCGGCAGGGCGGTGCTGGCGCTGCTCACCGCCGCCTCCGAGCCGCGTCCTCTCACCGTCGTGGTGGACGACGTCCACCAACTCGATCCGCCTTCCCTCGCCGCGGTCGCCTTCGCCTGCCGCCACCTCGGCCGCAGGCGCGTGGGTGTGGTGCTCACCGCGCTCGGTGAGGCGACCCCGGCGGGCGTCGCCCCGGACGTGCCCGCGCTCGTGCTGGGACCGCTGACCGCGGGCGCGAGCGCCCAGCTCCTCGACGCCCAACCCCACGTGCCCACGGGACGGGCGCGGCACGAGGTCCTGCGCACGGCGGAGGGCAACCCGCTGGCGATCACCGTCTTGTCCCGCGCGCCCGGAGCCGAACGGACGCGCGGCACGGTGGCGGCTTTCCAGGACGCGGTGCGCGCGCTGCCCGAGCGGACGCGGGCCTTGCTCCTGGCGGCGGCCGCCGTGTGCGGCGGCCCCGTCGACGTCCTCACCGTCGCCGCGGCGGTCGGTTCCCCGGTCGACCTGGCGAGCTGGTCACCGGCCGAGCGAGCGGGACTGGTGGACATCCACGGCGACCGGGTCGCCTTCCGGCATCCCCTGGTGCGCGCCGCGGTGCTGTTCACCACGCCCGCCGAACACCGCCGCGCCGCTCACGCGGACCTCGCCGAGGTGCTGCGCGACGACCCGGTGAAACGGGCGTGGCACCTCTCGAATTCCGCCGCGGGGACCTCCGAGTCCCGTGCGGCGGAGTTGGAGGCCGCCGGGGACCTGGCGGACCGGGACGGCGGGCACTTCGAGGCGGCGTGCGCGTACCTCCGGGCCGCGGAGTGCGGCGGCCCGGACCGGCGAGCGCGGCTGCACCTCAAGGCGCAGGTGATGGCCGAGCGGTTGGGGGATCCGAGGTGGATCCAGGAGCTGCACGGGGAGGTCCGGGCGAGAACGGGAGACCCGGAGGTGCTGGCGATCGCGACGTGCTCCGCGAGTCGGGCGCTGTCCCTGTTCGGTGAGCAGCGGTCGGCGTTCGCGATGCTGTCCCGGACGCTGGCCGAGCTGCCGTTCCACCGGTCGACCGGCAGCGCGCTGCTGTCGTTGAGCAGCGCCACCGCCTACCACTCCGGTTTGCCCGAGCACCGCGCCGAACTGGTGCGGTTGCTGGACCTCGTGCCCGCGCGACCGGTGACGCCCCGGACGAGCACCCTGGAACTGGTCCCTCCCGACGCCGACGACGCCGTGCTGCGGTTCGTCACCGCGACCGCACGCCAAGGGGACGACGCCCGCGGGATCGACCGGACCCCGCGGGAACCGGCGTCGGCCATGCGGCTGCTGGCGCTCGGCGGGACCGCGTGGATGGCCGATGAGCTCACCACGTGCGCCGACCTGCTCCGCAAGGGCTTCGGCCTGCTGAGCGGGGAAGGCAGGAACGGGGAGTTCATCGACTGCTTCACCACCATGGTCCACGCCTTGGTGGACATCGGCCGCTGGGACGAGGCCGACGCGATGACCCGGCACGCGCACGCGGTCGCCAAGCTCACCGGGTCCGGCAGGCTGCGCGTCGAGACGACCGCCGCGCGCGCACTGATCACCGCCTACCGGGGTGACGGAGAAGCGGCCACGACGCTGCTGGACGAGGGGCACGTCGACATCGACCTGCGGGAGAACCGGGCGGCGCAAGTCCACGTCCTGCACGCGGCCGGGGTGGCCGCGCTCGCGGCAGGCGACCCGGCGCGCGCCTACCGGGTGCTGCGCCGGGCCTTCGCACCCGACGGCGCCCCTCTGCACTACTTCCTCTCCCCTCGCCTGATCAGCCTGCTGGCCATCGCGGCGTGGAGGAGCGGCCACGTGGAGGAGGCCGCCGCGGTGAGGGAGGCCGTCGAGACCGCCGCGGGAGCCCGGCCGACCCCGCGCCTGGCCGCGCTCCTGCACCACTCCGCCGCACTGCTGGACGGCACACCACGATCGGAGGAGCACTTCCTGGCGGCCGTGCACCACCCCCGCTCCACGGAGTGGCCGGTGGCCAGGGCGTTGGCGGTCATGCACTTCTCCGAGTGGCTGCGCAAGCAGCACCGCCCGGTCGAGGCACGTCCCCTGCTGGTCGAGGCGTTCGACTCCTTCACCCGACTAGGAGCCCTCACCCTCGCGCGCATCGCACGGGACAACCTCCGAGCGGCCGGGGTCTCCACCGCGCGGACGGCGTCGGCGAAGCTGGCGGACCTGACCGCGCAGCAGCAACGGGTGGTCAGGCTCGCGGCCAAGGGAATGCGGAACCGCGAGATCGCCGACCTGCTCTTCCTGTCCCCGCGCACGGTCGCCTCACACCTCTACAGCGCCTACTCGAAACTGGGGATCACCGGACGCAGCCAGCTACGGGCCACCGTCAGCGCCGAAGACCGCTACCCCTGAAGGGATCCTCGGCGGCGAAGCCGGCGAGCACCGGGCCGGTCACCGACGATGACGTGGGGCGGAGATCCGTGTTCAGCCGAACCGGACAGGTCAACGGGCTCTGTGACGCGAGCTTCGACGGACGGGTGACCGAACTCGGGAAGTCCTGATACCCGGTGACGTCTTCGCCGTTCACGTGCCGACGAGGACCTCGTGCGGCAAGGTCACGGCGTCACGGGCCAGCGCGCTCACCGCGGACACGGGGAGGTTCATCACCTTGCCGATGTCGCCGTAGGTCTGCCCTTGGCGTTGGCTCCGCAGGAGCACCTCGCGTTGCGGCTGGGTCGACCTGGCCACAACGTGGTCGTAGAACAGCCCGAAGGCCCGCGCGTCGCCTCCGCTCGCCGCGACGAGCAGGTCGTCGACCCACCCCGAGCCGGTCGGTGACGCCGGATCGTCCGCTGAGATCATCGACGGCCGGGGGAACGCCGCGATCCGGCGATCACCTCGCGGTTGATCACCGCCGCACCGGTGCTGGTCATCTCACGTCTCCAAGCAGCCTGGTAGTGCACAGGCCACCGAGGTCAGGGGCGGCGACACCGACCGCCCGGCACGGGACCGGCACGGCGGGATTCGCTGTGATCGTGTCCCCACGACCGCACCACCGGTTGACACCCGCAACCGGTGGAACGCACGAGCACGACCACCGTCGTGCACTCGATTTGTCCGGGGACGACCACCCGGCGGTGGCCGCGCCACCGGTCGCGGAAGCCTGATCGCGACGAGGTGGAGCACCACCTGTTGGTCGAGTCGAGGTGGACCTCAGCGCCGTCGACCGCGATCGGCGGCCAGCGCGTCGGCCCCGTCAGTGCCGGGCCCGCTACCGAGTCACCCGATCGTGCGCTGAATGACCTCGCCGTGATCAACACGAGGCTGACGTAGGAGTGCCGTCGCGCGCCACGGCCCTTCAAGGTCGACCATCGCCGCACTCCCGAGCGGAGGTGGGCACCGGGGTGACTGGCCCGAGGTCTCCCACGGGCCAGTCACCCTGCTAGGACGGGATCTTGGCGGCGAGGATGTCGATCTTCTCCACCTGCGGCTCGGAGAAGAGGACCCCGGTGTTGGGCCCGAGGGCCTGACCCACACCTCCGGCGAGGTGGGCGTCCCTTGCTTCGTCGTCGGGGAAGACGTCGTACACGCCGAAGGTCGAAGGCCCGAACTGGATGGCGAACCACGCGACGGTGCCCGGCTCCTCCATGACGATCGACCGCGCCTGGGTGAGGAACTCCGCGAGCTCGGCTTCCTTGCCCGGCAGTGCCTCGAGACGTACGAGAAGTGCTTTGGTCACCATGGGTCGGACTCCTTCGGTTGAGAGGTTCTCGGTTGAGGGGCCGTGGTTCTCAGGCGCACCGGCCGCCCGCATCCTTCTCGACGGGCCGGATCCGGATGGCTGACCCGCTCAGCCGCGGTGCGGCATCGCGAGCACCGCCGGCTCGACTCGCGAGTGGCTGTCGAGTTTGTGGTGGACGTGCTTGAGGTGGGCGCCCACCGCGTGGTGGGACAGGTGGAGCTTCTCCGCGGTCCGAGCCAGGCTGTCCCACGACGTCCTGGGGCTGCCTCCCGACTCCGGGGTCCGGAGGCTCGAACCGTTCATGGTGGCCCCCGTCGGTGGATCCGGGAGAAGAACCCGACCGTACGCGCATTCGGTGCGGGCCGCTCCCCCAGCCGGTCGAGTCCATCGACGCCCGCGGCCCGCGCATGGGCCTCCAAGACCCGAGGTCGGTCACCGGCCCGACCGCCGCACCAGCTGTTCACGATCACCCTCGGCCTACACCAACGCTGCCGCGGCACGACTCGCGCTGCCGCGTTCCGACAGCAGCCCAACCGTCGAACAACCGAACGACACGACACTGGCAGGACAGCGGAAGCGGGCGAGCAGGACGTGACTCCTGCCCCTGATCCCACTCGGCCCGCTGGCACGGCACGGAGGCATCCGTCGTCGCGGTGGACCCCTGACTCCGATCACCTGACGGAGCACCCCGTCCGCACGGCCGAACCTGGCCTCGCCACCAGGTAGGTCACCGGGTGGGGACGCGTGGTGATGGCCGCCGCGGGTACGAGCGGGGCCGCTCGTACCCGCGTCCGCGTGGTCCGTCAGGACTCGATGAACTCCAGCAGGTCGGCGTTGATCACGTCGGCGTGCGTGGTGGGCATGCCGTGGGGGAAGCCCGCGTAGGTCTTGAGCGTGCCGTTGCGCAGGAGTGCCGCCGACAGCGGCGCCGAGTCGGCGTACGGGACGATCTGGTCGTCGTCGCCGTGCATGACCAGCGTCGGCACGGTGATCTTCCGCAGGTCCTCGGTGAAGTCGGTCTGGGAGAACGCGACGATGCCGTCGTAGTGCGCTTTCGCGCTGCCCGTCATGCCTTGGCGCCACCAGTTGCGGACGATCGCCTCGGACGGCTGCGCGCCGGGCCGGTTGAAGCCGTAGAACGGGCCCGCCGCCAGGGTCTGGTAGAACTCGGAGCGGTTGGCCGCGGTCTGGGCTTGCAGGTCGTCGAAGACGCTCTTGGGCAGGCCGTCGGGGTTGGCGTCGGTCCGCACCATCAGCGGGGGCACCGCGGCGATGAGCACCGCTTTGGCCGCGCGGGACTCACCGTGCCGGGCCAGGTAGCGGACGACCTCACCGCCTCCGGTCGAGTGTCCGATGTGGACGGCGTCGCGCAGGTCGAGGTGGGTGGTGAGCGCGGCGAGGTCGTCGGCGTAGTGGTCCATGTCGTGGCCGTCGGCGACCTGGGCGGACCGGCCGTGGCCGCGGCGGTCGTGGGCGATGACGCGGAAGCCGTGCCCGAGGAAGAACAGCATCTGGTTGTCCCAGTCGTCCGACGACAGGGGCCAGCCGTGGCTGAAGACGACCGGCTGCCCGGTGCCCCAGTCCTTGTAGAAGATCTCCGTGCCGTCGTCGGTGGTGATGGTGGACATGGTCTCGGTCTCCGGTCTCGGTAGGGGTGGGTCAGAGTGCGGCGGACCGCAGCGAGCGGAACGCGATGACGGCGATGAAAGCGGTGAAGGCGGCGACGAGGACACCGCTGAGCGGCCGCCACCCGGTCGGCTCAACCACGTGCAGCCACTCGACGGCCAGGCCCACCGCGGCCGCGAGCGGGAAGGTGAAGGACCAGAAGCCCAGGGAGAAGCGCAGTTCCCGGTACCGGGGCAGCATCGCCGCCTGGACCAGGAGCACGAGGACGCCGAGGCCTGCCAGCGCGTGGGCCACGGGGTCGGCGGTGTGCCCGTTGAGCGAGAACCAGGCCAGGCCCCCGACCGCGGGCGGGGCCAGGAGGATCATGGTGCTGGGCAGCAGCGCGTCCGGGAGTGCCTTGAGGAACATGAGGCGCGCCAGGACGACCGCGGTCATGACGACGGTGAAGAAGGACCCGACGCCGAACAGCGCCCAGGCCAGGCCGGGGTAGCCGAGCGCGTGGCCCACGTCGGCTCCGATCAGGCCCGGTGCGACCGTGGGCAGCAGGTAGCCGGGGTGCAGGAAGGCGACGTCCAGACCTCCTCGCAGCCACGACCCGAGCAGCCAGGCGGCCAGGAGGGTCGAGGCGGCCAGCGCGAGGAAGTACAGCAGGCGCCCGGCGGTCGGGGACCAGGTGAAGAGGTCGGCGGCGAGCAGTATCGCGGTGACGGGCGCCAACGAGGCGAGGGGCCCCTGTGCCGGGTGGCGCAACTGCGCTGCCAACGACTGGCCGCTGCGCGCGCCTCGGACGGCGTGGGCGATGAGCAGCCAGAGCCAGGCGACCGCCGCGACGGCCCAGAACGCCTGGGGGACGGCACGGGGCAGGGAGAGGGCCGATCCCGCCCTGGTCCACACGCCCGCCAGGCCCGCGAGGCCGAAACCGATGGCGAAGGTGCTCAGCGGGTACCACGGCGGCGCGGCCACCGGGGTCGGTGCGGTGGGCAGGTCAAGTGTGCTGGTCATGGCGATCTCCTGGTGGACCGTGGGTGGTCAGGCGTTCGCGGCGCGGAGGACGAGGTCGGCGACCTCGTCGGGGTGGGAGGCGAACACCGCGTGCGAGGCGCCGTCGACGCTGACGACCTCGCCCTTGGCGCGCTCGGCCATGAAGTGGTGCGCGGCGGCCGGGATGTTCTTGTCGGCCTCGGCGATCAGGAAGTAGCTCGGGATCGAGGCCCACGCCTGCGGGCCTTCCGCCTGTTCGTTCAGCGCCGCCACGGTGATCGGCCGCTGCGTGGCCGCCATCAGGCGGGCCTGCTCCTGCGGCACGTCGGCCGCGAACTGGGTGCGGTACAGCTCCTGGGCCACGTACACGTCCTCGCCGCCGTCGGGCAGCGGCACCGGTCGCAGCGTCTCCCCCAGGGTGCTGCCGGGGAACTGCCCGGACAGGCTCGCCCCGCTCTCCCCCGCCTCCGGGGCGAACGCCGCGACGAAGACCAGTGCGGTGACGTTGGCGGCGTCGACGGCGGCCTTGCTGATGACCATCCCGCCGTAGGAGTGCCCGACGAGCACGACGGGCCCTTCGACGGAGTCGACCAGTGCGCGCACCTGCGCGGCGTCGTGGGCCACCGAGCGCAACGGGTTCGCCGCCGCGATCACCGGGTGGCCCGCGGCGTGCAGGCGCTCGACGACGGGGCCCCATCCGCCGGACTCGGCGAACGCGCCGTGCACCAGGACGACGGTGGGCTTCGGGGTGGTGGACATGGTTGCCTCCGGTGGTTCTCGTTGTTGTTGACGAGATCCATGGTTGGCGACTCCGTCGTGGACAGTGCCCGTCAGATGACCGGAACGGTGACGGTCGTGGCCGACGGGTACCGTCCCGTCACCGACCGACCGCCCGGCGCACCTCGAGGTGATACCCATGTCCGACAGGCCGATCGTCCTGCTGCACGGCTTCTACCACGGCTCGTGGGCGTGGGCGGACGTCGTCGTCGCGCTCGCCGCGCGGGGGCGGGCGGCTGTCGCGGTGGACATGGCCGCGCACGGACTGCACGCCGTGCGACCGGCGTCGGCCGATGCCCGCCCGTTCGACCAGGAGGCGTTCGCCACCGAACCGTCGCCGGTCGCGGACGTGGGGCTCGACGCGGCGGCCGATCTGCTGATCGCTCAACTGCGGCGGGCGGGCGGGGGCCGTCCGGTGTCCGTGGTCGCGCACAGCATGGGCGGCGCGGTCCTGACGAGGGCGGCGGAGAAGGCGCCCGCCCTGGTGGCGCACCTGCTGTACCTGTCGGCCTACATGCCCGCGTCGACCACGCCGTGCGTCACCTACCCCTCGCTGCCGGAGGGGAGCGACAACCGGTTCATGCGGCTGCTGGTCGGCGACCCGGCCGCCATCGGCGCGCTGCGCGTGGATCCCGGCGACCCCGACCCGCGGGTCCAGGCGGGTATCCGCGAGGCGTTCTACGGCGGGGTCGAGGAGTCGAGGGCCGCGGCCGCCATCGCGCTGCTCACCTGTGACGCGCCGCTGAAGCTGGTGGTGGAGAGCACCGAGCTGACGGTGTCGGGGTGGGGCTCGATCCCGCGCACCTACGTGCTGTGCGAACTGGACCGGACCATCCCGATCGCGCTCCAGGAGCTGTTCGTCGCGCAGGCCGACGCGGCCTTCCCGGAGAACCCCACCGTCGTCGTCCGGCTCGCCGAGGCGCACTCGGCGATGCTGTCCGCGCCGGACCGCGTCGCGGAGGTCATCGCTTCCCTGCCGTGACGGTGGGCCCGGACGCCGTCCGGGCCCACCGCCCTAAACCGGTGGCAGGGCGTCCAGCCAGCCGCGCACGAGCTCGGACCGGGTCGTGGCCCTGCGCAACGCCGCCGGTCCCCTGGCCGCTTCCTGCACGATCGCCCGTGTGCCGCCGCCGGGCTCGTCGAGCAGCAGCCACGACTGGTAGAAGCTCAGCCCATCGCTCACGGCGGCCCAGCCGAAGCGGGTGGGTCGGACGAGTTCGCCGACGATCCCGTCCAGCACGTGGGGCGGTGACAGCACCAGGAACCGGCTGCCGACGGCGATCTCGCCGAGGACCTCGGTGCGGTCGACGTCGTGCTGCCACGACGGCCACGCCTCGACCGCCAGCAGCCGTGCGAAGACCACGTCCGCGGGTGCCGCCGTCCGGTGCTCGTGGCTGACGAAGCTGTCGCAGTGGTCCGGTCCCCAGCCCGGGGGCCAGTGGACGCCTGGATGCGGTTCTGCTCTCATGCCCTCCAGCGTGGCCGCCGTGACCGGACGCAGCACCAGTCACATGACTGGTCCCGCTACTCGCGCCGGTCGTAGGCGGTCAGGGCGTCCCGCAGGGCGGCGCGCGAGGTGATGCCGAGTTTGGGGAAGATCTTGTAGAGGTGGTCGCCGACCGTCCGGTGCGAGAGGAACAGCTGGTTCCCGATCTGCTTGTTGGTCAGGCCCGCGCCCGCCAACTCGGCGATCTCGCGTTCCTGCGGCGTCAACGGCGAGGTCGCGTCGGGCGCGGACTGCCGGGTCACGCCCGTCGCCCTCAGCTCGTTGGCGGCTCGGTCCCGCCACGGGACGGCGCCCAGGCCGGCCAGCACGTCGTGCGCGGTCGCCAGCTGCTCGCGCGCCGCGCCGGTGTCCCGCAGCCTGCGCAGCCGCTGCCCGTAGGCGAGACGGACCCTGGCCAGCTCGAACGGCCACCGCTCCGCCTCCGGCGTGGCCAAGGCCTCCTCGAACAGGTCGCGGGCCCGCTCGTCCTGCGCGGTCAACGCCCGTGCCGCGGTCGTCAGCAGGTGGAGACGCGGTGACGACCCGCTCAGGGGCACGCCGCGCAGGGCTTCCGCGTGTGCCGCGGCCTCGGCGCCGCGCCCGGTGTGCACGGCGGCTTCCACGAGGTCGAACGCGGTCCACAGCGAGGTCGGACGGTAGGACGGGATCCGGCCTGCCGGGCTGACCTGCGACGCGCTGCGGAACGCGGCCTCGTGGTCGCCGAGGGCGATGTCGTTGAGCGCTCGCGCCTGCAACGCGAAGTAGGTGACGCCGGTGGCCTGGTGGGCGACGGCCCACCGGATCGTCTCGTCGGTCAACTGCCGCGACACCTCCGTCTCGCCGCGCACGGCGGCGACGAGGGCGTGCATCCAGTCAAAGTACCAGCGGAAGAACCGGAACCCGTGTTCGGCGCACACCGACAGGCCCTCGTCGGACAGCTCACGGGCCTCGGTCCACCGGCCCGTGTGGAACGCGTCGATCGCGAGGTGGATGAGCGCGCCGAGGTGGCGGCGCGCCGAACCGCCGTCCTTCCTGGCGGAGGACACCAGGTGCCGTTCCGGGCCTCGCAACCGGTGCAGCCGGTCGCCGAACAGCGCCGCGGTGCCGATCCTGACGAGCCGGGTCGGCTCCTCGTCGACGTCCACGGAGTCGACCAGCGCGTCGAGTGCCGCGATGTCCTGGGCGGAGGCGTGGGCGGGGTCGAGGAACAGCGTGGCGTTCACCCGCGTCACCGCGTCCGGCTCCGGCTCCAACCGGTCGACCAGGGCGCGGTACTCCTGCCCGGCCTCCTCCGTGCCGACCCACCAGCTCATCAGCATCAGGCTGTGCATGGCTTCGAGCAGCACGGGGTCGGCGGCGTCGAACCCGTGGTCGGCCGCCTTGATGGCCCCGGCCAGCAGCCGGTGCGCGGTCGTCACGTCGCCGTCGGAGTTCAGCAGCAGGTGGGCCGCCGCGGCGGCGGCGTGCAGGGAATGGGTCTCCAGCGTTCCGGTGCGGCGCGCGTCGCCCAGCAGCCTGCTCGCGGTGGCCATCTCCCCGCCCGCCTCGGCGCCGATGTAGGCGGCCTCGGCCAGACGGCGGCCCCGGTCGGCGGGGTCCGGGCTCAGTTCCGCGGCGCGGGTGAGGGCGGCGACCGCGCCGATCGCGTCCCCCTGCCGGAGCAGTGCTCGGGCGGCGGCGTCCACGCCGGCGGCGATCGTCGCGTCCGGGCCCGCCGCCGACCCCGCCAGGTGCCGGACGCGACGCTCCGGCGCGTCGACGACCTCGGCGAGCGCGCCGTGGGCCCAGCGCCGGTCCCGCTCCGAACTCGCGTCGACGACCGCCGCGCCGATCAGCGGGTGCCGGAAGGTCAGTCTGGTGGCGTTGACCTGCACGAGCCGGTCGTCCTGCGCGGGCGCGAGGTCGTCGAGGTCGCAGGTGTCGCCGCCCGCGGTCCGCAGGTGCGCCACGTCGGTGGTGCCGCCGAGCACGCCCAAGAGCATCATCAACCGGCAGCGGTCCGGCAGGGCGCGCACCCGTGCGGTGAACAGCTCCTTCAACCTCTCGGTCAAGGGCAGCACCTCGGGGAGCGTGGTGAAGTCCGCGCGCTGGTCGTGGTCGAGCGCGGACGGCAGCTCCAGCAGCGCCAGCGGGTTGCCCGCCGCCTCGGCCAGCAGCCGCCTGCGCACGGCGGGCGCCAACTCCGGGAACCGCCGGTCGACCAGCGTCCGCGCCGCGGCGGCGGGCAGCGGCGGCAGGACGATCTCGGTCAGCCCGCCGTTGTGGAAGAAGCCGCGCTCGGCGGACCGGCAGGCCGCCAGGAACACGATCGGGCTGCCGACCAGGCGGCGGGCGACGAACCCGAGCACCTCCGCGCTGGCCCGGTCCACCCAGTGCAGGTCGTCGACGACGATGAGCACCGGGGCCTCGGCCGCGACGGTCCGCAGCCACAGCAGCGCCGCGTTGGACACCACCAGCCGGTCCGGCACGGGGCCGACCTCGAAGCCCAGCGCGCAGCGCAGCGCGGTGCGGTGGGCGGGGCTGAGCGAGGCCATGTCGTCGCCGAGCGGGAACAGCAGCTGGTTGAGCGCGGAGTAGTTGACGTCCGCCTCGAACTGCACGCCGGCCGCCCGCAGGACTCGAGCGCCGCGCCCGGCTTCCCCGACCGCGAACTCGTCCAGTACCGCCGTCTTGCCCACCCCGGCCTCACCGACGACCAGCAGCGCGCCCCCGCGCACGCCCGCGTCGCCGAAGAACGAGCGGATCGAGGTGACGTCGTCGTCGCGGCCGATCAGGTCCACCGCTCGTCCTCCAGTAGTGCCGTGGTCACGTCGCGTGATCCCCGATCCGGTCAACCTCGCAAGTGTATGTGACTATCAAACTGAGTGACTATCGAGTTCGCTGACGCGCGGAAGCGCCGAGGAGACGGACGTCGTCCCCCCGGCGCGGCCGTCCGGTCAGACCATCGGGTTCCCGTTGGCGGACCGGTCGGCCGGGACGTAGGGCTGCACCACGTCCCAGTGCTCGACGATGCGGCCGTTCTCGAAGCGGAAGATGTCCACGATCGCCGCGTCGCCCTCCGGGATCCACCCGCTGACCACGCTGTGCGCGATGACGTGGTCGCCGTCCTCGAAGACCCGCACCGGGTTCCACCGGAAGCCCTCCAGCGCGGGCACCGCCGCGCGCAGGCCGTCCAGACCGTTGGGCAGGTTCGGGCTGTGCTGGACGTACGGTTCGGCCCAGTACCGGTCCAGCGCCGTCACGTCCTTGTCGTGGAACAACTCGCGCATGGCGGTGAGCAGAACATCCTTGTTGGACATCTTGTGCCTCCTGGAGGGTGCAGCGGAAACGGTGGGGTTGATCGTCGTGAGCGGGTGGCGAGGGCCGGACGTCAGGCGTCGAGCCTGGGGGTGGTCATGGGGTTGCCGTTGGCGCTCTGGTCCGCGGGCACCGCCACCTGCACGTTCTCCCAGTGCTCCACGATCTTCCCGCGGTCCAGCCGGAAGATCTGGACGCTGATCACCGGCTCGGGCGCGGCTCCCCGGACGAGGGCGTGCACCACGACCCGGTCGCCGTCACCCATGATCAAGCCGGGTTCGTAGGAGAAACCGGCGGGAAGGCCTCGGACCTCGGCGCGCAGGGACCGCACGCCGTCGGTCGCGTGTGGCGCGTGCTCGACGTAGGGGTCGCTCCAGTACCGGTCCAGCGCGGTGAGGTCTCGTCGGCCGAACAGCTCGTCGAGCGCCGTGGTGACGATCCGCTGGTTGTCGCGCCACGAGTGCGCGACGGGCGTCGCGCTGATCATCGGGTTGCCGCTGGCGGTCTCGGACGCGGGCACTTCGTCCTGGATGACGTCCCAATGCTCGACGATGCGACTGCGGTCGAGCCGGAAGACGTCCACGATGATCTTGGGGGTCTCCCCCAGCCCGAGGACCCTGGCGTCCGTCGTGACGAAGTCGCCGTCGGCGAGCACCGTGAACACGTCGTAGTGCAGGTCCGGCAGCTGGGGAATGGCGGCTTTGAGGCCGTCGAGGCCGCCCGCGACATCGGGGTTGTGCTGGATGTAGGGCTCCTCGAAGTAGCGGTCGACCGCGCTGACGTCGTGCCCGTTGAAGAGCTGGTCGACCACGGCGCGGACCGTCCGCTCGTTCCGGACCTCCCGGGCGGTCGACCGGCCGGGCGAGCCCGAGGCGGTGGCCGCGGGCGCCGAGGTGATCGTCAGCGCCAGGGCGGCGGCGACGGCGAGACTTCGTCGTGCGTTCATCGGCTTCCTCGTCTTGGGTGGTAGGGCGAGCACGGGGGGTCGTGCGCGGCGGTCAGCGGAGGACGCGGCCGAGGAAGTCGCGGATCAGTGCCGCGATCTCGTCGCCGTGGGTCTCCAGGGCGAAGTGGCCCGCGTCGAGCAGGTGGAGTTCGGCGTCGGGCAGGTCGCCCAGGTAGGCCCGCGCGCCCTCGACGCCGAAGATCTCGTCGTGCTCACCCCAGGCGATCAACGTCGGCGGCCGGTGCTCGCGGAAGTAGCGCTGGAAATCCGGGTAGTCGTCGAGGTTGAACTGGTAGTCCCAGAACAACTGCAACTGCACCTCCTGGTTGCCCGGTCGGTCCAGCAGCGCTTGGTCGAGCGTCCACGCCTCCGGGCCGATCAGGTCCAGCCGGTCGGCGGGCACACCGTGGGCGTACTGCCAGAGCGTCGCCTCGGGTGTCAGCAGCTTCCGCACGGCGGCCTCGTTGGCGGACCGGTCCTTGGCGTGGGCGAACAGGACGTCCCAGAACGGGGTGAAGCCCTCCAGGTAGGCGTTCCCGGACTGCACCAGCAGCGCCGAGACCCGCTCCGGTTGGCGACTGGCGATGCGCAGCCCGATGGGTGCGCCGTAGTCCTGGAGGTAGAGCGCGAACCGGGCGAGTCCCAGGTGGTCGAGCAGGCCCAGGGTCGTGGTGGTCAGGTTCTCGAAGGAGTAGTCGAACTCGGCCACGGGCGGCGCGTCGGAGAACCCGAAGCCGAGGTGGTCGGGGGCCACGACGTGGTAGCGGTCGGCGAGGTCCCGGATGAGGGTGCGGAACATGTGCGACGAGGCCGGGAACCCGTGCAGCAGCACCACCGCGGGCGCTGCCGGGTCACCGGCCTCGCGGTAGAACACCGTGCGGCCGTCGACGACGGCGGTGCGGTGGTGAACGGTGGTCGACGCGGGGGTCATCGTCGTGGTCCTTCCAGGTCGTGGCCTGCTTGACGGGACAATGGTCGGCAGTCCGGGAAGTCGTCAGCACCAGTCGGATGACTGGGCCGCGACTGCCACCACCGACCCGCGCCCGGCGCCCGTTTCCCGCGACGCCACGGCGGTGCCATCGCGAACCCCCTCGAACCCGCGATGACACCACCGCGGGGTTCAGTGGAAAGCACCATCGTGGATCTCCGCGCTGTAGCCGCCGGGGAACCGCACGACCGCCTCCCGGACACCGGACCCGTCCACGGCCCGACCGGCACCGTCGCACCGGATCGACGGACCGCGTCCACCTCGCTGTCGGGATCGTGCACGGCGAACCCGTACTGCTCCAGGCCGAACGGGAACGGCACAGGGGTCTGGTGGTCGTAGGCCTCCAGCAGACCCACCGAGGAGTGCATGATCGAGGCCAGTGCCTTGCTCGGCGTCGGCGTGATCCCGAATTCCCCAGGCCGGTTGTGCGTGCCGCCGAAGGTCGCCTCCCAACTGGTGACGAAGTCGTCCAGCTTCCCGTGCTCCACGTGGACGTGCGAGGCGGAGTACTGCACGCCGTGGGCCTGAACAGGTCGGCTCGCCGCTTCCCGCGCGCCTTCCGCGCTATCGGCCGGCAGCGCGACCGCGGCCACCAGGCCGATGATCCTCTTGCGCCTCATGGTGATCCCTCTTCTGCTGTCGACCAGGGCCTTCGATCCCGACTGCCCACCCGGTCGACTTCGTCATTTAGTAATGTTTAGTGACTATAATTGATCTTTACCAGTTCGGGCAGAGGTGAGATGTGCGCGACACCCGCCGTCTCGCTTCGCCGGCCGGACCAGTCATCCACCGGTCGAACGACTGGTGCTCGCGACGCGGCGGCTCGGACACCATCGACCAGGTCGGCAGGCGACAGGAGAGGAAGACCATGAAGATCGGGATCTTGGGAGCGGGAGCGATCGGCACGGCGTTCGCGCGACGCCTCGTGGCGGGTGGCCACGAAGTGGTGCTGAGCAACAGCCGCGGGCCGGAAACGCTGGCCGACCTCGTGGCGGACCTCGGCTCGGGCGCCTCGGCGGCCACCCCTGCCGAAGCCGCGCGAGCGCGGATCGTGGTGCTCGCCGTGCCCAGGCCGCAGGTGGCCGCGGCGCTCGACCGCCTGCCCGACTGGGGCGGGCGGGTCCTGGTGGACGCCACCAACGACTTCTCGGTGCGCCCCGGACCCCACGAGCCGACCACGAGCGAGCAGGTCGCAGCGCTCGCGCCCGGCGCGCGGGTCGTCAAGGCGCTCAACCACCTGTTCGCGGCGAGCCTCGCGGCGGACCCCCACCACGCCGCCGGGAGCCGGGTGCTGTTCGTCTCCGGCGACGACGACACGGCCAAGAAGGTGCTGGCGAGCGTGCTGGCCGACCTCGGCTACACCCCGATCGACCTGGGCGGACTGGCCTCGGGCGGCAGGCTGCACCAGGCCAACGGCGGGCCGCTGGTCGGCCACGACCTCGTCCGGCTGGCGTCCTCCTGAGAGGACGTGGATCCCGGACCGGAAGTGGGATCTTTCGACTCGCCCGCTCGGATGGCCGCGGGCATGATCACGGGAAAGACCGTTCCGACCGCGTGGAAGGAGAACGCCGATGCGCGCCGCCCTGTACACCAGGACGGGCAAGGCCCGCGACGTCCTGGAGGTGCGCGAGCACGACGTGCCCGCGCCGGGGCCCGGCGAGGTCCTGGTGCGGGTCGCCCTCTCCGGTGTCAACCCCAGTGATGTGAAGAGGCGCGAGGGGCGGACCCCCAGCCGGATCGACGGGTTCCAGGTACCGCACATGGACGGCGTGGGGCGGATCGACGCCGTCGGCCCCGGAGTCCCGGTCGACAGGCTGGGACAGCGCGTGTGGCTGTGGATGGCCGCGCTGTCCTCCCCCTGGGGGACCGCCGCCGAGTGGACCGTCGTGCCGCAGGAGCAGGCGGTGCCACTGCCGGACCACGTGTCCGACGAACTCGGCGCCTGCCTCGGTGTCCCCGCGATGACCGCCCACCAGTGCCTCTTCCCGGACGGTCCCGTGCACGGTGCCGACGTCCTCGTGGCCGGAGGCGCCGGGGCGGTGGGCCACTTCGCGATCGAACTGGCCAAGTGGGCCGGGGCGCGGGTCTCCACGACGGTGAGCGGTCCCGCGAAGGCGGAGCTCGCGGCGCGGGCGGGCGCCGATCTCGTCGTGGACTACCGAACGCGGGACGCGGCGGCCGAGATCAGGGCGTTCAGCGGTGGCGTCGACCGGGTGGTGGAGGTGGCACCCGCGGCGAACTGGGAGCTGAACACGGCGGTGTGCGCCACCGGTGCGCGGATCGTCGTCTACTCGGTCGACCAGCCCTCGCTCGACCTGCCGCTGCTGTCCTCCCTCGGCGCGCTGGTCACGATCCGGTTCCTGCTCGTCTACGGCGTGTCCCGCGGCGCCGCCGTCGAGGCGGCGCGAGAGGTGACCGCCGCCGCGGCGGCGGGCGCGCTGACCCCGCTGCCCGTCCACTCGTTCAGCCTCGCGCGGATCGTCGAAGCGCACGAGGCCGTCGAGGAAGGGGTGACGGGGAAGGTGCTAGTCGACCTCAGGGATCGGAACTGAGTCCAAACAAGACAGTCATTTTCGTGATAGTCACAACTTTGACAGTCAAGTGATTGAACGATAATTTCGCACTGCGACCGACGACCGGGGCAAGACCCCAGGTCACCTACGGAGCAGTGATGAGCGACAAGAAGATCCCCGCCGTGCTGGGCGCGACCGGCTCGCAGGACGAAGGCCTGGCACGAGCCGCGCTGGAGCAGGCGCGGACCGCCACCGTGGCCGCGAAGGAGGCCGGTGTGGCGCACGTGGTCTGGTCGACGCTGAAGGACACCAGGCCCGCGAGGTCGCGGGCATCGTGCCCGAGGACACCGGCCGCACCGCGTACGGGGTCCTCCTGGAGGGTGGGGCGGCGGTGGGCGAGACGACCAGCATCGCGGGTGAGCACCTGACGGGGGCCGAGCGGTTCACCTCGCGCCCGCAGAACTTCCGGCAGCGGCTCGGGACCCGCAAGAGCGCGTTCGACGGCTGACGTTTCCGAATCGAGGGGGCAGAACACCATGAGCACACAACCGGCTGACAAGGTCGCGCTCGTCACAGGGGCGAGCCGCGGCCTCGGCGCGGCCATCGCCGCTGCGTGAAGGCAGTCGCCGCTTCGGTTGGGCCGCTCGGGACCCGCGACCGGGTGTCCGCAGGGAAGGGAGGTGGCTCTTGGGCACCGGCATGGCGAGCAGCGTGTACGGCGCGGGCGCCATGCCCTCCACGGCAGCGATCACCGCCGAGGCCGACGGCGGCTACACGGTGGCCATCGCGGCCTCGGACATCGGGACCGGAGCCAGGACCGCTCTGGCGCTGGTGGCGGCTGAGGCGTTGGGCGTGCACCCGTCGGTGGTGAGCGTCAAGATCGCCGACAGCGACCTCGGCCCGGCGTGGTTCGCGGGGGGGGCTCCATGGGTACGGCGTCATGGTCCTGGGCGGTGATGAGGGCCGCCGCCGACCTGCGCGCGAGGCTCGCCGGAACGGGCGGCGTGGGACTGGTCGAGGGAATCACCGATTCCGCCGACACCACCGCTCAGCTCGCCACTCTGCCCGCACAGGAGCGCCAAGCGCACGGAGCCCAGTTCGTCGAGGTGGCCGTCGATCCGCTGACTGGGGAGGTGCGGGTCCGGCGGATGCTCGGCATCTTCGCCGCAGGCCGGATCGTCAACCCGCTCACCGCGCGCAGTCAACTGGTCGGCGGGATGGTCATGGGTCTGTCGATGGCGCTGCACGAGGAAGGCCTGCGCGACTCGACGTTCGGCGGCCTGGCCAACGGCGATTTCGCCGGGTACCACATCGCCACCCACGCCGATGTGCCGGAGGTCGAGGCCGACTGGGTGGACGACCGCGAACCGAGCCACCCCAGCGGTGTCAAAGGCCTCGGAGAGGTTTCCACCGTGGGGACGGCAGCCGCGATCGCCAACGCCGTGTGGCACGCGGCGGGCGCCCGCCACCGGGACCTGCCGATCACCCCCGGCCGGGTGCTGTCGCACCGGGGGTGACGCCGCAGGTGAAGAGCACCTCGCCCGAGGTCTCGGCGCGCCTGGGCACGGGGCTTCCGCACCCGTGCACGGGAAGCCATTCCTCCGGGCGATCGGCATCGGTTTCCGGCTGTGACCGGTCCTGGCTCCGCCGCCTGGACGTCTCACGGTCTGCCGAGCCGACCACGGCGACTCGAGTGCGGCGTCGCGCAGACGACAGGAGAGGCGAGTGCGCATCCGATCGGATCGACGGCCCGCCGTTTCCCGTACGGCGTTCCGGGTAGCCCACCGGAATGAACCGGATCAAGGTCGTCCTCGTGGCCGACCCGGCCACGCCCACCGAGATCGCGCGCAGGCTGAGCGGCTTGGACCCGCCGGCAGGCGAGGATCGTACCGCCTGGGACATCGAGGTCGTGAGTGAACCGTTCACCACCGGGTCCGAGGACGTCGACACCGCGATGGCACGGCTGCGGGAACAGGGGCGCGGCCAAGAGCGGGACCTCGTCATCGGCTTGACCGAGCTTCCGCTTCGCGACGACGACGGCCGGTACCTGCTGATCCAGACCGACCCGCGGCGTCGCACGGCTGTGCTGTCACTCCCCGCGCTCGGCGGGCTCCGCGTGCACGCCCGTACCCGTCACGCCGTGCGCGCGCTCATCAGCGGCATGGCCGACTCCACCTCGCGGGACGAGCACCGCGAGCCGCTCCCCCGCCTCAGTGGCCGCTGGCGGCTGCTCCTGGGCATGGTGCTCGCCAACCGTCCATGGCTCCTCGTGCCGGGCCTCAAGTCCGCGCTCGTCGCGGCGCTGACCACCGGAGCCATCGCCACGATCAACTCCACGGTGTGGCTGCTGGCAGGCTCCTTGTCGGGGTGGCGCCTCGTGGTCGCGTCGATCGCCTCCATCGCACTCGTCGTCGCCTGGCTCGTGATCGACGGCGGGCTGTGGGACCACCCCGACGACAACTCCGCCGAGGCCGAGGAGAGATCCCGTCTCTACAACACCTCGACGGTGCTGACCCTGATCACCGGCGTGATCATCTGCTATCTCGCGCTCTACGTCGTGAACCTGGTCTGGGCGCTGTTCGTCCTCGACCCCGCTGTGATGGGCGGATACCTCCACGCGTCGCTCGGCTACGGCGACCTGTTCGTGCTGACCTGGTTCGTCGCGTCGGCGGCGACCGTCGGCGGTGCCCTCGGCACCGGCCTGGAATCGGACGAAGCGATCCGCGCAGCCGCCTACTCGAAGCGCGAGGAGGATCGCCGCGACCGGCTCGCACACGAACGGACCTGAGCGGCAGGCCCACCGGTCGTCAACGACTCGGTCTCGGTCGGACTCGCACCAAGGCGGCCCCGGTCGGTCAGCGGGAACCGCACCCGTTCCAGCGCACCGCAGCGGTGCGCGAGTGGGCCCTGCCGGGTCGGTCAGGTGCGAAGGTCCAGCCGGCTGCCGGAAAGCCGTGTCGGCGCGACGCAGACGTAGACGGCCTTCCCCTCGTAGCCGGGCAGCCCGGCTGCCTCGGCGCCACCGCGGCGTCGAGGGGAGACCACCTGCGCCCTGCCGTACACGGTCACCGAGCGCCCGGTCAGCGCGCCATCCGCGAAGTCGTCGACCTGCAACGCGACGAACTCGGTCCCGACCGGCAAAAGCCTGTCCGCGGTGCCTTGGTCGAGGCTGACCATGATCACTTTGTTGCGCACCACGAACCGCACGGGCTGAGCCACGGGCAAACCAGCCGACGTGTACAACAGCCGCGCCAGGCTGACGCGGTCCAGCAGGTCCCAGCACTCGGTTCCGGTGAGCTCGTCCACGGCCATCACGACACACCAGTGCTCGGGCGCCAAGTGGGCTCGAGGGCATGTCGCAGGCGGTTCGGGGAGTGGCCGTCCGAGCCCCCCAGACGAAACCCGGCGTGCCGACGAGTCCCAGAAGGACACTGCGACCACCTGCGGTCGAATCGACATCGGACATACCCGTCAGCCACGTCGCTTGCGTGACGAACCGCTCGTGGTTCACCCCGCGAACGACGGCAACCACCGCGCCGGCCTCTCGTGCGCTGCTCAAGATCCACGACCACAGTGAACCGTCGCCGTCCGTCCGGCACTATCCGCCTGACGACTCGTCGTTGTCCGCGTGCCACGCTTTCGAGTCCCCCGGCTCGAGTTTCACGCCGTCGAACGCCGCACTCGTCACCGACCTTCCAGCGGCTCCCCCTGCAGCACCTGCCACGCGCGGGTCGCGACGTGGAGGTTCAACCGGGTTTCCACATCCCCCAGCTCGTAACCGGTGATCTCCTTGATCCGCCCCAGCCGATACCGCAACGTGCTGCGGTGGATCAGCAGCACGGTCGCCGCCTGGTCGTAGTGGCCGCCGCAGTCCAGGAACCGGGAGAGCGTGCGGACCAAGTCCGCGTCCCGAGTGTTGTCGTAGTCGATCAGGCCGCCCAGCCACTCCGACACGAACGACGTGACGTCGGCGCGGTTCTCGCCCGTGTCGAGGATCCGGTAGAGGCCGAGCTGGTCGAACGACGCGGCGCCGCGGGGAGTGCGGGACAACTGCCGGACGCGCAGCGTGCGCCGCGCCTCGTTGAACGATCGCGGCAGCGCGTCCGGAGTCTCGCAGCGGCCGCCCACGGCGACCACGCCCGTGTCGGCGCCCAATTCGCGCACCACGGCCCGGAACAGCGCCTCACCGTCCGGGCGGCCGCGCACGAGCATGACCACGACGCCGCCACTCCAGGAGCACAACGCCTTCCACTCCAGCTCGACGATCGCGCGGGACACCGCCCGCGACAGCGCGCCATCGGCGTCGACGGCGCCCCAGTGCACCACCACGACGTGGTGCGGTCCGCGCAGGTCGTGGCCGAGCGCACCGGCCCGTGCGTACGCGCTGTCGTTGTCGGTGCCGACCACCAGGTCGTCCACGAGTTCACGGTGCAGCCGAAGCTCCACCTCGGCGAGGCTGCGCTGGTGGGCCAACTCCAGCGCGAGCACGGTCGTGCCGTACTGCAGCGTGAAGACCTCGTGGTCCCCCGCGGTCTTCGCCGGATCGATCAAGGCCACCACACCGAGCACCTCGTGGTGGGGCTTGACCAGCGAGACCAGCCGGTCGTGCTCGCGCAGCGGATACGTCTTGCGGGCAGCGCGGCGCAGCAGGTCCTCCCTGCGCCGCGCGGAAGACTTCGGGTACGGGTCCGGACGGCCCGGCCCTGCCCACGCGCGCAGGTTGCCGAACTGGTCCTCGATCGCGACGGGCAGAGCGGTGAGTTCGCTGAGCGCCTCCGCGATCCCCTGCTGACCCGCCCCGCGAGCGGTCGCGCGGGTCAGCACGTCGTGCACGCGTCGCTGTTGCCGCAACCTGTTCACGGTCGTGGTCAGCCGCGCGTTCACCTCCGCCTGTTCGTTGTTGGACCGGCGCAGCTCATCGGCGTCCTCGCCGTCCACGTGCCGCAGGGACGCGTTCACCAGCGCGACACCCGTCTGCCGGCCGAGCACCTTCAGCAGGAACAACTCGTCGACCGTCGGTTCGGACTCGGCGACCACGACCAGGCAGCCGACGAGACCGCTCGACCCCCTGAAGAGGAACGCCCAGCGCCACGCCCCGTCGGGAAGCACGACACCGGCACCACGATCGTCGAGCTGGGTCACGAACCGGTCGAGCTCGGGGTCCGCGGGCCGGTCCCCCGGTTGCCGCACGAGCCTGCCCTCCGCCGTGAGGTAGGTCGCCTCGACCGCGCAGGGTCCCAGGGACGACACCGAGGTCGCCGCGAGAGCGAGGATCCTCGCCGGGTCCCTGCCGTCGAACATCATCATCGACAGCACCACGAGGACGTAGAGGTTGGACAGCTGAGCGCGAGCCCAGCCGGTCAGGTCTCCGGCTTCGACAGCCATGCCTTCCCCGCCTGTTCACTGGTCCGTGTCGCAGCCTACGCCGATGTCGTCGTGCCGCCGGGTCCAATCCGGAGGGTGTTTTTCGTCCTCGCAGGACGACGCGCCACCCGCGCGTCTTCGTCAAGGTGGAGTCGATGCAGGTCCCCCGGAACACAAGGTCCAGAAGGGGAAGAGCCCAGATGACGCTGATGCGTTTCGACCCGTTCCGCGAACTCGACCGACTCTCCGAGCAGACGGTCCTCACGCAACGCGCACTGCCCATCGAGGCGTTCCGCCGCGATGACCGGTGCGTCGTCGCACTCGACCTACCGGGCGTGGACAGCAAGGACGTCGACGTGACCGTGGAACGCAACGTGGTCATGGTCAAGGCCAGGCGCGACCCGCTGCGGCAGGAGAACGACGAGGTGCTGATCGACGAACGGCCGCACGGGGAGTTCGTCCGCCAGCTCTTCCTCGGCGACGTGCTCGCCGCCGGTGACCTGACCGCCGAGTTCGACCGCGGGGTGCTCGTGCTGACCATTCCGATCGCCGAGTCGAGCAAGCCCCGCACGATCGAGATTTCCGACCCGACGACCGTCAACGCCTGAGAGGGTAGCCATGACCACTTACCACTCGGGTGCGCATGCCCGCGGCAACGCCGACGGCGACATCGCGCCGAGCACGTCGCGGCGGCGCTCGATCGCGTCGTTCACCGACTACCGCGACGCCGAACGCGCCGTCGACCACCTCGCGGACAACGAGTTCCCGGTCGACCGGGCCGCGATCATCGGCGTTGACGTCCGCCTGGTCGAGCAGGTCGTCGGCCGGATGAACTGGGGCCGCGCGCTGCTGAACGGTGCCACCTCCGGCGCCGTTCCCGGCCTGCTGTTCGGCTGGATCTTCGGACTGTTCGACCTCGTCAACCCGCTCGTCGCCGCGTTCGCGCTCGCCTTGTACGGTCTGGTCTTCGGCGCGGTCATCGGCGCGGTCATGGGCGTGGTCTTCTACGCGCTGCAGCGTGGCAGGCGCGACTTCAGCTCCGTGACCACGATGGTGCCGAGCCGGTACGACCTCGTCGTGGACGAGGAGATCGCGGACGAGGCACAGCGACTGCTCGCAGGCACGATCCCCGCAGGCACGATCCCCGCGGGGGGTGCGTCGTAATGGCCACGGCAGTGGGAATCGACCTGGGCACGACGAACTCCGCCATCGCGGTCGTGGAGGGCGGCCAGCCCGTTGTGATCGCCAGCGCCGAGGGGTCCAGGACCACGCCGTCCGTCGTGGCGTTCACCGAGAGCGGAGACCGGCTGGTAGGCCAACTGGCGAAGCGCCAGGCCGTGCTGAACCCGCACGGCACGATCTACTCGGCCAAGCGCTTCATCGGCCGCCGGTTCGAGGAGGTCGGCGAGGAGACGAGGACGGTCACGTTCGACGTCGTTCCCGGACCGAACGACTCGGTGCGCTTCGAGGTGCGCGACAAGCTCTACGCGCCGGAGGAGATCAGCGCACAGGTGCTGCGCAAGCTGGTCGACGACGCGAGCAAGTACCTCGGTGAGAAGGTGCGCGAGGCGGTGATCACCGTACCCGCGTACTTCAACGACTCGCAGCGCCAGGCGACCAAGGACGCGGGCAGGATCGCGGGTCTCGAGGTCCTGCGGATCGTCAACGAGCCGACGGCGGCCGCGTTGGCGTACGGCTTGGACAGGAAGGGCCACGAGACGGTGCTCGTGTTCGACCTGGGCGGCGGCACGTTCGACGTGTCGCTGCTGGACGTCGGCGACGGCGTGGTCGAGGTGCGGTCCACCTCCGGTGACACCCACCTCGGCGGCGACGACTTCGACCGCAGGCTCGTCGACCACCTGGCAGACAAGTTCCAGAACGACACGGGAATCGACCTGCGGAACGACGCCCAGGCGCTGCAGCGGCTGTCCGAGGCGGCGGAGAAGGCGAAGGTCGAGCTCAGCTCGGTCACGCAGACCCAGGTGAGCCTGCCGTTCGTCACCGCCGACTCCGGCGGCCCCAAGCACCTGACCGAGACCGTCACGCGGTCGACGTTCGAGCAGATCACGGCCGACCTGGTGGAGCGCTGCCTCGGCCCGGTCGAGCAGGCCATGGCCGACGGCAAGGTGTCCGCGAACGACATCGACGAGGTCATCCTCGTCGGCGGGTCGACCAGGATCCCGGCCGTGCAGAAGCTCGTCCGCCGCCTGACCGGCGGCAAGGACCCGAACATGAGCGTCAACCCGGACGAGGTCGTGGCACTCGGTGCCGCCGTCCAGGCCGGTGTGCTCAAGGGTGAGGTCAAGGACGTGCTGCTGCTCGACGTGACCCCGCTGTCCCTGGGCGTGGAGACCCGCGGCGGAGTGATGACCCGGATCATCGAGCGGAACACGACGATCCCGGCCCGCCGCTCCGAGGTGTTCTCCACCGCCGAGGACGACCAGCCCGCGGTGGACGTCGTGGTGCTGCAGGGCGAACGGGAACGCGCGGCCGACAACCGGGTGCTGGGTCGGTTCCAGCTCAGCGGGATCAGGCCCGCACCGCGTGGTGAACCGCAGGTCGAGGTCATCTTCGACATCGACGCCAACGGCATCCTCAACGTGACCGCCCGTGACAAGGACACGGGCGCGGAGCAGGGCATCACCATCAGCGAGAGCTCGAACCTGGACACGTCCGAGATCGAGCGGATGGTGACCGACGCCGAGGCGAACCAGGCGGAGGACCGGCGGCTGCGCGAGGCCGTGGACGCCCGCAACACCCTCGACTCGATCGCCTACCAGGTCGAGAAGACCCTGTCCGACCTCGGCGACAACGCGCCTGCGCACGAGAAGGCCCGCGCCGAGATGCTGGTCTCCGAGACGCGCGAGGCGTTGGAGAGCGAGGCGCCGATGGAGCGCGTGCGGGAGCTGACCGACGAGCTCACCCAGGTGCTGAACGGGCTGATGGCGGCGCGGTCGTCCGCGCCACCGCCGTCGTCCGGCGGGAGGCCGGCCACACCTTCGGACGACGACGTCATCGATGCCGACTTCGATCGGGTTTGACCACGATGACCGCCCAGGACGACGCCGCGGCCGGGACCGGGGCCGCTCCCGCTCAGGAGCTGGCCCCGGACATCGCCGAACTGGAGGACCGCTGGCTGCGCGCCATGGCGGAACTGGACAACGCGCGCAAGCGCCACAACCGGGACCTGGACCGCGAACGCGCCACCGAACGAGCGCGGGTGGCGTCGGCCTGGCTGCCGGTGCTCGACAACCTGGAACTCGCGCTCGGGCACGCCTCCGACGACGCGTTCGCCGAAGGCGTGCGGGCGACCCTCGACCAGGCCGTCGAGGCGCTCGCCCGGCTCGGCTACCCGCGCCGGGACGCCACCGGCGTGCCGTTCGACCCGGCCGTGCACGAGGTCGTGGCGGTGCTGGACGACCCGGACGCGCCACCGAACACGGTCGTGCGCGTGCTGCGGCCGGGCTACGGCGACCTGCGTCCCGCCGCCGTCGCGGTGTCGCGCTCGCGGGAGTGAGCCGACATGGCCACGGATTTCTACGACGTGCTCGGCGTGCCGCGCGGGGCGGGCGACGAGGAGATAGGGCGGGCGTACCGCAAGCTCGCACGGAAGTACCACCCGGACGTCAACCACGACCCCGGTGCCGAGGACCGGTTCAAGGAGGTCAGCGAGGCCCACGAGGTCCTCTCGGACCCGGCGCGACGCAAGCGGTACGACCGGTTCGGCGCGGACTTCCGCCGCGTCCCGGAGGACTACGAGGAACGCGCTCCTCGGGGACGCACGGTGTACACGAGCGGGCCGAACTCCGGCGGGTTCGAGGACTTCGACTTCGAGGACCTGTTCGGCGGGATCTTCCGCCGCGGCGGCCGCGGCGGTCCGATTCCGGGCGCCGACCAGGAGGCCGAGCTGACGCTGTCGGTCGAGGACGCCTACCGGGGCGGCCACCGCAGGCTCACGGTCGGCGACCGCGAGCTGGACGTGACGATTCCGGCCGGAGTCGTGGACGGTCAGCGCGTCCGCTTGTCCGGCCAGGGTGGGCACGGATCCGTCGGCGGCGCGTCCGGCGACCTGTTCCTGGTGGTCCGGATCGCGCCGCACCCCCGGTACCGGCTGGAGGGCCGCGACGTCGTCGTGGACCTCCCGGTCGCGCCGTGGGAGGCAGCGCTCGGCGCCACCGTGCCGATCATGACGCCCGGCGGCGAGGCGAAGGTCCGCGTGGTGGCCGGCTCGTCGAGCGGACGACGGCTGCGGCTGCGCGGCGAGGGCATGCCCAACCCGCGCGGCAAGGCCGGTGACCTCTACGCGGTCGTGAAGGTCATGGTGCCGAAATCTCCCGGTGAGCGGGAACGGGAGCTCTTCGAGGAACTCGCCGCGGTCTCCGACTTCGACCCGAGAGGTTCGTGATGTACGTCCTGACCACATCGACCAGGCTCAGCGTCAACCGCGTCTCCGTCCACGCCGGACTCCACCCGGACATGGTGCGCCGGTTCGCGGCGCTAGGGCTGATCGAGTGCGCGGTGGACGACGCCGGGCGGCTGTGGTTCCCGCCGGGCACCGTGGGCCGCATCGCGCGGATCCAGCGACTGCGCGGCGGGCTCTCGCTCAACTACAACGCGGTCGGGCTCGTGCTGGACCTGCTCGACCGGATCCGGGACCTGGAAGCACAAGTGCGCGGGAGTGATCGACCATGGACGTGAACCGGCTGACGCAGAAGTCGCAGGAGGCGTTGCAGTCCGCGCAGGAGGTCGCCCAGCGGCTCGGGCACACCGAGACCGACGGCGAGCACCTCCTGCTGGCCCTGGTCGAGCAGTCCGACGGCCTGGTCTCGCGCCTGCTCAGCCAGGCGGACGTGGACGTGCGGGCGCTGGCGGAGGACGTGCGGACCGCGCTCTCCCGCCGCCCCAAGGTCACCGGACCAGGTGTCCAACCAGGACAGATCAACATCACCCGGCGCCTGCTCGGCCTCCTCGACGCCGCGGAACAGGAAGCCAAGCGGCTCAAGGACGAGTACGTCAGCGTCGAGCACCTGCTGCTCGCGCTGGCGCAGGAGGGAACCGGCACCAAGGCAGGCCAGGTCCTCGCGCGGCACGGCATCACGCGGGAGGCCTTCCTGGAGGGCCTGACCAGGATCCGCGGCAACCAGCGCGTGCGGAGTGCCACGCCGGAGGGGACCTACGAGGCCCTGGAGAAGTACGGCCGCGACCTCGTCAACGACGCTCGGACCGGCGACCTCGACCCGGTGATCGGCCGGGACGCGGAGATCCGCCGGGTGGTCCAGATCCTCTCCCGCAAGACGAAGAACAACCCGGTGCTGATCGGCGAGCCCGGCGTCGGCAAGACCGCGATCGTCGAAGGGCTCGCGCAGCGGATCGTGCGCGGCGACGTGCCGGAAGGGCTCAAGGACAAGACGGTCTTCTCCCTCGACATGGGCTCCCTGATCGCCGGTGCCAAGTACCGCGGCGAATTCGAGGAGCGGCTCAAGGCCGTGCTCGCCGAGGTGAAGGCCGCCGAGGGCAGGATCCTGCTGTTCGTGGACGAGCTGCACACCGTCGTGGGCGCGGGTGCCGCCGAAGGATCGATGGACGCGGGCAACATGCTCAAGCCCATGCTCGCGCGCGGTGAGCTGCACATGATCGGCGCCACCACGCTCGACGAGTACCGCAAGCACATCGAGTCCGACGCCGCGCTGGAACGGCGGTTCCAGACCGTCGTCGTGCCGGAGCCGTCGCCGGAGGACGCGATCTCGATCCTGCGCGGCCTGCGGGAACGCCTCGAGGTCTACCACGGTGTCAAGATCCAGGACGCCGCGCTCGTGTCCGCCGTCGTGCTGTCGCGGCGCTACATCACCGACCGGTTCCTGCCGGACAAGGCGATCGACCTGGTGGACGAGGCGTGCGCGCGGCTGCGCACCGAGATCGACTCGATGCCCGCCGAACTGGACGAGACGTCGCGGCGCGCGACCCGGCTGGAGATCGAGGAAGCCGCACTGGCCAAGGAGACCGATCAGGCCAGCGAACAACGACTGGCCGCCCTGCGCAAGGAGCTCGCCGATCTCCGCGCCGAGCTCGACGCCATGACCGCGCAGTGGGAGGCGGAGCGGCAGGCCATCCGGCGCGTCCAGGACCTGCGCGGCGAGCTGGAACGCGTGCGCCGCGAAGCGGAAGAGGCGGAACGCGCCTACGACCTCAACCGAGCCGCGGAACTGCGCTACGGCACGCTCACCGAGCTGGCGGGCCAACTCGCGTCCGAAGAGGACCGCCTCGCAGGCAAACAGGGTGCGCACCGGCTCCTCAAGGAAGTGGTGACCGAGGACGAGATCGCCGAGATCGTCGCGGCCTGGACCGGCATCCCGGTGTCGAGGCTCCAGGAGGGCGAACGGGAGAAGTTGCTGAAGCTGGACCAGATCCTGCACGAGCGGGTGATCGGCCAGGAGGACGCGGTGCGGTTGGTCGCCGACGCGATCATCCGTGCGCGAGCGGGCGTGAAGGACCCGCGCAAGCCGATCGGGTCGTTCATCTTCCTGGGCCCCACCGGGGTCGGCAAGACGGAGCTGGCGAAGACGCTGGCGGCGGCGCTGTTCGACAGCGAGGACAACATGGTGCGCCTCGACATGAGCGAGTACCAGGAGAAGCACACGGTCTCGCGGCTCATCGGCGCGCCTCCCGGGTACGTCGGCTACGACGAGGGCGGCCAGCTGACCGAAGCGGTGCGGCGCAAGCCCTACTCCGTCGTGCTGCTGGACGAGATGGAGAAGGCGCACCCGGACGTGTTCAACACGTTCCTCCAGGTGCTCGACGACGGCCGGATCACCGACGCGCAGGGCCGCACGGTCGACTTCCGCAACACCGTGATCATCATGACGTCCAACATCGGCTCGGAGTACCTGCTGGACGGCGTCACCCCCGACGGGGAGATCAAACCGGACGCGCGCGGGGCCGTGCTGGCGTCGCTGCGCGACCACTTCCGGCCCGAGTTCCTCAACCGCGTCGACGACATCGTGCTGTTCACGCCACTGCGGCTGGAGCAGATCGAACGCATCGTGGACCTCCAGTTCGCCGAACTGCGCACCCGACTCGCCGAACACCGGATCAGCATCGAGCTCACTCCCCCGGCCCGCGAGTTCATCGCCAAGCGCGGCTTCGACCCCGTCTACGGCGCGCGACCGCTGCGCCGCTACATCGCGCACGAGGTCGAGACGCGCGTGGCACGAGCGCTGATCGCGGGCGAGGTACCGGACGACACGACGATCCGCGTGGACGTGGCGGAGGACGAGCTGTCCGTCGTCACGTCCGGGGAGAGCAGGGCAGCCGCATGAGGACGACGGACATCGCGTGCCAGAACTGCGGCAAGACCAACCGCATCCCCGTTGCCGCACAGGGCAAGCCGAAGTGCGGCAACTGCGGCCGGGCGCTGCCGTGGATCGTCGACGCGCTCGACGACGACTTCGCAGAGGTGGCCGAGCAGGCGGATGTTCCCGTGCTGGTGGACATGTGGGCGACGTGGTGCGGGCCGTGCAGGATGGTCAGCCCGGTGCTGGACCAGCTCGCACACGAACGGGCGGGCGACATCAAGCTCGTGCGGGTGGACGTGGACCGCGCACCCCGTCTGTCGGAACGGTTCGACGTGCGTTCGATCCCCACGCTGATGATCCTGCGCGACGGTGAGGTGATCGCGCGGCAACCCGGCGCGGTGCCCGCACCCCAGCTGCGGGCCTGGCTCGACGACGCTCTGGTTCCGGAGGTGAGGACATGATCAGCAATTCTCTGCTGCGACAACTGCCCGCGCGCGTCACCACAGGTGCGTACGTGCTCAACTCGGGACTCGGCAAGCTGCACGCCGACCGGCAGACGGCCGAGTCGTTGCAGGGCTTCGCCGCGACCACGTACCCGCTGCTGGGCAAGCTGGACGCCCAGCGGTTCACGACGCTGCTCGCGGCCGGGGAGATCGCGACCGGCGTGGCGCTGCTGGTTCCACTGGTGCCCGCGGTCGTCGCCGGTGCCGCCCTCACCGGGTTCGCGGGCGGGTTGCTCGGGCTCTACCTGAAGACACCCGGCATGCGACGGGAACGCAGCCTGCGACCGACGGAACAGGGCATCTCGCTGGCGAAGGACGTGTGGTTGCTGGGGATCGGCCTGTCGCTGGTGCTCGACGACGTGACGGGGGACGACCGGTGATCGGGGTCGTGGACGAACACCTCGCGCTCGTGCGCGACGTCGTGCCGCAGACCCCGCAGGGCTGCCGGGAGTGCCTCATCGCGGGCACCCCTTGGGTCCACCTGCGACTGTGCCTCACCTGTGGGCACGTCGGCTGCTGCGACTCCTCGCCGATGAAGCACGCGCGCGGGCACGCTTTCGACATCGGCCACCCGATCGTGCGTTCCATGGAACCCGGCGAGAACTGACGGTGGTGTTATGTCCACCAAGCATTCGTCTGACCAGCTCTCGTCGGGGCCGCAGGAGACGCCGAACGAGCACGGTGCCTTCCCCCGCCTCGACCGCGACCAGATCGACCAGGTCGCGCTCTACGGAACCCGGCGTCCGACACGGGAGGCGGAGGTGCTGTACGCCGAGGGCGACCGCGACCACGACTTCTTCGTAATCGTCAGCGGCGTCGTGCGGGCGCTGGAGCACGGCGAGGTCGTGCGGGTGCACGGGCCTGGCCGGTTCCTCGGCGAACTCGGTCTCCTGGAGGGGCAACCGTCGTTCGTGACGACCGTCGTCGCGCAGCCGGGCGAGGTCGTCCAGCTCACCGCGAAGCGGCTGAGCGACCTGGTGCGCGGCGACCCCGTGCTGGGCGACCTCGTCCTGCGCGCCTACCTGATGCGCCGGGCGGTGCTGATCGGCAGGGGCAGCGGGGTGCAGATCGTCGGCTCGTGCTTCTCACCGGACACCAAGCGGCTGCTGGAGTTCGCCGCGCGCAACCGGGTCCCGCACCGGCTGGTCGACACCGACAAGGACACCGACGCCGAGGAAGTGCTGCGCCGGTTCGGCGTCACCCTCGACGAGAGCCCAGTGGTCGTGGTGCCCGGCAGTGGGGCGCTGCGCAACCCGAGCAACCGGAAACTGGCCCGTGCGCTGGGTCTGCACGCGTCGTCCCCCCCGAGCGACACGACCGACATGCTCGTGGTCGGCGCGGGCCCCGGCGGTCTCGCCGCCGTCGTGTACGGCGCGGCGGACGGACTCGGCGTGGTGGCCGTCGACTCGACCGCGGTCGGCGGCCAGGCGGGCACGACGTCGCGGATCGAGAACTACCTCGGTTTCCCGGCCGGTGTCTCCGGCCCGGACCTCGCCGAACGCGCGGTGCTGCAGGCGGAGAAGTTCGGCGTGCCGGTGAACGTCTCGGTGGAGGCGGTCACGTTCTCCCCTCACGACGGGCACTACGTGGTGGGCTTCGACGACTCGTCGCAGGTCCGGACGCGGACGCTGGTGATCGCGACGGGCGCGCGCTACCGCAGGCTCGGCCTGCCCCGGCTCGCCGATTTCGAGGCGACCAGCGTGCACTACGCCGCCACCATCCACGAAGCCCGTGCGTGCCAGGCGAATCCGGTCGCGATCGTGGGCGGGGGCAACTCGGCGGGCCAGGCGGCTGTGTTCCTCGCCGACCGGGTGCCCGCGGTGCACCTGGTGGTGCGCGACACCGACCTGAACAGGAACATGTCCCGCTACCTGGTCGACCGCGTGACGCGCCATCCGCGGATCGAGTTGCTCCTGGGCAACCAGGTCGTGGAGCTGCTGGGCGGCAAGGACATCGAGGGCGTGGTCGTCGAGGACAACCAGACCCGCGACAGGCGCACCCTGCCGGTGGGGGCGTTGTTCGTGTTCATCGGCGCGACCCCGTGCACGACCTGGCTCTCCTCGCTGATCGCGCTCGACGAGGACGGCTTCGTCCGGACCGGCGAGCACGTCACGACCGACGAAGCCTGGTGGCACAAGGGAAGAAGACCGTTCCCCCTGGAAACGAACCGGCCGGGCGTGTTCGCGATCGGCGACGTGCGCAGCGGTTCGATCAAACGAGTCGGCTCCGCCGTCGGCGAGGGCGCGATGGTGGTCCGGCTCGTCCACGAACACCTCTCGTTCGGAGCGAGCACATGACGTGGCGGCGGATGTTCCCGGCAGGTCTGGTGCTGTGGCTGCTCACCGCGGGTGTCACCTACCTGACCGGCAACCCCGTGCTGATCCCCACGCTGGTGCTGCTGGGCAGCTTCCTCGTACCGGTGACGTTCGTGACGTGGGCGTTCGCGCGCCGGGACTCCGGCGAGATCACCGCGGAACTGGTGTTCCGCACGTTCGTGGTCGGCGGCGTGCTCGGCGTGCTGGGGGCGTCCGTGCTGGAGGCCTACCTGCTGAACCCGTCGGTGTGGATGTACGTCGGCGTGGGCCTGATCGAGGAAGCCGTGAAACTCGGCGCGCTGGCGCTGCTGACCAGGCACCTCGCGGTGAAGTCCATGCGGGACGGGATGATCCTCGGCGCGTCGGTCGGATTCGGTTTCTCCGCCTTCGAGTCCGCCGGATACGCGCTCACGTCGTTGTTCACCTCCTCCGGGATGTCCCTGTCGAACCTGGTGACCACCGAACTGCTGCGCGGTCTGCTGGCACCGGTCGGGCACGGCCTGTGGACCGCGGTACTCGGCGGCGCGCTCTTCTCGTGGAGCACCCGGCGCCACTTCGTGCTGACGTGGCGGCTGGTGTTCGCCTTCCTCGGGGTGTCCCTGCTGCACGCCCTGTGGGACTCGATGTCGATGATCGCGGTACTCGTCACCCTGGCGCTGACGGGCGAGCCGTGGCAGTACGAGGTCCTGCTGCGCGGTGCCGTTCCCGAGCCGACGCCGACCCAGGTCGCCGCCTACACGGCGGCCACCTGGCTGGGCTTGGCGCTGATCTCCGTCGTCGGCTTGCTGTGGCTGTGGTCGTCGGTCCGCCGATCGCACCGAGGGACACTCGCGCCGACGCGCGTCTACCGCGTCCGAACAGGCCCGCTCACCGGCTCGATCTGAGCGACCTCGCGCTGCCCGAGCGCCGACCCCGTCACATCGACGTCATGCCCGCCGCGTAGGCCGAGCCCGATCCGTTCCAGATCGAGCCGTTCCACCAGACGACCGGAACGTCGGACGCGGTGAGACGGTCCACGAGTTCCGGGTCCACCGGCCCGGAGAGGACGACGGTCGTACCGGGCTCGTGGAGCGCGCTCACCTCGACACCGGCGAGGTGGCAGGGCACGACCACGACCGTGCGCACACCGGCGGCCGACTCGGCCGTGAAATCGAGGCCGCCGTGCTCGCGCAGCAAGCCGAACCCGCGGTCCTCGAGGAACCTGCCGTACCTGTCAGAGGCCTCCGCGGCGCTCAGTGCGGCCATTCAGCACCCTCCGTGATGATCCGTCGTCAACATCGACAGCGCACGTCGAACTTCTGGGTTACGTCGTGGGAGTCCCCCTTGGGGCATCCTGTGAGCCGTGGAAAGACTGCTCAACCACCCGGTGACCCGTGCGACGAGGATCGACGAGGCGGAGGACTCGGTCACCCGTGTGTTCCTGCCGCACCAGATCGCGCCCACGGGCCGTGAAGCACGGCTCGACATGCGGCTGAACGCGGTCCGGCTCGGCTCGCTCACGGCCGCCTACCTCGCGTACGGCCAAGAGGTCGACATGCGCACGACCGAC
>Ga0247771_1000004_pt1 | contig 188916 bp, 162 predicted proteins | sample UWRJL197509C6_FD_179948 | JGI IMG/M metagenome (GOLD analysis project Ga0247771, IMG submission 179948) | Plant litter microbial communities from Arlington Agricultural Research Station in Wisconsin, United States - UWRJ-L197-509C-6 | ecosystem: Environmental > Terrestrial > Plant litter >... | reverse complement strand
GGTCAACCCGTTCGACGTCTCGGCGGGGCGGAACTCCCAGCAGGACACCAGCGGCCTGGACGGGCGGTACCTGCACCCGGTCGTGCGCTGGTACCGCGGCGGGGAACTCGTGGCGGAGCACCACGTCACCGAGAACCTCGAGAACGAGTGGGACAGCGAGGCCGTGCACCGCGCTCCGCTGCGGGAGTTCCTGCGCCCGCTCCTGGAACGGGCGCCCGCGGAGCGGCCGTGAGCCAGGACCCGCACGACCGGGCGCGCGACCTGCTGGACCCGGTGCACTACGACTACTTCGCGGGCGGCGCGGGCGACGAGGTCGTGCTGGCGGACAACGAGCGCGCGTTCGGGCGGCTCGCGCTGCTGCCCCGGATCCTGCGCGGCGCACGGGTTCGCGACCTCGCCGTCGACCTGCCCGGCGCCCGCGCGTCGATGCCCGTCGTCGTCGCGCCCACCGCGTTCCACCGGCTCGCGCACCCCGACGGCGAGTCGGCCACGGCCAGGGCGACGGCCGCCGCGGGCACGGTCCTGGTGTCCAGCATGGCGTCCACGGTGGCGGTGGACGCCGTCGTGGCCGCGGCCCGGTCGGTCGACCCGGATGCGGCGGTCTGGTTCCAGCTGTACCTGCAACCCGACGCCGAGGTCACGCGGTGCCTGGTCCGCCGCGCCGAGGACGCCGGGTGCACGGCGCTCGTCGTGACGGTCGACTCGCCGGTGTTCGGCCGCCGCGACCGCGATGTGCGCAACGGGTTCACCGACCTGCCCGAGGGGTTCGCCGCGGAGAACATGCGCGACCTGCCCGGTGGACCGCCGGGCGGCACCCGCGACATCGAGATGTCGGCCGCGCTCTCCTGGGACGACCTCGACCGCGTGCACGCCCACACGACCCTTCCCGTGCTGCTCAAAGGAGTGCTGCACCCCGAGGACGCCAGGCTCGCCGTCGAGCGGGGCCTCGACGGGGTCGTCGTCTCCAACCACGGCGGCCGCCAGTTCGACGCCGTGCCTGCCGCGCTCGACGCGTTGCCGCGGGTGGTGGACGCGGTCGGCGGGCGCGTCCCGGTGCTGCTCGACGGCGGGGTGCGGCGCGGCAGCGACGTGGCGCTCGCCCTCGCGCTCGGCGCCACGGCGGTCGGCGTGGGCAGGCCCGTGGTGTGGGGCCTGGCGGCCGACGGCGAGGACGGCGTGCGGCGGGTGCTGGAGTCGCTGCGCGACGAGTTCGACCACGCCCTCGCCCTGTGCGGCGGTCGTGACCCGGCGGACCTGACCCGTGACCTGGTCGTCCCGAGAGGGGTGGCCGCGTGGTGAGCGTCGCCAAGGTGGCCGCGGCCGTCGCCGTGCTGTCCACCCCCTACTGGCTGCCGAACCGGGTGGTCGCGTTGCGCGGCAAGGTGTTCGCCCGCGTCAACGGCGACCACGCGATGACGTTCCCCAACGATGTCGTGGGCGCCGACCGGTTCGAGGAGGTCTACTCCCACCCCGCCGCGAACGGCCGGAGCCGGGGCGCGGGCCTGTCGGACCTGTTCTGGTACTGGCTCTCCCCCGGCCCCGAGGTGCACCAGGAGCACCTGGAGGCCGGCCCGCGCTACGACGACGTCGCCCGCTGCACGCTGCGGATCCTGGCCGGGTCCAGCGCCGACCTGACCGCGGCCGCGACCCGGTGCACGGCGGCCGTGCTCGACGAGGTCGTGACCGGCCGGGCGACGCTCGTGCGGCTGCGCGACCTGATGATGCCGGTGTGGGCGGACTTCTTCCACGGCCTGGTGTTCCACGAAGCCTGCCCGCCGGAGGCCCGAGGGCTGATCGTGGGCCACGCGCGGGACGTCGTGACCTCGTTGAAGTGCACCGGTTTGCGCCACCCCGCGCGCCGGGCAAGGCTGACCCGCTACCTGGAACGCCGTGTGCGGGCGGGGGAAGTGGCTCACGAACTGCCGGAAACCCTGTCGTTCCAGGAGAAGGTGCACTACCTGCAAGGCACGTTCTTCAACACCGCCGTCGTGCAGATGTCCGAGGCGATGGCCCACCTGCTGCTCGTGCTCGCACGGCACCACGACGTGCAGAAGCGCCTGGCCGCCGACCCCGACGACGACCGCTACCTCGGCCACGTGCTGGACGAGACCTTCCGGCTGTACCCGCTGTTCGGGATCGCGCACCGGATCACCACCGCCGACATCGAGGTCGACGAACGCACGACGCTGCCGTCGGGGTCGGTGCTGTGCTTCAGCTACCCCGACTACCACGCCACCGGGTACGACGACCCGGAGGTGTTCGACCCGTCCCGCTGGGACCGGCTCTCCGCCCGCTCCGCGCACCACATCCCGTTCGGCGTCGCGGCCAACCGACCGTGCCCCGCGTGGCGGGTGGCGCCGTTGGTCATGCGTGCCGCCGTCCGGGAGGTGCTGGCCCGCTTCTCGCTCGACTCCCCGGTCTCGCACACCCGGTCCATCCCGCACGCCGCCCCGTGCCTGCTGGTCCGCCGCGACGCCCCGCTGCCCGCCCACCGCCTCCTCACGGTCCGGGTGTTCCTGCGGGTGCGCGACCGGTGGGAGGACCTCTGGCGCAGCGTCCTGCAACTGGTGCTGGGCACCTGGATGGTGGTCGACGCCCGCCGGGCGCGACTGGCCGGGAACTACTTCGACGCGCGGGACGCCGAGGAGCGCTCCTGCCCGGTCTGATCCACTCGACTCGAAGGGCGTGACGACCTTGTCCACCACCCAGCTCGCGCCGGCGTTCTTCCTCGCGGTCGTCGTCATCCTCGTCACGTGCAAGCTCGTCGGCTGGGCGCTGCGCTCGCTCGGGCAACCCCCGGTGGTCGGCGAGATGGTCGCGGGCGTCGTCCTCGGCCCGTCGGTGCTCGGCCTGGTCGCGCCCGCCGTCGAGGCCGCGGTGTTCCCCCAGCAGCTCCGCCCGGTCCTGTACGTGGTCGGCCAGGTCGGGCTCGTCGTGTTCATGTTCCAGACGGGCTACGAGTTCCGGGTGGACCGCGTCCGCCGCGTGGCCAGGTCGGCCGCCACGGTCTCCCTCGCGGGGGTGCTGGCCCCGCTCCTGCTCGGCATCGGCCTGGGCCTGCTGGCCGCCAACCTGGTCGACGTGTTCGTGCCGGGCGTGCCGCTCCTGGTGTCGGTGGCGTTCGTCGGCGTCACGCTGTCGATCACGGCGTTCCCCATGCTCGCCCGGATCATCACCGAGCGCGGGCTCACCGACACCCGGTTCGGCTCCCTGTCGCTGGCCTCGGGAGCGTTGGACGACGCGGTGGCGTGGGTGCTGCTCGCGGGTGTGCTGAGCATCGCTGCGGGCAGCGCCGGGCTGGTCGCGGTCGCCGCGGGCGGCGCGGTCGGGCTGGTGGCCGTTCTCGCGCTCCTGGTCCGCGGCCGGGAGCGCGTCGGGGACCTGGCCGACCGGCTCGGCCCGAACCACCTGCTGCTCGCGGTCGTCGCGATGCTGTTCCTGGCCTGCTGGTACACCGACGTGATCGGCCTCTACGCGGTGTTCGGCGCGTTCGCCCTCGGCGTGGTGTTCCCGCACACGAAGGCCGTGGACCAGGCGGTGTCGACGATCAACCCGATCAACCTGGTGTTCCTGCCGCTGTTCTTCACCTACTCCGGCCTCAACACCGACTTCGGCCTGCTGGTGCACCCGGCGCTGCTGCTGTTCGCCGTCGCGTGCGTGGTGGTCGCGGTGATCGGCAAGTTCGGCGCCTGCTGGCTGGCCGCGCGCCTCGCGGGCGAGCCGCAGGCCGTGGCGCTGCGCGTCGGCACCCTGATGAACGCCCGCGGCCTGATGCAGCTGATCGCGATCAACGTCGGCCTGGCCGCGGGCATCGTCACCAAGGAGCTGTTCAGCGTGCTGGTCGTGGTCGCGCTCGTCACGACCGTCATGGCCACCCCGATGCTCAACTGGTGGGACCGTCGCGACCGCGCCCGCACCCCCGCCGAACCCGCCGTGCAGGAGCCGAGCGTTCCCTGAGCACGCGGGAGATCGCCGCGCGGCGACCCCTCGCGGTCAGCCGCGGCTCCAGCGCTGGGCGCTCCCCCCGTCGCAGGTGGCGAGGACCACCGGTGCGCCGTTGGCCGTGGAACCCCCGTTCGGCGCGAGGCAGAGGCCGGACTGGACACCGGTGACGGTGCCGTTGGAGTTGACGTTCCACTGCTGGTTCGTGCCACCCGTGCAGTCCCAGATGATCACCCTCGTGCCGGGCGCGGTGCTCGCGCCCTCCGCGTCCAGGCACTTGGTGTCGTACACCCTCAGCTGCTTCGAGGAGCCCGCGAACCACTGCTGGTTGGACCCGTTGTTGCAGTCCCACAGGGTCGTCTGCGTCCCGTTGGTCTGCGACGCGTTGGGCACGTCCAGGCACCGGCCCGAGGCGGTGTTGCGCAACGGCGAGACCGTGCCGCCGCCGCCGGAGCCGGGCTGCACGCTCAGGTTGTCGAACCGCGCGGTCTCGCCCTGGCTGGTGCCGATGCCGACCTGGCCCGCGGCCAAGGTGGAGTCGGTGAGCGTCGCCACGACGGCCCCGTCCACCCGCGCGGTGATCGTGCTGCCCTCGAAGCCGAGCGCGAGGGTGTGCCAGCGGTTCGTGCCCAGCGCGGACGTCGTACCGCTGCGCAGGGTGGTGACCTGCCGGTTGGTGTCGTTGCGCAGGACCGACCACGCGCCGGTGTCGCTCACCCGGAAGTAGTACGCGTTCACCGCGCCCTGGTCGGTGGTCTTCTGCCCGCCGACCCGGCCGAGCAGGTCGACGCTCCCGGACTTCTCCAGCAGCACGTCGGCGGACACGGTGTAGTTGCTCCAGCCCACGTCACCCAGCAACGCGTACGGCGCGGTCTCGGTCTTCCACGGGATGGCCTTCTGCGGTGACGCCTGGCGGACGCAGGTTCCCGACCGTCCGCTGCCGCACGAGGCCGTCTCGAAGGCGCCCTCCATGTCCATCAGGTACGCGGCCTCCTTGCCCGTGGCGTAGCGCTCGAAGTCGTCGCTGTAGGGCAGGGCGAGCGAACCCGAGGACGGGCTGGTGGCGGTGCCCTTGCCCTGGCCGGAGGTGGTCGTGAGGCTGTACAGGAAACCGGGCCGCACGCTCAGCGAGAACCGGCCGCCGGAGGGCGTGATGTCGGCCGAGCGCACGAAGTGGCTGGACGTGCTGCCGGAGTTCAGGTCCGTCGACCACACCCGGACCGTGCCGGTGGACAGGCCGCCCGCGACGGTGAAGTCCATCGTCTGCGTGGCGGTCGCGTCCGCGGTCTCGACGATCGTGCTGTAGTCGGAACCGTTGGGGGACTTCAGCGTGACGTAGCTGCCGTTGGCGCGGTTGCCGCCCAGGTAGCCGCTGGACGAGTCGAGGTACTTCCAGCCGGGGGCGGTGAACTGCGCGGTGTGGGCCAGCGCCCACACGTCCTTGCCCACCGCGTAGTGGCCGGACCACGGCTGGTTGGCCAGCACCAGGCCCACCGTCGGCCACGGGATGTTCGGTGTGGTCGCGGCGATCAGGTCCCAGTTGAGGTACGCGGTCATCTTGCCGTCGAGGTAGACCCGGTTGATGCCGCGGGCCAACGGCTTCGCGCCGTCGTTGTAGTCCTGCGACCCGTTCTCGCTGGACCACAGCACCTTGCCGGAGGAGGAGACGTTCGACGGGACGGTGCACGAGGTCTGCGCGCTGAGGTAGCCGCACGTGTAGTGGGCGCTGAGCACGTCGACCGCGTTGCGGTAGGCGGTGTTGCTGGAGATCGGGCCCGCGGGACCCCAGTCACCGGGGTACGAGTCGCCCGCGATGACCTTCACCGAGCTGTAGCCGTTGGCGTTGAGGGCGTTGCGGACGTCGACCACCCACTGCGCGCTCCACGCCTTCTCGTTCTGCGCGGCCGTGAGGTAGTCGATGGTCAGCCCGTGCTGCCGCGCGCACCCCAGCCAGCTCAGCAGGTAGTCGATCATGTCCTGGGACAGGAAGCTGCCGCCGCCGATCCAGCCCGGCGCGCCCCAGGGCAGGCCGACGAGCTTGATGCCGGGGTTGCGGGCCTTGGCCTGCTCGGCGATCCACCACTCGTACCCGCGGTCGCAGTCGAGGTCACCGCGGAAGTGGGAGTGGCTCGGCTCCGCGCCGCTGGTCGAGTTGGTGTCGCCGCCGATCTCGACCTTGAGGATCTGCAGCGCGGCCCCGTAGGAGGGCTTGAAGAGGTAGTCGAGGATCTGCCCGCGCTGCGGTTCGGGGTAGTCGATCAGCAGCCTGCTGTTGCCCCCGCCACCGCTGACCGCGCCGACCCCGTCGAAGGTGCGGCCTCCCGACGTCCCGTCGAGGGTGATCGTGGTCGCGGCCGCGGCGGGCTGTGCGGCCGCGACCACGACACCACCGGACACCAGGGCCAGTACCGCCATCACGACCGGTAACCGCCACGACGAACGCCGTCGTCCTGTGAACAGCACGGTGCCTCCTCCTTCGCCTGGGCCGCGTCGCCGAGAGCGCGGAAAACACGAATGCCATCGTGGCAGCGCCTTGTCTACCCGGTCAACGATTTCGCAAGATCGATGTTAGCGCTAAATATTTAGCTGAACGATCCGTTCACCACATGCGCACAGGAAATCCGCTGACAAACTCCCCTAATTCGGCAGAATTGCTCTATTCAGTCCACCGCCTCCGACTACTCGCGAGCTAGATTGTGATCGCTAACATTCGGCACGCCGCCCGTCAGCGGCCAAACCGGAAGCGCCTTTCGCCCGTCCGAGGAGATCGCAATGAGGCTGTCATCCTTGACCCCGCTCGGCCGCCCGTGGCGCGTCGTCGTGGCCGCACTGGCCGTGCTGCTCGTGACGGGGGTCGTCGGGCCACCCGCGGCGTCCGCGGCGACCGCTCCCCTGGTCGGCGTCGCGTCGGGGCGCTGCCTGCACGTGAAGGGCGACTCCGGCACGGCGGGGACCGCGTTGGAGATCGCGGACTGCACCGGCGGGAGCGCCCAGGCGTTCGAGTTCACCTCGGCGGGCGAGCTGCGGACGACGAGCGGCACCCGGTGCGTGGACGCCCAGAACGGCCAGACCTCGCCGGGCACGCCCGCGGTCATCTCGGCGTGCGACGGGCGCGCGACCCAGCAGTGGCGGCACAACAGCGATGGCTCGATCACCGGGTCGGGGTCGTGCCTGGACGTCAACGGCGCGGGCACGGCCAACGGCACCGCGGTCATCCTGTGGACCTGCCACGGCCGTGACAACCAGAAGTGGACCACCTCCACGCCCCAGTCGACCGGCCCGTGCGACCTCTACGCCTCCGGCGGCACGCCCTGCGTGGCCGCCCACAGCACGGTGCGCGCCCTCCTGCGCTCCTACGGCGGTTCCCTCTACCAGGTCAGGCGCGCGTCGGACAACGCGACCAGGGACATCGGCCTGCTCACCACGGGTGGCGTCGTCAACGCCGCCGCGCAGGACTCGTTCTGCTCGGGCACCTCGTGCGTGATCACCGTGGTCTACGACCAGTCCGGTCGGGGCAACGACCTGTGGTACCAGGGGTCGAGCGTCGTGCCGGGGTCGAGCCAGAGCCGTCCGGCGACCGCGACCACGGAGTCGTTGACGGTCGGCGGCTCCAAGGCCTACTCGCTGTACATCAACCCCGGCAACAGCTACTGGCGTGACGGGCACCTGACGGGCGTCCCCACCGGCAGCGCGCCGGAGGGCATGTACATGGTCACCAGCGGCACGCACGTCAACAGCGGCTGCTGCTTCGACTACGGCAACAGCGAGACCACCCGCAAGGCCGACGCCGCGGGCGCGATGGACGCGATCAACTTCGGCAAGCAGTGCTGGTTCGGCGGTTGCTCGGGATCCGGCCCGTGGGTGCAGGCCGACCTCGAATGGGGCCTCTACCCCGGCGGCAGCCAGAGCTGGAACCCCAACCAGCGGGCGTTCACGAGCAAGTTCGTCACGGCCGTGCTGAAGAACAACGGCACCTCGCGGTTCGCGCTCAAGGGCAGCGACGCGCAGTCCGGCGGCCTGACCACCCTCTACGACGGCGCCCTGCCGAGCGGCTACAGCCCGATGCGCAAGCAGGGGGCGATCGTCCTCGGCAGCGGCGGCGACTGCTGCAAACCCGGCGGCGGCGCGAACCTCAGCGCGGGCACCTTCTACGAGGGGGCGATGGTGTCGGGCTACCCCTCCGACGCGACCGAGAACGCCGTGCAGGCGAACGTCGTCGCCGCGGGCTACCGCTGACCAACTCTCGACTCCACACCCCTGCCACCACGGGCCCTGTGCGGCCCTGATGTCGAAGGAGAACCACCATGGAACCGTTGGGCCAAGCCCGGCTGACCGCACCACCCCGCCGCGGGGGTCGCGGCCGATGGGGTCGAGCGCTGACCGCCCTGCTCGCGACCGTCCTGGCGGCGGGCTCGGCGGTCGCGCTCGACACCGGCTCGGCGTCGGCGGCCACCGTCGACACCGGCGCGTGGTACGTGCTGGTGAACCGCAACAGCGGCAAGGCGATGGACGTCGCGGGCACCTCCACCGCCGACGGCGCGACCGTCCAGCAGTGGGCGAGGCACGACCTCGGCAACCAGCAGTGGCAGTTCGTGGACTCCGGCAGCGGCTACTACAAGCTCAAGTCGAAGAACTCCGGCAAGGTCCTCGACATCGACTCCAAGTCGACCGCCGACGGCGCGAAGGTCCAGCAGTGGACGGACCTCAACGGCACCAACCAGCAGTTCAGCCTCGTCGACACCGACAGCGGGTACGTCAAGCTGATCAACCGCAACAGCGGCAAGGCGGTGGAGGTGACCGGCGCGTCGACCGCGGACGGCGCGGCCGTCGTGCAGTACGGCGACGCGAACGGGACCAACCAGCAGTGGCAGCTCGTCAAGCTGGACGCCCCGAGCGGCTCGTGCTCCCTGCCGTCCAGCTACCGCTGGTCGTCGACGGGCTCGCTGGCCAGCCCGAAGAACGGGTGGCTCTCGCTCAAGGACTTCACCAGCGTCGTCTACAACGGCAAGCACCTCGTCTACGGGTCGAACGTCAACTCGTCGGCGTCGTACGGCTCGATGAACTTCGGCACGTTCACCAACTGGTCGGACATGGCCTCGGCGAGCCAGAACGGGATGAACTCCGGCACCGTCGCGCCCACGCTGTTCTACTTCGCGCCGAAGAACGTCTGGATCCTCGCCTACCAGTGGGGCGGGACCGCGTTCAGCTACCGGACGTCGAGCGACCCGACCAACGCGAACGGCTGGTCGGCGCAGCAGACCCTCTTCACCGGCAGCATCCCCAACTCCAGCACCGGACCGATCGACCAGACGCTGATCGCGGACGGCTCGAACATGTACCTGTTCTTCGCCGGTGACAACGGCAAGATCTACCGCGCCAGCATGCCGATCGGGAACTTCCCCGGCAGCTTCGGCTCGTCGTACACGCAGATCATGAGCGACACGACCGCCAACCTGTTCGAGGCGGTGGAGGTCTACAAGGTCAAGGACCAGAACCAGTACCTCATGATCGTCGAGGCGATGGGGAGCAACGGGCGCTACTTCCGGTCGTTCACGTCCAGCAGCCTGGGCGGTTCCTGGACGCCGCAGGCCGCGAGCGAGGGCAACCCGTTCGCGGGCAAGGCCAACAGCGGCGCGAGCTGGACCAACGACATCAGCCACGGCGACCTGGTCCGCACCAACCCCGACCAGACCAAGACCATCGACCCCTGCAACCTCCAGTTCCTCTACCAGGGCAAGGACCCGAGCGCGGGCGGCGACTACAACCGGCTGCCCTGGCGGCCGGGTGTGCTGACGCTGCAACGCTGACGCCTGCCGGCGGGCCCACCCCGATCGGGTTCTCGGGGTGGGCTTGCCGGGCGTCGCGTTCCGCCATGCGCCCGCCACGCCCCGTCGCCTACTCTCGCACCGTGTTCGCACTCGAGAGCGGTTCCGGCACCCCCGTGGTGCTCCTGCACGGATTCGGCCTGGACCATCGAAGCCTGCTCCCGCTGGAGCCGACGTTCGAGCGTTCCGGGGGCTGGCGGCGGATCTACCTCGACCTCCCCGGCGCGACCGGGTCACCGGCGGGCGCGGTGAGCAGTGCGCAGGAGGTCGCGGACGCGACCGTCGAAGAGGTCTTGGCCCGCGTCGGCGACGAGCCGTTCGCCGTACTGGGCAGCTCGTTCGGCGGCATGATCGCCCGCCACGTCGCCCACGAACTGCGCCCGCGGGTCCTCGGACTCGCCACACTGGTGAGCGTCTTCATCGCCCAGCACGACCGGCGGACCGTGCCGCCGCGCACGGTGCTGAGGCAGGATCCCGCGGTCGAGCCACTCCTCGGACCGGCGCTCGACCAGTACCGGGAGGTCGCCGTGGTCGAGTCGACGGACGACGCGCGGGCGTTCGCCCAGTACCTCCTGCCCGGCCTCGACGGCGCGGACCAGACCGCACTGGACCGCATCGCGGAGAACTACTCCCTCGACCACGAGCCCGAGGACAAGCACCCCGACCCGTTCGTGCGGCCGACCCTGCACATCACCGCCAGGCAGGACGACGTCGTCGGCCACTCCGACGCCTGGAACCGCATCGACCACTATCCGCGAGCGTCGTTCGCCTCCCTGGACGCGGCAGGCCACAACGTCCTCTTCGAACAGCCGGACCTGTGCTCGGCGCTCGTCCTCGACTGGCTGGCAAGGATCCGGCAAGGCGGGTAGCCCGAAGGCGTCACACCACCGAGTTCCAGAACCGCTCCAACACCTGCGCCGTCCCCGGCTCCTCGACCATCCACCGGTGCCCCAGCCCGTCGAGGCGCTGGGTGCGGGCGGCGAGCCGGGCCGCCAGGTAGTCGGACGACTCCAGGTCGTCGAACGGGTCGAGTGACGGCTGGAGCACCAGACCGGGCACGCGGGTGGGCCTGGACAGAGCGGCACCCCAGTGGGTGTGGACGCTGGACGCCAGGGCGCCCACCCGGTCGGCGACCCAACTGCGCGCGGTGGCGGGGTGCGCGGTGACCGCCCGCACGACGAGCAGCGCGCCCCAGCCGTGGCCGACGAGGTGGACCGGTTCGCCCAAGCCGCGCAGTTCCCGCACCAGCCAGTCGACGTGGTCGTCCACCGCCTCGCCGAGCCCGTGCCCAGGCAGGTCCACGGCGATCGAGTCGGTGAACAGGCGTGCGCGCAGGTCGTCCCAGAGCCGTGCGGTCTCGTCCACCCCGTGGACGAACACGGCGGTCATGCTCTTCCCCAAGGTGAACCCGTTCGCAATCGCTACCCCGGACGTCCGCTCGACCGACGAGGTCCGACGCTAACGGCAAAGCACCTCGCGCCGCGTCCCTCTGCCGTGGACATTCCCGGTAGCTCTCACGGGTGACGAGAAGCCCCGGCACGTCCACCCGCGTGGTGGACGTGCCGGGTATCGCGGGTCAGCTCGTCAACGTGGCCAGTTCGGCCAGCACCTCCGACGCCGTGACGGGGCTCAGGTCGGCGAAGGTGCCCCCGCTTCCGAGCAGGCGGACCTCGCGCAGCTGTTGCGGTCCGGACTCGTGCGGTTCGCCGACCGTCATGCCCGGATCCAGGGTCGCCTCGATCGCGCCGCCGTCGGGCAGCGGGCGGGTGATCTCGTTCTCGATGCCCGCGTCCATCGGCGCACCGCGTTCCCACTCGCCCTTGGTCAGCCGCAGCAGCTTGCCGACCTCGACGAAGACGCCGTCGAGCCGGTGCAGCGCCCGCGACGACAGCTCGGCCTCGGTGAACCGGAGCACCGGCCGTTCCAGCTGCGCGAACGGTTGGAGGATCTCGTAGTCGGCGAACAACTCTCCCCACGTCGCCAAGGACTCGCCGAGGTGCACCGGGTGCGCCACCCCGACGGAAGCGTTGTCCGGCAGGACGACCGTGTCGTCGTGGGCGTCCGCGAAGCTGTCGTCCTCGGCCACCCGGAACGAACTCCCGCCGTCGGTGACCCACACCAGCCGCCGGACGAGGTGGCGCAGCAACGGGTGCTCGACCAGCAGCGCCCGGAACTCCGCGACGGGCCACCGGCGTTCCCGCACCATCGACCGTTCCAACCGGACGACCTGGTCGCCCGCGATCGTCCGCACGTCCTTCTTCACCTGCCCGAACCGCTTGTGCTCCGCCGCGGCCCCCTCGCCGTCCTTCACCCCCGGCTTCGGCAGGTCCTTGAGCCGACGCCCCGACTCGTCCAGCACGAACGGCTTGAGCTGCTCGTCGAACCCGATCGTGAACCGCCGCGTCCCGTAGTCGACGGTCATCCGCGAGGCGTCGTCCAGGCCGAAGTGGGGCACGAGCCGGTCGCTCAACTGCTCGGCGGTCAGCCCCATCCCCTCCGCGACCTCTTCGATCGTCTCCTGCGCGCGGTACTTGATCCCGGCGAACTTCACCCGCTGCGCGATGCTGTTCAACGCCCCCAACGCCGTGTCCGAGCCGATCGCCGCCAACACGTCCAACCCGACCACCGCCCGCGCGTGCTGCGCCTCCCCCGGCCACGCGCGGATGAACGGCTCCAACGCGCGCGCCGTCCCGTCGTCGCCCAGCAGGCCGAGCGACGGCAGCACCCACCCGTCCTTGGACGGCATCCCGTTGGTGCGCCACACCTCGAACAGCTCCCACGCGAACCGGGCCAGCGACGCCGGGTCGCACGCCTCGCGCACGGCCTCCAGTCCGGGGTGCTCCTCCTCCAGGCTGCTCAACGCCAGCAGGATCAGCAGGTTGCCGACCGCGTCGGCGGACAGGGCCTGGCCCGTCCCGCGCACCAGCACCGGGGGCAGCACGATCGGGTCGAGCCACTCGCCGATCTTCGGGGCCACCACCGGCGGCACGGTCGCCAGCACGACGTCGACGGCCTTCTCCGCCTCGGGCCCGTACTCGCGGGCCGCAACGACGGCCTGCTCCGGGATCACCCGCAGCGCCGCCTCCGCGGCCTGCCGCGCCGCACCCGGTTTGCCCACCGCGTCGGGCACCAGGAACCGGGCCGCGTGCTCGGCGTGCCGTCGCAGCCACTCCGGCGCGAACTCCTGGGCCGTCTTGAGCTTCACCAGCCACTTCGCGACCAGCTTCGCCGTCTTCAGCGACACCACCGGCGCCACCAGCTGGTCCTTGTCCTCCCGCGTCAGCGCCGCGATGGCCAGCGCGCTCGGGATGGCGTCGACCCCGAAGCGGGCCAGGAGCCGCTTGCCGTGGACCGCGCCGAGGCGGAGGGCGACGACGTCCCACCCCGCCACCAGCGGGCGGAGTTCCTCCACCGGGCCGCGCAGGAACAGGTCGACCTGCTGGACGCTGTAGAGCGTGCCCGCCCGGTACTGCTCGACGTGCGCGGACCAGTCGATGTCCTGGCGATACAGGTCGACGCCGCCCGAGTACTCCTCCCGCTCACCGGGTTCCCACTCCACGGCCTGGTGGTCGACCGCCTTGAGCCCCTTCACCACCACCGGCTCCACGCGCACGACCTCCGTCACCCACGGCGGGTCCACGAGCACGCCGGGCAGCGCCTCCGCGGGCGCCACGGCGAGGGCCGCCGCGCGCACGTCGTCAGCCGCCGCCCGCGCGGCGTCGGGCAGGTCGTCGAGGTCGGCCAGTTCCGGATGGCTCTTGAGGTGGCGTTCCAGCAGCCGCCCGACCAGGGGGTCGCCGGACGCGGCGAACCGGTGCAGCGCCACGACGGGCTCTCGGCGGGCCAGGTCGACCAGGGTGGGCAGCACCCGCTTGACCTTCAGGCGGGTCAGCAGCGCGTCGAAGGTCCCGGCCGTCGGGAACTCGGCCATCGTCTCCAGCACCACGTCCCGGACGTCGCCGTCCAGTTCCGGGCTCGGGTCCAGGAGCACCGCGAGCGCGGGCATGGCGTCTGGCCCGACCCCGTCCACCAGGGTGTACAGGCCTTCCTTTCCGTGCCTCAGGTACCGCCCCACCGCTCGGGCGGTCAGGGCCCGCTCCAGTCGGCCGACGGTGTCGACCGAGTACGTCAGCAGTGCGAACGCCCGCACCCGGTCGTACCCGCCGACGTTGGACCGCTCGACCTCGTCGAACGCCTCGTCGACCCAGTCCCGCCGGTGCGGGAAGAGGTACGCCGCGGACACCATCGAGCCCAGGTCGGTGCGATCGGCGTCCACGGCCTCCTCGGCCGCCAGGTGCTCCGCGTCGGACGCCCGCGCCAGCAACGTCCGGACCCGCCGCGCCGTCCGCACCCCGGACCCGGCGGGCACCGGGACCGGCACCCGCCTCAACTGGGTCCGGTACGTCTCGGCGCGGCGCACCTCGACCGCGGCCCGCGCGGCGAACGCCAACCCGTGCTCCACCACCATCGCGTCGGCGGCCCACGACTCGGACCCCTGCAACACCGCCACCACCGCCGCGCCCAACGGCGTCACGTCACCGGCCAGCTGCGCCCGTGCCGCGGCGACCAGCCCTTGATCGCTGGACGGCTCGCCCAACACCGCCTCCACCGCGGACATGTCGCCTGCCAGCACCGACCGCGCCTTCTCCACCGCACCGACGTCGACCTCGGTCTCATCCCGCACCCCACCGCCACGCCGCACGTGCACCCGCGGCAGCCACTCGGCGGGAAAGCCCAACCCGGACGTGCTCACATCGCCCCTTCCTCGTCTCCGACCACTGCTCCGAAGCCGCCGCGAGCGAACGTCCACAAAGGATTCGAGGTGCCGTGGGTCCCGCTCACGCCGCTCCGGTGCCGCAGACCTTATTGGTGCGGTCCGACGATTCCGATCGGCACACCGGCCTCCGCCGCTGGTCCGCCGTGGAGCGAACCACCTCAGACCGAGCGGTCCGTCGCGGTTTCCCGTGGTCGCAGCAGGGTTTCCAGGTTGACCCTCGCGATCCGCTTGCGGAACTCGCCCGCGGCGGACGCGTCACCGGACTCGTGCATGGTCTCCGTCATCCACACCGCGGCCGCCTGCCGGTCCCAGGTGTGGTCGAGGCACGTGTCGGAGTACGCCTTCAGCAGGCTGTCGTCGCCCTCCTCGACGTGCCGCACGAGTGCACGCGCGAGCGCGTCGGCGTCGTGCAGCGCGAGGCTCATCCCCTCCGCGCTCATCGGCGAGATGAGGTGCGCGGCGTCGCCGACGAGGTGGAGCGCGCCGTGGCTCATCGGGCTGAACACGACCCCGCGCAACGGAACCACCCGCTTGCTCACGATCGGTCCCCTGACCGGCGACGGCGCGCCGAACCTCGCCTCCAGCTCGGTCCAGATCCGCTCGTCCGACCACTGGTCGACATCGTCGGTCACCGGGCACTGGAGGTAGAACCGGCTGGCGTTCGGGCCTCGGGTGATCTGCGCCGCGAACCCGCGGTCGTGCACGGCCATCACCGCGGGCGGATCGGCGGGCACCTCGGCCAGGATCGTCAGCCAGGCGTAGCCGAACTCGTGCGTGTCGCAGCGGAGGACGTCGTCGGGGATCGCGGACCTGCTGATCCCGCGGTGACCGTCGCACCCGGCGACGAAGTCGCAGTCGATCGCGGTCGTCGCGCCCGTCGAATCCCGGTAGCGAACAACGGGGTGTCCGGTGTCCACGCCGGACAGGGTGATGTCCTCGGCCTCGAACCGCAGGTCGCCGCCGTCGCGGAGGAACACCTCGACCAGGGTGCGGACGAGGACCTGCTGCGGGCAGAAGACCGAGTCCCCGTCCTGGTCGTCCATCCGCCAGAACCGCTTCTCCCCGTCGACCAGCAGCGGCATCTCCTGGTCCCCGACCTCGTCGCCGACGTTCTCGGCCACCACGTCGACGTCCCAGCTCCGGAGCAGGCGGACGCCCTCGCCGTCGAGGGCCCCGGCCCGCTGCCGGTTCTCCACGTGGTCCCGGCTGCGCTTTTCCAGGATGGTGCAGGGGATTCCGCCGCGCAGCAGGAAGGTGCCGAGCGCGAGTCCGGCGACACCGCCTCCCACGACGACCACCGTGGTGCGCTCGTTCTCGTGTGCCATGCGCTGTCCGTTCTCTCGAGGGCGTGTCCCTGTCGATCACCACAGTGCGCCCTCGACACCGGTGCGCCCCACCGTTATGCGGCCACCGGATACCGGAAACCCGCCAACTAGTCCGCCGGGGGCCTCAGCGAGGCTTGGTACCGACCCGGCGTCTGCCCGACGACGGCGGTGAACGCCTCGATGAACGTGGACGGGTTGGACCACCCGCACAGGATCGCGGTGTCGGTGACGGACCGGCCGTCGGTCAGGTGCACCAGTGCGTGGTGGACGCGGAGGATCGTGCGCCAGCGCTGGAAGCTCATGCCGAGGTCGGTGTGGAACAGCCTGCTCAAGGTCCGCTCGCCCGCCCCGACCACGCGCCCCAGCTCGGTCAGCGTCGTGCCCCGGCCCGGATCGGCGCGCAGCAGGTCCGTGACGGCCCGCAGCCGGTCGTCGCGCGGCTCCGGCAGGTGCAGGGACTGCTCCGGGGCCTCGACCAGCTCGTCGATCATCACGGCCCGCAGCCGCCGCTCGGCGACCGGACTTCGCCGTCGCGGGCCGGTGAGGGCGAGCAGCACCTCGCGCACCAGCGGGCTCACCGCGAACACGCCGGGGTGCGCCACGAGCCTGCCGCACTGCTCGGCGGGGATCGCGAGGATGCGGGCGTCGGTCTCGCCGTAGAAGCGGTGGGAGTGCTCGAAACCCGGCGGTGTCCAGGTGATCCGGTTGGCGGGCGCGACCCACGTCCCGCGCTCAGTCGTGGTCGCCAACGCCCCCGCGGCCGCGTAGACCAGCTGCCCGTCCGCGTGCGAGTGGCCGTCGAGGTGGAACCCGTGCGGAAGCCACCCCGCGCCGTGCGGCGTCGGCCCTCCCCTCGATCGCCCGCTCACCCGACGACGGCCTTCGCGGACATCCAGTCGCGGAACAGCAGGAAGTGCGCGTTCGCCGCCTCGACGACGGCCCCCGCGTCCTCGAAGGGCACCGCGTCCTCCGCCATCGCGCAGAACCGCCGGAACCTCCGGCGCGCGTCCCCGTCCCCGGCGAAGAACGACACCGGCACGGCACCGAGCGCGTCCCCGACCCACCGGGTGATCAGCCGCCCCCCGAGCCGCGCGCCCTCCAGCACGTACAACGAGCCGACGAGCGCGGGCAGTGCCGCCACGGCCGGCGGGGACGACCGCGGCAGCCCCGCGACGCGCGCGGGAGTCCAGCCGAGCCGGAGCAGGTCGGCCACGAGCCGATCGGCGTCCGCCAGCGGTTCCCACGGCAGTCGATGGGCCGCGAGGGACGCCGTCAACGCCCGCTCCAGCGGCTCGTGGAACCCGAGGAACGCCGCCAGCACCTCCTCGTAGCGCGACGGCGAGGTCAGCCGGGACAGGAAGTCGAGGTCGTCCTCCAGCGCTCGGTGAGCGGCGCGGGTCTCGGCGCGCAGGCGCTCCAGGAGGGACACCCGCGCCATCCTAGGGAACCGCGTCAGCCCACGGCCGCGTCCGGCCGCGCGTAACCGTTGGCGTACCAGTACTCGACCGCTCCTTGCAGCACCGTCCTGAACAGCGTGAAGTTCACCGGCTTGTAGACGTAGCTGTCCGCGCCCGCCTCGTGGGACCGGTCGATGTCCGAGGACGTCGTCGACGAGGTGAACACCACGACGATCACGTCCCGCACCCGCGCGTCCGGATCCGAGCGGATGTCGGCGAGCACGCGGTAGCCGTCGGCCCCCGGCATGTTCAGGTCGAGCAGCACCAGCACCGGGCGGGGCAGGCCGGGGTTCCGCAGCCGGTCCGCGACGAGGTGGCCGTCGGGGAGGAACTCCAGCACCAGTTCCGGGTGCGAGCGAGACAGGGCGCGGTGGATCGCCTCCCGGTCCTCGTCGCTGTCCTCGACGACCAGCACGACCTGGTCCTCGTCCGCGGTCACAGGACCTCCCACCACGTCCGCCCGTCGGCGCGGACCTCGACCCGCGCCCACTCGGCGTCCCCGTCCACGGTGACCGACACCTCGCCCGCCGCCTCGGTGGCCAGGTCGGGCACACCGGGCCTGCCCAACGACCGCACGGCGGCGCGGACGGCCTCGGGGACCCGTTCCGCGGGCAGCACCTCGTCGAGCACCCGAGGGCCGTGGTACCTGATCAGCAGCACCGCCGCGTCGTCGTCCACCGCGTACCGCCCGTCCCCCGCGACCAGGGTGTTCGCCATCCGGGGCAGCGGCAGGTCGTGCAGGGCCGCGAGCGTCGTCTCCAGGTCGGTGTCGCCGAAGAACGCGCCCGCCTCGTCGCGCGCCTCGATCAGCCCGTCGGTGAACAGCACCACGCAGTCACCGGGTTGGAGCACGTCGTCCACCAGCGTCAACGAGGGCACGGCGACCACGCCGACGAGCTGCCCGAGGCAGGCCGTCTCCTCCACCCGACCGTCCCGCCGGACGATCATCGGCGGTGGGTGCCCCGCCGTCAGCGACCGGATCGGCAGGCCTTCGGGCCCCGCCGCGCCGAAGGTGACCGTGGCCATGGTGAGGAACTTGCCGACCTTGTTCCGCAGCATCTTGCCGTTGAGCTGGCGCACCGCGTCGTCCGGCTCCCCGCCGGTCTCCAGGATGGTCTCCACGGTGTGCCGGGCGAGCCCGGTGAGGGCCGCTGCCCCGGCGCCACGACCGCACACGTCACCGATGATCGCGGTGAACCGGCCGTCCGGCTGCCGCACGACCCCGTAGAAGTCGCCGCCGACGTCGAGCAGATGGCCCGCCACGTTGTACCCGGTCGCCACCTCGACGTCGTCCAGCACGGGCAGCACCGAGGGCAGGAGGTGCCGTTGCAGCTCCTCGACCTCGGCGCGGCGCTCGCCGTAGAGGGTCGCGTTGCCGATGGCGAGCGCCGCCCGCGTCGCGATGTCCTGCACGAACTCCCGCGTGGGCGTCCGCCGCACGCCGGAGCGGTAGAAGAACGTCAGCACGCCCAGCACCCGGCCCCGCGCCCGCAGGACCGCGCTGGTCATCAGCTCCAGGCCGACGTCCTCGGGCAGCCCTGACGACCTCGGCCGGTTCTCGTCGTCGTCCTGCGAGGTCACCCCGGCCCACCGGCCGTCGCGCAGGTGGTCGTTGAGCAGGCGTTCCCGGTGCACGTCCACGTGCGCGGCGGCGATCTGCACCAGCGCCCCGTCCCGGCGGATGTGCACGGCGGCCCCGTCCGCGAGCCCCGGCACCACCATCCGCACGACCGCCCGCAGCGTCTCCTCCACGTCCAGCGAGCGGGCCAGCCGCAGGGAGACCTCCGCGAGCACCGCGTCGGCCGCCAGCCGGTTGTCGAGCAGCGCCTGGTCGGCGATCCGGTCGTCCGCCGCTATCACCACGTCCGCGACCTGACCCAACGCCCGCGCGACCACGTCGTCCTCGGGCTCGCGCGCCAGGCTGAGCAGCAGCAGCCCGCTGTCCCCCGCCGCGGCGCGGAACGAGGCCGCGACCACCGTGGTGCCGCCCACGGCCCGCACGCGCGCCCCCAGGCCGGGGGCGAACGACGCCAGCTCGTCCACGCCCAGCACCGCGACCCTCGCCTGGCCGACGGCGACCGTCGCGAGCCCGGCGGACCCCTCGACCCACGGGACGACGTCCTCGGCGAGCCCCATCGGGCCGCTCGTCACGCCGTGGTCGTGGTCGGCCCAGCGCACGACCGACACGGCCCCTCCGGGACCGATCCGGGCCCCGAGCACGCCGCGGACGTCCGGCAGCTCCAGGAGACCCAGGTAGAGTTCCTTCGCGAAGACCTTGGTGCTCCCCGCGGCGAACGCGGTCCGCCACAGCGCGTGCAGCAGGTCCGGCCAGGACGGCGGATCGCCTGCGATCATCTTGCCCGGCACCTCCGTTCCGCGCTCCCGTGAGTGGTCTTCACGACGGGATCCAGCCCACCGGAAGCAGGATCGAGTATGCACGACGAGCAGCGGGTTCCCGGTGTTCCCCAGGACGAGTTGGGGGCGGAGTGGGCCCGCGCGGCGCAGGCCGAGGCGGAGGCGGGCACGACGTCGTTCGACATGACCGTGTGCCTCACCGAGCCCATCCACCTGCTGGGCGGCATCCAGTCCTACGGCGCGCTGCTGGCCGCGGACGACTCGGGCGTGATCGAGGTCGCGAGCGAGAACACCACGGCCGTGCTCGGTCCCCCGCCCGAGGCGCTGCTCGGCAGCACCCTGGAGGCGCTGATCGGCGCCGAGGGCGTCGAGGCCGTGCGCGCCACGCTCGACGCCCCGACCGGCGACCGGGGGCTGTGCGGGCTCGTGCTGCCCGGCTCCGGGGAGAACTTCGACGTCACGGTGTACCGCGCGGACGGCCGGACGGTGCTGGAGTTCGAGCCGCGCCCGGTCGAGGCCGCGTTCCGCTTCTCCCGGTTCTACCCGCGCCTGCGCACCTCGCTGACCAAGCTCCAGCACGAGCGGACCGTGGTCGACGTGTGCGCGTCGGCGGTGGCCGAGATCCGCGCGCTGACCGGGTACGACCGGGTCGTCGCCTACCGGTTCGAAGGCCAGGCGGGTCCCGGCGAGGTGATCGCCGAGTCGGTGGCCGAGGGCCTGGAGCCCTGGTTGGGCCTGTGGTTCCCGGCGACCGACATCCCGCCCCAGGCGCGGCGGCTCTACGAGCGCAACTGGATCCGCGTGATCTACGACGTGGACGACGAGACGGCCAAGGTGCTCCCCCAGGTGCTGCCGGGCACGAGCGCGCCGCTGGACCTGTCCGACTCCACGCTGCGCACGGTCTCCTCGTTCCACCTGGAGTACTTGCGCAACATCGGCGTGGCGTCCTCGATGTCGGTGTCGCTGCTGCGCTCCGGCTCGCTGTGGGGGCTCATCGCGTGCCACGGCGTCGTGCCGCGCCGCCTGGACGCGGAGGTGCGCGCGGCCTGCGAGTTCTTCGGGGTCACGCTGTCCCTGCAGCTCGCCGCGCTGGAGGAGGCGCAGACCTCGCAGGCCCGCCACGACACGCGAACGGCCCTGTCCCGCCTGGTCACGGAGTTGAACACAGACATCACCCAGTCCGTCACGACCAGCGTCGACCTCCTGCACGAGCTGATCGACGCGACGACCGTGGTGCTGCGGTTGGACGGCAGCACCACGATCGTGAGCGGCGCCGACGAGGACCCGCTGCTGCCGGGGCTGGCCGCGCTGTGGGCCGTGCTGCCGGACCTGGAGGCGGGCGAGGTGTGGAGCACCGACAACCTCACCGCGCACGACGAGTCCCTGGCCGCGCACGCCGAGCACCTCAGCGGGGTGCTGGTGCTCGCGCTGGCGGCGGGCACCGGCGACCTGATCGCGTGGGTGCGGCCCGAACGCCGGGCGAGCCGGACGTGGGCGACGGACCCGAACGCCCCGATCCGGCTCGGCGAACTCGGCGAGCGCCTCACCCCGCGGGGGTCGTCGGCGGTCTACCAGGCCGTCGTGCGCGGCCGCTGCGTGCCGTGGACCTCGTCGGACGAGGCCGTCGCAGGCGAGTTCGGCCGGGCCATCACCACGATGGTGCTGCGGCACAACGCCCGCCTCACGACGTTGAGCGACGAACTGCGCCGCGCGAACGACGACCTGGGCACGTACGCGCACGTGGCAGCGCACGAGCTCAAGGAGCCCCTGCGCGGCATCTTCAACTCGACGGCGTTCATCCGCGAGGACGCCGAGGACCTGGACGCCACGACGGTCCGCAGGCTGGACACCGTGCAGCGTCTGGCCCAGCGGATGGACGAGCTGATCAACTCCCTGCTGCACTTCGCCCAGCTGGGCCACGGCGCGCTGCGGCGCGCCGACGTCGACCTGCGCGACGCCGTCGAGGCCGCGCTGGAGGTCGCCGGTCCGCGGTTGGCGGAGCACGAGGTCGAGGTCGAGCCGCCCCCGGCCGGACAGGTGGTCTGGGCGGATCCGGACCGGTTGTCCGAGGTGCTGGTGAACCTGCTGGTGAACGCCGCGAAGTACGCCCGCGAGGAACGGCCGCGCACGGTGTCGGTCGCCCTCGTCGGCGAGGACGAGGTGCGGGTGCGGGACAACGGCATCGGCATCCCGCCCGAGCACCGCACCGAGGTGCTGAAGCTGTTCCGCAGGCTGCACAAGCGGGACCAGCACGGCGGCGGTCACGGAGCCGGGCTGGCGATCGTGAACCGCATCGTCGAACGGCACGGCGGCGAGGTGCGCCTGCACGCCACGCCGGGTGGTGGCGCCACCGTCGCGTTCACGCTGCCCCGCGCCGCCGAGCCGAACTGACCGCCGCTACCCGACCGACCGGCGCCGGGCGGGGGCGGGTCGCGGCCGCCTCAGCGGCCGGACCGACCACCAGCGCTGCCGGGCGTCCGTCGTCCCCTCCTGCTCGCGCAGGTAGCCCGCCACCTCGCCGGGAGGCGAGAACTCCTCGACCACCAGGCGGGTCAACCGCTCGGTGACCAGGCCGATCGGCTCGCCGTCCAGCAGGAGCGTCGCGGTGCACTGCAACGACAACCGCTCGCCGGACTCGTCCTCGTGGAACACGATGGACCGCACGGTCTGGTCCGCCCGCCGGAACCTCGGGCCGCAGAACTCCGCCAGCGCCACGCCGAGCGGGACGCGGGTGGAGTGCGCGACCTCGGGGTTGTCGGGGTGCGGGATGCCGCATTCCACCCGCACCGGCCTGGGGATCCGGTCCGGGATGACCAGGGCCTTGGTCAGTGCCAGGGTTCGGCCGCCGCGGGAGCTGCTCAGCATCCCCGTGCGTAACAGCCCGGTGGTGTGCGAGTGCCCTCGCAGGTCGACGTACTCCCGCCCGGTCAGGACGTGCCTGCGGGAGCCCAGCACGTGCATCGTCGGGGACTCCCCTCCTGTCCACCACGCCAACGCCACCGAGAGGCTGTGGGCGCCCTCCACCAGTTCGTGCAACTGGGCCAGGCGGCCGTCGAAGTTCTGGTCGATCAGATCGGTTCGCATCAGGTGGCCATCCCCACTGTCTCGAAAGGACTGATCAAGCCAGTCCCGCTACCCGCGCAAGTGCGCCTCCGCCAAGTGCCGTCCGATTCCTTTGGTAGGTAAGTGAAGTGTGACTCACGTTACGACAACCCGGACGGACTGTGACGACCAATTTCCGAACCACCCGAACGGCCGCCGGGCCGGTTGCTCTGTGCGAGTGTCGACTCGGCCGACCGGCCGTTCGAGCTTCGGATGCACCATCCGTGGCGGTCCCAGAACCGGAAAACGTCGCCTTGGGTCAGAGTGGTCTATTCCTTTCGACCTGGTTTCCACAAACGGTTTAAACACTTCCGCAGGTCGGTCCACAAAGGACGACGCACCCCCGCCGTCCGACCGCCGGATCGGGCCGGCACAGTTGTCGCGAGGTCGACTTCCGGGTGCTGGAACGGTGACGACGAGGTGAATGGCCATGGCGAACGGCGAGAACAAGACGACGGCGACCGACGGCGACGTGACCGCGTTCGTCGACGCGGTGGTCGACGACCAACGGCGCTCCGACGCCCGGCTGCTCGTCGACCTCATGGGTGAGGTCACCGGGCACCCCGCCGTGCTGTGGGGCAGCGCGATCATCGGCTTCGGCTCCCGGCACTACCGCTACCCCTCCGGCCGCGAGGGCGACACCGTGGCGGTCGGCTTCTCCCCGCGCAAGGCCGAGACCGTGCTGTACCTGACCGGCGGCCTGGACGAGTACGCGGACCTGCTGCCCCACCTCGGGAAGCACAAGCTCGGCAAGAGCTGCCTCTACCTCAAGCGGGTCGACCAGGCCGATGCCGACACCCTCCGGGAGCTGATCGCCCGGTCCCAGCGACTGGCGGCCGAGGGCTGATCCCAGTCAGGTGGCGCCGAGCCTGCGAGCCGCCGCGGTGGCGACGAGGACGTCCCCGGTGAGCGGATCGCCGTGGCCGGGCAGGAGCACGGCGTCGGGGAAGGCGTCCAGGCGGTCGAGAGCGGTGAGCGCGGCGGCGCTGTCGTGGGTGAAGCCGCGGCACACCGTGCCCGGACCGCGGTGGCCGGTGGTGCTGTCGTGGGTGACCAGCGCGTCGCCGGTGAACAGCAGGCCGAGGTCGGGGAACGCGTACGCGGTGCTGCCGAGCGTGTGACCCGGCACGGCGAGCGCCACAGGGCTGCCCGGCAGGTCGTCGAAGGCCCGGTCGCCGAGGAACGTCCGCGCGTGCGGGAACGCGGGCGCGGCGAAACCGCCGTGCCGGGCCAGGTGCAGCGGCGTGCCCAGCGCCGAGGGGCGGCGGAGCAGGTAGGGCAGCAACGACCGTTCCGGCTTGGCGTGGCGCAGCGCGCTGCGCGGCCCGTCGGCGAGGATCGGCGCGTCGAGCGCGTGGACCCACACCGCGGCGCCCGCCTCGTGCAGGGCGGTGACCAGACCGGTGTGGTCGGGGTGCGCGTGGGTGAGCAGGACGGCTCGCACGTCGGCCAAGGCGTGCCCGGTGGACGCCAAGTGGGCTTGGAGCTGCCCGAGGTGGCCTGGCAGCCCGGCGTCGACGAGCACGAGGCCGTCGGGGTGGTGGACCAGGTAGAAGTTCACGGCGGTGTCGCCGAGGCGGTCGACGCCCGGTGCGACTCGGTGGACGGTCATGGCGCATCCCTCATATTCAGTACGGATCACTGTACTGAAAATGACCCTACACTCGTCCCGTGACCGACGGCAGCCGGACCTACGACACCCGCGGACGCCAGGCCGCCGCCGAACGCAACCGGGCGGCCGTGGTCGACGCCTGCCGCCACCTGGTGCTGCGCGACGGCTACCGCGCCACCACGGTCAAGGCAGTCGCCCAGCGCGCGGGCGTGTCGCCCGAACTGGTCTACAAGGTGTTCGGCGGAAAGAAGCAGGTCATGAAGGCGGTCTACGACGTCACCCTCGCCGGGGACCACGAGCCGACCGGCATGGCGGACCGCCCCGAACTCCGCGACGTGCTGGCGGCCACCGACCTGGATGAGGCGCTCACCCGGTACGCGGCGTTCGTGCTCGGCGTCCACCAGCGGCTCAGCGTGCTGACGACCGTGCTGGCCGAAGCCGACCCGGACCTCGCCGACCTCGCCGCGACGGCCGACGCCGAACGCCTGACGGGCGTGACCGCGTTCGTCGGCCACCTCGCCGACAAGGGCCTGCTGGCACCGGACGTCGACCTCGCCGAGTCCGCCGACGCGTGCTGGCTGCTGACGTCGTCCACGGTGTTCGTGCAGGCGACCCGGAGTCGCGAGTGGACGGACGACCGGTACCGGGACTGGCTCATCCGCATGCTCCACGGAAACCTGCCCGCCGCGCAACCCCGACGCCGCCGCTCCCCCAAGTCCTGAGGAGGGACCGTGGCCCGGCGCCGCAACCGACCGGCGGTCGCCCGGCAGCCGCTCGGTCCCGGCCACACCGTCGCCCAGCAGCGACCACGTGCCGTCGCACGCGAACTCCGTTCCTTCTCCAGGCGAAAGCCCGCCGGAACGCCGGTGCGCCGCCACCCGTTCGGGTAGCGGCTCACCGGGTCGGGGGATGGATCAGGGGGTGATGGGAGCGTTCGTCACACCCTTCTTCGCGGCGGTCGCCGTGTTGGAGGCGTAGACGACGTTCGGCTGCTTCGTGCACTGCGAGAGCGTTGTGATCTTGATGGCGTACTCGCCGGTGTTGCCGAGGTCGGACTTGTTCGCCCGCCAGGTGTTGCCGCAGCCGCTGGGGAACTCGGTGGCGGCGTGGGTCTCGTAGCCGTTGGCGAACGTGCCCGGCTTGCCGAACGTGCCGGTGTTGTTCTCCAGCAGGTAGCCGCTGCCCTTCACGTCCACCCACGAGTCGCCGGAGTTCTGGCCGGTGATGCCGGTGCCGTTGAAGGTGTTGCCGCGGACGACGCCGTTGACGGTGTCCTCCTTGATGTCGATCAGCTCGGCGGTGACGTTCGGGCCCAGCTTGTTGTTCAGCACCTGGACGCGGTCGGACTTGTCCTTGCCGCCGCTGTTGCCGTGGCACTCCCAGTTCGAGTTGGCCGACCCGATGTAGACGCCCTCGCCGTAGCCCTTCTGGACCAGACCGGTGTCCGTGACGGTCGAGTTGCGGATGACGCTGTCGGCCGACGACTTGCGGAAGTGCACGCCCTCCTCGTCCACGTGGTGCACGCGGACGCCGTCGATCACCGTGTGGTGGGAGTTGTCGGCGACGATGCCCTTCTTGGACTCCGCGACGGTGAAGCCGGTGAGGTTCCAGTAGGGCGCGTTGAACAGCCACAGGCCGTAGCCCGAGTCCCAGCCCGCGGTCGGGACCGGGCAGTCCGGCGCGTCACCGGACGGGCCGTCGTTGACCAGGACCGCGCCCGCCGGGCCGGTCAGGGTGATCGGGCTGGAGGCCGTCCCCGCCTTCTGCGCGACGAACGAGCCGCGGTACGTGCCCGCGGCCAGCTTGATCGTCTGGCCGGGGGCCGCGTTGGCCAGTGCGGTCTTGAGCTGCGCCGCCGTCGAGACGTCGACGGTCGCGGCCGGAGCGGCGGCCGCCTGGTCGGCGAAGTTCACCGTCTCGGCGGACACGGCCGAGCGGCCACCGGTCACGGTCTTGAGGAACAACGACTTGGCCGTGTCGGTCTTGGTCGCGTCCACGCCGTGCCCGTTGGTGAAGTCCTTCTGCTCGTTCTTCGCCCAGTCGGTGATGGGCGTGCCGCCGACGTCGAGGTGCTGGTAGCCGGTGCCGTTCCAGCCGAACTGGTAGATCCGCTGGTGGTCGGCGTAGTAGTCGCCGTACGCGCCGCCGGGGGCGGTCTGCTTGGTCATGGTGTTGTTGAAGAAGACGTTGCGGGGACCGGACGCGCCGGACCACTTGACGGCCTTCTTGCCCGCGCCCCACCAGATCGGGAACCAGTTCGAGTCGTCGGGACCGCCGCCGCCCTCCTCACCGCAGTTGGAGAGGCAGTTCGCGGACCGGTGCTCGTACGGGACCTTGCCGGTGTTCAGCTCGATCAGGTTGTTGCGCTCCCAGCCGCCGTGCAGGTTGACGTCGGAGTCGAAGTCGTTGCCGATCGCGACGTTGCCCGAGGCGGACCACTGGAACGTGAAGTGCCGCAGGTTGCGGGAGGTGTTGCCGACGTACAGGGAGTCCCAGACGCGGGAGCCGCGGAAGTAGCCGTTGCCGCCCTTGCCCTTGTTCCACGAACCGTCCAGCTCGTTGTTGACGAACTGGAGGTTCTTCGCCTCCTCGGTGACGAACGGGTGCGACCCGGTCATCTCCGTCTTGACGCCGCGGACGAACGCGTTGACCGCCCACTTGAACACGATGCCGTGCATCTCGCCCGCGGGGTCCATGTTGCCGTAGTTGTGCACGGCCTGGTTGCGGTCGAGGCCCGGCTCGTCCTGGGTGATGGCGAAGTTCTCGAAGCCCACGCCGAGCACCGGGTCGACGAGCGGGGCGGCCTTGGAGTCGTAGGTCATGCCGTCGATGGCCTTGGAACCGTCCGAAATGGACGTCACCGGGACGTCGTACTCCAGCGGCTTGTCCACCGTGATGGTGCGCTGCGAGGTGTTGACCGCCTTGATGGTGAAGATCTGCTGCCGCATGTGCATGTTCAGCAACGGGAACTCGGTCCCGGTCGCCTTCTGCTGCTCGTAGAACTTCGTGGAGTTCGCCGCGCGGATGTTGACGTACCCGCCGACCTTGAGGTTGGTCAGGGAGCCGCTGGACGCCAGGTACACGACGGTGTCACCGGTGCGGGCCGCGAAACCCTTGTCGTTGGGCTTGTCGCGCAGCTTCACGCCCGCCTTCCAGTGCACGTTGACCGTGCCCTCGAAGATGTCCTTGCGGTTGGCGGGGGCCGCCGCGTAATCGCCGGCGTAGCTGGGGTCCACGCCGCGCGACTGGACCCGGAACAGGCCGCGGCCCGGCCACAGCCAGCCGCCCTTGCCCGCGCCCGAGGTCATGCCGTCCTCGTCCCAGTCCGAGCCGTCCTCGGTGATGGCGTCGTACTTGGTGTTCGCGTCCGGCCGGTACACGATCTTGGTGGAGGTCATGCCCGCGCCGCGGACGATGAGGTAGTCCGCGTCGGCGTGCAGCTCGCGCGACACGTTCAGCGTGCCCGCGGGCAACGTGATCAGGCTGAGCTTGTCGTAGTTCGCCGACGGCGAGCACGCCTTGGCGATCGCGTCGATCGCGGCCTGGAGGCCGGTGGTGTCGTCCACGTTGTCGTTGGGCGTCACCTTGTAGGTGGTCTTGAGCTTGTCCGGGGTGATGTTGCAGGTAGCGCTGGTGTTGACGCTGCTCGCGCCGGGCAGGTGGGCGCCGCCGCGGTACCCGGCCCTGCTCCAGTCGTACAGGCCCGCGACCGGCGCGCGCCGGTTGCCCGCGGAGGTGTCCAGAGTGGTGAGCGCGCCCGAGCCGGGCGCGGCCGTCGCGGCCTGACCCGCCAGTGGCAAGGCCACCGCGACGAGTGCCGCGGTGGCCGTGATGCCCAGGGCACACGTCCGCCATGACTGCTTGCGTGACATTCGGAACCTTTCGGGAGAGGCGGTTGCGACGGATTTCGACAAGCCGCAACCGCGGCAGGGGTTCTCTCCGGCGTGTGCCGTGCGGAAGCGCTCGGCGTCGCCGTCAGGGCGCGGTGCAGCCGCCCGACAGGGGTGGTGAGGGGATCGCGCGGTCCCTTCGGACCTGAGCCCGTCACCGAGCTCGCGCTGTGCGTTCGACCGCCGCCACAGAGGTCGAAGCCGCTGGTTACAGGGTTTTTCTCATGATCCCCTCGCTGGACGGGACCGGTTGCTCCGCTGGCGGCGAGTGGTTCGAGAGTCGCACACGGTCCGCGATCGGGTCAATACGTTAGGAAACTTTACTTACTTATTCCAGCGGACCATCAACATTCGTAAAGATTCCTAACGAACTGCTGGACACCGCTGTGGCCCGGTTTCAGCGGCTCCACGCCACCCGCCGACTCCGCGCCCGCCGCTTCGGTGACGATCACCGACGAGAGCGGCACGCCGATCGCGGCCACCGTGACCACCGGCGGCACCACCCTCCACGGCGTCGACCCCGTGCGCGTGCCGCTGAGTTCCAGGCCCGCCCTCGCGGTCGTCTCCGCGCCCGATTTCCTCGCCGAACCGGTCCCGCTCGGGCTGGAGGACGTCGGCCGGACCGTGCCCGTGCGACTGCTGTCCGACCACGGCGGGAAGCGCTTCATCCTGCACTCCGCGGGAGACGTCATGTTCGGCCGCCGCTACCAGGACGCCCCCGCGCTGGTCCCCGCGACGACGCGGCGCGCGGCGCGGACCACGTCGTCGACGCCGTCGCGCCCGCGTTCCGGCTGGGCGACCTGCGCACGGTCAACCTCGAGACCGTCCTCAGCGCCGCTTCCCCGGAGACGGCGTATCCGGGGAAAGCGCTTCATCCTCCAGTCGCCGCCCGCCACGACCGAGGGCCTCAAGCGGTTGGGCGTCGACGTCCCTTCACTGGCCAACAACCACACGCGCGACTTCCAGGACGCCGGGCTGGCCGACACGACGAAGGCGTTGACCGCGGCGGGTTTCCCGATCGTCGGGCTCGCCGACAGCGACCGACCGCAACCCGCCTACGACACCCGGATCCGCGGGAACGACGTCACGATGTTGGCCTACACCAGCGTGGACGGCAGTTTCGTCAACAACAGCCACCCCCACGACGACACCCCGCGGCAGTGGGGCTTCGACCCGCTGGTCCCCGACGCCGCCCGGACGACCCGCGACCGGATCCTGCCCGCGCCTCGGGCGTGGTACGCGGGCGGCCAGACCGACGGCAACCTCGGGGCCTGGCTCGCGAACACGCTGGCGGGCAACGCCCCTGACACCGACGTGCTGGACATCGCGATGCAGTACCGCCGCGACACCCCGGACCTCGTCAACGGCAACGGGATCCGCTACGCGGGCCGGGCGTTCTTCGGGCCGGTCGTCGCGGGCGAGCGGATCACCGGCTCCGACTTCGTCGACTACCTCGGCGTGCCGTGGACCTACGACGACGGCGTCACGCAGGAACCCGACCCGCTGCACAAGGACTCCCTGGACTGCAGCGGGTTCCTGCGGATGGTGTTCGGGTACCGGTCGGGCTACCCGGTCGGCCGGGCACCGGGTCCGGGCGTGCTGCCCCGCACGGTGTAGGACTTCGCGACCGCCGGCCCCGGCGCGGTGGTCGTCCCCGACGCGGGCACCGCGCCGTCCGCCGCGCAGCTCGCCACCCTGCTGCCGGGCGACGTGCTGCTGTTCGACCTGGACCCCGAGGACGGTCCGCTGCTCGACCACTCCGGCCTCTACCTCGGCCTCGACTCGGCGGGCCGACCGCGGTTCGTCTCCAGCCGGAAGGCGCACAACGCCCCGACCACGGGCGACCGGAACGGCTCGTCGGTGCTCACCGGCACCGGCGTGTTCGCCCGCGTCCTCCGTGAAGTTCGAAGGCTCTGACCAGGCGCTTATTTTCTGTTATGCCAATTGACACAAGCTTCGGGCGACGGCTACGGTCCTCCCCGTGGACGAAGCACGCGGACGGGGCAGGCCCCGCAAGGACCCGTCGGCCCTGGCGCGGTGGACCCCTCCCGAGGGGTGGTCGCGACTGGTCGCCTGGATCTCCCCCGAGGAGAAGAAGGCGCTCAAGCACGTGGCCGTCGAGGCCGACGTCGCGGTGGCGGACCTGGTCCGCGCGCTGGCCAACGGGCTGGTCAGCGGCGCCATCACCCACGAGGAACTCATCGGGCACGTCGTGAAAGGGAAACAGGTCATGGAGAAGATCCCCACGCTCTTCGAGCGGGACGAGCGCTTCCACGTCGTCGACCGGCCGCGGGCCGAGTGCGCGTGGGTGTTCGACGGCGCGGGCGTGGGGACGGAGAAGCTCGACGGCACCAACACCCGGCTGACCGTGCGCTCGGGCCACCTGGTCCGCGTGGAGAAGCGGCGCAACCCGAGCAAGGCGCAGAAGCAGCAGGGCATCGTGGACGGCTGGTACGTGGACACGGACGCCGAGTCCGCCGAGGACAAGTGGATCCTCGCGGCGGCCGGGAACACCGACGTGTCCGGCTGGCCGGACGGCGAGCACCCGTGCGAGGCGCTCGGCCCCCGCGTCCAGGGCAACCCCCTCGGCCTGGAGGAGCACCGGTGCGTCCCGTTCAACCGCGAAGCGCCGACCCTGCCCGAGGTGCCCCGCAGCTACCACGGGCTCCAGGACTTCCTCGCCACCCTGGACAGCCGCTTCTCCCCCGGTCACCTCGCCGAGGGCATCGTGTTCCACCACCCGGACGGCCGCCGGGCCAAGATCAAGCGCAAGGACTTCCCGCGCACGGCGTAGCGAGGTCGGTGCCCTGAGGTGATTCAGAGCACCGGCTCAACGCTTGGCCACGACCGCCGTGATCGGGACGCCGTCGCCGACCGTGCCAGCGAAACCGGGCTCGACCCGCTCGACCAGCCCCACGACCTCGGCGAGGGTCTCGCCCTCCAGGAACTCCCGGTGGACGCGCACCGCCGCCAGGACGTCCTCCGGGGCGCCGATTGTCAGCGTGACGCGGTCCGTGACGCTCAAGCCCGCGGCTCGGCGGGCCTGCTGGACGACCCGCACCACGTCACGGGCGATGCCCTCCGCCGCCAGTTCGGGCGTGATCTCCGTGTCCAGCGCGATGGTCACGCCGCGCTGGGTCTCCACGACCCACCCGCTGCGCGGCACCTCGTTCACGACCACGTCGTCGGCGGTGAGGACCGGCTTGTCCAGGTACTCGCAGGGCACCCCCGACCTCGGCCGCCGGGTTTGGCCTGGTCGACGTGGACACCAAGAGCGAGGTACGGGACTTCCTCACTTCACGCCGCGCGAAGATCACCCCGGAGGACGTCGGGCTCGTCTCCTACGGGGCCCGCCAGGTCCCCGGACTCCGGCGGGAGGAGATCGCGACCCTGGCCGGGATCGGCATCGACCACTACAACCGGATGGAGCGCGGGAACCTGGCGGGCGTCTCGGAGGACGTCCTCGAAGCGGTGGCACGGGCGCTGCGCCTGGACGTGGCCGAGCCGGGGTCGCGGTCCGCGGAGTCGTTCGCCTTCCTCGCGAGCTACCCCGCGGACGTGCGAACGGACCGCTGAGCGGACGGGAGGTGGAGGGTGACGTCCGGCCCGCCGGGCGAGCGGTGATGGTGGGGTCGCCTCCGTGCGCGGCGACCGAAGCGTCCATGATGGACTGAACGTCCGCGACGTCATCACCGCCTGACGAGCCGGGACGCCACCTCCCAGAGGCGGTCGGCGTTGGCCTCGTCCACGGCCCAGGGTGCGACACCGCCGCCGAACATCTCCGGTTCGCCGTGCAGCACCGACGCCTCGGCGCAGTCCTCGAAGTAGCGGCCGCCGATCCCCTCGACCAGCGGTGACGCCGCGAGCAGCACGGACGTCGCCGCGCCCTGGGCGATGGTCTTGCGCTTCTCCACGGGTGTGCGCAGACCGCCGGTGTGCTTCTGGAGGCCGGTCGCGATGGCGCCGGGGTTGACGGCGTTGGCGAGGATCCCGTCGTCGGCCCAGTTCCTGGTCACGCCGACCGCGAGCAGCACGTCGGCGGTCTTGGACTGGCCGTAGGCGAGCCACGGGTCGTACGGGCGGCGCTGGAAGGCGAGGTCGTCGTAGACCACGTCGGAGAACAGGTGGCCGTTCGAGCTGAGCGAGACGACCCTGGCCCCTCCCGCCTCGGCCAGCGCCGCGCGCAGGCCCGTGGTCAGGGCGAAGTGGCCGAGGAAGTTCGTGGCGAACTGCACCTCGTGGCCCTGCGGGGTCAGCTGGAGGTCGGGGACGGCCATGATCCCGGCGTTGTTCACCAGGACGTGCAGCGGTCCGGTCCAGTCGCGGACGAACGAGGCCACCGAGTCCGGGTCGGCCAGTTCCAGCGGGCGGGCGCTGATCAGCGGGTTCCCGGTCTGCTCGGTGATCAGGGCGGCCGTCTCGGGACCGCCGCGGCGGACGGCGAGGACGACCTCGGCACCGGCGCTCGCCAACGCCCGCGCGGTCTCGACGCCGATGCCCGACGACGCGCCGGTCACCACCACCCGCTTGCCGGTGAGGTCGACGCCCTTCAGGACGTCGTCGGTGGTGGAGGAGAAGCCGAATGGAGTGGTCATGCCCTGAATCGTGCGCTCGACCGAACGGCCCGGCCAGACTCCCCTTGACACTGGTACCCGCAGGGACAGGCCCAGCCCTCGCGGTCGGGTTAGAGTCGATCCCATGGTCCTGACCAGCGCACTCGGCGACTACCTCCGGGCACGGCGGGAGCTGATCCGACCCGGCGAGGTCGGGCTGCCGCACGGCGAGCGCCGCCGGGTGCCGGGACTGCGGCGCGAGGAGGTCGCGCTGCTCGCGGGCATCAGCGCCGAGTACTACCTGCGGCTGGAGCAGGGCCGCGACCAGCACCCGTCCGACCAGGTGCTGGACAGCATCGCGACCGCGCTGCGGCTGGACGCCGCGGCGGCGGCCTACCTGCACACCCTCGCCCACCCCGTGCCGCCCAAGCGGCGTCGGCCGCCGAAGGCGGAGAAGGTCAGCGCGAGCGTGCGGAACCTGATCGACAACTGGACCACCACCCCCGCGTACGTGCAGAGCAGAACCATGACCGTGCTCGCGGCGAACCCGCTGGCCGTCGCCCTGTCCCCGTACTTCGCGCCCGGCGTGAACACGCTGCGGGCGGCGTTCCTGGAACCCGGGATGCGGTCGTTCTACCGCGACTGGGACGCCATGACCGCCAAGGTCGTCCCGTACCTGCGGTCCGTGCTCGGCTCCGAGGTCGACGACCCGCGCCTGGTCACGCTCATCGGCGAGCTGAGCCTGCACAGCGAGCGCTTCCGCACCCTGTGGGCGCGCCACGACGTGCGGCAGAAGTCGAGCGGCCTCACCGAGCTGCTGCACCCGCAGGTCGGCCCGCTGGACCTGCGCTACGAGAAGCTGGTGCTCCCCGAATCGGGCCAGGTGCTCATCACCTACCACGCCGACCCCGGCTCGGAGTCCGAGCAACGGCTGCGTCTGCTCGGCACCCTGGTCGACGCGCGGTAGGAGCCGCCCCGCTCACGGGGCGGCTTCCGCCTGGTGCTCAGCGCGTGAAGAACGGCTGGAACACCCGTGACTCGATCTTCCAGCCGTCCGCGGTGCGGACGTACCGGTCGGTGCACCGGCCCACGGCGAACGGCAGGGTCGCCTGACCTTCCGGCGCACCGGGCAGGAACGCGGTCACGTAGAGGGTGCCGACCGCGCGGTCGGGGCCGTCGGCGACGAACCGCGGGTTGGTCAGGACGTGGTGAACGCCCGCGACCGGGCTGTCGTCGGAGTCGAGCAGAGCACCCCACGCGCGCAGGGCGTCGTGGCCGACGACGGGGTCGCCGAGGGTGTTGATCGAGCCGTCGTCGGTGAACAGCTCGGGGATGGTCGCGGCGGTCCGGGTGTCGACCCGCCAGTTCAGTTCGAGCGCCAGGCGTTCGAGCCGGACGTGGTCGGTGTCGCTGACGAGCCGTTGCTCGGTGGAGGTCATGGTGGTTCTCCTTCCCGGTTCGTTCAGGCCGAGAGCTGCTGGAGGAAGCCGGGGACGCCGACCTCGGCCCAGTGCTCGACGATCCGGTCGTCGCGGACGCGGTCGACGGTGGTGCCGGTCAGGGTCGCGGTGCGACCCGACGAGGGGACGCCGAAGAACTCGGCGGTCTGGGTGGCGGTCATCCGGAAGCGGGTCGCGACCTTGTCGCCCTCGGCGACCTGGTCGAGGACCTCGACCCGCAGGTCGGTGAAGGAGTCGACCAAGCTCTTCTCGGTGGCCAGCCAGCTGTCACGGGTGAACTCGAACCCGGACGCCGGGTGGACCACCAGGTCGAGGTCCACGTAGGTCTCCCAGGTGGTGTCCAGGTCGCCCTTCTCGAAGCCGGCCCAGTACTGCCGCACGACGGTCTTCGGTTCCACGGTGGTCTCCTCGGTGCGAAGTCGGCTTCGTTCGCCTTTTCAATCCAACCGGCTGGTTTATTCAACAGTAGGCCGGGACCCTCCTCGAAGTCAACCAGGTAGTTGGTTTCATTCTGCGAACCGCAGGGCACCTCCCCGACCCGCCATAGCCGTGGTTATGATTACTCAACTTTCTGACTAAGGAGGCGGCGTGCCAGCCACTGAACGGTCCCCGGTCCCGGACCGCAAGTACCTGCGTTACGTCGCCTTGGGCGACAGCCAGACGGAAGGCGTCGGGGACGGCGACGACGTCATGGGCCTGCGGGGATGGGCCGATCGGCTCGCCGAGCACCTGGCCGTCGACAACCCCGACCTCCAGTACGCGAACCTCGCCGTCCGCGGCCGCCGCGCGGGCGAGGTCCGGGCCGAGCAGTTGGGGCCCGCGCTCGCCATGCGCCCCGACCTGGCCACGGTCGTCGCCGGGGTCAACGACCTGCTCCGGTTCCGGGTCGAGACCGCCGAGGTCGTCGGCCACCTGGACGCGATGTTCGCCGCGCTGACCGACTCCGGCGCGCGCGTGGCGACCGTGACGTTCCCCGACCTCACCAGGGTCATCCCCCTGGCCCGACCGGTCCGCTCCCGCATCCTCGACATCAACGACCGGATCCGCGTCGCGGCCGCCCGGCACGGGGTGGCCGTCGCGGAGATCGCCCTGCACTCCTCGGTCGCCGACCGCCGGTTCTGGGCCGACGACCGCCTGCACTGCAGCCCGCTGGGCCACCAGCTGATCGCCGCCGCGGTCGCCCACGCCTTGCGGGTACCGGGCAGCGACGACTCCTGGACCCAACCCCCTCCCCCACTGCCCATACCACTGTCGACCCGAGACCGCGCCACCGCCGAACTCCGCTGGGCGACCACCTTCCTCGGCCCGTGGCTCACCCGACGCCTGCGCGGACAGTCCTCCGGGGACCAGCGCACGGCCAGACTCCCCGAACTCCACCGCTTCACGGCGCCGACCGAGGTCCGACACCAGGATTCGTAGCGGGAGAACCGTTTTCGGGCAGTGGAAAGCGGTTGCGGCGGGATAGGATCAGGGGTGCCGACAGGTGCGGATCCGAGGGAGCTGCCGACGTGGTCGAGACGCACGACATCGTTCGCCCGCCCGCCGAACTCAGTGCCGGCCTCGCGGCCGTCGGGAGTGCGACCGCCAGCGCGGAGCTCAGCAGGATGGGCATTCGCAGCGCGTTCATCCGCGGTCCGGTCTCGGTGACGCCCGGCGTGTGCGTGGCCGGTCCGGCGTTGACGTTGCAGTTCCTGCCGAAGCGGGAGGACCTCTACCCCGTCGACGAGTACGCCGAGCCGGAGAAGCAGTTGCACCGGCACGTCATGTACCACGCCCAGGCCGGTGACATGATCGTCGTCGACGCGCGAGGCAGCATGAGCAGCGGCGTGTTCGGCGAGATGATGTTGACCTACTTCAAGGGTCGCGGTGGTGTGGGCGTGGTGGTCGACGGGTGCCTGCGCGACGTCGGTCCGGCCAAGCAGCTCGGTCTCGGCCTGTGGATTCGAGGCGCCACACCGAACTTCCACGCCCAGACCGACATCGTGCCGGTCGCCGTCAACGTGCCGGTCGCGTGCGGTGGCACGCTCGTCGAGCCCGGTGACATCGTCGTCGCCGACGACGACGGCGCGGTCGTGGTGCCGGTCAAGCTCGCGCCGGCGCTGCTGGCCGCCGCCCAAGAACACGCGGACTGGGAGGAGTTCTCCCGGATCCGCCTGGCCGAGGGCGGCGACCTGCGCCTGTACTACCCGCTGTCGGACGAGGCCCGGCCAGAGTACGAGCGGTGGCGCGCCGAACGAGGGCTGGCCTGACTCATCCCTTCACCGCCCCGGCTGTGAGGCCTTCGGTCAGGAACCGCTGCCCGAATCCGTACATCACCACGACCGGGATGCTGATCAGCAGCGAAGCCGCGGCCAACTGGCCCTGCGGCACGACGTCGCCGAAGATCATCGACTGCATCCCGACCGGCAGCGTCTTGTAGTCGTCCTTGGTGATGAACACGAAGGCGAACAGGAACTCGTTCCACGCGTTGGTGAGCGTGAACAGCGCGACCGCGAGCAGGCCGGGTTTGGCCAGCGGCAGCACGATCCGGAGGAACGCCCCGAACCGCGTGCAGCCGTCGACCAGCGCGGCCTCCTCCAGGTCGGCCGGGATCGACTTGAAGTAGCCGACGAGCAGCCACGTCGCGAACGGCAGCGTGAACGTCGGGTAGGCGAGCACCAGCGCCCACAACGAGTCGTTGAGCCCGATGCCGCTCATCATCCGGTACAGCGGGATGAACAGCAGCGCGCCCGGCATCACGTACGTGAGCAGGATCGTCACCGTGAAGCTCTCCGAACCCCGGAACTTCAACCGCGCCAACGCGTAACCCGCCAGCGCCGCGCACACCAGCGCGATCACCGTGGACGCCACCGACACCAGGATCGTGTTGAGGTACCAGGTGCCGAACGCCCTGCCGGAGAACAGGTTGGTGAACTGCTCGGTGCTCCACGGCGTCGGCCACAGGTCGTCGGTGCGCGCGACGATCTGGTCGTCGGACTTGAAGGCCGTGACCGTCATCCAGTAGAGCGGCGCGAGCACGAAACCCAGCAGGCCCGCGAGCGCCACCCCCGTACCGGTGCCGCCGACCACGCGGGCGGCGACCTGGTTGCCCCGCGCGGCGAGCGTGGAGACGACCCGTCCGACGGCCGCCGCGAGCACCACGAACACGCCCAGCACGAGCGCGGCCTTCCACACGATGTGCGGCGACGCCCACACCAGCACGAGGATCGAGGCCACGACGATCACCCACGGCATCGCCCTGCGCTGGGCGGGGGTCAACCGCCTGCGCCCGAGGTCGCCCGCGCTCGGCTGGTCGCTGCGCCGCATCAGCCGCACGAGGATCACCACGAGGACGGCGATGACCGGCAGCATCACCAGCGTGACCGCGGCCCCCGCGCCCAGTTGCAGCTGCTGGATGGCCTTCGAGTAGGCCACCATCACGTACGGGGCGGTGGCGTCCCCCGGCCCTCCCTGGGTCATCAGCCAGATCAGGTCGAAGTTGTTGAACGTCCAGATCGACGACAGCAGCACCGTCACGATCATGATGTTGCGCAGCCCCGGCAGCGTGATGTGCAGGAAGCGCTGCCACGGCGACGCCCCGTCCACCAGCGCCGCCTCGTACAGGCCGCCGTCGATGGCCTTGAGCCCGGCGAGGAACGTCACCGTGAAGAACGGGACTCCCTTCCACACGTTGACCAGGATGACCGCGGGCATCGCGAGCGCGGGGTCGGACAGCCACTCCGCGGGCCACCGGTCGACGAGCCCGATCGCGGCCAGCGCGGGCCCGATCCCGGAATCGGTGAGCAGGACGTTGACGCTGCCGAAGATCGGGTCCAACAGGGACCGCCAAGTGAAGGCCGTGACGACCGTCGGCACCACCCACGGCAGCAGGATCACCCCGGCGAAGAGCGCCCGGCCGCGGCGCAGGTGGTGCAGGATCATCGCCGCGATGAGACCGAGGACCACCTTGAAGATCTCGGCGTACGCGGTGAAGACGAACGAGTTCAGCACTCCCTTGTGGAACACGGCGTCGTCGATGAGGGCGGTGTAGTTGTCCAGCCCGACGAACACCGTCTCCGCGCCGTGGCGTTCCGTGGCGCTGGTGAGGACCGAGCTGAGGATCGGGTACAGGATCAGGCCCGCGACCAGCACCAGCGTCGGTCCGATGAACACGGCGGCGAGGCGCCAGTCGCGGCCTAACAGGCGTTGCGACGTGGTGCGCGTGGAAGGCGCGGGCGGCGCCGGGCGAACCGGCGCCGGCCGCGGACGCAGGACGGTCATTGCTTGTAGCCCTGCTGCTCGAAGACCTGGACGATCCGGGCGTGGGTCGAGGCGACGGCTTCGGCGGGTTTGGTGCCCTGGATGACCGCCTGCATCATGTCGGTCAACAGGTAGGCCGCCGTGGCGGCCTGCTCTCCGGGGCTCGGGGCCTGCGGGAACGCGTAGCCGGTCTTGGTGGTCACCGGCAGCGGCGTGCGGGTCTGCTCCCGCAGCGCGGGGAACGCCGGGTCACCGGTGGTGTAGTAGGGATCCGAGTCCCACACCTTGTCCCACGAGGGGTTCACCAGGCACGGCGCTCCCTTCGCGACGCCGAGCAGCGCGCTCCCGCCGACCATGAACTTCGCGACCACCTTGGCGAGGTCGGGGTTCTTCGCTCCCTTGAACACGACGAACGAGTTGGACTCGCCGAACGCGAGCGGCTTGTCGAGCGCCGGTCCGGTGGCGCCGTTGAACGGGTGGGTGTTGGCGTAGACCGGGTTGTTCTTGGTCTTGGAGTCGGCGTAGACGCTGAACTGGTTGAGCGTCAGCCCCAGGATCTGGGCCAGCCAGTTCTCGTTGTTGCTCGAGTCCGTCCAGCTGCCGATCCCCGGAGGCAGCATCGGCGCGTACTTCGGGTTCGTGTAGATGTCGCCGATGAACGTCACGGCCGCGACGGTCTCCGGCGAGTTGAACACGACCTTCGTGCCGGTGTTGTCCGCGATCGCCCCGCCGTAGGTGTTGATGACGTTCGCGATGAACCCGTTGGCGTCGCCCGATCGGTTCACCGTGAGCCCCCAGCCGAAGCGCCGTTTCGCCGGGTCGGAGACGGCCAGCGCGTTGTCGCGCAGCTCTTCCCACGAGTAGTGCGGTTTGAGCGGGAGCCCCTTCTCCTGGTACCAGTCCTTGCGCAGGTACATCGCGGACGCGATGAAGTGGTACGGGATCGCGAACCAGCGCCCGTCGAAGACGCAGTAGTTGTTCGCCTCCGTCGCGGGATCCCCGTACAGCTTGCGCATCTCGTCGACCACGTCGGTGACGTCGGTGAGCGCGCCGAGGTTGTGGAGCTGGCCGACGAACCGCCGATCGCTCACGAAGGCGAGGTCGCGGCTGGTGCCCGCCTTCACCTCGGCGTCCATCTTCGCGACCATGTCGCCCGCGTCGCCGGACACCAGGTCGTTGTGGACCGTGGTGCCGGTGGCCTCGGCGAACACCTGCAACGACCTGTCCAGCGCCTTGTTGGCGGACTCCGAGTACAGCTTCTGCGACAGCATCCCCACCGACCCGCCGCGGAGCCCCGCCGCCTGGTCGAGCAGCGCTTTGGGCACCTCGACGTCGACCTGCGGCGCGGGTGCGGGACCTCCCCCGCACCCGGCGAGACCGAGCACGCCCAGCGCGCTCATCCCGAGGAACGTTCGTCTCGACCACTCCGTTTTCTGTTCCACGACAACTCCTCCCGCGTCCGATCGAGCGGACGCGTACCGACGGGGCGACAGTGCAACCGGCGGTACAGCGAGGCGAGCGCCACGCTGCCGGGTCGTTCACGCGGCGATGGACGCCGAACTGCTGAAACGTTCTCCTGGCAGCCCGTCGAGCGGCGCACGGGCGTGGCGCGGATCGGTGCGGTGGAAGGGGATCCACCCCACCGGGCGCGCGAGGAAGGCGGCAGGGGGTTTCTCGACGCTCGTCAGCCCCAGCCTGATCGGCGGGATCGCAGGTGCCGCCATGCCTCGTCCGTCCTCGTCATCGGTTCCGGATGTCGGTCGTGCAGTGGGCTAACGCCGCGGAGCGGCCTTCCTGGTCCTCCGCTCCTCCTCCGCGATGAGCGTGGAGTTGTTGGCCAGGTGCGTGCGCATCGCCGCGCGGGCGGCTTCCGGGTCGCGCGCCACCAGCGCCTCGTAGATCTCGGTGTGGTCGTGGGTGGCCTTGCGCAGCGCGGCGGGGGCCTCGTTGGTGATGCGGCGGCTGGCCGTGCCGAGCCAGCGGGCGGAGTACATGATCCGGTCGAGTATGCGGTTGTCCGCCGCTCGGCAGATCTCCATGTGGAACTCGTGGTCGACCTCGAGGTAGGCGTCGGGGTCCGCCTCCAACGCCGCCATGCGCTCGAGCTCGCCCCGGAGCCGGTCGAGCGTCTCGTCGGTGACGCTCGCCGCGGCCATCGCGGCGAGTTCGGGTTCGAGCAGCACGCGCATCTGGTGCAGCTCTTGGAGCAGCTCGGTGACGATCTCCGTCGGCAGCCACTCGACGAGCAGCGGGCTCAGGTAGTCCCACTCCGCGCGGGGGCGGACGACGACGCGGCGACCTTGGGCGACGTCGACGATGTCCAGCGAGGCCAGGATCTTGAGCGTCTCCCGCGCCACCACGCGGGACACCCCGAACTCCTGGGAGATGTCCAGCTCGGACGGCGCCGGACCGTCCTCCCACCCGCCCGCCACGATGCGCCGGGTCAGATGGGCGGCCACCTGCACCGGGAGGGTCCGGACCTTGACAGCGTCCGGAGACTCTTGTCTCCTTTGCATGTCATCAGCTTATCGGACAAGCTGGGCATCGCGACAGTCCGTGAAAATGCGCAACCCGGCGGCGGGAGAGCAATGCGGATCGTGAACGTGACAACGGCGGTGGTCGCCTACCACGGTCAGGCCACCCTGGTTCGGATCGACACCGACGAGGGCCTCAGCGGTTTCGGCGAGGCCAACCCCGACGCGGGCGCGGGTGCCGTCGTCGGGATGATCGAGTTCCTGACTCCCCTGCTGATCGGCGAGGACCCGCGCAACGTCGAGCGGTGCTGGGAGAAGCTGCGCCGCAACAAGGTCTTCGCGGGTCCGCAGGCCGGGGTGTTCGTGATCGCCCTGTCCGGGATCGAGCTGGCGCTGTGGGACCTCGCGGGCAAGGCCGCGGGCCAGCCCGTCTACCGGCTGCTCGGCGGGAAGTTCCGCGACCGGATCCGCCTCTACGCCGACTGCGGCGACGGCGACGACCCGTCCGGCTCGATCTCCGGGTGCGTCGACCGGGCCCAGCGGATGGTCGCCGAGGGCTTCACCGCCCTCAAGTTCGACATCGACGACCTCCACCACCCGGCCAAGTTCGACGACTTCAACCACACCGTCAACGCCGCGGAGCTGCGGTCGATGGTCGAGCGCGTGGCGGCCGTCCGGGAGGCGATCGGCCCGGACGTCGACCTGGCCATCGACCTGCACGCCCGCTACGACCTGCCGAGCGCGTGCCGCATCGCGTGGGAACTCGAGCCGTTCCACCTGATGTGGTTGGAGGAACCGCTGCCCGCGGAGAACATCGACGCGCTGGTGCGGGTGCGCGAACAGACCCGAACACCGATCTGCGCGGGCGAGAACCTGTACCTGCGCTGGGGATTCCGCGAACTGCTCGAACGCGGAGCGGTCGACGTCATCGAACCGGACGTGCCGAAGTGCGGTGGGTTGGCCGAGGCGAAGAAGATCGCCAACCTCGCCGAACTCCACTACATCCCGTTCGCACCGCACCTGGTGTCGACGCCGCTGGGCACGATGGCGACGTCGCACCAGTGCGCGGCGATCCCCAACTTCCTGGTCCAGGAGTGGCACGCCCTCGACGAGCGCGCGGTGTGGGACAGCTACGTCCACGCCCCCGACGGCAGCGGCTCGATCGTCAAGGACGGCTACATCACCCTCCCCGACACCCCCGGCATCGGCGTGGAACTCGACATGGACGGCGTCCGGGCTCACGCCGTCGAGGGCTACGGGGTGTTCGAGTAGCTCGCCGGTGGCCGTCCCACCGCCTGCCCGGCGGTGGGACGGCCGCTGCCCGCGTCAGGCGATGATCGTGCCCCCGGAGACGAATCCCCCGGTGAGCGGCCGGTAGTTGTCCGTCCACGTCACCCTGGCCACCATCGCGCTGTCGACGAACCCCGTGAACCCGTCGTAGGGGACGCGGTGGGAGCAGGTCGCGGACGGACCGGGCGTCGTGCAGGCGGGGCTGATCGGGAGGATGGCGCTGGTGCCGCCCTTGCGGATGGCGATGGTCATCGTGATGTCCCTCGCCAGGGGCGTCAACTGGCCGGTGGCGGTGTCCCGGCAGGAGATGGCCCACGTCACGTTGAGGTAGCCGTCGTAGACGGTGACGTCGTTGCCGACGCTGACCCCGCAGCTGATCGCTGCCGCGGAGACGTCGCCGGACGTGGACATCTCGACGGCGACACCGCTGAACGCGGCACGGGGGGTCGCGGCCGACGCGGTGCCGACGACGCCGACGCTCATCAGCAGGACGGAGAGGAGGCAGAGGACTTGCCTGAGCCCGAGGGACATGCGCTTCTCCTTGTTCGTCATGAGGACCTGGTCGAGGGCCAGGGTGGACGCCCGTTTCCGCCCGACGGCACAACGTTCTGCGAATCGGCTGTTCAGCGGTGCCGGGCGGGGCGCGACCGGCGCTAGGCAGGAATCCGCCACACGTCGACGGGGAGGGCTGTGCGGTGGGGGTGGAACTGCGGGTGCTGGGGCAGGTCGAGGTCCTCGTCGACGGCGAGCGGGTGGACCTCGGGCACGCGCGGCAGCGGTGCGTGCTGGCGGTGCTCGTGGTCGAGGCCAACCAGGTGGTTCCCACCGATCGGCTGGTGGACCGGATCTGGGGGGAGCACCCGCCCCGGCGGGCCCGGCAGCTGGTGAGCAACTACCTGTCCCGGCTGCGCGGGCTGCTGGCCGCGGGCGGTGTCTCCGGCGAACTGGTGATCGAGCGGCGCGGCGGCGGGTACGTCCTGCTGGTCGCGCCCGAGCACGCCGACGTGCACCGGTTCCGGCGGCTGGTGGCCGATGCCCGTGGCGACACCGACCGCGACCGCGCGCTGGACCTGCTGGAGCGGGCCGCGGAGCTGTGGCGAGGCGAGGCGCTGTCCGGTGTGGACACCCCGTGGATCGTCGCGGTGCGGCGAGGGCTGGAGCGGGAGCGGTTCGCCGCCGACACCGACCGCATCGACCTGGCGCTGCGCGGAGGCAGGCACACCGCGCTGCTGCCCGAGTTGGCCGCGCGCGCCCAGTCGCACCCGCTGGACGAGCACGTGGCCGCCCAGTTCGTGCTCGCGCTCTACCGCGGCGGCCGCCAAGCCGACGCCCTGGACCACTACCAGCGGCTGCGCGTCCGGCTGGCCGAGGAGTTGGGCGCCGACCCCGGAGCCGAGCTGGAGGACCTCCACCGGCGGGTGCTGGCCGCCGACCCCGGTCTCGCCGAACCCGATCCCGTCGACCGGTCGGCGGTGGTACCCCGCCACCTGCCCGCCGCGCCCGCCCTCTTCACCGGCCGCGGCACCGAGCTGGCCGAACTGGACCGAGCGCACGGGAACGCGGCCAGGACGATGATGATCTCCGCCATCGGCGGGGTCGGCGGGATCGGCAAGACCTGGCTGGCCCTCGCGTGGGCGCACCGCAACCTGCACCGCTTCCCCGACGGGCAGCTGTTCGTCGACCTGAGGGGGTTCAGCCCCACCGGACGCCCGACCGACCCGGCCGACGCGGTGCGCGGGTTCCTCACCGCCCTCGGCGTCGACCCCGGTGGACTGCCGTCGGACGTGGACGCGCTCTCCGCGCTGTACCGGGGCGTGGTCGCGGACAAGCGGATGCTGGTCGTGCTGGACAACGCGGCCACCAGCGACCAGGTCGTGCCGCTGCTCCCCGGCGGCGCCTCGTGCACCGTGCTGGTCACCGGCCGCACCAGGCTCCCCGCGTTGATCGACCGGTACGGAGCCCGCCACCTGCCGCTGGACACCCTCACCCGCGACGAGGCCCGCGCTCTGCTCACCGCGCGCCTGCGGGAGCACCGGCCCGACGCCACGCCCGAGGTGATCGACGAGCTGGCCGAGCTGTGCGGACGCCACCCGCTGGCCCTGGCGATCACCGCCCGCCACGCCGCCACCCGTCCGCGGGTCCCGCTGGTCGAACTGGTCGCCGAACTCCGCGACCTCGGCATGGAGGTGTTCGACCAGGACGTCGACCCCGCCGCCTGCCTGCCCGCGGTGCTGTCCTGGTCCCTGCGCTGGCTCACCGACCGGCAGCGGACCGCGTTCGCCCTGCTCGGGGTGGCACCCGGCCCGGACGTCGACCTGCCCGCCGCGGCGTCCCTCACCGGGCTACCGCCGGACCGGGCGCGCAAGGCGCTGCGCGTCCTGGAGGACCACTCCCTGCTGGAGCGGCGCGCGGGTGGCCGGTACGCCATGCACGACCTGGTCCGCGCCTACGCCGCCACCCTCGCCGACGACCTGGCCGAGCCGGTGCGACGGGCGGCGCTGGACCGCGTGGTCGACTTCCACCTGCACACCGCCTTCGCGGCCGAACGGCTCCTGGACCCCTACCGCCCGCCGATCCGGCTCGACCCGCCCGTGCCCGACGCCCACCCCCAGCCGCTGCCCGACCAACCGGCGGCGTGGGCCTGGCTGACCGCCCACCACCCGCACCTGCTCGCCGCCCAGCACACCGCCGCCGCCCTCCACCGCCACCGGTCCGTGTGGCAGGTCGCCTGGACGCTGAGCACGTTCCACCGCAGGCGGGGCCGCCACCACGACGACCTGGCCGTGTGGCGGGTCGCCGTCGAGGCCGCCGACCGGCTGCCCGACCCCACCGCCCGCATCCTCGCCCACCGGCTCCTCGGTCACGCCCACGCCGAACTGGGCGGCCACGAGCAGGCCACCCACCACCTGCACGAAGCCCTCGACCTGGCCGAACGCCACCACGAGCCCACCCAGCGGGCCCACACCCACCACGCCCTCGCGTGGGCCTGGGAGCAGCGCGGGGACGACCGGCGGGCGCTGGAGCACGCCCGCCACGCCCTGGTCCTCTTCCGCGCCGTCGACTCCCCGGTGTGGGAGGCCGTCGCGCTCAACTCGGTGGGCTGGGCCGCCGCCCGCCTGGGCGAGTTCGACACCGCCCGCGAGCACTGCCAAGCCGCCCTCGCCCTGCACCGGCGCCACGACGACCCCGACGGCGAGGCGGACGCCCTGGACAGCCTGGGCTTCATCGACCACCACACCGGGCGGCACCGGCGGGCCGTCGACCACTACCGGCGGGCCCTCACCCTGTACCGCCACGTCGGCAACACCACCGAGGCCGCCGACACCCTCGACAACCTCGGCCACCCGTACACCGCGCTCGGCCACCACGCCCGTGCCCGCGACACCTGGCGGCAAGCGCTGGAGCTGTACCGGGAACAGGGCCGCGACGCCGACGCCGAACGGGTGCGCGACCACCTCGACGCCCTCGACCGGACGCGGAACGGGTGAGGACGGTCAGCGGACCTCGGTGCCGGGGAAGAGGTGCTCGGCCGTCATGGCCAGGATGCCGGGGTTGACCCACGACAGGTACCGCAACGTCATCAGGTCGGCGAACTCCTTGGCGCTCCTCGCGGTTCGGCTGATCTCCTCGACGTCCTGGAGGTACCGGCGGGTCTGCTCGATCTGACGAGGACCGTCGTCGTCGTTGCCCGGCGCCTTGTGGCCCGCGACGACCGTCCTGGGGCGCAGAGCGGCGATCTTGTCGACGCCCGCGAGCCAGTCGCGGCGGGCGTCGGGACCCGTTTGCGCCAGCATCTGGTGGACGCCGTTGTAGACGACGTCACCCGCGACGACGAGATCGAGGTCGGGCACGTGGACGAAGGTGGTGTCACGGGTGTCGCTGTGACCGGCTTCCACGAAGTGGATCTCGTGGCCCTCGAGGTGGAAGGTGTGGTCCTGGATCGCGCTGGGCACGACGACGTCCGCCACCACCTGACCGGGGAACAGCCCTTGCCAGACACCGAGCTGGGCGAAGTTCTCCCGCGCCACCGCGACGGTGCCCGGTGTGCCGATGATCGCCGCGTCGGGGAAGTGCTTGGCGACCTCGGCGAAACCGAACCAGTGGTCGCCGTGGCCGTGGGTGGCGTACATGGCCACCAGGTTCCTGCCCGACGCGACCACCCAGTCGGCGACCTCGCGGGCGCGGTCGACGGTGTGCGGGGCGTCGACGAGGATCGCGTCCCGATCGCCGTGGATCAGCGTGGAGGAGATCGGGGACCACGCGGGCAGCGGCCGCACCGACGACCCGTCCGGCAGCACCGCCCGCGGGGGCAGCGTGACCAGGACGTCGTGAGCCAGGGACATGGGAACTCCTCGGGTCGGGGAAGAAGACCGGGTCGAGCGGACAACCCTCCGTCGCCGCGGGCCGGGCGCGACAGGGCGTGACTGGCGAATTCCGCTGGAATCGCGCCACGGTCGACCGCCGCCGCCACGCTCGTGACCTGCGCGGACGTGATCCTCGGCGGTTGGCGCGCTTCCATCGGTTTTTGGCTCGTCCGCCGTTGGTGGCGCTCTTCTCCGTCCGATTGGCTCACCACCGCCGGTCGACACCGTGGCCGGGACGAGGAAAAGGGATCACCCATGCCGACGACCACCCCCGACACCACCGGGGCTCCCGTTCGCGCCGAGCGCGTCACCGCCGCCCACTGGCGGGTCACCTTCGACAACCCGCCGATCAACCTCTACGACCCCGAGGTCGAGTCGGCGCTCGCGGCGATCGTCGCCGACCTCGAAGCGGACTCCGAGGTCAAGGTCGTGGTCTTCGACAGCGCCCTGCCGGACTTCTTCCTCGCCCACCTCGACCTGGCCAGGTTCGACGAGTTCGGCCGCGGGATGCCGACCTGGTTCGCCCTCGTGCGGCGCCTCCGGCAAGCCCGGTTCATCACCGTCGGCGTCGTCCGCGGCCGGGCACGGGGAATCGGCAACGAGTTCCTCACGGCGCTGGACGTCCGCTTCGCCTGCCGTGAGCGCGCGGTGCTGGGACAGCTGGAGATCGGCACCGGGCTCATTCCCGGCTGCGGCGGGATCGAGCGCATGGCCCAGCTCGTGGGTCGGGCCCGCGCGCTCGAGGTCGTCGTGTCCGGCGAGGACTACGACGCCGACACCGCCGAGCGCTACGGCTGGGTCAACCGCTCCGTTCCCAAGGCCGACCTCGACGCCGTCGTCGAGCGCTTCGCGCGGCGCGTCGCCTTCTTCGACGTCGAAGCGCTCCGCGCGGTCAAGGAGATCCTCGACCGGGAGGCTCCCGCGCCCAGTGCCGAGAGCCTGACGGCCACGCACGAGCGCTTCACCCAGCTCTTCGGGCGGGACTCCGTCCGAGAGCGCGTCGCAGCGGCGAGCGGGTTGAGCCCGGAGGCGGTCCTCGACCTGGAGATGACCATGGGCGACCGGATCGGTCCGCGACCGTGACCGGACGTCCGGCACCACCGAGCCACCCCGCTCCCCCACTGTCCGGAAAGGACGAACACGTGCCCGGAACGTCCGCCCACAGCCAGATCACGGCCCCCAACCTGCACGTCGACGCCGCGGACGGCGTCACCTACCGCTACCGCCGCTTCGGCACGCCGGACGGGGGCGCCTTGCCGCTGCTCTGCCTGGTGCACTTCCGCGCCACCCTCGACAACTGGGACCCCCACCTCGTCGACGCCCTCGCCGCCGAGCGGGAGGTGGTCCTGGTGGACCTCGCGGGCGTCGGCGGCTCCACCGGCGCCACGCCCAACACCGTCGACGAGATGGCGCACAACGTCCTCGCCTTCCTCGACGCCCTCGGCCTGCGGCGGATCGACCTGCTGGGCTTCTCCCTCGGGGGCTTCATCGCCCAGGAGGTGGCGCTCCTGCGCCCCTGGTCGATCCGCAGGCTGGTCCTCGCCGGGACCGCCCCGAGGGGCGGACGGGACATCCACCAGTACACCGCGGGCCCCATCCGCGACACCGCGTTGGCCGACGACGCCACCGCCGCGGGACTGCTCGTGCTGTTCTTCGAGAAGACCGCTTCCAGCCAGGCCAAGGGGGTCGAGTTCCTCGAGCGCCTCGCGCTGCGGACCGCCGAGCGCGACGCGCCGACCACACTCGCCGTGCGCGACGCGCAGTTGACGGCGATCTCGGGGTGGGGCGTGCGCGACGACTCCCGACTCCAGCGGGTGGCCTCCATCGAACAGCCCGTCCTGGTGGCCAACGGCGACAACGACGAGATGGTGCCGACCAAGAACACGCACCTGCTCGGCGACCTTCTCCCCAACGCGAAGGTGAGCGTCTACCCGGACGCCGGGCACGGCTTCCTCTTCCAGCACCCCGTCGAGTTCGCGGCCGAGGTCAACGAGTTCCTCGGGCGGTGACCGGGGCTGCGGCTCACGCGGACGGGCTCGCCCCCACCCGCGCGGGCGTGCCCGTCGACCGGTCGACGGCGTCGGAGCCCTGGAAGGTCCGCCGGTAGGCCAGCGGCGAGACGCCGAGCTCGGCGCTCATGTGCTGGCGCAGGGACGTCGCGGTGGCGAAACCGATCTCGGCCGCGATCCGCTCGACCGACATCGTGCTGGACTCCAGCAGGTGGCGGGCGCGGTCCAGCCGTTGGCCGATGAGCCACTGGCGGGGCGTCATGCCGGTCTCGTCGCGGAAGCGGCGGCCGAACGTGCGAACGCTCATGTGGGCGTTCCGAGCGAGGTGCTCGAGGGTCAGCGGCTCGCCGAGGTGCCGCAACGCCCACTGCCGCGTGGCCGAGGTGGACGTGCCGCGGTCGTCGGGCACCGGACGGTCGATGTACTGGGCCTGGCCACCGTCCCGGAAGGGGGCGACCACGCACCGGCGAGCCGCGCGGTTCGCGACGTCGGTGCCGTGGTCGAGGCGGATCAGGTGCAGGCAGAGGTCCACGCCGGACGCGGCGCCCGCGGAGGTCAGCAGGTCGCCGTCGTCGACGAAGAGCACCCCTTCGTCGAGTTCGACGTGCGGGTACCAGCGGCGGAACAGCGGCGCGCACTCCCAGTGCGTCGTCGCGGGACGCCCGTCGAGCAGTCCCGCCGCGGCCAGGGCGAACCCCCCGGTGCAGATCGACGCGAGCCTGCTGCCGGGCCTCCTCCCGGCCAGCACGGCGAGGAGGTCCGGCGGCAGTTCACGGGTGAGCCGGTAGGGGTCGACGGGGGCGACGATCGTCGTGTCGGCGGAGGCGAGGGCTTCCGGCCCGTGCCGCGGCGTGACCGAGAACCCCGCGTTGGTCTCGACCGGGAGGCCGTCGGCCGAGCAGACGACCACGTCGTACCGGTCGTCGGCGGCGCCGAGGACGCGCGCCGGGATGCCCAGCTCGAAGGGGTAGACGCCGTCCAGCGCGAGGACGGCCACCCGGTGGCGGGGCTCGGTGCTCATGGCGCGATTCTATCGGACAGCTCCTTTTCGGCACCCGACCGCCGATCCTCCCCAACGCGGGTGCAAGGGGTCCCACAGGTCCGAGCCGGAGGTCCTCGCGCCGCCTGCCGGGTTCAGCGGACGGCGGCCGCCGGGTGCTTCTCGGGTTCGGGTTCTCGTGGCTGGAGGGTGGTGCCCTCCACGTCGAGTCGGGGCAGCCAGTGCAGCCACCTCGGGAGCCACCAGGCGCGTTCGCCGAGCAGGGCCATGGCGGCTGGAACGAGGACCATCCGGACCACGAAGGCGTCCACGAGGATGCCCGCGGCAAGGGCGAAGGCGATCGACATCATCGTCGCGTCCGCTCCGGGGAAGAAGCCCGCGAAGACCGCGAACATGATGGCGGCCGCCGCGACCACGACCGGGGCCGCCTGGCGGAAGCCCGTGCGGATCGCGGTGGTGTTCGGGTCGCCCTTGCCGTGGGCCTCGTGCATCCGGGAGACCAGGAAGACCTGGTAGTCCATGGCCAGGCCGAACAGGATGCCGACGACGAGGATCGGCGTGAGGCTGATCAGCGGGCCGGGGTCGTCGACGCCGAACAGGCCGCCGAGCCAGCCCCACTGGAAGATCGCCACGGACGAGCCGAGCGCCGAACCGATGGTGAGCAGGAAGCCCAGCACACCCACCAGCGGCACGAGCAGGGACCGGAACACCAGCACCAGCAGCACGAACGCCAGGCCGACGACGAGCGCCAGGTAGCCCGGCAGGGCGGCGTTGACGGTGCCGGCCACGTCGACGCTGACGGCGGTCTGCCCGGTGACGTAGGCGCGGGGGCCGTCGCCGCGCAGGTGGTCGCGGATGTCGTGGACCACCCGCTCGGTGGCGGCGCTGGCCGGACCGGACACGGGGATGACGGTGAGCAGCGCGGCGGTGCCGTCGGCGTTGGGCACGGGGTCGGTGACGGCCGCGACGTCCGGGAGAGCGCCCAAAGGGGCCTTGGCGTCGGTCGCCGCTTGCAGGGAGCCCGCGCCGTCGAAGAACACCGTGAGCGGGCCGGTGAAGCCCGCACCGAAGGCGTCGGCGAGCAGCTGGTCGGCCCGGCCCTGGGTCGTGCTCGCGGTGGGCGTCGGGGCGAGGGTGGTCCGCAGGGAGAACAGCGGGATGCTCAACGCGCCGAGCGCCGCCGTGGTCACCACCAGCGCGACCACCCTTCGGCGGGTGACCCCGTCGATCCAGCCGCGGAAGAAGCCCCGGTCCCGCTGCTCGGGAGCCGGTGCGCCGACGGCCGCGCCGCGCTCCTTCCGGGGAAGAGCCCGGCGGCCGAGGCGTGCCAGCACCGCGGGGACGAGCGTGGTGGCGATGAGGACGGCGATGACGATGGTGGAGGCACCGGCGACACCCATCTGCGTGAGGAACGGGATCCCGGTGACGAACAGGCCGACCAGGGCGATGACGACGGTGAGACCGGCGGTGACCACGGCGGCGCCCGCGGTGCCGACCGAGGTGGCGACGGCGGACTCGACGTCCTGGCCGCGGCGCAGCTCGTGGCGGAAGCGGCTGACGATGAACAGGGCGTAGTCGATGCCGACCGCCAGGCCCAGCATCGTGGCGAGCAGCGGGGTGGAGGCGGTCAGGTCGACGAAACCGGTGGCGATCTGGATGCCGCACACCCCGACCCCGACGCCGACCAGCGCGGTCAGCAGGTTCATCCCGGCGATGGCGAGCGCGCCGTAGGTCACGGCCAGCACGACCAGCGCCACGAGCACGCCGATGAGTTCGGCGGAGTGCGCCCCGCCCTCCCCCACCCGGACCGCGTCCCCGGACGCCTCGACGGTGAGCCCGCCGGTCCGGGCCGCGGCGACGGCGTCCGCGAGGGCGTCGTGCTGGGCGTCGGTCAGGTCGAAGGCGCTGACCCGGTAGGTGACGGTGCTGTAGGCGGTGGTCAGGTCCGGCGACAGGGCGGTGGGCGTCGGCTGGAGCGGGTTGGTCGCCGAGGCGACCCCGTCGAGCCCGGCCAGCCTGGCGACGAGGTCGCCGACGGCGGCGGTGTTGGGTTCGGTGGCCAGCGTCTGCCCCTCCGGGGCCTTGACGACGACCCGAGCGGACGCGGTGTCGCCGCCTCCGCCGAACTCGCGCTTGATGAGGTCCATCGCCTCGACCGACTCCTGGCCGGGCAGCGAGAAGGTGTTCACGGTGGTGCCCGCCAGTTGGCTCGCGCCGACACCCGCGCCGACGAGCACCACCAGCCAGGCGAGGATGAACAGGGCCGAGCGCCGGTAGGCCGCGGCGCCGACGCGGAAGAGCAGGCGTGCCACGGCGCTCAGACCTCCGTGCGAACGGGACGGGAGGGGCGGACAGCGGGCGGTGGAACGGGAAGGCGGGACATGGTGCCCAGCCTGTCTCCCTCCACAACGGACGGCATCGCTCGTCAGGCGGCTTTCCGGGACCCGTCCGCTAGTCCGCGCGAGCTACGTCCTGGCGGTCACGAACACCGCGGCGACCGCTCCGCGACCCGGATGTCCTGGTGTGCCGTCGTCAACTTTCGACAGCGCGTAGTCCTCGAGAACTAGACGGTGGTCGCCGGGCATCGGTCCGGCGGCCGATGCGTGGCGGACGCGCGGAGGGCATCCTGGGGAGGTGCCGTCCAGTGTGGAACCACCCGTCCGGTCGTCCCGGTGGCACCCGCACGAGCAGGTCGGCACGGTGAGAGGGGTCTTCCGGGACGTCTGGCCGGTGCTCGTCGTGGCGCTGCTGGGCCTCCTCGTGCTGCGCGACGCCGGGACCACCTCTCCCCTCTGGCTGGTCGTGCTGGTGGTGGCCGTCCCCCTGCTGCCCGCTCTCGGACGGCACCGCCGTCCGGTCCCCGCGTTCCTCGGCACCGCCGCGTGCACGGTCGCCGCGTTCGCGGCTCTCGGGCTCAGCGGTCACGAACTCGTCGTGCCGGTCCTGGCGCTCACGCTCTGCCTGGTGACCGTCGTGGACCACGAGCCGGACCGGGTCGTCGTCCCGGCGTCCGCGCTGTGCGTGCTGTTCGACGCCGCGACGATCTTGACGCCCATGTCACCAGCTCCGGGCGCCAGCAGGCCGGTGTACGCGCTGGTGGCGCTGACCGGGGCCGCCGTGCTGCTGGGGCGCAACCGTCGGGGCCGCCGTGCCGTGCTGGCGGGGCTGCGGGAGCGCGCGGAGACCGCGGAGCGCACCAGGGACGCGCTCGCCCGTGCCGCCGTGGCGGAGGAGCGGCGGCACATCGCCCGCGAGGTGCACGACATCGTGTCGCACAACATCGCCGTGATGACCAACCTGGCCGACGGGGCCGCGGTCGCGTTGCGGCGCAACGCCAAGCCGCCCGCCGCGCTCACCGCGGTCGAGGCCATCGCGGGCACCGGCCGGGAGGCGATGGAGGAGATGCACGCCCTGCTCGGGGTGCTGCGGGACCCCGGTGAACGCGACGAGCCCACCCGGCCGCCCGCACCGGGGATCGAGCAGTTGCCCACCCTGGTCGAGCAGGTCCGGGCCGCCGGTCTGGACGTCGAACTGCTCCGCCGCGGGGAGTCCCGTCCGGTCGGCGGCGGCACGTCGTTGACGGCGTACCGCCTGGTCCAGGAAGCGCTGAGCAACAGCCTGCGCCACGCCCGCGACGCGCGGTCCGCCACCGTGACGCTCCGGTGGTCGACCGACCAGCTCGTGCTCGACGTCGTCGACGACGGGGTGTCCCGCGGCTCGGCGCCGACGGGTGCCGGGCACGGTCTCATCGGCATGCGGGAACGGGTGCTCGCCCACGGTGGGACGATCACCGCCGGTCCCGACGACCCGTCCGGGTGGCGGGTCACCGCGCACCTCCCGCTGACCGCGCCTCACGTGGGGAGTCCGGCATGACCACGGTGGTGCTCGTCGACGACGAACCGCTCGTCCGGCTGGGTCTGGGCATGGTCTTGGACGGCAGCGACGACATCGAGGTGGTCGGCCAGGCGGGCGACGGCGAGGAGGCCGTCGAGGTCGTCGGTCGGCTGCGGCCCGACGTCGTGGTCATGGACATGCGGATGCCGGGGACCGACGGCGTGCAGGCGACGCGGCGGATCGTCGCTTCCGGACTGCCCAGCCGGGTGCTGGCCCTGACCACGTTCGACCTGGACGAGTACGCGTTCGCCGCCCTCCAGGCGGGCGCCAGCGGGTTCCTGCTCAAGACGTCGGACCCCCGGCACCTGGTCGACGCGATCCGCACCATCGCCCGCGGTGACGCGGTGGTCGCGCCGCGGGTGACCCGGCGGCTGCTGGAGACCTTCGCCGAGCAGCTGCCGACCGGCGACTCCCCCACCACCGACCCGAAGGTCGACCGGCTGACCGACCGCGAACGGGAGGTCCTCGTCGAGATGGCCACCGGCAAGTCCAACGCCGAGATCGCTCGCGACCTCTTCGTCTCCGAGTACACCGTCAAGGCGCACGTCGCACGGGTGCTGGGCAAGCTCGAACTCCGCGACCGGACCCAGGCCGCCGTCTTCGCGTTCCGGCAGGGCCTCGCGCGGTGACCCGCGCCGGTCAGGCCGGGACGGAGAAGTAACCGCCGCCGACGGCCAGCAGGTACGGGTGCAGCGCGTCGGCCGTGAGGCGCTCTTGCGCGCGGGCGAACCCGGTGGCGAAGTCCTTCTGGAACGCCATGAACACCACTCCCCGGTCGTCACCGCCGCCTTCGTGGCCCCAGGAGCGGCGGAGCATCGCGGGGGCCGCGACGCCGGGCGTGCGCGGGTTCATCGTGCGGACGTGGGAGTCCAGGGCGGTGGCGGCGCCGTCCGGGTCGGCGGCGTAGTCGGGGACGCCCGAGGGCGGGGTGCCGTCGAGCCAGGTGCCGTCGGGGTGGCGGCCGATGACGCGGGCGCGGATCTCCGGGGTGTCGGCGTCCCAGAGCGGGTGGGCGAGGCGGATCACCCGGACGGCGAGCAGCGAGCTGCCGTCCGGGAGCAGCACGTCCGAGGTGTTGGTCTGCCCCTCGACGAAGCCGAAGGGGTTGCGCTGCAACGGAGGCGAGTCGGCCTGGTCGACGGTGTCGCGGGCCACCGCCGTGCGCCAGGAGACCTGGGCGGGCACGCGGGCCAGCAACGCGTCCAGCCGGGCGGCGCAGTCGGCGGCGTCGTCGCCCTCGACCTGGAGGAGCGCGTCCGGGTTGGCCCGCTCGGGCAGCAGGACCTCGCCGGGGAACGGCGGCATCGCGGGCAGGCCCGGCGCCAGCGCCGGGCCCAGTCCCACGAGGACGCCGGGTTCGCCGCGCAGCGCGAGGAGCGCGTCGCGGGTGCCGCCGCGCAGGAACGCCACCGCGCCCGCGCGGCGGGGGCGGCGCAGGGCCGGGTGCACGCCGGGCGGGTCGTCGGGCGCGGTCGGGTCGCCGGAGCAGCCGCCGAGCGCGGACAGCAGCGCCAGCCCGGCCGCGCCGGACAGGAACGCCCTGCGGGACGGGCAGGTCATTCCTCGACGGGCAGGCCGAGTGCCCGGCTGACCTCGCGGTCGACCAGGCCGTAGCCCGCCAGCCCCCAGAACCCGCACGGCTCGGTCCTGGTCGTGGGTTTGCCGTCGCGGTCGACGCACCGGCCCGCCGACACCTCGAAGCAGTGGCGCTCCAGCACGTCGCCCGGCGCCGGGTCGGCGTGGGCGACGGTCCGGAAGTACCCCTTCGACCAGGGCAGGCGGTTGATGAACAGCGGCGGCAGCAGCAGCGCGTCCGTGGTCAGGCGTCCGGGGTCGACGTCAGGGCCGTCGGCCACGACGTCGTAGACGTAGACCAGGATCGCGTCGGGCATCGGCGCTCGTCGCTCGTCGATGCCCGTCTCGACCACCCGGCCGAACAGGTGCCTGCCGTCCTCCACCCGCAGGGTGAACACGTCCCCGGCCAGCGGTGCCTTGCGCGAGCCGCGGCCCGCGATGAGGTTCATCCGGTCAGAATCCGTTCCTGCGCAGCCACGCGTTCCCCCAGTTCACCGCTTGCTGGTAGTAGGGGTGGTTCGGGCTGATGCTGTTGATCTTGTTGAGGCCCTGGCTGCGGTTGATCAACGCCTGCTCGATCGCCCGCGCCTCCCCTCGCGTGACCCCGCCCGGCGCGGTCACCCGCTGGAGGTAGTCGAACCGGCTGCCGTGCTGCGCGGTGCGGTTGGCCAGGTTGTTCGTGATGCCGGAGTATACGTCCTTGCCGTTCTTGATCCCCTTGTAGACGTCCACGCCCTTCTCGGCGTTGCGGCCCACGGTGAGCGCCTCCGGCAGGGCGGGCATCCCCTTGCCGAGACCGCCGAGCAGGCCGCCGAGCGCGCCCATCGCGCAGCCGCCCGCGGCCGCGCCGCCCACGCCGCCCCAGCCCCAGTCGACCTTGCGGCCCGCGAGGCGCTGGCCCGCGTAGTCGAGCCCGCCGCCGATCAGCCCACCGACCAGGCAGCCCACGAGCGGGTTGTTGCCGGACGGGTCGGTGAGGTTGGTCGGCGAGTTCTGCGTGTAGGCGTAGAGGTTGCTGCCGCCGGAAATGCCGATCGGGTCCTCGGAGACGAACCGGCCGAGGCTCGGGCTGTAGTAGCGGGCCCGGTACTGGTCGAGCCCGGTGCCGTCGTCCTGGCGGCCGGTGAACGACAGGTCGGACCCGCGCTTGTCCCCGGTGGCCGTCGGCACGCCGAACGGGTCGAACGCCTGGGTGGCGGCGAGCGTGCCGTCGGCGCGACCGAACCCGATGGCGGAGCCGAGGGCGTCGGTCAGGGTCGTGTCGGTGACCCCGGCCTTGGTGCGGCCGAACCACTGGTCCACTCCCCCGGACAGCAGCGACGCGGTGACCGCGCCCGCCCCGTCGAGTTCGGCGGCGACGTTCGTGCCGTCGTAGAGGAACTTCGTGGTGGTCCCGCCGACCGTGCGGGTGCTGCGGTCGCCCGCGGCGTCGTAGGCGTAGGAGCCGGTCAGGCCGGTGCGGTTGGTGCCGGTGAGCTGGCCGCGCGCGTTCCACGTGTACGCGGTGGTGCCGTCGGAGGTGAGGTTGCCGTCGTTGTCGTAGGTGAGGGTGGCGCCGTCGGAGGTGAGCAGCCGGTTGGCGTCGTCGTAGGTCAGGCCCGTGCGCGCGGCGGGCAGGGTGGTCTGGGCGAGGGTGCCGGTGACCGAGGTGCGCAGGCCACTGGCGTCGTAGGTGTAGGCCAACGCGCCCTTGGCCGTGCCCGCCTGGGTGTAGGCGATGCCGGTGACCTGGCTCGCGGCGTCGTAGGTGAAGGTCTGCGCCCAGCCGCCGGGCAGGGTGGTCGTGGCGGGTCGGCCCGCCGTGTCACGGGTGGTGGTGACGCTGTCGGAGCCTCGGGTCACGCCGGTGAAGGCGCCCGCCGCGTCGTAGGTGTAGGTCGTGGCCGGGAGGCCGGGCAGCGTCGTGGAGGTCTGCCTGCCGACGGCGTCGTAGCCGTAGCCGACCGTCCCGTTGGGACCGGTGGTGGAGGTCACGCGGTCGCGGGCGTCGTGGGTGTAGGTGGTGGTGCCGCCCGCCGTGTCGGTGACCGTGGCGAGCCGGTCGAAGGCGTCGTAGGCCAGGGTCGCCTGCGACTGCTGCGTGGTCGGGCCCGTGACGCCGTAGCGGGTCTTGGTGGACCGGTCGAGGGCGTCGTAGGTGGCCTCGGTGCGGACGCCCGCCCGGCTGACCGCCGCGGTGACCCGGCCCGCCGGGTCGTAGGTGACCGTGGAGGTGCGGTTGAGCGGGTCGGTGGTGGAGATCGCGCGGTCCTGGCCGTCGTAGGCCCACTTCGTGGTCTTGCCGCGCTGGTCGGTGTAGGTGGTCAGGTTGCCGTTGTCGTCGTAGCCGAACTGGCTCACGCCGCCGAGCGGGTCGGTCACCTTCACCGGCTGGTTCCGCGCGTCGTAGGCGGTGAGGGTGGCCGCGCCCGCCGGGCTGGTCTCCTGGACCCGCCTGCCCGCGGCGTCGACGAACATCTTCGTGACCCGGCCGAGCGGGTCCTTCACCGAGGTGGCCGCGCCCGCCTCGTAGGTGAACGTCGTGACGGCTCCGCCGGGCGCGGTGACGGTGGAGACCTGGCCCGCGGACGTCCACGCCATCGTGGTCTTGCGGGACGCGGGGTCGGTCGCGGTGAGCGGGTTGCCCTTGGCGTCGTAGGTGTAGGTGGTGGTCTTGCCCGCCGGGTCCTTCGTGGTCAGCGGCTGGTCGAACGGGCCGTAGGTGACCTGCTCGGACACGACCTGGTCTGCCGTGCCCACCAGTTCGGTGACGGCGGTGACGCGCTGCTGGGCGTCGTAGGTGTACTCGGTGCGCCGGTTGTACGGGTCGACGACGGCGTTGACGCGGTTGTCGGTGCCGCGCACGTACGTGGTGGCGCGCGCCAACGACGTGCCGAACGCGGCGGTGTCCGACGTGACCATGTGGTTGGCGTCGAACACCACGCGGCGGACGGACCCGTTGGGCTGGGTGACGCGGGTCTCGGTGATCTCGTTGGCGGCGTTGAGGGTGTAGGCGAACTGGTAGCTGCCGCCGTCGGCGAGGTCTTGCCGCTGGACGCGGCCGTTGGCGTCGTAGACGACGTCGAGGTAGGCCACGCCGCGCGCGTCGGTGATCTTGGTGATGCGGTTGGCGCTGTCGTAGGTGTAGGTGGAGACCTTGCCCGCGACGTCGGTCACGGTGGAGAGGCGACCCGCGGTGTCGTAGCTGTAGAGGACCTGGCGGCCGATGTTGTCGAAGGCGCGGGTGACGCGGGCGGAGGCGTCGTACTCCAGGGAGATCCACCGACCGCTGGGCGAGGTGATCTGCGAGACCTCGCCGTTGGAGCCGCCGGTGCGGGTGAACGTGACCTGGTTGCCGTTGCGGTCCTGCATGGCGCGGGCACGGGAGTACCAGGGGAAGAAGAACTTGGTGCCGTCGCGCAGGCTCAGCACCCAGTCGCCGTTGACCTGCGCGATCGTGGAGCCGGTGAACCTGCCGGGTGAGCCGACCGCGCCGAAGACGGCGTCGGAGTAGCCGGTGCCGGGCGAGGTGCGGGTGTAGTGGGCCCGCCCGCCGCCAGGGGTGTAGAGGTCGACCTCCTGGTACTGCTGCTCGGAGGCCAGGAACATGTTGAAGTCCGAGCCGGAGTTGAGGCCGAACTCCCGGTTGTGGTTGTCGCCCTGGTAGTACTGGCGGGTCAGCGTGACGGGCAGCGTGTCGCCGAGGCCGAGGTCGGTGTGGCTGTCGGTGAGCAGGCCGGTCGACAGGTCGACCGGGTCGCCGGAGAGCTTGTCGAGCAGGTCCTGCCACCACGGCTTGTCCGGCTTGGGGTTGCCGCCGGTGTTGAACATGGCCCCGTCGAACGTCCACAGCTTGGTCTTCTCGTCCGGCACGACCTGGCGCGCGTCGGCGCTGACCTTGCCGTGGCCGTAGACGTACCAGCCCTTGTCCAGCGGGTCGTAGTTCCAGAACTCCACCTCGGACCCGGCGGGCAGCGAGGTGTAGTTGGGGTACACCACGCTCGCGCCCTGCGGGAAGATCGTCGCCCCGCCCGGCTGCACGGTGAAGTAGACCGGCACGATCCCGTTGCGCGGCAACGGGTACGGCGCCCGGTCGAGCGGGATGGCGGTGATGCCCAGCTCGCGGACGACGTTGCCGTCCATGTCGCGCACCACGGACCCGGCCGGGACGCGCACCTCCAGACCGGGGATGTCCGGCGTGGTCAGCACGGTGTCGCGCTTGGTCGGGGTGTCGAGCTTCTGCGTGTGCTTGGTGTCCAACCGCGGCAGCCACACGGTGGCGTCGAGGGCCGTGGTGGACCCGGCGACGACCTTCGCGCGGATGCGGAACGTGCCGTACCGCACGGGTTCGGTCTTCGCCGCGTAGCCGTCGACGATCACGGTCGTGGCGTTGGGCCGCACACCGCTGACCAGGAACCGGCCCTGGGCGTCGGTGGTGGTGCGGACGTCGTCCACGCGCACGGGGATGCCCGCGAGCGGGGCCCCGTCGAGGCCGCGGACGTGACCGCTGACGGCGGTGACGCCCTTGTCCGCCACCAGGTCGGTGACGGGACCGGGATCGGGCCGGCGGGTCAGCCAGTCGTTGCCCGCCAGGCTGCCCGCGTCGGGTTTCCACGCGGCCGAGGTGCGCGGGTCGCCGTCGGGCAGCGGGGTCGCGGCGTCGGGCGAGTCCGGGTCGGTGGCGACGACGGTCTCGCGGTTCGGCGGGCCGCCGACGCGGGCAGGTGTGTCGCTGTCCGCGCGCAGGTGCTTGGCCTTCGGTGCGACGACGGCCGGAGTGGCCGCGGGCGTCTCGGGAGCGGCGGTGACGGCGGCCGACGCGGTGGTGATGGTGGCGGTGTAGGTGCTGCCGCCGACCAGGGCGTCGCTCGGGTCCACCACGAGCTTGTACGCGCCCGTGGTGGGCAGGGTGATGTCCAGGCTGTAGTTCGGGTACTGGCTGGAGCCGACCCGGTTGCCGTCGGGGCCGGTGACCCACCAGACCATGCCGCAGCAGCCGAACGCGGGCGAACTGGCCGAGGACTGGAAGACGATCCGCTGGCCCGCCGTGCCGGAGAAGCCCGAGTAGGCGCTCTGGCCGGGGTTGGCGACGGTGATCGTCTTGGCCGTGCCGGTCAGCGGCAGGGCCCCCGCGTCGGCGTCGGCCGGGACGTCCCACGCCTTGAGGTCGATCGACCCGACCAACGCGTCGCTCGGGTCCACGATCACCTTGTAGGTGCCCGTTTGCGGCAGCGCGATCGTGTTGAGGGTGTAGTTCGGGTAGAACGTGCTGCCGACCCGACTGCCGTCCGGGGCTTGCAGCCACCACGTCAGACCGCAGCAGCCGAACGCCGGGGAGGCGTTGGAGGACTGGATGATGACGCGCTGGCCGGTGGTGCCGGAGAAGGTGCTGAAGGCGTTCTGGCCGGGGGTGCCGATCGTGGCGGTCTTGGCGGTGCCGTCGAGCGCCTGCACACCCGCGTCGGCGTCGGCCGGGACGTTCCACGCCTTGAAGTCGATCGAGCCGACCAACGCGTCACTCGGATCCACGATCACCTTGTACGTACCGGCTTGCGGCAGGGTGATCGTGTTCAACGTGTAGTTGGGGTAGAAGGTGCTGCCGACCCGACTGCCGTCCGGCGCTTGCAACCACCACGTCAACCCGCAGCAGCCGAACGCCGGAGAGGCGTTGGAGGACTGGATCAGGACCCGTTGGTTCGCCCCGGCGGTGAACGTGGTGAACCCGTTCTGGCCGGGGGTACCGGTGGTCACGGTCTTGGCCGTGCCGTTCAACGGGAGGGTGCCCGCGTCGGCGTCCGCCGGGACGTTCCAGGCCTTGAAGTCGATCGACCCGACCAACGCGTCACTCGGATCCACGATCACCTTGTAGGTGCCCGTTTGCGGCAACGCGATCGTGTTCAACGTGTAGTTCGGGTAGAACGTGGAACCCACCCGACTGCCGTCCGGCGCTTCCAGCCACCACGTCAACCCGCAGCAACCGAATACGGGAGACGCATTGGACGACTGGATCAAAACCCGCTGACCCGTCGTACCGGCGAACGTGGTGAACCCGTTCTGGCCGGGAGTACCCGTGGTGACCGTCTTGGCCGTGCCGTTCAACGGCAAAGTGCCCGCGTCGGCGTCCGCCGGGACGTCCCACGCCTTGAAGTCGATCGACCCGACCAGCGCATCGCTCGGATCCACGACCACCTTGTAGGTGCCCGTCTGCGGCAACGCGATCGTGTTCAACGTGTAGTTCGGGTAATACGTGGAACCCACCCGCGTGCCGTCCGGTGCTTGCAGCCACCACGTGAGACCGCAGCAGCCGAACGCCGGAGAAGCGTTGGAGGACTGGACCAGCACCCGCTGACCCGTCGTGCCCGCGAACGTCGTGAACCCGTTCTGGCCAGGGGTACCGGTGGTCACGGTCTTGGCCGTGCCGTTCAACGGCAGGGTGCCCGCGTCGGCGTCGGTCGGGACGGTCCAGGCGGAGAAGGTCAGCGAGCCGACGAGCACGTCGTTCGGGTCGACGATCACCTTGTAGGTGCCCGTTTGCGGCAGCGTGGTCGTGTTGAGGGTGTAGCCGGGGTAGAACGTGGAGCCGACCCGCGTGCCGTCGGGGGCGGCGAGCCACCAGGTCAGGCCGCAGCAGCCGAAGGCGGGTGAGCCGTTGGAGGACTGGATGAGCACGCGCTGACCGGCCGTGCCCGCGAACGTGGTGTAGGCGTTGCGGCCCGGATCGGCGATCGTGACGGTCTTCGCCGTGCCGTCCAGGGGTTGGACGCCCGCGTTCAGGTCGGCGGGGACGTTCCACGCGGTGAAGGTGAGCGAACCGACGGTCGGGCCGGACGGGTCCATCCAGATCTTGTACGTGCCCGCCTGGGTCAGGGTCGTGGTGTTGAGCGTGTAGTTCGGGTAGAGCGTGGAGCCCACCCGCGTGCCGTCCGGCGCTTCCAGCCACCAGTTGAGCCCGCAGCAGCCGAACGCCGGGGAGGCGTTGGAGGACTGGATGAGCACGCGCTGGTTCACCGCGCCGGTGAACGTGGTGTAGGCGTTCTGGCCGGGGCTGGCGACCGTGACGGTCTTCGCGACGCCCGCGAGCGACTGCGCCCCGGCGGCGAGGTCGTTGGGCACCTTGTGGATCGTGATGTTCGTGGTGCCCGCCGAGCCGGAGGTGTTGCGCACCAGCACGGACCGCAGGCCGGCACCGGTCTTCGGGCCGGGCTCGATCCAGCCGGTCCCGCCGACGCAGCCCGCCGAGCCGGTCTGCTTGTTGCGCTCGTCGAACGACCACGAGTCGAGGCCGCAGTAGCCGAACGTGCCGCCGTCGAACTGCACGGCGAACCGCTCGCCGTCGGCGGCGGAGAAGTAGCGCAGCGCGTACTTGCCCGCGGCGACCGCCACCGGGGTGGCGGTGCCGACCGGGATGGAGGCGGCGGTGTCCAGGTCGGCCGGGGTCGACGGGGCCGGGGGCACGACCAGCACGGCGGTGCTGGTGGCCGTGCCCGCCGGGGTGCTCAGCTGCACGGTCCCGCTGCCGACGCCCGGCGGCACGGTGACCGTCAGGGTGGTGGCGGTCCTGGCGGTGACGGCGGCGAGGATGCCGTTGACCCGCACCAGGTTGTTGGCGAACTCCGGGTCCGGGTTGGTCACCGTGAGGGTGACGCTGGTACCGGGGGTGGCGGTGGTCGGGGTGAAGCCGGAGATCGTCGGTTTGTCGTTGGCGATGACGGTGATGCCCGCGAGCGTCGCGGTCCCGGCCGAGGTGGTGACGGTGATCGAGCCGCTGGTCGCGGCCGAGGGCACGGTGACCGTGAGCTTGTCGGCGGCGGCGGTCTTGACCGTGGCGGTGGTGCCGTTGATCTTGACCGTGTTCGCCGCGACCGTGGTGCCGAACCCCTTGCCGCTCAGGGTGATCGTGTCCCCCGCGCGCACCCGGCTCGGGACCGCGGACAGCACGGCGATCGCAGGCGTGCCCAACCGGTCGACGGACGTGATGTTGCCCGCCGGGTCGTAGGAGTAGCGGGCGATCGACCCGTCGGCCGCAACGACGCCGACCAGCCTGCCCGCGGCGTCGTAGGCGTAGGAGGAGGCGCCCGGTGCCGGATCAGCCGGCGCGGCCGCGACCCGCGGCGGGGAGGGCGCGGGCGTCGCCCGCGCCGGGGAGCCCACACCGGTGACCGAGGACGAGACCACCGCCAGCACGGCCAGCAGGACCGAGGGCAAGCGTCGTTTCTGGCGCACGGGGGTCTCCTTGACCGGCAGGGGCGTCGGCGTACCGGTCGGTCCATCGCGGTGCCCCGACACCGCGTAACACCGTCACGCCGATCACCTGCGGGATCCCGATGCGCACGGTGGCAGAAGGAACCGGACAGCCCAGCGGGGTCACGACCGAACGGCCGCCGCGCCCGGAGCACTGATCCGCGGAGCGGGACCTCCCCGCTTCAGCCTCGGCGGCGGAGGATGCCGAGGTCCGTGGCGGCGGCGATGGCCGCGGTGCGGGAGCCGACGTCGAGCTTGGTGTAGACGCGGGCCAGGTGGGACTTCACGGTGCCCTCGGTCAGGTGCAGGCGGCCGCCGATGGCCTGGTTGGACAGGCCGTCGGCGACGAGGGCGAGGACCTCGGCCTCCCGGCGGGTCAGGGTCGTGCCGGGGGTGCGCAGGCGGTGCACGAGCCGGTTGGCGACGGCGGGGGCCAGGGTGGTGTGGCCCGCCGCGGCGGTGCGCACGGCCGCGGCGAGGTCCTCGGGCGGCGCGTCCTTGAGGAGGTAGCCCGTCGCGCCCGCCTCGATGGCGGGCAGGGTGTCGGCGTCCGTGTCGTAGGTGGTGACGACCAGGACGCGAGGTGCGCCGGGGCGGGCGGTGATGGCGGCGGTCGCCTCCGCGCCGGTCATGCCGTCCTTGAACCGCAGGTCCATCAGGACCACGTCGACGTCTCCCCTGCCCGCGAGGTCGACGGCCTCCTCGGCGGTGGCCGCCTCGGCCACGACCACCAGGTCGGGCTCGGTCTCCAGCACGGCACGCAGGCCGGCGCGCACCACGGGGTGGTCGTCGGCGAGCAGGAGTCGGATGGTCACCGGCTGTCCAGGGCGGCGGTGAGGGGCAGGGTCGCGGCGAGCGCGGTGCCGTGGCCCGGAGAGGTCTCGATGGTGAGGGTGCCGCCGAGGGCGTGGGTCCGCGCGCGCATGGCGGCCAAGCCGAAGCCGTCGGTGCCGGTGTCCGGGCGGAACCCGGTGCCGTCGTCGACGACGTCCACGGCCACGTGGTCGTCGAAGTAGCTGAGGGTGACGTCGACCGCGCCTGCCAGCGCGTGCCGGACGGTGTTGGCCAGCGCCGACTGGGCGATGCGCAGCAGGGCGACCTCGTGGGCCGTGGGCAGGTGCGAGGGCTCACCGGTGAGGTGGAAGCGGGCGGTGAGCCGGTGGCGGGTGGACGTGGTGGCGCACAGGCGTTCCAGCGCGTCGGCGAGGGAGGCGGCCTCCAGCGCGGGTGGGGCGAGGGCGGCGACGAAGCGGCGGGCCTCGGCGAGGTTGTCCACGGCCGACTGCCGGGCCTGGTGGACGTGCGCCGCGGCTTTCCCCGGCCGGTCGGGCAGGGCGCGTTCGGCGGCGCTCAGCAGGAGTTGGATGCTGGTCAGCCCCTGGGCGAGGGTGTCGTGGATCTCCCGCGCCAGGCGCTCGCGTTCGGCGAGCACGCCCGCGGTGTGCTGCGCCTCGGCCAGGTCGGCGCGGGTGGCGGTGAGTTCGCCGATGAGCACGCGCCGCCGTTCGCTCTCCTGGTAGAGGGCCTGGTAGCCCCGCACGACCGCGACCGCCACGGCGGCGCCCAGCGCGGGACCGATCGCGGCGGCCGGGGTGAACGCGCCCGCGTGCGCGGCGAAACCGGTGATCGCGACCGCCGCGGTGGCCGCGACGGCGGCGAGTCCTCCGCGACGCGACAACAGGTGCAGTTGCAGGAGGTAGAGCGGGAAGGCGATCCACACCGCGTCGGCGGTCAACGCCAGCAGCGCCACCCACACCCCGCCGACGACCGCCGACCACACCGCCGCGGCACGGCGTGACGTGCGCACGCGCGGCACGAGCGGACCGGCGGCGTACACCGCTCCCAGCGCCGCGGCGAGCGCCACGACGGCCGCCGCGTGCGGCGACCCGGCGAGCACGGCCCGGAAGGCGGTGAGGGTGAGCAGGCACCCGACCAGCAGGTGCAGGCACCAGGTCAGCACTCGGCTGATCGGGGAGGGAGCGACGGTCGTGGTCACGGTTTGCCCAGCTTAAACGCGGTGGCCGCGGTTCGCCTCTGTCGAAAGTGGTAATCGCCGGGGTGTCTTCCGAGCCGTCGACCGCCCTCCTGCGCCAGAGGCGCGCGGAGGGCCGCCGCGACGACAGTGGGACGCGTTCCCCGCCGTCACGTCGGAAGGCAGCCCACCCGTGTTCGTCGCTCTTCGAGACCTGAGGTTCGCCAAGGGCCGCTTCGCCCTCATGGGGGCCGTCATCGTGCTCATCACCCTGCTCGTGGGACTGCTGTCCGGGCTCACGGCGGGCCTCGGGCGGCAGAACGTGTCCGCGATCACCGACCTGCCCGTGGACCGGATCGCGTTCGCCGACGGCCAGGACGTGTCCTTTTCGGACTCCACCGTAACCGACGCGCAGGTGCGGCGGTGGGCCGAAGCTCCGGGTGTGCTCTCGGCCGAACCCCTGGGCATCACCACCACCAAGGCCACCGCGGGCTCCCGCACCGCGCCGGTCGCGCTCTTCGGCGTGCGCCCCGGTTCCACCCTCGTCCAGGACGTGGCCGTCGACGACCGGTCCGTGGCGCTGTCCACCACGGCCGCGGAGGACCTCGGTCTCACCACCGGCGACACCGTCACCGTCGCGGGTCGAGAGCTGACCGTCACGGCCGTGCGCGGTGACGCCTCCTTCAGCCACGTCCCGGTCGGGTGGACCGGCCTGGCTACCTGGCAGCACCTCTCGGGCACCGCCGCGACGGTCATCGCCTTGACGACCGCGGCCGCCGACGTCGCCGCCACCGACGCCGCGGCGGGCACCCGGACGCTCACCAAGGACGACTCGCTGTCGGCCATCGGCTCCTACAGCTCCGAGAACGGCTCCCTGCAACTCGTGCGCGGCTTCCTGTTCGCCATCTCGGCCCTGGTCGTCGGCGCGTTCTTCACCGTCTGGACCATCCAGCGCGGCGGTGACATCGCCGTGCTGAAGGCGCTCGGCGCACCGACCTCGGCCCTGCTGCGCGACGCGCTGGGCCAAGCACTCGTCCTGCTGGTTGCGGGGACCCTCGTGGGCACCGCACTCGCCGCCACCGCCGGGGCGCTGCTCGCGGGCGGCAGCGTGCCCTTCCAGCTCGACGCCGCCACCGTCCTCACCCCCGCGGCCGCCACCGTGCTGCTCGGCGCGCTCGGCGCCGCACTGGCCGTCCGCCGCGTCACCACCGTCGACCCGCTGACCGCGCTCGGGAGCGTCCGATGAGCCTCACCCTGACCGACATCACCCTCACCTACCCCGACGGCGACACGCGGCTGACCGCGCTCGACCGCGTCTCCCTGCACGTGCCCGCGGGCGCGGTCACCGCCGTGATCGGCCCGTCGGGCTCGGGCAAGTCCAGCCTCCTCGCGGTCGCCGCGACGCTCGTCACCCCCGACGGCGGCTCGGTCGCCATCGGGGGCGCGACGACCGACGGCATGACCCGCGGCGGGCTCGCCGCCCTGCGCCGCCACCGGATCGGCATCGTCTTCCAGCAGCCCAACCTGCTGCCCGCGCTCACCGCCGTCGAGCAGCTCCAGGTCATGGCCGGGCTGGTCGGCCACCGCCCCGCCAAGGCGCTCCCGCGGGCGCTGGACCTGCTCGACGCGGTGGGCCTCGCCGACCACGCCGACCGCCGACCCCACCAGCTCTCCGGCGGCCAGCGCCAGCGCGTCAACGTCGCCCGAGCGCTGATGAACGACCCCGCGGTGCTCCTGGTGGACGAACCGACCAGCGCGCTCGACCACGACCGCGGCGCGGTCGTGGTCGAGCTCATCACCCGGTTGACCCGCCAACGGGCCACCGCCACCGTCCTGGTCACCCACGACCGGAGCCACCTCGCCGCCGTCGACAGCGTCGCGACCATCCACGACGGACGCCTCCGGGTTGACGGGAGGACTCGCTGTTAGCGATAACAAGTGGCGGCGACCCCTGGCCGTCTAGGACGCCCAGGGCGAGCCGACCACCCAGCTCACGTCGTCGTCGAACAGGGTGGGGCTGTCGAAGGTGTTGGAGCCGCTGGTGTTGGCGATGTAGCCGAGGTTGGCGTAGTGGCGGACGTACCGGTCGCCGTAGTTCACCGACCGCAGCGAGGCACCTTGGCCGTTGCGGCCGGGTTCCGGGCAGAAGGTCGCGTCCTGGGCGAAGGTGGAGCCGCCGTCGTTGGCGTTCAGGTAGAGCTGGAAGTTGCGGTGGCGCAGGTACTGCCCGGACGTGTTCCTGGACTCGAAGGACACGCAGGAGCTGTTGCCCAGCCCCGCCCGCACGGTCCAGGAGGCGTTGCCCTTCTCGGTGCTCGAACTGCCGCCGGTGATCACGGCGGTGTCCACTGTGGAGCCGGTGTGGTGGAGGTAGCGGTCGGTGCAGCACGCGGTGGTGGCGCGCAGGGACACGGTCGAGCCGGGGGTCAGCCCGTTCCCGCCGGAACCCGAGCCGGTGCTGTAGCCGGCGGCGGTGATGTTGGCCTGCACCGCGTTCTCGGTGGCGTCCGACGGGTAGCCGGAGGTCATCACGCCCTCGTAGAAGGTGCCGCGGGCGCCGACGCTGTTGTCGCCGCCGATCCCGAGGATGATGGCGCCCTCCTTCTTCATCGGGTTGTACCCGCTCGCGTTCGGGCGCGCCCCGTTGTAGAAGGTCGACAGCCCGCCGGACTGCGCGTTGCCGCCCCGGATGGCCCAGTGGTTGGGCTCCCCCTTGACGATCGCGGTCAGGAAGCGGTGGCCGATGCTCGGGTCGTTGGCGTTGTAACCGGGGTTGATCCCGGAGAACAGGCCGTTCTCCAGGTCGGCCATGATCCACGGGCCGTTGCCGGTGCCGTAGCCCCAGACCTTGATGTTGCCGAAGTAGATGGCCTCCATCGTGCCGTTGCCGTTGTCCCTGCTGTTGCGCTCGGCATTGCCGTAGTCGAAGCAGCAGCCGCCGTTGTAGTGCGTGCCGTCGAAGATCGCGTACATGCCCTCCGGCTGGTCGCCGGTGGCCACGCCGTTGGTGTTGTTGTTGCGGTAGCCCGTGCCGGGCGCGACGTAGACGCCGTAGGCCTTGTGGCCGCCCACGGTGATCGGCGCGGCGGTCGCGTTGGCGAGGTTGTCGTAGCCGCCGGGAGCCGGGCCGTTGAACCCGCCGGGAGGCGCCTGGGTGAGGCGGTTGTTCCGCCCGGACTGGTCGTAGATGACCGTGATGAGGCACGTGGTGTTGGCGCAGAAGGAGTCCTGCGCCGCGGCGTCGGCCACACCGCCCGCGCCGAGCGGGCCGATGTCGCGGGTCGCGCTGTCCGACGAGCGCCTGACCTGGTAGAGCGAACCGGTGTAGGAGCCGTACAGCGCCCTGGTGGTGCTGTGGGCGGCCACGCACGGCGTGCCGCCCGAGGCGTAGATGTCGCACGGCCCCTGGGTGGCCGCTTGCGAGGTGCCGACCGTGACGAGCAGACCGGCGACGAGCGAACCCAAGGCGGCGACCACGCGCAAGCGCGGCATTCCCCGCTGTCGAGCCATTGTTGACCTCTTCCGTTGAGGTGACTGCCGGACGAGGGCCGGACACCTCGCCCACGCGCGTCGGGGCGCGGGGAACGGGGTTCGGCCCGTCGAGCCGGCGGTGCTCGACGTGGAGGGCTTTAAATGTGAGCGTTAACATATCGCTCGCACGACGGAAACACAACGGCAACGAGCCGGGCCACATCATCGTACGGTCATACTTCTCCAGTATGGCCATGATGCAATAAGGCGGGTCGAGCGACGGCGGAGGCGACGGTGCGGTACGAGAAGGGCCACAAGGAGGCCACCCGGCAGCGGATCACGGAGGTGGCCTCGCGGCGCTTCCGCGACGAGGGGATCTCGGCCGTGGGGCTGGCGGGCGTGATGTCCGACGCCGGGCTGACCAACGGGGCGTTCTACGCGCACTTCGAGTCCAAGGAAGACCTGGTGCGCGAGGTCGTCGAGCAAGCGCTCGAAGGGCAGCGCGCGGCCATGACGGCCGCCGTGGAGGAGCGGGGGCTCGAAGGGGTCGTCCGCGACTACCTCGACCTCTCCCACCGCGACCAGCGTGCCGAGGGGTGCCCTTCAGCCGCCCTGCTCGACGAGATCGGACGACGCCCCGAGGCCACGCGCGACGCCTACACCCGCCGACTGCTGGCCCTGATCGACGTCGTCGCGGACCACCTCGTCGACGACGACCCCGAACTCCGCAGGGTGAAAGCCCTCACCGTGTTCGGCTCGCTGGTCGGCACCCTGCAACTGGCCCGCGCCATCACCGACGAGAAGCTCTCGGCCCACCTGCTGGAGCAGGGCGTCCGGGCGGCCATGACGCTGATCGACACCCTCTAGCCCGCTCGGCGCGCGACCAGCCGTTCGGACAACTCCCACAGCCCGCGGCCGAGTTCGGGATCCCGAGCGGCCTTCGACGGCCGGGCGGTCTCCGGGTAGCCCCGCAGGTGCCGGAACCCGTTGGGGCCCACGTAGGTACCACCCGGCAGGTCCTGGGTCGCGGCGTAGAGCGTGGGCAACGCGCCCCGCTCCACGTCCTGCCCGACGAGGCTCATCATCCGCGCGGAGAACGTCCGGCTGTGGTCGAGCAGGCTGGTGCTGGACAGGCCGGGATGGGCCGCCAGCGAACGGACCCGGCTGCCCGCGGCGGTGAGGCGACGCTGCAACTCCAGCGCGAACACCAGGTCGGCGAGCTTGGAGTCAATGCGTCAGGGGTTTCCGAGGCGCAAGCGTGAAAGACACAAACCAACCACCTGGTTGACTTCCCTCATGGGCGGCCCCACAGTCCGACTAAACCATCCAGTTGGATTGAAGGAGTGGACGTAACCGCGCCTCCCTGGTTCGTGACCGGAGCGTCGACGGGTATCGGGCGAGCCGTCACCGAGCAGCTGCTGGCGGGCGGTCACCGGGTCGCGGCTCCGGTGCGGCGGCCCGAGTCCTTGGCCGACCTCGGCGCGGCCTACCCGGACCTCCTGTGGACCGCCCAGCTCGACGTCCGCGACACCGCCGCGCTGCGGCGGGTCGTCGACCGGGCGTTCGAGAACCTCGGCCGCGTCGACGTGATCTTCTCCAACGCCGGGCGCGGCGCGTTCGGCGCGGCCGAGGAGATGTCCGACGAGGCGATCGACGAGCAGATCGCGGTCACCATGACCGCGCCGATCCACCTCCTCCGCGCCGCACTCCCCCACCTGCGGACGCAGGGCGGTGGCCGGTTCATCCAGAACACCACCATGGGCGCCCAGCTCTCCACCCCCGGCGGCAGCCTCTACCACGCCTCGAAGTGGGGCGTGGAGGGCTTCCTGGAGTCGGTGATCGGCGAGGTCGAACCGCTCGGCGTCGGCATCACCATGGTCGAGCCCGGCATGGTCCGCACCGGCTTCAGCGCGGCGATGGCGCTCGCCGACGGCCTCGACGCATACGCCGACACCCCCGTCGGGCAGATGCGCCGATACCTCGAAGCCCCCGGCGGTGACCTCACCGCCGGGGCGCTCGGCGATCCGGTGAGGGTCGCCGCCGCGATCATCGCCTCGGCCGCCACCACCCCCGCGCCACGCCGGATCGTCCTCGGCAGCGACGCCCACGCCGCGATCCGCGGCGCGCTCACCGACCGGATCGACGAGCTCGACGCGGGCAAGTCCCTCGCCGCGTCCACCGACTTCCCCGCCTGACCCGCCGACCTCCGGGCACGGAACTCGTGCCCGGAGGCAAAACTATCCGGGTGGTTTAATGCGTGCCATGGGATACGACTCGGCGGCCACCCGCGCGCGGTTGCTGGACGCCGCCTACGACGAGTTCGTGGAACGCGGCCTCGCGGGCGCCAGGGTCGATCGGATCGCCGCCGCCGCGGAGGCGAACAAGCAGGCCATCTACGCCTACTTCGGGTCGAAGGACGCGCTGTTCGACGCGGTGCTGAACGCCCGCCTGCAAGCGCTCGCCGACCTGGTGCCGTTCGACGTCGACGACCTCCCCGGCTACGTCGGCGCGCTGTTCGACCACTTCGTCGCACACCCCGGCATCCTCCGGCTCGCCCAGTGGCGCGCCCTCGAACGCCCCGAGCCGTCCCCCGACATGGTCGACGCGCACGTGGAGAAGGCGAAGGAGCTGGCGGCGGCCCGCGGCGCACGGGTGGAGACCACCACCGACGTCCTGATGCTGGTCCTGGCCCTCGCACAGGTCTGGAACACCACCGCGGCCCCCATCCGCACCCCCACGGGCACCGAGTCGGCGGCCCGGCTCAAGCGCCACCGGGCGTCGGTGACCCGCGCCGCGACCGCGATCGCCCGCGAACTGCTGGACTGAGCCGCGGGCCACCGAGATCGGCCACGATCGCGGCACCGGAGCCACCACGCGGAGCAGATCCCCACGGCGATCTCGACCAGGCCGTCCTTCGAGTCGAAGCAGGCGTGGACGGCCCGCCTGTCCGCCAGGTTGGTCTTCCCGGAATCGACCGCAGCACAACGGGTGGCGCCGTCGTCAACGGCACCACCCATCGGCCTTGCCCGCTACACCTGCTCGGCGTCGCCCGTCGTCGCGGGCTGACCGCCGAGCTGACGGCGGTTCTCCAGCTTGATCCCGCACTTGCCTGCCAGCGCGGCGCCGATGCCGATCGTCGTGACCACCGGAGCGGCCAGCACCGCGACCAACCCGAGGGCCGCGGGCACCTCCAGCACCACGGCGTCCTTGCTGTCGCGCACGACCACGCGGTGGTTGACGCCCTCGCTGACCAGGCCGCGGACGGCGTCGACCACGGAGTCGACGGCCGTGCGGGTGGCCTCGGGCTTGGATTCGCTCATGATTCCCCTCGAAGTGCGGATGTCCCCTTGACGACTCCCAGCCTCTCCTGACGGGCGCGCCGTGCCATCAGGGTTTCCCCTGAGCCCTGCCTGATTCACCCCAGAAGCGACCCCGAGGCGTCTGACCTGCGCACTCATGCGACACCAACGAAACGGTCACTCGACGGCCGCGACGCTGGGCGAGTCGCACCCGCTCGTTCCCATGGAGGACGGATGAGCATCTGGTCACGCAAGGCGTTGGCGTTCGCGCTGGCCGCGGTGACAGCGCTGTGCCTGGCACCGGCGGCCGCCGCGCAGGAGCAACCGGTGGCGCGGGGCATCACTCCGGGCACGTACCAGAACCTGATCAACGACTACCACCGCAAGTGCCTCGCCGTGAACTCGGCGGACAACACCAACGGCAAACCCCTGATCCACTACGACTGCTACGCCGAGTACAGCGACCAGTACTGGCGCTTCGAGCCGATCGACGCCGCCCCCGGCTACTACCGGATCCGCAACCAGCGCACCGACCGGTGCGTCGCCGCGTCGAACCCGAGCAACGGCGCGCGCGTCGTGCAGTACGACTGCGTCGACGGCTACTACGACCAGTGGTGGCTGCCGGAACTCATGCCCGACAACGTCCACTACCGGCTCCGCAACTACAAGAGCGGCCGCTGCCTCGCCGTTCCCTCCAACCAGGGCCAGAACGGCGGCAACGCCGTGAACTACAACTGCATCCTCGGCTACAACGACCAGTGGTGGCAGATCTGGCCGTGACGCCGCCCGACGTCCGCTGACCGGATCGGCCGACCCCGTGCGGAAGCTCCATCCGCACGGGGTCTCCACCACCGCACAGAACCGAGGTGCTTGAGCGGGTCGGGTCGAACCCGGTATGCATTGCTCCCCAGGGCGTGGGGAGGAGACCGGATGGCGGTGCGGTTCCGCCTGCTCGGCGATGTCGAGGCGCACGTCCGCGACCAGCCGATCGCCATCGGCTACGCGCAGCTGCGCTGCGTGCTGGCGGTGCTGCTGGTCGAGGCGAACCACGCGGTGTCGGTCGACCAGCTGGTCGACCGGGTCTGGGGCGACCGCCGTCTCCCCCGCCACCCGCGCGCCGCCGTCCAGCACAGCATCACCCTGCTCCGCACCGCGTTGACCCCCGCCGCCGAGGTGACGATCGCCCGGAAGTCGGCGGGCTACCAGCTCACCGTCGACCCCGACGTGGTGGACCTGCACCGGTTCCACCGGCTGGTCGAGCAGGGGCGGGCCGCCGACGACGACGGCCGGGCCGCCGCACTGCTCGACCAGGCCTTGGACCTGTGGCACGGGGAACCGTTCGCCGGTCTGGCCACCGCCTGGCTGGACGCCACGCGCGCCACGCTGGTCCACCACCGCCACGCGGCCCGGCTCGACCTCGTCGACGTCCGGCTGCGCCTCGGGCAGCACGCCGCACTGCTGCCCGACCTGTCGGCGTGGACGGCCGCGAACCCGTTGGACGAACGGCTGGCGGGTCAGTTCATGGTCGCCCTGTACCGGAGCGGCCGCCCGGCCGACGCGCTGGGGCACTACCGGCGGGTGCGCGGCCGGTTGGCGGACGACCTCGGCACCGACCCCGGTCCCCCGCTGCGCCGCCTGCACGAGCAGGTCCTCGCGACCGACCCGGCGCTCGCGGCCCCTGTCGCGCGATCCGTTGTGCCGCACCAACTCCCGGCCCGACCACGGCTGTTCACCGGCCGGACCCGCGAACTGGCCCACCTCGACGCCGCGCTGGGCCGGGAGACCGTGGCGATCGGCGGGATAGGCGGGATCGGCAAGACGTGGTTGGCGCTGCACTGGGCGCACCGGAACCTCGACCGGTTCCCCGACGGCCAACTGCACGTCGACCTCCGCGGGTTCGACCCCACCGGAAAGCCGATGCCCACGGCCACGGCGATCCGCGGTTTCCTCGACGCGCTCGGCGTCGCCTCCGTCCCGGCCGACCCGGACGCGCAGGTCGGGCTGTACCGCAGCCTGGTCGCGGACAAGCGGATGCTGGTGTTCCTGGACAACGCCGCCGACAGCGCCCAGGTGGCTCCCCTGCTGCCCGGCAGCCCGACGTGCACCGTGCTGATCACCAGCCGCGGGCGCCTCAGCGGTCTGGTCGCCGCGCACGGCACGCGGTCGTTGGACCTGGACCGGCTGCCCGATCACGAAGCGCGCCAGGTGCTCGTCCGGCACCTCGGCGCGGACCGGCCCGCCGCCGAACCCGCTGTCACGGCCGAACTGCTGGCCCGCTGCGCCGGTCTGCCACTGGCGATCGGCATCGTGGCGGCGCGCGCCACCATGCATCCGACCTTCCCCCTGTCCGTCCTGGCAAGCGAACTGCGCGAGCACGTGCTGGACGCCCTGGACACGGGCGACGACCTGGTGAGCCTCCGGGCCGTGTTCTCGTGGTCCTGCCGAGCCCTCTCGGCCGACGCGGCCGGGATGTTCGGCGTGCTGGGCCTCTCCCCCGGCGCGGACATCGACCTGCACGCCGTCGCGAGCCTCACGGCGTTGCCCACCACCCGTGCCCGCGCCCTGCTGCGCGAACTGGAGCAGGCGCACCTGGTCGACCAGCACGTCCCAGGCCGGTACCGGATGCACGACCTCGTCCGGCTGTACGCGGCGGAACGCGCTCAGCCGTCGGCCGAGTCCCCCGCACTGCGGCGGTTGACCGACTTCGCCGTGCACACCGCGTTCGCCGCCGAGCGAGTCCTGGACCCGCTCCGCGAGCCGATCCGGATCGGCGACCCCGGCACCGGTTGCGTCCCACGGGGGTTCGACGACGAGACCACCGCGATGGAGTGGCTCACGACCGAGTTCCCGAACCTGCTCGCCGTGCAGAAACTGGCCGCCCGGCACGGTTGGCACACCTCGGTCTGGCACCTGGCGTGGGCACTGGACACGTTCTTCCGCAGGCGGGGCAACTACCGCGACGCCGTGGCGGTGTGGCGGACGGCCGTGGCCTCAGCCGACCAGACGGACGACGGGGCCGCCCAAACCCTCGCCCGACGACGTCTCGGAAACGCTTGCGCCGCAACAGGACTCCACGCCGAGGCCCTGCGGCACCTGCACGACGCCCTCGCGGTCAGCGAGCGGACCGACGACACCTGCGGCCAGGCCCACGCCCACCACCTCCTCGCCGGACTCTGGGAGGAACGCGGTGACGACCGGCGGGCGTTGGACCACGCCACTCCGGCCCTGCGGCTGTTCCAATCCCTCGACCTGCCGGTGTGGGAGGCCTGGGCCCACACGCAGGTCAGCTGGCACCAGGCCCAGCTGGGCCACTACCGGCAGGCCCGCCCCCACGGTGAGGCCGCCTTGGCGCTGGCCCGCCGCCACCGCGACCGCGAGTTGGAGGCGACCACGTTGGACGGCTTGGGGTACATCGCCCACCACACCGGCCGTCGGGCCGAAGCGCTCGACTTCTACCTCCAGGCGCTCGCCCTGCTCCGCGACCTCAACCACGACTACCACGAGGCCGAGACCCTCGAACGCGTCGGCCACACGCACCACGCGCTCGGACACCACGAGCACGCGGGAACGGCGTGGCAGCAGGCGTTCGACCTCTACCAGGCCCAGCAACGCCCCGACGACGCGGACCGCGTCCGCCAACGGCTGGACGCCGTTCGCCACGAACGGCAGGCGACCACCGCGTCCGACCGGTGACCGGTCAGGACGTGCCGCCGAGCGCGCCGAGGACGGTCCTGACCAGCAGGTCGGAGCGGGCGCCGATCTCCTCGGTGGGATCGGTCGCCGCGCCCAGTTCCGGTGAGCCGGTGGGCAGGGCGTCCACCTCGTGCAGGAGGGCCAGGTAGACCTGGCGGCACCAGCCGGGGCTGGTGGCGGTGATCGCTCCGGCGGCGTGCAGGCGGGTGAAGAGCAGGTCGAGGCCGTCGAGGACTTCCCGGCTGAGCGGGGGTGTCCGGCGCTTGGGGTCGGCGGTCAGCTCCATGGCGAAGCGGTGGCTGATCTTGAGTTCGAACACCCGCTCGGTCAGGCGGTGCAGGGCGACGGCGGGCGGCGCCGTCTCGACCCGTGCCTGCTTGATGCCGAGCAGGTAGCGCTCGTTGAGCTGGTCGCTCACGGCCGCCAGCAGCGCCTTGCGGGACGAGAAGCGGCGGTGGACGGTGGCGCGGGCCAGCCCCGCCGCGTCGGCGATCCGTTCCAGCGTCGCGTTCGGGTCGACCGCGAGCACGGCGACGGCGGCCTCCAGGATCCGGGCCGTGCTGCGCTCCGCGTCCGCCCGCACCCGACGCGGGTGTAGTGCCTCGGTCATCCCACCTCCAGTGACGTGCCCACCTTACCCAGGCACAAGTGAGACTCTCATGTCGCAGATATTGACACACTTCAGACTTCCGTGATGCAGTTGTGGTGTCGCACCACCCAGTCGAACCAGGAGTCGGACATGGATCTGCAACTCACGGGCAAGCGCGTCCTCGTGACCGGTGCGAGCAAGGGCATCGGCCTCGCGATCGTCCGGGCCTTCCTCGCCGAAGGCGCCGTCGTCACGGCCGCGTCCCGACGGCGCACGCCCGAACTCGACGCCACCGGCGCCACGTTCGTGGCCGCCGACCTCTCGGAGCCGGACGGCCCTCGGCACATGGTCGAGACCGTCCTCGCCACCGACCCGCGCCTCGACGTGCTGGTCAACAACGCGGGCGGCGGCACCATGCCCGACGGGGCTTTCGCCGATCCCCTCGACGGCAAGGACGTCGACTGGGCCGGCGCGTTCGCCTTGAACCTGAACTCGGCCGTCGAGGCCACCCGCGCCGCGCTGCCCGCGTTGACCGAGGCCCGCGGCGTCATCGTCAACATCAGCTCCGACACCGCCCGCCGCCCCGTCGGCGTGCCGCTCCCGTACGCCGCGGCCAAGGCCGCACTGAACGCGTTCTCCCGCGGGTTGGCCGAGAAGGTCGCGGGAGCCGGGGTCCGGGTCAACGTCGTCACGCCCTCCGGCACCCGCACGCACTTGATGGAGAGCGAGGACGGGTACATCGCGCAGGTGGCGGCGCACCTGGGGATGGACCACGCCGACCTGCTGACGGCCATGCCGGGGCAGAACGGGATGTTGACCGGAACCCTCATCGACCCGGACGAGATCGCCCGCGCGGTGCTCCTGCTGTCCTCGCCGACGATGCCCAGCGCGATCGGGTCGAACTGGGTGGTGGACGCGGGCGCGTTGAAGACCGCCTGATTCGGTCGGCGGATGCCGCCGGAGCAAGGAGCCCCGGCGGCATCCGGCTCACCAACGGTGTCAGCAGGTCTTGCGCACGTAGCCGCTCGACCCGGCGGGCTTCACCCGCACGTCGCACTGCACGATGCTGATCTTGCCGCCCCACTCCGAGCACGCCGCCGACCGACCGCTGTTGGTGTGCTCCTCCCACTCGCCGCACCCCTCGGACACGGCGAAGTCGAGGCCGTTGGCGGTGCGGTTGCCCGAGAGTTCCGGGGTGTTCTTCTGGGCGATGGCGAGGTTCTTGCCGTGCGCGTGGGAGGACAGCAGCTTGATGTGCTCCTGGGCGTGCGTGGTGGTCCAACCCGCCTCACAGGGGAGGCAGGGTCTCCGCCGCGAGCGGCTGGAAAACGGCTCTGCGAGAGACTTTCGGCCGCTCGGAGCAGCGGCGGACTGGTGGACCACCGCGACATCGCCTGTCAACGACCCTGTGAGGACAGAGCGCGCCGGGTGGGAAGGAGGAGTCGACAGGCGAGGGCGGACGCCAGCACGATCGCGGCCCCGACGACCATGGCCGTGTCGAGGCCGGTGACGTAGGCCTGCCGGGCGACGTCGGCCAGGGCGCTGCCGGAGTCGGCGGCGAGCGCCTGGGAGAGGCCCGCGAAAGCGGGGTCGGGAACGGTGACCGGCGCCGTGGCGAGTTCGTCCTGGTAGCGCAGCAAAGTGACGCTGCCGAGCAGGCCGATGCCGAAAGCGCCGCCCAGTTCCCGGACGAGGTTGTTGACCGCGGAGCCGATCCCGGCGCGGTGCGCGGGCAACGACGACATGATCGCCTGGGTCGACGACGGCGTGGTCAGGCCGATCCCGAGGCCGACGAGGCCCAGTCCCGCCTCCACCACCCAAGCGCCGCTCGCGGTGTCCACTGTGGACAGTACAACCAACCCGGCCGCGGCGGCGACCAGGCCGCCGGTCAGGACGGAGCGGATGCCGTAGCGGGCGACGGCCGGTTTGGCGGCGGTGGCCACGACGAGTTGGGCCAGTCCGGCGGGCAGGGCGTGCACGCCCGCCTCCCACGCCGAGTAGCCACGCACGAGTTGCAGGTATTGCGCGAACAGGAAGTACATCCCGAACAGCGCGAAGTAGGCCGCGGCGATGGAGAACGAGCCAACGGTGAACGCGCGCTCACGGAAGGAGCGGAGGTCGAGCACCGGGTTCGCGGAGCGGTTCTCGACCACGCCGAACACGACCGTGCCCAGTGCCCCGATCACGAACGCGCCGAGCACGGGAAGGCTGGTCCAGCCGTCGTCCGGGCCTTCGATGAGGCCGTGGAGCAGGCCGGTCACCGCGACCACCGAGACGACCGCGCCGAGCACGTCGACCCGCGCGTGGTCGGGGTGGCGGACCTCGGGCAGCGAGAACACGCCGAGGACGAAGGCCACGGCGGCGACCGCGGCCATGCCGAGGAAGATCGAGCCCCACCAGAAGTGCTCCAGCATGAACCCGGACCAGGTCAGCGAGACCGCGACGCTACCGCCCGCGACGGCGGCCCAGATGCCGATCGCCTTCGCCCGCTCGGCGGGCGGGAACACGTGCGCGAGGATCGACAGCGTTCCCGGCGTGACCAGCGCGGCGCCCACGCCCATCACGGTGCGGGCGGCGATCAGCTGCCAGGTGTGGTGGCTGACCGCGCCCGCCACCGCCGCGGCGAAGAAGACCAGCAGTCCGGTTTGGAGGGTGGCCTTGCGGCCGAAGCGGTCGCCGATGGCCCCGGCCGGGAGCAGCAGGCCCGCGAAGCACAGGACGTAGCTGTCGACGACCCACGCCAACGACGTGGTCGACGCGTCGAGGTCGTGGGCGATCGACGGCAGCGCCACGTTGAGGCCCATGTTCGCCACCACCACCAGCAGGGCGCTCAGGCACAGCACCGACAGGATCCACCAGCGGCGGTCGTGGTCGAGAGGAGTCGTTGTGAGCACGTCCCGAGCCTCATCGACCGCTGATTTGCTGTCCACTGCAACCTTTGCAAGTGACCCTTGCTCCCGGAACAACTATCCGGTCGCCAGGTGCAACTGCTGCCGCAGCCAGCGGTGGGCGGGGTCCTTGTCGTGCCGGACGTGCCACGCCTGGGAGATCGACACCGGCGGCAGGTCGAGGTCGACGTCGAAGACGTGCGCGCCGCTGGTGGCGACGAGCTGGCGGGCGTAGCGCTCGGGCAGCAGGCCGATCAGCTCGGTCGTGAGCACGATGTGCGCCGCGCTGGTGAACGTCGGCACGACCACGGCGACCGTGCGGCGCACACCGTGCTCCTCCAAAGCGGTGTCGAGCGCGCCGCGCGCCACGCCACGGCGAGAGACGGCGACATGCGGCACCGACACCAACCGCCGCAACGTCATCTCCTGATCGGCGAGGGGGTGGCCCGCGGCGAGCATCACCACCATGCGGTCCTCGTGCAGCGGGCTGGACCGGATCTCGGAGCCGGGGTGGTCGATCACCCCGACCTCCAGGTCGATCGTGCCGTCGCGTAGCGGCGTGATGTCCTCCTCACCCTCGGCGACGAACCGGAGCCGAACGCCGGGCGCCACCGGCTGGATGCGCTCGACGAGCGCGGAGGCCAGCGGGCCGATGAGGGAGTCGTTGGCGCGCAACGTGAACGTGCGCTCCAACGAGGCCACGTCCAGGTCCAGCCCGATCTCCAGCAGGGCCTGCGCCTCGACGACCAGCTCGTGCAGGCGCGGCTGCATCGCCAACGCGCGGGGCGTGGGCACCAAGCCCCGTCCGGCGCGGACCAGGATCGGGTCGCCGGTGGCCTTGCGGATGCGGTCGAGCGTGCGGCTGGTCGCCGGGACGCTCAGGTGCAGCCGTTCCGCGGCGGCGGTCACGCTGCCCTCGGTGAGGAGCACGTCCAGTGCGTGCAGCAGGTTCAAGTCCAGTTGCGCCATGCGCAAAGGTTACTTGAAAGCGTTGCAATAGACATCAATCCAGATTCGGGCGAGGCTTGGTCCGCGCCCCAGATCGGGGCTGATGAGAGGAACAACCACCATGAAGGTCTTCGTCACCGGGGCCACCGGCTGGATCGGCTCCGCCACCGTGGACGAGCTGCTGGCCGCGGGCCACGACGTCATCGGGCCGGCCCGGTCGGACGCCTCCGCGGCGGCGTTGGAGGCCAAGCGCGCCACCGTCCTGCGCGGGGGTCTGGACGACCTCGACTCGTTGCGCCACGGGGCGTTGAACGCCGATGCCGTGGTGCACCTGGCGAACAAGCACGACTGGGCCGACCCCGCGGCCACGAACGCCGCCGAGCGGGGCGCGGTCGAGACCATCGCCGACGTCCTGGTCGGCACCGACCGGCCGTTCGTGCTCGCCGCGGGCATCTCCGGACTCGTCGAGGGCCGTCCCGCCCTGGAGTCCGACCGCTCCCCCGCCGTCGGCCCGGACTCCCCGCGCGGCGGCAGCGAGAACCTCGCCCTCGACTACGCCGACAAGGGCGTGCGGGTGGTCGGCGTCCGGTTCGCGCCGACCGTGCACGGCGTCGGCGACCACGGCCTCACGTCGTTCCTCGTCGCCGCCGCGCGACGGCACGGCGTCTCCGGCTACGTCGGCGACGGCACCCACGCGTGGTCCGCGGTGCACCTCGCCGACGCCGCCCGCCTGGTCCGCCTCGGCCTGGAGAACGCCCCCGCCGGATCGCTGCTGCACGCGGTGGCCGAGGAAGCCGTCCCGCTGCGGGCGATCGCCGAGTCCATCGGCGCCGCTCTCGACCTGCCGGTCGCCTCGGTCGCGCCCGAGGACGCCGCGGCGCACTTCGGGTTCGTCGCGCGCTTCGCGGGCCTGGACATGTCCGCCTCCAGCGCGCGCACCCGCGACCTGCTCGGCTGGATCCCCAGCGGGCCGACCCTGGCGCAGGACATCGCCGCGGGCGCCTGCTCCGCGCTCTGAGCCGGACCACCTCGAGAGGACCACGTCATGCCCGACACCGGCTTCGACGCCACCGTCACCGCGTTCATCCTGGTCAAGACCACCCGTGAGTGGCTGGAGCTCACCGTCGCCGAACGCGTCGCCGCGTTCGAGGACAACGTCGTGCCCACCATCCGGGAGAAGGTCACCGACGTCCGCTCGCGCTTCTACGACACGGAGTTCTACTCCGCCCGGGTCACCGACGTGTGGGTCTGGGAGGCCCGCGACCACGACGCCTTCCAGCTCGTGATCGAGGCCCTGCGCGAGACCCCGTTCTGGGACCGCTACTTCGACGTCGTCGACATCCTCGTCGGCGTCGAGAACGGCTACGCCAAGCACTACGGCACCACCACCCCGACCACCATCGACGCCTGAGGAGCGACCATGCGCGTTTTCATCACCGGAGCCACCGGCTGGATCGGCTCCGCCACCGTCGACGAACTGCTCGACGCCGGACACGACGTCACCGGGCTGGCCCGCTCGCCCGAGTCCGCGGAGGCGTTGGAGAAGAAGGGCGCCCAAGCCCTCCTCGGCGACCTCGACGACCTGGAGTCGTTGCGGCGCGGGGCTTCCGAGGCCGACGCCGTCGTCCACCTGGCGAACAAGCACGACTGGGCCAACCCGGCGGAGTCCGACCGCGCCGAGCGGGCCGCGGTCGAGGCCATGGCCGAGGCGCTGGTCGGCACCGACCGGCCGTTCCTGGTCGCCAACGGCCTGTCGGGGCTGTGCACCGGACGCCCGGTGCTGGAGTCCGACCCGTCCCCCGCCGTCGGGCCGGACTCCGACCGCGGCGGCAGCGAGAACCTGGCCCTCGACCACGTCGCCCGCGGGGTGCGGAGCATGGCCATCCGCTTCGCCCCGTCGATCCACGGCGCGGGCGACTGGGGCTTCGTCACCTTCCTGGTCGACGCGGCCCGGAAGCAGGGCGTCTCCGGGTACATCGGTGACGGCTCGACGGAGTGGTCGGCCGCGCACCGCTCCGACACCGCGAGGCTCATCCGGTTGGGCCTGGAGAAGGCTCCCGCCGGAGCGCGCCTGCACGCGACAGCCGAGGAGTCCATCACCACCAAGGAGATCGCGGAAGCGATCGGCGGGGCGCTCGGTCTCCCGGTGGTGTCGGTCGCCGTCGAGGACGCGGACGCGCACTTCGGGTTCGTCGGCGACTTCTTCGCCACGACCATGACCGCGTCGAGCGCGCACACCCGTGCGAGCCTGGGGTGGACGCCCACGGGGCCGACCCTGGTCGAGGACATCGAGTCCGGGGCGTACGGCACGGCCTGAGGACACCGGTGGGGCGGACTCCCGCCCCACCGCTCAGCCGACCAGGGTCGAGACGTTCGCCCGGTCCGCGCCCAGCCGGACGTAGAGCTGGGCCCACGCCTTGTCGTTCGCCGACGCTCCCTGGCCGTCGCAGAACTGCTTGCGGCCATGCGCGGTGTAGTACCGCAGCAACGGCAACACCTCGTCGGAACGGCGTTCGCCCTCGTCGGAGTACCGCGCGCCCGGCGCGGACGCCTGGTGCTTCAGGCAGGTCACGTCGGCGTTGGCCTCGTTGTCGAAGACGGGGCCGGGCTCGGCGGCCTGCGCGGTGCAGGCCGTGAGCGCGAGCAGCAGCCCGCACAGGGTGACGGTCGTGCGCATGGGTGGCTCCCTATCCCAGTCCGAGTGCGGCTCGGGCGGCCAGTCCCAGGCCGACGACGAGCACGAGGGCGGCGGTGAGCACGGGCATCAGCGCGGTCAGGCCGGTGAGCCGGGTGCGGAACCGGTGCAGGCGCTCCGCGGCTTCCAGGCGGTCGCGCAGGCGGACGAGCAGCAGCCCCACCGCGGTCAAGGTGGCCGCCATCCCGAGGCCGTAGCCCAGGACCAGCAGGACGCCGAACCACGTGCGCCCGAGCGCGACGGCTCCGAGGAGCACCACGAGCGCCGACGGGCTCGGCACCAGTCCCCCGGCGACGCCCATGCCGATCAACCCGGACCGGCCGACCCCGTGACCGTGACCGTGTCCGTGGCCGTGGCCGTGCCCATGACCGTGGCCGTGTCCTTGTTCGACCGGCGCACCCGCGCCGACCAGCACGCGGTCCGGAACCACGGCGCGCTCGGCGGCCCGGCGGCGCAGCGCCGAGACCAGCAGCGCCACGCCGATCCCCGCGACCAGCAGCCCGCTGACCACCCCGAGCAGGCTCAGCACGCCCTCGCCCGCCACGGCGCTGGACACGCTGATCACCAGCCCCAGCACCAGGACCCCGGCGGTGTGGGTGATCGTCACGGTCGCGCCGACGACCACGGCGTCCTTCGTGGACCCGCGCTTGCCTGCCAGGTAGGCGGCGATGACCGTCTTGCCGTGGCCGGGCAGCGCGGCGTGCGACGCGCCGAGCAGCAACGACAGCAGCACCGCGAGCAGCCCCACCACCGGCGTGAGGTCCTTGCTGCCTGCCAGATCCGTGAACGCCGACGTCGCGGTGGTCACCACCGAATCGAACGGCCCGCTCCCCTGCCGAGGAGCGCCCGCGACCGCGCCGCTGGCGCCGGGACGCGCGCGCAGGTCGACCGAGCGGACGTCGAGCGGGTCGGCGAGCAGGTCGTTCGGGTAGCGGCGCAGCTCGTCGCTGGTGCTGGCCGTGGGAACCGGCGAGTCGACCAGTGCGACGCCGTCGCCGACGGCGGTCATCTCGCGCCAGCCGATCCGGTCGGACCGGTACGCGTCGCGGACCGCCACGACCGCCTCGCGGTCGAGCGCGGCCGACGCGTCCAGCGCGCAGGTCAACCTCGTGGTGGCCAGACCCGCCTCGCCTGGCGGGAATTCGACGGCGCTGGAGCGCACGGCGAGGTCCGCCGTCTTCCCGTCGACCGTGAGCGCCGTGGCGTCGCGCACCGCGGCGCACGCGCGGGCGGCGTCGGTGACCGGCTCCTGCAAGGTGGGGATCTCGGCGCTGTCGACGACCACGCGCAGCTCGACCCGGTCGGTGTGCAGGGTGATGCCGGTGAAGTGGTTGACGGTGAAGTTGCCCAACGGGTGCGCGCTCGCCGACACGGGCATGAGCAGCAGCGCGGCGGCGCACAAACCCAGCAGCACCAGTGGTTTCCTCATCGCGGGCCCCGCAGGTCGACGAGTGCCCGTTGCGCTTCCGGGGCGTGCAGCGGGGAGAAGTGCGGGTTGGTGCGCAGGGCCGAGTCCAACGCCGTGACGGCGTCGTCCGTGCGTCCGAGCGCGGCGAGGATCATGCCGCGGTGGAAGGCGAAACCCGCGTCGACCTTGCCGAGCGCGGCGGCCTTCTCCGCGTAGGTCAGGGCTTCGGCGTCGCGTCCGGTGAGGTGCAGCGCCCACGCGAGCGCGTCGGCGACCAGGACGTTGGGGCGCTTGGCCCACTCGGCCTCGGCGTGGCGCAGCGCGGTGGCGGCGTCGCCGCGGTCGGCGGCCACGGTGGACGCCGTGAGGTCGTCCACGGACCCCGCGGCGGTCAGGACCTTCTCCTGCTGCGCCAGCACGTCGTACTGGCGGGCGGCGTCGTCGGCACGGCCCGCGCTGGTCAGCAGCGCGGCGTACTCCTGGAGGTACTGCGGCAGCGGCACGCGGGCCGTAATGGCCTGGTAGGCGGCGAGCGCCTCGTCGGTGCGTCCGCGGGCGGCGGCGGTCTTCGCCTTGCCCTGCGCCAGGGCCACGTCCTTCGAGTCGGCCAGCAGCCCCTGGTCGTAGTGCTCGTCGGCGAGGTCGAGGTCGCCGGAGTCGAACGCCAGCTCCCCCAGGTAGTACTGGCAGAACGCGATGTCGGCGGGGCCGGTGGCGTCCCCCAGCGCGCGGTCCAGCGCGTCGCGGGCCTCGTCGGTGCGACCGTGCAGCTCCAGGTCGTAGGAGGCGCGGGTGAACGCCGGGACGCCGGGTTCGAGGTCGAGCATCCGCTGCACGGCGGCGGTGGCCGCGTCCGCGTCGCCGAGCTGGGTGTGGGCGTCGGCGAGCACGCCGTACGCCTCGGAGGTGTCCGGCAGCACTGCCGCGGCCCGCGTCCCCCAGTCGCGGGCGGCGGTGAAGTCGTGGCGGGCGTTGGCCAGCGCGCCCATGCCGATGAGCGCCGGGCCGTTCTCGGGGCGCTGGGCGAGCGACTTCTCCAGCGCGCCCTGCGCTTTGGCGTAGTAGGAGGGGTCGGCGGTCACGCGGGCCTGCTCCACGTAGGCGGACCCGAGCTGGGCCCAGGTGGTCGGGTCTTCCGGCGTGGTGCGCAACCGGGTCTGCGCGGTGGAGATCGCACGGGCCAACGCGGTCTCGGCGACCGGGGCGGACGCGGGCGGGGGCTCGGCGGTGTGGGGACGCAGGAGGGTGGCGGCGGTCGTGCCGAGCAGGGCGACGCCGCCGACGACGGCGACGATCGCCAGTAGCCGCCTGCGGCCGCTCGGGGAAGTCATCGGGGGCAAACCTCCGGGTCGGGTGGAACCCCGTGGCGCGCGGGACCCGCGCGCCACGGGGAAGGGACTAGGCCGTCGCGGGCGTGGTCGTCCACTCGGGACGACGCCGGAACAGCCAGACACCAGACCCGATGAGCAGGGTCGCGAGGAGCACGTTGAGCAGCGGCCCTGCCGGGAACCCACCGCCTGCCGGAGGCGTGATGGCGCCACCGGACTGCGTGTTGACCCCGGTGTTCGCGGGCAGTGCGACGTACGGGAACGACGTGCCGAACGCCTTGTCGTTGGCGTTCACCGCGTCACCGGCCGCGAGGGCGGGGACGATCCCGCTCACCGCGGCGCCTTCGAGGGCCTGCACACCGATGTCGAGCACGTCGTCGGTGAGCCTGCGCCCGTTCGGGAAGCCCTGGAGGTCGCCCGCCAGGACGCCCAGCCGGTTGGGCTGGGCGGCCACCGGCACCGAGGTGTTGAGCCGCAGCTGCTCCGAGGGCACGAACCGCTTCGGGTTCACGTCCGCGTTGTTGAGCTGCGAGTTCAGGTCGGCCTTGATCGGTCCCGGCGTCTTCGTGGTGATGCCCGTCAGGAAGATCTCCACCAGGTCGTCGCGCGGAGTGGCGGGCGCGGGCAGCCCGTAGATGCCCTGGATCAGCTTGGGCACCTCGGGGTCGGTCACGCGGTTGACCAGGTCGGGGATCTTGGCGTCCTGGTCGGGCGTCAACGAGTTGAACCTGTCCTTGAGCCCCGCGGGCACGACGACCTCGTTGACCAGCGGGTTGCCCAGCCGCGAGACCTGGACGAACGGTCCGAGCGGCTTGGACTGCCCCGGTGTGAGCAGCATCGACTGCCGCTCGGTGTCGCTCCAGACACCGATGACCGGGTTGCGGCCCGCGTCGCCCTTGAGCGCCAGCGCCGACTTCGGCAGCTGGAGGGCGATCGTGTTCACGTTGTAGCCCTTGAGCGTGTCCTGCCCGACCTCGGACAGGTTGCCGCCGTAGAGCAGGTCGAACACCCGCAGGTCGAGGAAGAACGAGTCGTCGGCCTGGCCGACGAACGACTTCCCGCCTCCGGGCACGTCGGTGATCGCCTGGTCGCGCAGCCCCGCGTAGTCCGGCATCGACGCCGGACCGGTGTTGGACGGCGCGACCCTGCCCGACTTGAGCAGCCGCTTGGAGCGGCCGTTCCCGTCGATGACCTCCAGCGTGTAGCTCTGCTTGAAGAGCAGGTTCTCGTCGTCGAGCGAGGTGACGGGACCGTTGTTGTAGAGGAACGTCGACTTCCCGCGCTTGTCCTGGTTGGTGAAGGTCCACCGGTAGGTCAGGTCGGGGCGCGCGTCGCCGTCGTTGTCGATGTTGATGTCGTAGCGGGCGTCGGTCGCCCACGGGTAGAAGTTCGGCCCGCCGTTCGGTTCCTGGAACGGGTACCAGTTCGCCACCAGGGTGACGGTGTCCGGCTTGTCGGGACTGACGAACGCGTACACGTCGGTGTTGTCCACCGGCGGGTCACCGGCGATCAACGGCGCTTCCCGGTGGCTCGACGCCCCGGCCGTGCCGGGCCCGAACCCGACCAGACCACCGGTGAGCAGGGTGCTTCCGACCGCGATCAACGCGATCGCCGCACGTCGTCGTCGACGTGGGCGAGGCGGTGCTGACATGGTCCATCCCTTCGTCCGCGAACCGCCGTCACGGCGTGGCCCGCGGAGTTCACGATCAGATCAAATACCGCCCGACCCGATCGCCGGGCAGGCACAGGTCGTTCGAAAGGGGGCGTGACCCGGTTCACTCTTCGCCGAAGAAATATCCAAATGAGTTTGTTGCAGAAAGGTGGCAACAATCGCCGCCCACCATTCCCGTCACCCTTGAAAGCAAACAATTCTCACGATCGCCGGATGTTTCCACTCCCTTACGCCCGCGCTCCCGAGACCGCACGACACCGCCCCTTCGGGTCCACTGGTACGGGACCCGCACCGAGAAGGGATCGATCATGTTCGAAGGCCTGACAGCGTTGTTCGTCAACTGCACGCTGAAGCGCTCGCCGGAGCCCAGCAACACCGACGGACTGGCCGCCATCAGCAAGCGCATCATGGCCGCCAACGGCGTGGCGATCGACGAGATCCGCGCGGTGGACCACGACATCGCCACCGGCGTGTGGCCGGACATGACCGAGCACGGCTGGGCGAGCGACGAGTGGCCCGCGCTCCACCGGCGCGTGCTCGCCGCGGACATCCTGGTGCTGTGCGGCCCGATCTGGTTGGGCGACAACAGTTCCGTGATGAAGAAGGTGGTCGAGCGGCTCTACGCGTGCTCGTCCCTGCTCAACGACGAGGGCCAGTACGCCTACTACGGCCGGGTCGGCGGCTGCCTCATCACCGGCAACGAGGACGGGGTCAAGCACTGCGCGATGAACGTCCTCTACAGCCTCCAGCACCTGGGCTACGCGATCCCGCCCCAGGCCGACGCGGGCTGGATCGGCGAAGCGGGCCCCGGACCGTCCTACCTGGACCCCGGCTCGGGCGGCCCGGAGAACGACTTCACCAACCGCAACACCACGTTCATGACGTGGAACCTGATGCACCTTGCCAAGATGCTCAAGCAGGCGGGCGGTTTCCCGTCGCACGGCAACCAGCGCTCGGCCTGGGACGCGGGAGCCCGCTTCGACTTCGCCAACCCCGAATACCGCTGACCGCCGCTACGCGTAGAGAGCGGTCGCGCCGCCCCACAGCGCGCCGGGGTTCAGGTGCGCGGGGAAGCGGTCGAGCATGGCGTGGAAGAAGTCCAAGGCGTTGTCGTGCCGCGCGAGGAGTTCGTCGACGGTGTCGAGGTAGCGGCGGGTCTCGGCGATGATCCGCGTGGCGTCGTCGTCGAGGCCCTTGTCCTTGTGGCCGGTCACGACGAGGCTCGGGCGCAGGGCCTCGACGGTGTCGATGGCGCGCCGCCACGCGTTCCGACCGTCGCCCAGGGCTTCGCGCAGGTACTGGTGGACGCCGTTGTAGAGCACGTCGCCCGCCACGACGAGACCGAGGTCGGGCACGTGCAGCACGCTCGTGTCGTCGGTGTCGGAGTGGCCGACCTCCACGAGCGTCAACTCGTGGCCCTCCAGCAGGATCCGGTTGCCGTCGGGGACGACCGCGGTGACCGGGGAATCGGGGATCTGGCCGGGGAACAGCGCGTCCCAGAACACGGCGCGCTGGGCGACGTTGCCGTGCATCTGGCCGATGGTCCCGGCGGTCGCCACGACGGTGGCACCGAACCGGTCGGCCAGCGTCGCGGCGCCGAACCAGTGGTCGCCGTGGCCGTGGGTGGCGACGATGTGCGTCAGGTTCCGGCCGCTCGCCTCCACCCAGTCCCCCACCGCCGTCGTCTGCTCGGTGGTCAACGGCGGGTCCACGAGCACGGCGTCGACCTCGCCGTGGACCAGCGTGACCGACAACGGCGAGAACATCCGCCGGTCCCCGTTCGGGACCAGCTCGGCGACGTTCTGCGGGATCGGCTCGGCGATGTGCACGTCGTAGCCGAGGGCGGTGGTCATGGCGATCCTCCAGGGGGCCTGAGTTTGAAATTCAAACCTAGCTCACCTGGGTAGGATTGTCCAAGTCACGTCGGTCAGGCGCGGCGGTGCAGGACACGACCTCAACACCCGACCGAGGCTGACCGGGGTTGTCGTAGGGCACCTCGACGACACCGGGACGGCCCGCGCGAACCCGCTTCCAGTCCTGTTCGGACGGACGGTCACGGGTCACCGCGCTAGGCCGCGCCGAGCTGGTCGGAGACCGCGGCCACGTCGCTCGCGCGGCCCTGCGCCTCGTACAGGCCGAGAGCCTTGGTCCACAGCTCCCGCGCCTGGTCGCGGTCGCCCAGTGCGGCGTGCACGTCGCCGAGGTGGTGCAGCACGGTCGCCTCCTCGTAGCTGTTGTCCAGCTTCCGGTACAGGTCGAGCGCCTCCTGGTGGTGGGCGACGGCGTCGGCCTGCCTGCCGTCGTGGTGGGCGATGTGGCCGAGGCTGTCCAACGTCGCGGCCATGCCCTCCTCGTGCCCCAGTTCGCGGTTGAGCCTCATGCCCTCCGCGCAGAACTCCCGCGCCTCGGCGTACCGGCCGAGGCAGGCGTAGCGCCAGCCGACCTCGTTGAACGACTCGGCCACGCGGATCGGCGAACCCGCCTTCCGGAAGCCGTCGAGGGCGCTCGTGGAGTGCGCCAGCGCGCTCTCGAAGTCCCCCTCGAACTCCGCGGCCCACGCGTTCGCCCGGTGCGCGGTCGCGAGAGCGCCGTGGTCGTCGCCCTGCCGCAGGATCTCCACGCAGCGCCGCAGGTGGTCGTGCCCGCGGTCGGAGGAAGACATCTCGATGTGGTTCACGCCGAGGCACAGGTGCGCGGTGGCCTGCTTGCCCGCGTCGCCGATCCGCTCGGCGGAGGCGAGCCCGACGAACCACGCCGCCACGTCGTCCTCGGACCGCCCGCGCCGCAGGTGGTAGTTGTTCATCGTCCTGGCCAGCATCCACGCGACCTCGTGCCACCCGCGGTCCGCGGCGACCCGCTGCACGGCCAGCAGGGCCTCGTGCTCGGTGTCGTACCAGCGCATGGCCTCGGCGGCGTCGGCGAACCCCAGCGGGTGGCAGCCCTCGACCTCGTCCAGCTCCGGCAGCGGTTTGTGCGGTTCGAGGGTGAGGGCCGCGGCCCGCGCGGTGCCGACGTGGAACCCGACCAGCCGCCGCAACGCCGCCTCGTCGTCCGACAACGCGGCCAGGTCCGCCGCGTACAGCGCGACCAGGTCGTGCATCCGGTAGCGGCCAGGAGCGTGCTGCTGCACCAGGTGGGCGTTCTCCAGGTCCCGCAGCAGGATCCGGGCGCGTCCCGCGGTCAGCGCGGTGAGCGACGCGATGGCGGGCAGGCCGATCTCGGCCGACGGCGAGTGCCCGAGCAGCGTGAACAGCGCGGCCGCCTCGGGGCGCAGCGCGTCGACCGACCAGGAGAACACCGCGCGCAGGCTCGCCCCGATCTCGCCCGCGTCCAGCGCGTCCAGCCGCTCGGAGCTGTCGCGCAGCTCGTCGGCGAGCACCGAGAGCGGGAAGCCGGGGTCCATCGCCGCGCGCGCCGCGACGATGCCCAGCGCCAGCGGGAGACCGCCGCACCAGCCGATCAGGGCGCTGACGACGTCCGGTTCGGCGGCGACGCGGTCGGCCCCGATCCGGGCGACGAGGAACTCGTGCGCCTCGCTGTCGTCGAGCACGTCCAGGGACAGCGACCGGGCCCCGTGCGACGTCAGCAGCCCCGGCAGCCGCAGCCTGCTGGTGACGACCACCGCGCACGACGGGCTCCCCGGCAGCAGGGGGCTCACCTGCTCGGTGTCGCGAGCGTTGTCCAGCACCACGAGCAGCCGCTTGCCGGACACCAGGCTGCGGTAGCGGCCCATCCGCGCGTCCAGGCTCGCCGGGATGGCGGCCGGGTCCTCGCCGAGGGCTTCCAGGAAGCCGCGCACGGCGACCGTGGGCGGCAGCGGTTCACCGGACGGGTCGAACCCGCGCAGGTTCACGTAGAGCTGGCCGTCCGGGAAGTCGTCCGCGTGCTGGTGCGCCCACTGCACGGCCAGCGCGGTCTTGCCGATCCCGCCGGTGCCGCCGATCGCGGTGATCAGCACCGTGCCCGCGGGCTCGGCGGCGTTCAGGGCCGCGAGCTCGTCCGCGCGGCCGGTGAACCACCGCTGCCGCGCGGGCAGCTGCCGGGGCACCGCGCGGGCCTCCGCGGTGACGAGGTCCGGGTCCGACGTGAGGATGCCCTGGTGCAGGTCGCGCAGCGGCGCGCCGGGGTCGGCCCCCAGCTCCTCGGCGAGGTGGCGGCGCACGTTCTCGTAGTGCCGCAACGCCTCGGCCGAGCCGCCGCCGCGGTGCAGGGCCAGCATCAGCTGCGCGGCCAGGCGCTCGTCGAGCGGGTGCTCCGCCACGGCCGCGCGCAACCCCGGCAGCACCACGGCGTGCCGTCCGCAGCGCAGCGCCGCGTCGTTGCGGTCCAGTTCGGCCGCCGCGCGCTCGGCGTGCAGCGCGTCGCGCACCGAGTCCAGCCAGGGCGACTCCAACCCGACGAGCGCTTGGCCCCGCCACAGCGCGAGGGCGTCGTCCAGCAGCGCGAACGCGCGTTCGTCGTCGGCCGTGTCGCGCGCCTGCCGCACGAGGGACCGGAAGCGGTGCAGGTCGACGGTGTCCGGGTCGACGGCGAGCAGGTACCCGCCCGGCGTGCGCTCGACGTCGACGCCGAGCACGCGGCGCAGCTTCGACAGGTAGCCGTAGAGCGTGTCCTTCGCGCGCTGCGGGGCCCGGTCGCCCCACACGTGGTCGAGCAGCCGGTCGACGGGGACGGGCCTGCCCTCCTCCACGAGCAGCGCCACCAGCACGCAGCGCTGCCGGACGTGGCCGATGTCGACCACCCGTCCTTCCGCAAGCTCGCCCTGGCCCTGGTCGGCACCGGTCTCGCGGTCGGCGCGCTGAGCGCTCCCGCCTCGGCCGCGACCGACCCCTCCGACGACGTGTCGGCCGCGGCGGTCCACACCAAGTCGGCCGCCTGCGCGTCGCCCAGCGGCCAGAAGATCAACATCTCGTGGGGCGACGGCAACGTCAGCACCACGGTCTACTACAACAACCACTGCAACCAGAAGCGCGCCATCGAGCTCCAGTTCGTGCGCGAGAGCGGCGAGTTCTTCACCAAGTGCGTCGTCGCGCCCGCGAACACCAAGAGCAGCAAGAAGGTCGACAACAGCAACCCGAACAAGGTGACCATCCTGTCCGGGGCCGGCTGCTGACGACCGGTGCGTGAGTGATCGTTCCGCGGCGCCGGCTCCTGGGGGGTTCGGCGCCGCGGGCGGACTAGCGGCGGGCCGTGACGAGCCAGGCGCGCGAGTCGAACCACACGCCGTCGGCGGTGCGGTGCCCGGCCATGACCGCGCGCAGCCGGTCCAACGCCCGCTCGGCCTCCTCGGCGTCGAACCGGACGAACGCCTCGCTCGCCATCCGCAACGCGAGCACGGCGTCGGCGGCGGAATCGGGATCCGCGCCGTAGTGGACGGGCTCCCGCACGTCGCTGACGGTCACGTCGGTGAACCCGGCCGCGGTCAGAATCCCGTCCACGGTGGCCGGATCGGCCAGGGAGAACGGCCCGCCCGCCGCGGGCGGAACGGGGGCCGGGTCACGACCCGCGAGCGCGCCCTGGATCGCGGCCACCCACTCCTGCTCACCGCTGTCCTGCCACACCAGTTGCACGAGCCGCCCGCCCGGCCGCAACGCGCGCCCGATGTTGGTGAACGCCGCGACCGGATCGGCGAAGAACATCGTGCCGAACCGGCTGGTCCCGAGCGTGAACCGCCCCGACGGGAACGGGTGGACCTGCGCGTCCGCCTGCTCGAACCGCACGTTGTCGAGCCCTTCGGCCGCGGCCAGCTCACGAGCGCGCGCCACCATCCCCGCGGACACGTCGACACCGAGCGCACTGCCCCCGGTCGCGAGCCGGGCGGACTCGCGGGTGGTCCGACCGGCGCCGCACCCGATGTCCAGCACGCTGTCGTCGGCCCGCACGTCGAAGGCCTCGCGCAGCAGCGGTTGGTAACGACGCAACTCGGCGTCGTAGTCGAACACCGCCTTCGAGACCGGTCCCCTGTCGTTCTCCCCCTCGGCCATGCGGCCATCATGCCCGCTACCGGCAGGCAGACCTCACAACTCGACGTCCTGACCAGGGGTGAGCAGGGCGATCTCGACGCCGGTCAGTCCGGCCAGGATGGCTCGGGTCGACTGCTGGCCCAGGTCGCTGAGCATGAGTTCGTGAATCTGGACCACCTGGCGCGCCTTGACCGCGCGCACGTAGTCGGCCGCCTCCCCCAGCTTCGTCCAGGGTCCGCTGGTCGGCAGCAGCAAGGTGTCGACGGGTGCCTCGGGCGCGAAGTAGGCGTCGCCGGGGTGGAACAGCGAGTCGTCGACGAGGTAACCGAGGTTGTCGACGCGGGGGATGTCCGCGTGGATCGCGGCGTGCTGTCCACCGTGGACCGCGATGCCGAAGCCGTCGACGTCCAGGGTGTCCCCCACGGCGAGGACCCGCACGCGGCCGTCGTGGTCGCCGAGCTTGTCGAGCACCGCTCGCGGCCCGAAGACCCGAAGCTCGGGATCGGCCTCCAGGGCGGCCGCGAGCAGGGCGTCGTCGAAGTGGTCGAAGTGCTCGTGGGTGATCAGCACGGCCGCGGCGCCCGCGACGGCGTCCTTCGCGTCGGGCGTGAACGTGCCGGGGTCCAGCACGATCCTGGAGCCGTCCTTCTCCAGCGCGACGCAGGCGTGGGCGTACTTGGTCAGCTTCATCGGTGCTCCCGTTCCGGAAAGAGGGTCGACCAAAGTATACAGCTTTGCTGTACTTGTCTCCACGGAGGCCGCCGCCGGATCTACAGCAAGACTGTAAAGTCACCCCATGGCCGACCGAGACCACCTGGCGGAGCAGCTGCGGACCTCCATCGGCAGGTTCGTGCGGGCGACGCGCTCGCACTCCGACACCCTGCCGCCACCCCTGTCCGCGACCATGGGCCTGCTCGACCGCGACGGCGACGCCTCGACCGCGTCGCTGGCCCAGCGCCGCGGCGTGCGCCACCAGAGCCAGAGCCGCACCGTGAAGGACCTGGAAACCCTCGGCTACACCGCCCGACGGGACGACCCGCAGGACCGCCGCGGCTTCCTCGTCACCCTCACCGCCCAGGGCCGCGCCGCCCTGGACCACGACCGCGCGGCCAGGAGCGACTGGGTCGCCCAGGCGATCGACGCACTCCTGACCCCCGACGAACGCGCCCGGCTCGGCACCCTGCCCCAACTCCTGGACCGGCTGTCCGACTACGACGGCGGACGGGGGTGATCCCGCGGCGACGGGACGACCGGTTCGCGAGCCGGGAGGAGATCCGCCGCTGACGACCGTGTCCACAATGGATCGACGGCCCGCACCGGATCGCACGGCGGCGGCACGGCTTCTCCGGCGTCGTGGCCGGAGCACATCAGGCCAATGCCCCGAGTGGTTCACCGTCGTTCCCGGATCCGGCCTGGTGCTTCACTCGGTGCCATGCCACTCGACGAACTGCGCGACCTGCTGGCCCGTCACGCACGGCCCGATCTGAGCACGGCCATCGAGGACGTCCTGATCTTCCGGGCCGACCGGCCCACCCCGCCGACGCCGACCACGTACGGCAAGGTGCTGGCCCTCGTCGCCCAGGGGACCAAGCGCTTCGCGCTGGGCGACCGCGTCTACGAGTACCGCGCCGGGCAGTACCTCATCGCGTCGGTCGACCTGCCGGTCACCGCCTACTTCGAGAAGGCCAGTCCGGATCGGCCCGCACTCGGTGTCGGGTTGACGCTCCACCCGTCGGCCGTCGCCGAGGTGCTGCTGCAGGCGGATCCCCGCGACCTGCCGGACCTCGACCGGGACGCGCCGTCCGGTCTCGCCATCAGCACCGCGCCCGCCGAACTGGTCGAGGCCGTCCTGCGGCTCCTGCGCCTGCTCGACCGCCCCAGCGACATCACCGTGCTGGCGCCCCTGGTCAAGCGCGAGATCCTCTGGCGGCTGATCACCGGCGAGCAGGGCGCCGTTCTGCGCCGGTTCGGCTTGCCGGACAACGGGTTCAGCCACGTCGTCCGCGCCCTGCAGTGGATCCGCGACCACTTCGCCCAGCCCTTCCGCGTCGAGGAGGTGGCGCGGCGGGCGGGCATGAGCGTGTCCGCCTTCCACCGCAACTTCCACGCGATCACCGCGATGAGCCCCATCCAGTTCCAGAAGCAGATCCGGTTGCAGCAGGCCAGGCTCCTGCTGCACGCGGAACCCGGCGACATCGCGAGCGTCAGCCGCAGCGTCGGCTACGAGAGCCCCTCGCAGTTCAGCCGCGACTACCGGCGCCAGTTCGGCGGACCGCCCAGTCGCGACGTCGCACGGGTCCACGCCGGCTCGCGGGCCCGCCCCCACCGCTGACGCGGGCAGGCCCCGGCCGTCGGCGCATCGCGGGAGGATCGAGCAAGAACGCGCTACTTCTGCCCAACGAAGTCCCGCGCGGCGGCTGGTTGACTATCGGCGATCTCGCTCCGAGTTCACCTGCCTGGCGTGGGGAAGACGATGACAGAAGCCATCAGCAGCGACATCGCGCTGCACGTGAACGGGACCTCGCACCGGCTGTCGGTCGACAACCGCAGGACCCTGTTGGACGCGCTGCGGGAGGACCTCGGCCACACCGGCCCGAAGAAGGGCTGCGACCACGGGCAGTGCGGCGCTTGCACCGTTCTGCTCGACGGCCGCCGAGTGGTGTCGTGCCTGACGCTCGCGGTCGCCGCCGAGGGGTCCGCCGTCACCACCGTGGAAGGCGTCGCCGCCGACGGCGAACTCCGGCCGATCCAGCGGGAGTTCCTGCGACTGGACGGTTTCCAGTGCGGCTACTGCACTCCGGGGCAGATCTGCTCGGCCCTCGGTGTGCTCGCCGAGCACGCCGAGGGCTGGCCCAGCGCGGTCACCGCCGACGTGTCCCCCGAGAGCCCCGCGCCGCGGTTGGACGCGGCGGAGGTGCGGGAGAGGATGAGCGGCAACCTGTGCCGGTGCGGCGCGTACCCGTCGATCGTGCGCGCCGTGCTCGAGGCGGCCGCCCGTGCGGAGGCGACGCGATGAGGGAGTTCGCCTACCGCCGCGCGACCGAGGTCCGCGACGCGCTCACGCTGGTCTCCGGACAGCCCGACGCCCGTTATCTGGGCGGTGGCACAAACCTCCTCGACCTGATGAAGAACGGCGTGGAAGCGCCGTCGAGGCTCGTGGACGTCCGACGGCTCCCGCTGGACGGCGTCCGGGAGGAGCCGGACGGCGCACTGGTCATCGGGGCGACCACCACCAACAGCGACACGGCCGCCCACCACGCGGTGCGCCGCCGCTACCCGGCGTTGACCCAGGCGATCCTGGCGGGCGCGTCCGGCCAGTTGCGCAACATGGCCACCGTGGGCGGCAACCTCCTCCAGCGGACCCGGTGCTCCTACTTCGCCGACCTCTCCCAACCGTGCAACAAGAGGACGCCCGGCACCGGGTGCCCGGCGATCTCCGGGAGCCACCACAACCACGCCGTCCTCGGGCTGTCCGACCACTGCGCGGCCACCCACCCCTCGGACATGGCGGTCGCGCTGACCACGTTCGACGCGGTCGTGCGCTACGAGACGCTCGACGGCCCCACCGAGGTCCCGCTGGCGGACTTCTACCTGCCGGTCGACGACCGGCCCGACCGCGAGACCGTGCTGCCGCCCGGCGCGTTGATCACGGCGGTCGTGCTCCCGGCGGCGGCGTCCGCCGGGAGGTCGCGGTACCGCAAGGTCCGCGAACGGGCGTCCTACGCGTTCGCCACCGTCTCCGTCGCGGCCGCGCTCGACGTGCGCGACGGCGTGGTGCGCGACGTGCGGATCACCCTCGGCGGCGTCGCGTCCCGACCCTGGCGGGCCCGGCTCGCCGAGGCCGCCCTGCTCGACGGGCCCGCCACCGCCGACCGCTTCCGCGACGCGGCCGAAGTGGCGCTCGCGGCCGCGAAACCGTTGCGCGACAACGAGTACAAGGTGACGCTCGCCCGCAACCTCATCGGAGCCGTGCTGGGCGACCTCGCCGGAACGGAGGACGAACGATGACCGCCGGTCACCCCACCAGCGCCGTCGGCACCCCGACCACCCGCGTCGAGGGCCCGATCAAGGTCACCGGAGCCGCCCACTACGCCGCCGACGTGCCCGTGCCGGACCTGGTCCACGGATGGCTGGTGACCGCCACCGTCTCCCGCGGCCGGGTGTGCGACGTCGACGTCTCCGCCGCGCTCGGCATGCCGGGCGTCCTGGGTGTGCTCGACCACCGCAACGCCCCGCGGCTCGATCCGCGGGCGGGCAACTACTTCGGCCCGGACGGCAGCCTCCAACTGCTGCAGGACGACGTGGTCCCGTACGCGGGCAGGCCGATCGCCCTGGTGGTCGCGGACACCCCCGAGCAGGCACGGGCGGCCGCGGCGGCGCTGCGGGTGACCTACCTCGCGGAGCCGCACGACCTGGACTTCCACCTGGAGCACCCGGCCGCGCGCCCGGCGTCGACCGCGTTCGGCCCGGAAGCCGACACCGGTGACGTGGAAGCGGAACTGGCGGCGTCCGCGGTGGTGGTCGACGAGCGGTACCGCACGCCCGAGGAGAGCCACGGCGCGATGGAGCCGCACGCCGCGACGGTGTGGTGGCAGGACGACCACCTGCACGCGGTGGACTCCAACCAGGGGCCGTTCAGCGTGGCCCAGGTGCTGTCCGCGTTGTTCCTCCTCGACCTGGACGGGGTGCACGTCCGCGCCGAACACGTCGGCGGCGGGTTCGGCGGCAAGGGGATGTGCGGCCCGCAGGTGATCCTGGCGGCGATGGCGGCCAGGCACTTCGGGCGCCCGACACGCGTCGCCCTGACCCGCGAGCAGGTGTTCCTGGCGACCGCGCTGCGGCCTCCGACGGACCAGGCGCTGCGCGTCGGCGCCGATGCCGACGGCCGCCTGCGCGCCATCGACCACCACCCGGCGTACGCCCTCTCCCCGCTCGCCGAGTACATCGAGGCGTGCACCGAGCAGGCCAAGATCCTCTACGCGGCGCCCGCGATCCGCACCCGGCTCACCGCCGTGCCGATCGACATCCTGCCGCCGTGCTCGATGCGCGGGCCGGGTGCGACACCCGGCTCGTTCGCCCTCGAGTCCGCCATGGACGAGGTGGCGGAGCGGCTGGCCATGGACCCCCTCGACCTCCGGCTGCGCAACCAGCCGACCGTGGGGGTCGTGTCCGGACTGCCGTTCAGCAGCCGCCGCCTGATCACCTGCCTGCGCGAAGGCGCGCACCGGTTCGGGTGGTCGGGACGCGACCCGCGTCCCCGGCTCCGACGCGAAGGCCACCTGCTCGTCGGCACCGGCATGGCCGCGACCTCCTTCAGCGCCGGGGTGTTCCCGTCGACGGCGTCGATCACCGCGGAGGCGGACGGCACGTTCACGGTGGCCGTCGGCGCGTCCGACATCGGCACCGGCGCGCGCACCGCGCTGACGGCGGTCGCCGCCGACGCGCTCGGTGTCGACCCCGACCGGGTGCTGCTCCGGATCGGCGACAGCGACCTCGGCATGGCGTGGGGCGCGGGCGGCTCCCGCGGCACGACCTCCTGGTCCTTCGCCATCACCGAGGCGGCGAAGGAGCTGGGGAAGTCGCTGGGCGACGCGACCCGACCGGTCACCGCGACCGTCGACACCACCGCGCTCATCGACTACCAGCCGGGCCGGGAACGGCAGACCTTCAGCGCCGTCTTCGCCGAGGTCGCCGTGGACCCGGCGACCGGCGAGGTGCGCGTGCGCCGCCTGCTCGGGTTGTTCGCCGTGGGTCGGGTGATCAACCCCCTGCTGGCCCGCAGCCAGGTCGTCGGCGGAATGATCATGGGGCTGTCGATGGCCCTGCACGAGGAGAGCGTCCGGGACCCGGCCACCGGCAGGCAGGTCAACGGCGACTTCGCCGGCTACCACATCGCCGCGCACGCGGACGTCCCCGACGTCGAGGCCGACTTCGTGCCGGACTACGAGCCCCAGGACCCGTCCGGGTTCAACGGGCTCGGCGAGATCGGCACGGCGGGCACCGCGGCCGCCATCGCCAACGCCGTCTGGCACGCCACCGGCAAGCGCCACCGGACCCTGCCGATCCGCCTGGACCGCGTGCTGGAGCCCGCGGGCGGTCACGAGTAGGAAGCGGCGGATCCAGGACCGCGTGGACGAGGGCGGGCTTCTCGTTTCCGCCGTGGCTCTCCTTCTCGGCGTTCGACACGGCGAGGTGCAACGGCCCTTGCCCATTTCGGAGCCGACTCCATTGGGCGCGTCGGCGGAGCGCACGGCCACTCGGGCCGGAGAAAGGGGACAGGTCACGTCGAATACGCGATTCACGCAGTTCCCACGATGCGAATCAAGGGTGGTTCCATAACAGCGCACTCGACTGTGAATGGCGCAAATGGGTAATGCGCGAGTGCCCGAGGCTCACCGGCACGTAGCCTGAGAAGACCACCCGCCCTCACCGACCGGGGTTTCGCGGGTGAATTCCGGCATCTCAGGATTCACGACGGGTGGGTCGCGATGAACATTCCCCCTGATGGACGCATGCGGGTGCTCGTCACCGCCAATCCCTTCGAATCGCACGTCCGCGGACTGGTCACGCTCGTCACGACGTTGGGCGAACTCGGCCACGACGTGCGGGTCGCGGTTCCCCACGGCTGGTCCGAACGGCTGCGCGACTACGGCGTGACCACCGTCGAGATCGCTCCGATGTGGCTCGATCCCACGTTCGCCTCCGTCGTCTTCGGCGCTCTGCTCGACGGGGGCGCGGCGGGCTTCGACCGGACCCTGATCGCCGAATTCACCTCTCCCCGTTTCGTCGGTCCCGTTGTCGACGGGGTGCTCCGACTGGCCGAACACTGGCGACCGGACGTGGTGGTGCACGAATGCACCGAATTCGGCGGATATCTCGCCGCGGAGGTGCTCGGGATTCCGCACGTCGTCGTGGACATCGGCTCGATGGACGCGATAGCGCTGGGCCTTCACGACCAGGTGATCCGGTCGGCGTTGACCGTGATGCGCTCCCGACTCGGGCTTCCGCCGGAGCCGCTCACGCCGGGAATCCTGCGCCACCTCACGGTCTCGATCACGCCGGAGCGGTTCAACCACGCGACCTTCGCAACGCCTCTCGCCCGTTATCGGCACGAATTCCCCGTGCGCCACGACGAGCGGCTGCCGGACGCGTTCGCCGACCTGCCGGACGACAAGCCGGTCGTCTACCTCTCGATGGGGTCGATCGGTCCGCTGTCGTCGCGGTTCATGCAGCGGTCGACGGAGATCTACGAGGAGCTCTTCACCGCGCTGTCCGCGCTCGACTGCTCCGTCATCGCCGCCCTGCCGACGCGGTACGAGCCGCTGTTCCGCTCACTGCCGCCCCACGTCCACACCATGCCGTGGGTTCCGCAGTCGCTCGTGCTGGAGCACGTGGACCTGTTCATCACCCACGGCGGCCTGAACTCCATCCGCGACACGGTCACCGCCGGGGTGCCGCAGGTGCTGCTGCCCTTCTTCGCCGACCACCCCGGAAACGCCGTGCGCTGCGAACAGCTCGGCACCGGCATCCGGATCGACCCGACCACGGTCACCGCGGCGCAGGTGTTCTCCGCCTGCGAGCGCGTGCTGAAGGACACTTCCTACCGGCGGAACACCGAAGAACTCCAACACCACATGCGGGCGCTGCCACCGCAGACCGCGTTCGCCGAGGACCTGGCACTCCTCGTCGAGAAGTCCGCGGAAGTCCGGTGATCGAGCGGGAGGATCTGCTCAAGACCATCCGGGAGTACCACGAGCAGCAGGCGGTTCGGCCGTTCGTGCCCGGCGTCACCGAGGTCCAGGTGTCCGGCGCCTGCCTCGACGCCGACGACAAGGCCGCGCTCGCCGCGGCCGCGGTGGACCTGCGCATCGCGGCGGGGACCGTGGCGCACACCTTCGAGAGGTCGTTCGCCCGGAAGATCGGCACGCGCAAGGCGCGGCTGACGAACTCCGGGTCGTCGGCCAACCTGCTGGCGGTGACCGCGTTGACCGCGCCGGAACTGGGCGACGCCCGCCTGCGCCCGGGGGACGAGGTGATCTCCGCCGCAGCCGCGTTCCCGACCACCGTCAACCCGATCCTGCAGAACGGCCTGACGCCGGTGTTCGTCGACATCGACCCGCGCACGTACAACCCGACGCCGGAGTCGCTGGAAGCGGCCATCGGCCCGAAAACCCGTGCCGTCGTGCTGGCCCACACGCTCGGCAACCCGTTCCCGGTCGCGGAAGTCGCCGAGCTGTGCCGTGATCGCGGACTGTTCCTGGTCGAGGACAACTGCGACGCGGTCGGGTCGCGGTACGGGTCGCGGCTCACCGGGACGTTCGGCGACCTGTCGACCGTCAGCTTCTACCCGGCCCACCACCTGACGATGGGCGAGGGCGGCTGCGTCCTCACCGACAACCTGGTCCTGGCCAGGGTGGTGAAGTCCCTGCGCGACTGGGGCCGCGACTGCTGGTGCGCGCCGGGCGAGAGCAACAAGTGCGGCAAGCGGTTCGACTTCACCCTGGGCTGCCTGCCCCACGGGTTCGACCACAAGTACATCTACTCGCACATCGGCTACAACCTGAAGGCGACCGACCTGCAAGCCGCTCTCGGCCTGTCCCAACTCGCGAAGCTCGACTCCTTCTGCGCCACCAGGAGGCACAACTGGTCCAGGCTCCGCGAGGGACTCGACGGGATCCACCACCTGCGTCTCCCCGAACCGACGCCGGGCAGCGACCCGAGCTGGTTCGGCTTCGCGATGACCGTCACGCCGGACGCCCCGTTCGGCCGGGCGGACGTCGTCGCCTTCCTCGAAAGCCGGAGGATCTCCACTCGCGTCCTGTTCGCGGGCAACGTCCTGCGACACCCCGCCTACACCGACATCGCCTGCCGAATCCCCGGAAGCCTCGCCGTCAGCGACCACGTCGCCGACAACACCTTCTGGGTCGGCGTGTACCCCGGTATCACCGACGAGATGGCCGACTACGTGATCGCGTCCCTCCGGGAGTTCGTCTCGGGCCACAGGCCGCCTTCGTGAGCCGGGTGCTCGTCACCGGCGCGGAAGGCCTGCTCGGCTCCCGGATCACCACCCTGTTCCGGAACGGGGGCCGCACGGTCGTGGGCCTCGGATCGCGGGAACTGGACATCACCGACGTCACGGCGTTGGACGACGCCATCGCCCCGCGGGACGTGGTGATCAACTGCGCGGCCTACACCGCCGTCGACGCGGCCGAGACGCACCGCGCTCGGGCGTTCGCGGTCAACGCGTCCGGCGCGGGCCTGGTGGCCCGGACCTGCGCCGCGAAACGAGCCCGGCTGGTCCACCTCTCCACCGGCTACGTGTTCGACGGCACTTCTCCCACCCCGTACGAGACCTCGTCGCCGACCTCGCCGATCAACGCGTACGGCGAGTCCAAACTGGAGGGTGAACGGGCCGTGCGCGACGAGTTGCCCGACGCCCTCGTCGTCCGCACCATGTGGCTGCACTCGGGCCCGACGACCGCCTTCCCCGCCGCCCTCCTGCGACGTTGCGCGCAGGGCAACCCCGTCTCGGTCGTCGCCGACCAGGTCTCCTCCCCCACCTTCACCGGCGACCTGGCGCACGCGCTGGCCGCCCTGATCGCCCATCCCGACCCGCCGCTCCTGACCCACGCGACCTCGACGGGCGCGACCTCGAAGTACGACTTCGCCCGCGCCATCGTCACCGCAGCGGGCCTCGACGCCACCCTGCTGCGCCCCTGCCTCACGACGGAGGTCCACACCGCGGCGGACCGCCCCCGGACCGTCGTGCTGTCGGACTCCTCGTGGACGGCCCGCGGTTTGACGCCGCTGCCGCACTGGCGCGACGCCTATCGCCGCGGGACGTGATCCTGGCCGTCAGCGGGGCAGCACGCCCAGGAGGGCCCCGGTCAAGGTCAGCTGGAACGCGTCCTCCAGCTCCAGGTGGAACCGGGCCAGCTCGGGTTCCGCCTCGTAGGCGGCCTGGAGGCTGGGCGGGGGCGTGTTGTACGCCGACAGCGCGCCCGCCATGACCATGGTCTGCAGGCTGAACAGCGTCGCGCTCTCGCCCAGCTCCGGCAGGTACTTCTGGAGCAGGGCGGTCATCGTGGCCAGGCGGCCGAGCGAGGCGCGCTTGAAGCGCGTGACGACCTCGACCGAGACGTTGCGCTCCAGCACGCTGCCCTGCGCGCCGAACAGGTCGCACAGCACCGTGCGAGCGGAGAGCGAGCGGCCGAGGACGTCGGCCACCGCCGTCGCCCGGTCGACCATGGGCAGGCCCTCGTCGACATCCTCGGCCAGCTCGTCCGCCAGCTCCGCCAGCCACACCTCCAGGAAGTGGTCCAGCAGTTCCAGCAGCACCGCCTCGCGGGACTCGAAGTAGCGCAGCACGTTCGGCTTCGCCAAGCCCACCCGGCGGCTGAGCTCGTTCAGGGTCACCGCGGCCACGGGCATCTCGTCGAGCATCGCCGACGCCGCGTCGAGGATCGCCCGTCGGCGGATCTCCCGCTGTTCGTCGGTTCGCGCCCGTTGGAACGTCACGAGCACCAGCCTAACTTAAGTACCTCCGGTACGTTGACAACGTACCAAGGGTACTTTATCGTCGGTGACACAAAGTACCCCCGGTACGTTAATCGAGGAGCCTGGCATGAGCGAGCAGTGGACGACGGCGAACATCCCGGACCAGCACGGGCGGGTGGCCGTGGTGACCGGGGCCAACACCGGACTGGGCTACGAGACCGCCAAGGCGCTCGCCGAGCGCGGCGCGTCCGTGGTGCTCGCGGTGCGCGACGTCGAGAAGGGTCGGCAGGCCGCGGCCCGCATGACCGGCGACGTGACCGTGCAGGCGCTGGACCTGACCTCGCTCGACTCCGTCCGGACCGCGGCGGCGGACCTGCGGTCCCGGTTCGACCGGATCGACCTGCTGATCAACAACGCGGGCGTGATGTACACCCCGAAGCAGACCACCCACGACGGCTTCGAAACGCAGTTCGGCACCAACCACCTCGGCCACTTCGCCCTCACCGGGCTGCTGCTGGACCGGATGCTGCCGGTGCCCGGCTCGCGCGTGGTGACGGTCAGCAGCGCGGGCCACCGCATCCGCGCCGCGATCCACTTCGACGACCTCCAGTGGGAGCGCTCGTACAGCCGGGTCGGCGCCTACGGCCAGTCCAAGCTCGCCAACCTGATGTTCACCTACGAACTGCAACGCCGCCTCGCCGCGCACGGCACCACCATCGCCGTGGCCGCGCACCCCGGCGTGTCCAGCACCGAACTGGCCCGCAACACCCCCGCGGCCCTCCGCCTGCCCCTCACCTGGCTGGCCCCGCTCCTCACCCAGTCGCCCGCGATGGGCGCGCTACCGACCCTGCGCGCCGCCACCGACCCCGCCACCCTCGGCGCCCAGTACTACGGCCCGAGCGGACTCAACGAGGTCAGGGGCCACCCCCGACTCGTCACCTCCAGCCCGATGTCGTACGAAGTGGCCGTCCAGCAACGGTTGTGGGCGGTCTCCGAAGACCTCACCGGCGTGACCTTCCCCGCGACGTCGAAAACCACTGCGGCGTAACGCTTGTGGCCCGGAAGTGGATTCAGGCAGTGCCTACTGCGAAGGAGACACCATGGGCGGGATCACCGGAACCATCCGATTCGAGGACGACAGCGACGAGGTGAGGATGCTGCCGTTCGGGCAGTGGTTCCTGAAGATGGTCGCCAGGGAGGCCGACGGAGAGGGGTGGGACTTCAAGCAGGAAGGCCCCCACCTCTACGTGTGGTCGACGTCCGAGGTGACCGCGGGCAAGAACCGGCAGCACTTCCTCGACAAGGAGCACTTACACCTCATCGACAACGGCACCGACGTCGACATCAGCACCAAGCACCCCCAAGCGCTCAACGTCAACCGCGACGGCACGTACGACAAGCCCACCGTCAAGGACAAGGAGCCGCAGCACCTCACCGGGACCAAGGCGCTCAACCGGGGCGAAAGCCTCCCGATCACGATCTGCACCAGGAACGCGGCACCGGGCGAGGTGATCGGGTGGCAGAAGACGCTCATCACGACATTGCGGCAGTCCGCCTTCCAGTGGCTGAACCAGGAGGGCAGCAACGAGCAGGTGAAGGAGTTCAACGCCTGACCGCTCGTCCCGACGGCGCCGAACCCAGTCCAGGCGGGCGCGGGCGACCACGCCCGCGACTGCCGGTCCGGGTCGGTCCGAGTCCCGGCCCAGATCGTCGATTTTGACCAACACTGACGTCATTGACACCACGAGGGCGGCCACCGCGGCGGCCACCGGTCCTCGTCCACCAGGGCGAGCGCGCCGGTGACCAGGGTGGTGATCATGCTGTCCGGCGCGGGCCGGAAGTCCACGCGGCACCTGGCCGCCTCGTGGGCGGCGAGCATCCCCGCGGACAGCCTGGAGCACGCCCGGACGGCACCGGTGGCCCGCGCGCACAACCGGTCGATGCCAGCCCTGGGTTCCGGCAGGCACTCACGGCTCAGGTCGGCCAGCGCGGATCATGTCGGCTAATGCCCCACGGTCTGCCGGTAGGGCTCGTCGACCGGCGGGATGGTCAGCGACGAGCCCGCCCGCTCGGTGCGCATCCCGCTCGGTTCGAGCGCCGTGACCTCGCCACCTAGCGGCGCGACCGCCTGGGCGGGAACGGCGGAGGGCGGGACACCGGCCGGTATGGTCGTCCGCGTGGATCTGGACGACATCGCCGCCCGTCTCGGAGTGCCCGTCGAGGAGGTCGAGCGCGTGCACCGGCTCGCCGGTGACCGGCCGTCGGCTCCGCTGCCCGCGAAGGCCGACGCGCCCGCGATCCTCGACCGGCTCGCGGTGCCGCCGGACGACGCGGCCGAGATCATGGCGGGCTGGCCCGACCCCGACTCGCCACTGTGGACCCCGGAGTTGCGCTGGCTGCTCGACCGCTCCACCGCCCTGGTCCGCGCCGACCTCGGCGGCCACGACTGGCTGCCGCCCGGCCCGGAACTGCCCCGCGACCGGGGCCTCGCCTGGCGGCACCTGTACGTGTACGCGTACCTGGCGCTGGTCGACGTCGTCACGGCCTACCACCGCGACCACGGCATCACCGACGCGGTGTCGTGGACGACGCTGGCCGACCTGGGCCGCAACCTCGCGGTCGACCGGCGGATGCGCGGCGAGGGCTGGCCGGTCATGCAGAGCTGGCTGACGCTGCACGCCCGCGGCGGCGTCTACGAACTGGGCCGCCTGCAACACCAGCGCGGCGGCACGGCCATCGGCCTGCACATCCCCGAAGCGGGGCCGCTGACCCCGGAGTCGATCGACGCGTCGCTCGACGAGGCCCGCTCGTTCTTCCCGCGCCACTTCCCCGACGAGCACTACACGGCGTTCTCCTGCGGCTCCTGGCTCCTCGACCCGCAACTGCTCGACTACCTGCCCGAGGACTCCAACATCATCCGCTTCCAACAGCGGTTCGAGCTGGAACCCCACGAACAGCTGGAAGGACTGGACGCCGACGTCGAGGTGCTGCGCTTCGCGTTCCGCACCCTCAGCACACCACTCGACCAACTCCCCCACGGCACCGCGCTCCAACGCGCGATCGTCACCCACCTGCAAGCGGGCCACCACTGGCAGTGGCGCACCGGCCGCTTCCCGATCTAGACCGTGGTGGACGGGAAGCGGCAGGCTCCCCGCCCACCACGGACGGCGCTACCTCACCAGGTCCACGACACCCCAGGTCGAGGAGCAGCCCGAGGTGTAGTCGCAGCGCCAGTCGACGTCCTGCTTGGCCAGGACGTTCCCGTACCCGTTGAGCAGCCAGCTCGACACCACGCCGGACGTGTAGTCGTACCAGGTCACGTCCTGCTTGCCGTCGCCGTTGAGGTCACCCACGCCGATCGGGCGCCAGCGCGTCGAGCAGCCGGACGGGTAGTCGCAGTGCCAGTCGACGTCCTGCTTCGCGAGGACGTTCCCGTAGCCGTTGAGCGACCAGCTCGACACCACGCCGGTGAAGTAGTTGAACCACACCAGGTCCACGTGCCCGTCGCCGTTCATGTCGCCCACCCCGACCGGACGCCAGTACGTCGCGCAGGTCGAGCTGTAGTCGCAGCGCCAGTCCAGGTCCTGCTTGGCCAGGACGTTGCCGTACCCGTTGAGCAGCCAGGCCGAGACCACCCCCGTGCCGGAGTTCCACCACACGAGGTCCTGGTCGTGGTCGCCGTCGACGTCGCCCAGCGCGATCGGCTGCCACTGGGTGGAGCAGCCCGAGGCCTGGTCGCAGTGCCAGTCGACGGACTGGGTGCCCAGGACCGCGCCGGACCCGTTGGTCAGCCAGGTGGACACCTCGCCGGTGGTGCGGTTGAACCAGGTGACGTCCTGGTTGCCGTCGTTGTTCAGGTCGCCGGTCCCGATGGGCTTCCACGCGGTGGAGCACCCCGACGCGTACGAGCAGGTCCACGTGAGCGGCTGCGCCCCCAGGACGTTGCCGTAGCCGTTGAGCTGCCAGCTCGACACCTCACCCGTGCCGCGGTTGAACCACATCAGGTCCGTCGTCGCGTTGGTCGCGCCCGCCGTGGACGCCGTGCCCGCGAGGACGAGGACCGCCACCGCGCTAGTGGCCACCGCTCGGACCCATCGTCTGATCACGTTCTTCATCTGCTGCGCCCTTCCCCTTGCACACCGTTGCGAGGTCAGCCTCACCCGCGGGCGCCGGGGCTCCGCGAGTAGTCGACTACTCGTCTTCGGCCGGGTCGACGCCGAGGAGGTCCGCGTAGTCGGACCTGGTGGTCGCGCCGAGCTTCGCCGAGGCGCGGTAACGGCCTGGTCGAGGCGCTGCTGACCCGCGGCTTCGACCGCCTCCGGGCCGCCGTGGAACCCGGCGGCGAACCGGACGCGCTCGCCAGGCTGAGCGGCAGTCAGACCAGGTACCGCGCCTTCGCCCTGGCCAACCCCCACCTGTACGCGATGATGTTCGACACTGGCGCGTCCCAGAGGAAGACCTCGCCAGTGTTCACCGAACGTGCCGCGACGTCCTTCACCGCTCTGGTGCGCAACATCGAACTGGCCGCCGCGACCGGCTCCATCACCGCACCCGACCCACGCCTGGCGGCACAACAGATCTGGAGCGCCGTCCACGGAGCCGTGATCCTCGAACTCCACGGCCTGCTCCAGGTCCCGGACCCGGAAGCCGCCTTCCACGCCCTGGTGGCGACCCTCCTCCGAGGCCTGAGGCCGTCCGGCGGTTGATCCGGGTGGAGACCGTCGAGCGTCAGCGGGTCCGGCGCAGCAGCGAGCCGAAACCCGCTCGCCCCAACCGGGTCACGAGGCCGTCGCGCGTGGTGCCCATCGCGGTCGCCACGTCGTCCAGGTTCCAGTCGTGCTCGTCCAGCTTCGCCAGCAGGTAGCCCTTCTTCGCCTGCGCGGCCGACAGCCGGAAGGTCGACAGGTACGCCACCGCGCCCGCCTTGTCGGTGATCGTCTCGCCGATGTGGTTCTCCCACCGCGGGTCGAACGACGGCAGGAAGCGCGACAGCGTGTACCGGTCCCCCATCCGGTACACCGTGGTCGACCGCCCCTCGGTCAACCCGGCCGCCATCACGTCGGTGTGGAAGTCCGCCCAGCCGGTCTTCGCAGCGGTGATCGCCGTGCGCAGCCCCGCGAACGTCGTGGGCGAGCCCAACGACACCGCGAACTCCGGCACCGACGGGTACAGCGTGGCGTACTGGTGCAGGAGTTCGCCGTAGAAGTCCCGCAGCAGCGTCGGGTGCAGGAGCCGGTAGTCGTCCGGGTGCGGCATGACGAACACGCCCGCCAGCGCGTCGGCGAAGTAGACCGCCACCCCGCACTGGTCGGGGTGGATCTCGAAGATCCGCAGCGCGTCGGCCAGACCGGGCATCTCGCCGCCGTGGTAGACGATCTCCTCGCGGAACTGGAGTCCGCGCCGCACCGCGTCGCCGGTCCACTCCTGCCACGCGATGGGCGGCCCGGCGAACGCCAGCGCCAGGTAGCCCTCGAACGCCATGTGCTGCGGCAGGAACCGCAGCCGGTTCCGGTCCTCGCGCTTGGCCATCCGCTTGCGGAACACCAGCCCGCAGCACTCGGGGTCGTCCTTGACCTGGGTGCCGTACGCCGCCGACGCGTCCTCGCCCCACTGGGCCACCAGCGCGTGCGGGACCAGTGCGCCGTACAGCGTCTTGTCCGGCAGGTCCACGATGGACACCGAGTCCTCGCCGTAGCAGCGGGGGTGCAGGCGCAGGTCGGTGATCGGCCGGTCCCGCAGCAGCGGCACCAACCGCACCGCGCCCCAGACCTGCGACGGCCCCGCCGTCAGCCCGGTCAGCACGACCGCTCCCCGAGGAACGCCGCCACCCGCGCGTCCAGGTGCGTGCGCAACTCGCGCAGCGGCGCCGCACCGGTCGCGAAGCGGGCGACCTCGACCAGGGCCGCCACGTCCTCGGCGTTGCGCACGCCGACGGTGGCGACACCGGGCGCGAGTCCGCGCACGGCGAAGGTGTCGTCGTCGTAGACGGGGTTCAGGTGGACGACCTCCGTGGACCCGTCGTCCAGCGTGGCCCGCCACACCCGCAAGACCTCGGCCGCCAGGCCGACCGGCGCGTTGTCCCAGCCGTCCGACACCACCACGACCCGGTCCGGCCGCAGTTCGAGCGCGTCCACCAGCCGGTCGCCCAGCCCGGTGGCGCCGACCGGACGCACCATCAGCGGGTCGCCGCGGTGGTGCAGCCACAGCCCGGTGAAGTCCGACGCCAACTCGGCCAGCAGGTGGTGCGCAGCCAGCGCGACCGCGAGCGGGCGCTGCCGCTTCGCGGTCGACCCGACGGTCGAGTAGCTGTCGTCCAGCACCGCGACGATCCGCCCCCACGTCCCGGCCTGTCCGGCGGCCGTGCGCCGGGCCGCGGTCCGCAGGGCGGCCGTCAGCTCCTCCCGACGCTGCCTCCGCTCGGACCGGGGCAACGACAGCACATAGCTCGCCAGCCGGGTGAGCGGCATCCGGCTCACCTCCGACCGGACCTCGTCCACGCCGAGCCGCTCGCCGGTCGCGTGCAACCGCTCCTGCTCACGGGCGGTCAACCGCGGCGCGATCTTCGCGAGGAACCGCTCGCGCGGCACCTCGTGCTTCGCGGCGAACCCCTCCGCCACGGTGTAGGGCAGCTCGTAGACGGCGCTCGAGTCGTAGTGCGCGCGGCGCCACGCCTCCAGCAGCGGGGTCTCGAACCGGGCCTGCCGCCGCCAGTCGAACAGCGCCGCGCCGACCTCGCCGGGCAGGGTGAGGTGGGCGTGCCGCGACGCCGTCGCCAGGCCGCGCCGGTACTTGACCGCGTCGTGGGCCGCGTCCGGGCGGGCAGCCACCCAGTCGCGCACGATCGCCCGCGCGCGCCGGTTGTTGACCTTCGCCTGCCGCAGCTCGCGGAACAGCCGGTACACGCGCTGCGGCGGCAGCAGGGCGAGCTTGCGGGCGATCAGCCGCCCCTCCAACGCCCGCTGCGCGGCGGGCGCGTCGGTGTCCCGCAACAGGTTCCGCACCACCAGCGCGGCGTTGTGGTCGTTGATCCCGAGTGCCAGCGTGGCCGCGTACAGCTCGCGGTAGTTGCCCAGCACGTACTCGTGCAGGAACGCCAGCGAGAGCCGTTGCGCGCTGTCGTCCGACCGGAACTCGCGTTGCCCTGTGGAGGTGACGGCCGCGTTGACGAACATCACCAGGTCCTCGCACTCCAACTGGTCACTGGACCGCATCACCGCTCCACGGGGAAGAGAACGAAGGCCTGCCGGGGAATGGGGGCACGAACTGCGAAGCTTCGTTTCAGAGACGATTCCGGAAGTCGCACCGGAGTCCCGCGGCAGGCCGGGCCGAACCTAACACGACGCCGATGCCCCTCGACGGGGAATTACCGAAGATCGCCGCGGACCGCGCATTGCCCGAAAGTACGGCGTGCTCGCGCGTTCGAGGGCTGAGAGTGCCCGCAGGGGCCGTTTCGGGTGGGGTGGCGCGTAGCCTCGCGGGAACGATCTTGGTGGTGCTCCGTTCCGGTGTGGGCGGAACTTCCTTGTCCTGGTCGGCTTTTCGGGTGCGTGGACGATGGTGGGAGTCGTTGTGGGTTCAGGGGCGGGGTTTTCTCGGCGGATGAACTTCACGGAGAAGTTCATCCTCGCCAACGCGTTGCCCGAGGAGACTTGTCTGGAACTGGTCGTGGAGGGGGTCGGGGAGCTTGATCCCGACGCTGTCGTCGCCGCCGTCGCCGTTGCCGCTCGGGCCACCCGCGTCGCGCGTCTGGTGCGGGGGCGGGGGAACCGGTGGGTGGACGGTGGCGGGACGCCGCGGGTCCGGGTGCTCGACGGGGATCCGTTCGACCGCGTGACGTTGAGCGGGCTGCCCGAACTGCACCAGTCGCTCGGCTCCGGTCGGGGGCGGCCTACCAGTGAGGTCGTGCTGCTCACCGGTGCGCGGCCCGCGCTGGTGTTCCGCGTCGAGCACCTGATCACCGACGGCACGGGCGTGTTGCTGTGGGCGGAGCAGGTGTTCCGGGTGTTGCGGGGTGAGGAACCGCTCTACCTGGACGACACCGTGAGCGAGATCGACCTGCGGCGCGCGCATCCCGGACAGACCACGCGGCCCAAGCCGGACGCCCCCGCCGCCACGCTGCCCCCGTTGCGCTCGCCCGACGCGTTCGGCAGCCACCCGCAGTTCCAGCTGCGGCGCACCTTCGACGGTCACCACACCGCCCTGTCGGCCAAGCTCGCCGTGGCGCTCACCGACCTGTGCGACCTGGACCACGCGCTCGTCAGCGTCACGGTCGACCTGCGCAGGCACCTCCCCGACGTGCGCACCACGGACTGCCTGTCCTTCGCGGTCATGCTGGAGGTCAGGCGGGGCGACACCTGGCAGGCGGCGCACGAGCGGCTGTTGCGGATGCTGGCCGAGAACCAGGACGTCACCAGCCTGCCGCCCGCTCCGGTGATGCGCGCGCTGGTCGCCATGCCCACGGGTCTGCTGCGCGCCCTGTCGTCCGCCGCCGACAAGCGGATCGTCAACGGCAAGAGCGGTGTGCCGGTGCCGTTCGTGCTCAGCCACCTCGGCAGGCTCGACCTGGACGCCTACAGCGCCGAGGGCTTCACCGCGACCACGGCGTACTCGATCCCCAAGCGCGCGCTCATCGCCCCGCCCGGCATCACGATCGTCGAGGCGGGCGGCCGCACGGAGATCGTCGTGTCCGGTGACGACGTCCCCGAACTCCGCGAGCGGGCCCGAACCCTCTTGGACGGCCTCGAATCCGCCCTGGTCCCCGCCGGTGGGGTGCTGCGCGGTCGGGAGACGTCGACCACTCCGGAAACCCTCGTCTCCGCGTTCCGCCGTCAGGTTGTCGACTCGCCCGACGGGGTGGCGCTGGTCGGTCCCGGCGGTCCGGTCACCTACGCCGAACTGGACACCCGGTCCACCGCGGTCGCGGCCGAACTCGTCGGGCGCGGTGTCCGGCGGGGCGACGTCGTCGGGCTGCTCAGCGGTCGCTCGGTCGACGCCGTCGCGGGCATCTGGGGCGTGCTCAAGGCGGGTGCCGCGTACCTCCCGCTGGACACCAGGAACCCCGCCGCGTGGCTGCGGGACCTGCTGGCCGACGCGGGCGCGTCGGTGTGCCTGACCGACCGCGCCCACGCGGACCGGGGGAACCTGCCCGAGGGGTGCGAGGGGATCGTGCTCGACGACGTCCGCCCCGGCGCCACCCCGCCCGAGGTGGACGTGCGCTCCGGCGACCTCGCGTACGTCATCTACACCTCCGGCTCGACCGGCCGACCCAAGGGCGTGGAGGTCGAGCACGCCGCCGCCGTGGCGTACTGCCGCTACGCGATCGACGCGTACGGCATCGACTCGACCAGCTGCTTCCCGCTGTTCACGTCGCTGGCCTTCGACCTGCCGATCACCGCGCTGCTGCCGCCGCTGCTGGCGGGCGGCCGCGTGGCGCTGATCGAGGAGGAGCCCAACCACCGGTCGCTGGCCGCGATGCTGACCGAGCACGGGGTCAACTCCATCAAGCTCACCCCGTCGCACCTGGACCTGATCTCCCAGCTCGGGCTCACGACGACCGACGTGCGGGTGGCGGTCGTCGGCGGCGAGGGGCTGCCCGTCCGGGTCGCCGAGGCGGCGAGGACCGCGTTCGGGTCGCAGTGCCGTGTCATCAACGAGTACGGCCCCACCGAGTTCACCGTCGGCTGCGTCGTGCACACCTACGACCCGGACCTCGACACGGACTCCGCCGTGCCCATCGGCCTGCCCGTGGACAACACGACCGTCCACCTGCTGGACGACCTGCGGGTGCCCGTCGCCGCCGGTGAGGTCGGCGAGATCCACCTGTCCGGCCCGCAGCTCGCCCGCGGCTACCGGGGACGGCCCGATCTCGACCGCGACCTCTTCGTCGCGCTCGCGGACGGTTCCAGGGCCTACCGCACCGGCGACCTGGCCCGCGTGCTGCCCAGCGGGGAACTCGACTACCTCGGGCGGCGCGACGACCAGATCAAGGTCCTCGGCCACCGCGTGGAGCCCACGGAGATCGCGCGGGCGCTCGAAAGCCACCCCGCCGTGCGGCAAGCGCTGGTCACGGCCAAGGCCCGTCCCGGCACGAGCACCAAGCTGGCCTGCGCCTACGTCGTCACCGACGTGCCGGTGACCCGACGGGAGCTGGTCGCGCACACCGCCGACCTGCTGCCCGCGCACTTCGTCCCCTCCGTGGTCGTGTTCGTCGACGACCTCCCCGCCACGGCCAACGGCAAGGTCGACCTGCGGGCGCTGCCCGACCCGTTCGCCACGACGACCGACACCCCGGCGCCACCGGCGGAGGACCGGGACGAGGTGGGCACGGCCCTCGCCCGGATCTGGGCGGACGTCCTCGGACTCGACCCGCACGACATCGCCGACGACAGCGACTTCGGCGTGCTCGGCGGCACGTCCATCACGTTCCTGGCGATGATCGGCACGGTGTGCGGGACGGTGCTCGACCCCGAGCGCGAGGCCCGGTTCATGGCCGAGTTCGCCCAGGTCGTCGCCAAGCCGACCTTCGGCCACCTCACCGCGGTGGTCCGGGAGACCGCTGTCCCAGTCGGACCGGGAGCGCGGTGACGAGGGTGCCGATGTCGCGCTCGGCGAAGACGATCTCGTCGGGGCTCACGGTGAGCCGCAGTCCCGGCGTCCGGTCCAGCAGCGCGTCCAAGGCGACCGCGATCAACGCTCGGGCGAAGCCGACGCCGGGGCAATAGTGCCGACCGCCCCCGAAGCCGATGTTCTTGCGCACCGGCCGGTCGACCCGGAACACGTCGGGCTCGTCGTAGGCGTCCGGGTCGTGCAGGGCGGCGATCCACGCCAGCAGCACCGCCCGCCCCGCCGGGACCGTGCCCGAGGGCAGGTGGACGTCGGCGGTCGCCACCCGGAGCGCGGCGACGTTGCCCATGTGCACGTGGCGCAGCAGTTCGTCCACGGCCGCGAGCACGGTCTCCCGGTTCTCGACCAGCGCCGTCCAGTGCGCCGCGTCGTCGCTCAGCAGGGCGAGCACCGACCGGCCGAGCACCCCGCTCGGGGCCTCGACCCCGGCGGACACCAGCAGCCGCACGATGCTGACCAGTTCGTCGTGGTCGAGCCGCGCGTCGGTGTCCGGCGGCGTGACGAGGTCGAGCAGCAGCGGCGCGTCCGGACGCGGTGCGGCGACGACCTCGCGCAGGTACGCGGTGAACTCCGCCACCAGCTCGGCCCGTTCCACGGGCGGCACCGGGGTGGCCAGGGTGTAGGCGCCCGACCAGAGCCGGATCCGCCCCGCGTCGGCTTCGGGAATGCCCAGCAGCGAGCACATCGTGAGCAGCGGGAGTTGGGAGCAGTACTCCTCGACCAGGTCCGCGGTCGGCCCCATCGCGTCGAGCAGCCCGCCCGCCACCCGTTCGACCACCGGGACGTACCTCGCCACGCGGGTGTTGTTCAACGCCTGCGTCGCGATCCGGTGCACGCGGTCGTGCGCCTCGTCCGCCTGGTTGATCAGCAGCTCGGGGTCGTAGAGGAAGTTCGGCTCGGCGCTGTTCCGAGGCGCGTCGGGCAGGACGTGGTTGCGCGACAGCCTCGGCTCGGCAGCCGCCGCGGCCACGTCCTCGTGCCGCACCAGCAGGATCGCCTCGTCCCCGCTGGGAAGGGTGACCGTGCCGAACGGGCAGGTCCTCCGGCGCTCGGCGAACTCCGGGGCGGGGGCCAGCCGGTTGCCCGACGAGAACGGAAAAGCGGGGGCGTTCACCGGGAACTCCTCTCTCGCACGGCGGCCAGGTGCGGCAGCGCGTCCAGGGTGGTGGCCGTGTCGACGCCGAAGTCGACCAGGCAGGCGACCTCGTCGACGCCGATCGCGGTCAGCCGGTCGAGGAAGGCCAGGCAGGTCGCGGGCCCGCCGAACAGGCCCGCCCTGGTGAAGTAGCGCTCGAACGCCCGGTCGACGAGGAAGTCGACGTCGTCCTCGTCGAGGTCCCCGCCCGCCGACAGGTCGAGCGAGCGCCGCAGGTACCGCCGCATCGGGTCGCGCACGACCTCCCGCACGGAGGCGTCGTCGGGTCCGGCGAACGCGTGCAGCATGAGCGTCACCCTGCCGCCGGACCCGCGGACCGACCGGTAGCGCTGGATCTTGGCCGCGAGGTCGTCGACCTCCTGGTTGAGCAGGTGCGTCAGCACGTTGGCACCGAGTTCGCCCGCGAGGTCGAACGTGGCCGGGTCTCCCGCGCTGGTGATCCAGACCGGCGGGTCCGGTCGCACCGGGCGTGGGTAGGCGGCCAGGTCGACCTCGGCCCCACGTCCGTCGACCCGGCGCACCGTCCCGCCCCGCCACAGCGTGCGCACCTCGTCGAGCTGTCGGACGAAGTCGCGTCGCCGGTGGTCGAAAGCCCGCGGTGCCAAGGCGAAGTCGACCGCGTGCCAGCCCGAGGCGAACGCCAGCCCGACCCGGCCGTGGGAGAGCTGGTCGACCACGGCCCACTCCTCGGCGACGCGCAACGGGTCGTGCAACGGCAGCACCACGCTCCCCGCGCGAATCCCGATCCGCTTGGTCACCGCGGCGATGGCGGCGCTCGTGACGGACGGGTTGGGGTACGGGCCGCCGAACGGGTGGAAGTGCCGCTCCGGCGTCCACACCGCCTCGAACCCGTTGTCGTCGGCGAACTTCGCGCCTTCGAGCAGCAGCCGGTAAGCGTTCGCTGTGGACTGGTCGCCCGCGTCGGCGGTGAAGTAGAACAGGCTCAGGTCCACAGCGCCTCCGCGGAGGTCAGGCCGATCACGTCGCGCAGCACCTCGGTGAACTCCTCCACGGGTGCGCGGGTCCCGCGGGGGTGCAGCATCTTCACCAGCGTCGTGGGACCGTCGACGACGGCCAGGTGCAGGAGGTTGCGGGCGATCCCGGTGGAGGTCGTCCAGTCGACGCGCGAGTCCGCGAACGACGGGGGTTCGGTCCGACGCCGGTAGCTGATCGAGATCGGCGTAGGCGACAGCGAGGGTCGCGCACCCGCCGCGCTCAACGGCGTGCACCGGAACGGGTAGAGCGCGCGCAGGTCCCGGCGCACCGCGTGAACCTGGTCCAGCACCGGCACGTCGTGCGGTGTCGCGCAGGAGAACGGGAGTTCGTTCACGAAGAGTCCAATGTGGTCCGATTCGGCCGGCGTCCTGGTGGACAGGGCGATCGTGAGGTCGCCGAGACCGCCCGCCACGAACCGGAACGCCGAGAGCAGGAGTTCGAACCGCGTCACCCCCGCGTCCTTCGCCACGACGTCCAGCCTCTCCGAGGCCGCGTGGGTCAGCACGCCCGCCCACTCCTCCCCCGGCCACGCGGAGAACTCGGCGGAGCGGTACGGCCGCGACCGCCAGAACTCCCGCGCGGCCACGAAACGCGGCCGTTGGGGCTCCACCGCGCAGAGAGGGGCGAGGGGTGTTTTCCGGTAGAACGCGGCCAGGTCCCGCACGAGGACGTCCTTGGAGTGGCCGTCGAACACCGAGTGGTGGGCGGTGACCACGAGCAGCGGCCGTTCGCCGGAGGCGACCGTGACGCGGCACAGCGGCCCGGTGTCGACGACGAACCCCCTGGCCATCTCCTCCGCCACCGAGACGTGCTCCACGTGCCGCACCTCGGGTCGCACTCGCGCGGAGACAAGCCACGGCAGTCCGTCGCGGTCGTCGAACGCGGCGCACAGCACCGGGTGCCGGTCGAGCACCGCTCGGCAGGCACACACGAGCGCGTCGACGTCGAGGTCGGGGCCGAACGAGACCGTGAGGCCAAGGGTGTAGGCGTTGCCGGCGACGCCCGACTGCTCCATGAACCAGACGCCCGCCTCCGCGGCGGTGGCGGGCCGCGGGGTCATCTCCACCGCGTGTCCTGCGGCGCAAGGCGGTCGAGGACCAGCCGGGCCTGCGCGGCCAGCACCGGCGTGGCGAAGAGGGCCGCCGCGGAGAGGTCGACGTCGAACTCCTGCGAGCACAGCTTCGCCAGCCGCAGGGTGAGCAACGAATCCCCGCCCAGTGCGAGGAAGTCGTCGTCGGCGTGCACCTCGCGCAGACCGAGGAGCTTGCTCCACACCAAACCCAGGGCGCGTTCCACCGGTGACGTCAGTGGCAGAGCTGCCTCGACGGTGAACAGGCCGACCAGGTCGCGCTTGACCACCTTGCCCGTGGTGTTGCGCGGCACCAGGTCCACCCGCAGCAACCGGGCCGGCACCTCCGCCGGGGACAGCCGCTCGGCCAGGAACGCCCGCAGCCCCTCGACCACGTCCGGTGCGGCGGTCACGACCGCGGCGGCGAGCACCGTGCCGGAGCGCGGGTGGGGCAGACCGAGCACCGCGGCGTCCAGCACGCCGGGGTGCTCGTGCAGCGCCGCCTCGACGGCGAGGGTGGACACCCGGTGCCCGCCGACCTTCACCAGGTCGGACTCGCGGTCGATCAGGTGCAGGTACCCGTCGTCGTCGATCCGCCCCAGGTCGCCGGTGCGGATCCACCCGTCGACCGGCGCGGGGGAACCGTTGTCGTGCAACGGGGTTCGTGGTGCCGGAGCGCGCAACCACACGTCCTCCCCCACCACCCGCACGTCACCCGTCCCCAGTGCGGTCGGCCTGGTCGGGTCGAACGCCATCGCGACGTGACCGGGGGCCGCCTCGGTGGAGCTGTAGTAGTTGACGAGGGTGACGTCGGGCAGCCCAACGGTCAGTTCCAGGGCGACCGCGGGCGGCAACGCGGCCCCGGTGGACCCCACCAGTGCCAACGACGTGAGGTCGTACCGCGACCAGGCCGCGGAGTTGACCAGGTCGATGGCGGTCGCGGGCACCAGGAACAGCGAGTCGGCGCGGTGCCGTTCGACGGCGGCGCACAGCTCGTCCACGTCCGGACGTCGCGCCACCAGCGCGGCCGCGTCGGCGGTGAGGGCGTTGAGCAGCATCGTCTGGCCCGCGTTGGTGCCGATCGGGAAGGCGTGCGCGAAGTACCGCGCGCGACCGCCCGGTCGTCGTCGCGGGTGGTAGCCGTGGGTGAGGTTGGCGTGGGTGGCCACCACGCCCTTGGGGCTCCCGTCGGTGCCGGAGGTGAACAGCACCTGGGCCGGGTCGTCGGGTGGGACGCGGCCCAACTCCCCGGCCGGCCCGTCCGCCGCCTCGGTCGCGCTGCCCGCGAACTCCACCGCCGTTCGGCCGTGGACCAGCGTTCGCGCCTCGCAGCGGCCCAACAGGTCGTTGCGCAGGGCTTCGGGAAGGCGCGTGGAAAGCGGGACCGCCGTCGCGCCCGCGCTCAGCACGGCGCAGAACGCCACCGCGTAGTCGGTCCACTCGTCCTCGCCGAACAGCAGCCCCACCCGGTCGCCCGAGCCGACGCCCGAACCCCGGAGTCTGCGGGCGAACGCCGTCGCCCTGGAGTGCCACGCGCCGAACGTCAGCACCGTGCCGTCGGTCTGCCGGATCGCCGGGCGTTCCGGCTCGCGGGACCGGTCCGCCAGCACCTCGGGGACGGTCACGTGGCCCGCGCCTGGTCGATCGCTTCCGCGATACCGGCGACGGTGCCACGCCCCAGCACGAGCTTCAGGTCCACCACGTCCCCGAAGACCTTGCGCGAGCGCGCCACGAGCTGCGTGGCGATCAGCGAATGCCCGCCCACGTCGAGGATGTGCTCGTGCATGCCGACCCCGTCCACGCCGAGCAGCCCTTCCAGGATGCGGGCCACGGCTTGCTCGGTCGGGGTGCGGGCGCTGTCGTCGCTCACGGGAACGGGGAGGCGCGAACGGTCGACCTTGCCGTTGTCCGTCAGTGGCAGGCGCGGCAGGACGTGCACCTCGTCCGGCACCAGGTGGCGCGGCACCTCCCCGGCCAGCGCGACCCGGAGCGCGGTGCCAGTCACCGGCGGGCCGTCGTCGAGCACCACGTGCGCGACCAGCCGGGTCGTGCCCTCGTCCGTACCGCGACCGGACACCACGGCCTCGCGGACCGGGGGAAGCGCGGTCAGCGCGTGCTCCACGGCGCTCGGTTCGACGCGGACGCCCCGCACCTTGAGCTGGTCGTCGCCGCGGCCGAGGAACGTCAGCACGCCGTCGGGCGAACGCCGCCCCAGATCCCCGGTCCGGTACAGCCTCCCGGCACCGAACGGGTTGTCGACGAACCGCAGTGCGGTGAGGTCCGGGTCGCCGAGGTAGCCGCGGCCCACGTGCGGCCCGCCGAGCACGATCTCCCCCACCTCGCCATCGGCGACGGGGCGCAGGTGCTCGTCGACCACCAGCGCGGTGGTCCCGGCCACGGCACGCCCGATGGGGACCTCGGGCGAGTCCGTCACGGTGTGCAGGGTGGCGCACACCGTGGTCTCGGTGGGGCCGTAGCCGTTGACGAAGGTCACCCGGTCGCGCCACCTCGCCGCCGTGGACGGCGAGCACACCTCCCCCACGCTGACGAGGACCCGCAGGTCCGGGTACGGCTGGTCGGGCAGGGTCCGGACCACGGCGGCGGGCAGCACGGCGTGGGTCACGCCCTGGTCGAGCAACGTGGTCGCGAGGGGGTCACCCGCCACGACCTCCCGCGGCGGCACTTCGAGCCGTGCGCCGTGTCCAAGTGCCATGACCAGGTCGAACACCGCGCCGTCGAACGCCGGGGAGGCGAACTGGAGCACGTGAGAACCGGGTCCGAGGTCCGGGAAGTGCGTGCGCTGGACGTCGACCAGGTTCCGCACGCCCGCGTGCTCGATCAGGACCAGCTTCGGTTCGGCGGTGGTGCCCGAGGTCGGCATCACGTAGGCGGGATCGTCCGGCGCGGGTCGGGGCAGGTCCTCGGCGACCGCCGTCACGTCGAGGCGGGCCAGGTCGAGGTGGGGCAGTCCGGGCAGCCTGCCGACCGCTGTCCCCGCGAGCACCGCCGTGACGCCCGCCCGTTCGGCGAGCGCCCGCGACCAGGGCTCCGGGTACGAGGGCGACAACGGCAGGAACGCCGCCCCCGCCTTCCACACCGCCAGCACGGCCTCGACGTACTCGCGCCCGCGATCGACCACCAGCGCGACGACGTGACCCGGTGCCACGCCTTCCGCGCGCAAGGCCGCCGCGAGGCCGTCGGTCCTGCGGTCCAGCTCGCCGTAGGTCACCGTTCCGGAGGCGTCCGCCACCGCGACGAGATCCGGCGCGTGCCGGGCCACGACGTCGCGGAGGGAGCCGCGAGCGTCCAGGTTCACCTGCGAGAGCACCCGTGCTCCTTTCCCCTTGGTTCGAGCACCAGGGACCTTCACCCACAGCCGCGCGACCGGGCAACTCCCCGTCTCAGCAGGTCAGCCTCTTGGCCTACCCGCCGACACCCCGGTTGGCGCAGTGGCCGCGCCCGGAAAATCCTCCGTTCGCGCACCCGGAGCATGTTGACACCCAATGTGTTATCGCTAACATTAAATGTGACGTCCAGGTAAAACGACGAACTTCGCACCTTTTGCTTGCTAAATCGAGCTAAAAATCGTGCCGAAACGATCCGGACCATTCCACGCCGCCAAGCAACACGCTCGCGATGTTAGCGATAACAGCTCAGTGGGGAGCCTCATGTCCTGGTCGTTGAGTCGTCGCAGGCTGTTGCAGGCCGCCGGGGCGGCGGCCGTCGCCCCGGCCGTGTTCCGCGGCACCGCCGAGGCGGCGACGGTCCCCCCGGCGCGCGCGGACATCGGCGCTCTGGCCGAGCCGTTCGACCTCGGCCAGGTGCGGCTGACCACGGGCCGGTGGCTGGACAACCAGAACCGCACGCTGTCCTACCTGAAGTTCGTCGACGTCGACCGGTTGCTGTACAACTTCCGCGCCAACCACCGCCTGTCGACCAACGGCGCGGCGGCGCTCGGCGGGTGGGAAGCGCCGGACTTCCCGTTCCGCACCCACAGCCAGGGGCACTTCCTCACGGCGTGGGCGCAGGCGTGGGCGGTGCTGGGCGACACGACGTGCCGCGACCGGGCCGCGTACGCCGTCGCGGAGTTGGCCAAGTGCCAGGCCAACAACGCCGCCGCCGGGTTCACCGCGGGCTACCTGTCCGGGTTCCCGGAGTCGGACTTCGACGCGATGGAGGCAGGCAGCCCGAAGTCCGTGTCGTACTACGCGCTGCACAAGACCCTGGCCGGTCTGCTGGACGTGTGGCGGTACACCGGGAGCACACAGGCGCGGGACGTGCTGCTGCGGTTCGCGGGCTGGGTCGACTGGCGCACCGGCCGCCTGTCGCAGAGCCAGGTGCAACGCTTGCTGGGCACCGAGTTCGGCGGCATGAACGCCGTGCTGACCGACCTGTACCAGCAGACCGGGGACGGTCGGTGGCTGACCACGGCGCAGCGGTTCGACCACGCGGCCGTGTTCGACCCCTTGGCCGCCAACCGGGACCAGCTCAGCGGGTTGCACGCCAACACGCAGGTGCCCAAGTGGATCGGGGCGGCGCGCGAGTACAAGGCGACCGGGACCACCCGCTACCGCGACATCGCCGTCAACGCGTGGAACACCACCGTCTCCGCACACACGTACGTGATCGGCGGCAACAGCCAGGCCGAGCACTTCCGCGCACCCAACGCCATCGCGGCCTACCTCACCACCGACACGGCCGAGGCGTGCAACACCTACAACATGCTCAAGCTGACCCGTGAGCTGTGGCTGCTCGACCCGAACCGGGCCGCCTACTTCGACTTCTACGAGCGCGCCCTGCTCAACCACCTCATCGGCCAGCAGAACCCCGCCGACCCGCACGGCCACATCTGCTACTTCACCGGCCTCAACCCCGGTCACCGTCGGGGCAACACCGGTCCGGCGTGGGGCGGTGGGAACTGGAGCACCGACTACGGCACGTTCTGGTGCTGCCAGGGCACCGGTGTCGAGACGAACACCAAGCTCGCCGACTCGATCTACTTCCACGACGGCACGACGCTGACCGTGAACCTCTACACGCCGTCGGTGCTGACCTGGTCGGAGCGCGGCCTCACCGTCTCCCAGTCCACCTCCTACCCCGCGAGCGACACCACCACGCTGACCGTGACGGGAAGCGCGAGCGGCTCGTGGACGATGCGCTTCCGCATCCCCGCGTGGACCACCGGCGCGACCGTCGCCGTCAACGGCGTGGCCCAGAACGTCACCGCCACCCCCGGCACCTACGCGTCACTCACCCGCTCCTGGACGTCCGGCGACACCGTCACCCTCAAGCTGCCCATGCGGGTGATCACGGCGCCCGCCAACGACAACCCGAACGTCGTCGCCCTCACCTACGGGCCCGCCGTGCTGGCGGGCAACTACGGCAACACCGCCCTGTCCGCGCTGCCGTCGCTCGACGTCGCCTCGATCACCCGCACCAGCACCACCTCGCTCGCGTTCACGGCGCGGGCCAACGGCGCGGCGGTGGCCCTCGGCCCGTTCCACGACGCCCACGGCTACAACTACACCGTCTACTGGACCACCGGGAGCGGGAGCAGCCACCGCCTGGTCAACGTGGCCAGCGGGCTCGTGCTGGGCATCCGGGACATGTCGACCGCCGACGGCGGCCTGGCGCTGCAATGGGCCGACACCGGCACCGCCGACCACGACTGGGTGCTCGTCGCCGACGGCTCGGACGTGCGCATCCGCAACGTCAACAGCGGCAAGGTCCTCGGCGTCGAGAACATGTCCACCGCCGACAACGCCCGCGTCCTGCAGTGGTCCGACAACGGGACCGCGGACCACCGGTGGACGCTGGTCGACAACGGCGACGGCACCCACAAGATCCGCAACGCCAACAGCGGCAAGCTGCTCGGCATCCAGGGCGGGTCGACCGCCCAGGGCGCGCAGGCGGTCCAGGACTCCGACAACGGCTCCGCGGCCAACCGGTGGAGGCTGGTGCGCACCGCGTGACCCTCTGGCGCTCGGCCGGAGCCAAGTAGGGTGGGCTCACTTCGGGGCAGGTCGTGGTGAGGAGCCGAGCGGGTGAGGGCAGTGGCGAGCACGGGCCGATCCCGGCTCCTGCTCGCGTTGCTGCTGGTGATGCTGGGAGTGAGCGCCCCCGCGGTTCCAGCCGTCGGCGGACACGCGGGTGTGGTCGGGTCGGCGTCGGCCGCTCCGACCATGCACGACGACCTCCAGGACCACGTGCGGCTGTTCGCGGTGGCGCGGTCCGCGCAGGCCGCGCAGGCGCCGGACACCTGGTGGGCCAGGTGCGCGCCCGCGACTGGCGCGATCGCCCCGAACGGGTCCTCGACCGCCGGTGAAACCGGTCGAGCGGACACGCCGACCGCGATGTCGACACCGCGGTCCGGTCGTGCCCCACCGCTCCCGCACGCGGTCTGATCCACACCCGGCGCCGGCGTAGCCGCGCCGTTCACACGCACGCCCACACGGGCGGTGCGTAGCCCCCCTCTCGTCGCTGTGCCGTCCCGCCGTGGCTCCGTGGAGCGACGGCGGTCGACGGCGTGCGCCGCCGAAAACCCCGAAGGACTGACCATGTTCCTTGTTTCCGTGGTTCTGCTCGCGCTCGTGGCCGTGGTCGGAGTCGGCCTGCTGGGCGCGATGATGGCCAAGGACAAGCCGCTCTACGGCGTCGCGGGACTCGTCGTCCTGGCCGTCCCCGGCGCCCTGCTGGCGATCATGACCACCGCTTTCCAGGGCTGAGTCCCGGCGGCGTCGACCTCGCCGAGGGCGGGGTCGACGCCGTCAGGCCTCCCCGAGCAGGTCCCCCAGCACGGCCAGCAGGTCCCGCCGGGTGGCGCACCCGAGCTTCTGCCGCATCCGCGTCACGTGGTGCTCCACGGTCTTGCCTGAGATGAACAACCGGTCCCCGACCTGCTTGTACGTCAACCCGTCGAGGACGAGCGCCCCCACTTCCCGCTCGCGTTCGGTGAGCAGCCTGGTCTCCACCTGGTCGGCGGGCGCGAGCCGCCGGGCCACCTCCAGCAGCCGGGTGATCGTCGCCCGGTCGCCGGTCCGGATCGCCGCCTGACCGGCCAGCCGCGCCGCGTCCCACCGCAACCCCTGCCCGTGCAGCCCGAGCGCGGCCTCCTCCACCGCGTCGGCGTCCACGACCCCGCGGCTGACGGCGAGCAGGCACCTCGCCGCGGCGGCGACCACCCGGCCCGCGGACGTCCGGTACCGGCCGAGCGCCTCCACCTGGGCGGCGGCGGACTCGCCCGTGACGAGAGCCGCGTGCAGCGCAGACCAGCGCAGCAGCACCGCCCACGCCGGCGGGTCGCCGCAGCGGTCCACCAGGTCCCACGCCAAGTCCAGGTGGCCCGCGACCTGGTGCGCGCGTCCCAGCCTGGCCGCCGCCACGACGATCTCGCCCAGCGGCAGCAGCGTGAACAGGTCGACCGGTTGCCCGAGGAGCGCGTGGTAGGCGTTCTCCCACCCGCGTTCCATCCCCGGCAGGTCGTTGCGCCGCCGGGCGAGGCCGAGTTCCACGGCCGCCGCCAGCAGCGCGTCCCTGGGCTCCGGCCGCGGGCCGCCCAGCCGGTGGTCCGCGAGGGCCAGGTCGCCTCCCAGCATCGCCGCCCACGCCGACAGCACCCGGTGTCGGGGCGTGAGGACGTCCTTGTCGAGCACCTCCCGCGCCATCGGCAGCTCCACCAGGTGCAGGCACACGTGCGCCGCCACCGCCGCCGGGCTGTCCGGCAGCAGCACCCCCGACGACCCGGCCGCGCCCACCAGCGTCGACAACGCCGTGGCGGGGGCGTCCCCGACGGAGGTCAGCAGACCCCGTGCCATCCGCCGGGTGATGCCCGCGGCCACCGTCGACGGCGGGTCGGCGGCGTCCAGCACCTCGGCGGCCCGGCGCGGCTCGCCCGTGGCCACGAAGGCGAAGGCGGCGAGGTCGACGGCCTCGGGCCGGTCGACTCCCGCCACGACCTCGGCGGCCCGGCCGAGTTCGCCCCGCCGGGCCAGCACCATCCCCGAGACCAGCGCCCCCGCCGAGCGCACCCGTTCGTCGTCGGAGGAGGCGGCGAGGTCCGCCGACCGCAACGCCGAGTCCAGGTCGCCGGACAGCGCGTGCGCCTCGGCGACCAGCGGCGCCAGTTCGACGGCGGACCCGCCGAGGTCGGCCGCGGCGACCAGGAACCGCACGGCGAGCGCCGGGTCGTCCCGCAGCGCCTCGCTCGCCGCGGCGACCAGCGTCGCGGCCTGGTCGACGACCGCGCCGGGCAGGTCGAGCAGCGACGTGGCCAGGGCGCGGAGCGACTGCCCCCGGTCCCGCTGGAGCCGCAGCAGCGTGCGCGCCATCCTCACCCGCTCGTCCACCGGTGTGAGCGCCCGCACCGCGTCGGCCACGACCGGCGGCACCCCGCCATCGGGCCCGACGACCCCCGCCGCCCGAGCCGCGTCCACGGCGGAGGCGTCGGTGCCCAGCGCCGAGGCCAGCAAGTCCAGGTCGAGCGGCGCGCCGAGCACCACGGCGAGCAGCACCCGTCTGGCGTCGTCGCCGAGACCGTCGACCACGGGGGCCAGCGCGCCGACGGGGTCGGCCGACAGCGCGGCCACCAGGAACGCGGGCACCCCCGCGGTCCTCTCCAGCAGCGCCTCCACCTGCCCGGCCGCAGGCGCGTGCCCCGTGCGTTCGCGCAGGAAGTCCTCCACCCGGTCGTGGCTCCACGGGCCGAGCCGGACCCGGACGACCGAGGGTTCGAGCTCCGCGAGCAGCACGGGCAGCCACGGGTTGGGGGACGCCCGGTAGGCCACCGCGAGGTCCTCACCGGCCGCGACGGACGCGACCAGCGCGGTGACGGCCTGCTCCGACAGCGCCTCCGCGTCGTCGACGATCCGCCTGCCCATGGTCGCGAGCAGCGTGGACTTGCCGGATCCGGCGGGCCCGACGACCACCACGTGTCTCGCCCGCGAGGCCCGGTCGAGCACTGCGGCGAGAGCGGACGCGGGGGTGGACTGGCACATGCGGCGGGGTTCCTCCTCGACGGGACTGGTCCGACGTTCGTCCACCCCCCTCTCGGGGGTTCACCCCTGGGGGTGATCTTGGGGCTGATCCCCGCCCCTAACGCTTCGCGGCCCCGTCCCCCTAACGAGTGACCCCGATCGGAACTAGGTGTGGCACCCGATGTGCTCACAGTGACGACGGCCCTAGCGTTCGTCCTCGTAAGGCACCCCGATCCACCTCAGGAGCTCACACCGATGGACACGTTCGAGACGCTGCAAGACTTCGCCCTGAACCTGCTGAGCGACCCGCGGGCCCACTCGGCGTTCGAGGCCGACCCCGAGACCGCTCTCCAGGCCGCAGGCCTCGGCGACGTCTCCGCGCTGGACGTGCGGGAGATCCTCCCCCTCGTTCTCGACTACGCCCCGACGCAGGCCGTCGACCTGCTGTCCACCCAGGACGCCCTGTCCGTGCTCGGCGACTCCCCCGTCGGCCTCGACGCGCTGGACACCGACCTCCTGGGCGGCGACGTCCTCGGCGGCGGCAACGTGCTGGGCAACGACGTGCTGGGCGGCGACGTCCTCGGTGGTGCGGGCGTCGGCACGGCCCTGCACGGCGTGCAGGACCTCGCCGCGCAGGGCCAGGTGACCGACGTCGTCGGCGACCTGACCTCCGGCGTGGACGCCCTCGACACCACCCACCTGACCAGCGCCGTCCAGGACGTCACCGCAGGCGACCTCGACGTGCAGCACGTCCTCGGCGGCGACCTGTCCGGCGTCACCGACAACGCCCTCCACCTGACCGACATCGCCCAGGCCGGTGACGTCCTCAGCGGCGTCGGCCACGTCGGCGACATCACCTCCGGCATCGGTGGCGTCTCGGGCATCGGCGACATCAGCCACGTCGCCGACCTCGGCCACGTGGACGTCGGCGGCATCCTCAGCGGCAACGACATCGCGTTCTGACGACACCCGGTGAAACCGGCCGGGGGACGCCCCGGCCGGTTTCACCGCGATCGAGCACGATCCCAGGCGACGGCGGAGCCGCGCGGACGGGTGAGGCGCAAAGCGGAGGCGCGGTCACCGAGCGCCTCGACGGCGTCCCTCAGCCCTCCGCCGAACTCGTCCCGGATGGCCTTGACGGCTGACACGGTCCCACCGTCCACGATCACGTCGTCGATGGCCGCCCAGCGGCGCGCGTCCGAGCCGGGTGGCGTCGCCAGGACGGCCACGCACGCCTCGACGCGCTCGACCTCGGCGAGCACCTCTTCGCCGGTGAGCACGTCCAACGACGGTGGCCGCTCCCCCGGCCCGTCCACGGGCACGTCCAGCACCGCGCACAACCGCTCGCGCACCTCGGCGGGCAGCCCTCGAACCTGCCGAACCAGCTCGTCGCCCGCGCGCGCCGAGAACAGCCGAGGGTGGGGTCGTCGCAGGACCAACGCGGACACCGGCGAGGAGAACGCGAAGCCCGCGGCGAAGACGACGTCCCTGACGGCCGCGAAGTCCTCGTCCTCGGCGATCAGCGCGTCGAACCGGCTCACGTCCCGGTCGTCGGAGGCGAACGCCACGGACGGCCCGCACCACCCGACCACGAGGGTGATCGGCACCCCGGCCGCCGTCACCTCACCGGGAACCGTGACGCTACCGGCGAACTCACTTCCCGGAGGCCGCCGGTCGACCGCGCACGGACGTCCCCAAGCCTCGTCGAGTCCGCCGACCAACCGCCCGACCGCGACGCTCATCTCCTCCGGCTCCACGGCCACCGGACGGCCGACGCGGTCGAACGCGTCCAAGTCGATCAGGAACGAGCACAGTTCGCCCGCGGTGATGGCCACGACCGGATCGTCGCAGAACACGAATCCCCAGTCACCGGGATAGGGAACCCGCGCTCACCCCGGCAGCCGCACGCCCATCTCCCGGTAGTGCCCGGCCGCCTCGTCGGTGTGCCCCAACCCGTGCAGCGCGTGCGCCAGTTCGATGCGGTACCCGATCCGCCGCGCCAGCTCCAACGCCTGCTCGAACGACGCGTCGGCGTCGGCCGACCCCAGGTCGCGCTGCACCGCGCCCAGCACGTTCCACGCGCTCGCCAGGTGGTCGACCAGCGAGCCGCGCCGCAGGTCCTCGACCACCTCCGACGCGACCGCCAGTGCCCGTTCCCGGTGCCCGGCCCTGCGGTGCCCCGCCGCGAGCTTGATCTGCCCGCGCACGGTGTAGTCGGTGTTGCCGACCTCGCGCGCCAGCTCCAGGCCCTCGTAGAGCGACCGCAACGCCTGCTCGTGGTCGCCCTGCCTGCTCAGCGTCGCGCCGAGTCCGGAGAGGACGGACGCCTCCTCGCTGCGTTCGGCGATCTCCCTGCTCCGCGCCAGCGCTTTGCTCAGGTGCGTCCACGCCGTGTCGAGGTCGCCGGTCGCCAGCGCGATGCGGCCCGTGTTGGCGACGCAGATCGCCAGCATGCGGTGGTTCTCGTTGGCGGCGTAGAGGTCCGCGGCGATCCGGGTGCACTCGCGCGCCGGCGCGTACTCGCCGAGTCGCTGGTGCAGCATCCCCTTGATGCCCAACGCGTACGCCTCGCCGACCTCGTCGGCCAGTTCACGGGCGACGTCCAGGTTCCGCGTCGCGTACTCCATCGCCTCGCGGTAGCGGCACGCCATGTAGTACGTGAGCGTGAGCTGCGAGAGGTTCACCGCCTGGGCCCGCGTGTCGCCCAGCCGCCGCACCGCTTCCAGCCCGGCCTCCTGCTGCGCCACGAGTTCGTCGATGCGGTGCGTGATCATCAGGAAGTGACCGAGGTGGCGGGGCAGGTCCCGCACGTGCCGGTCGGACTCGGTGCGCACGGCGTGCGCGAAGGCCGCGCCGAGGTTGCGGTGCTCGCCGGTGAACCACGCCAGCGCGGTGGGCAGCGTGAACACGTCCGGCATCGACGTCGGCGGGTGCGCGATCTCCGGTTCGGCACGCCTCCGGCCGGGCAGCAACGCGTCCGCGGCCCGGTCGGCGACGGCGAGGTAGTAGTCGAGCAGCCGCGCGTCGGCCTCCGCGCGCCCGTCGGCGTCGGAGACGAGGCTCAGCGCGTGCTCGCGCAGCAGGTCGTGCAACCGGAACCGGGCGCGCTCGCGCTGTTCGAGCAGGTGGTGGTCGAGCAGGTCCTCCAGCAGGTCCTCGGCGTCGAGCCTGCGGACGCCGAGCAGCGCCGCGGCCGTGTGCGCGTCGATGTCCACGCCGGGGTACGCGCCCAGCAAGCGGAACGCCCGCTGCTGCCCGGTTTCCAGGTAGGCGAAGGACAGCGCGAACGCGGCGGCGACGTCGCGGTCGTCGATGGCCAGTTCGGCTAATCGCTGCCTCTCGGTGCGCAGCCGCTCGACGAGGTCCGCGACCGTCCACCTGGGACGGTGGCGCAGCCGGGCTCCCGCGATCCGCACGGCGAGGGGCAGGTACCCGCACAGCGCGACGAGGTCGGCCACGCCTTCGCCTCGGTCCTCGCCGACGACCCGCCGGAACAGCAGTTCGGCGTCGTCCGGCGGCAGCACCTCCAGCGAGAGGGACGCGGCGCCGTCCAGGTTCGGCAGTCGACGCCTGCTGGTCACGATGACCGCGCAACCGGGCGAACCGGGCACGAGCGAGCGCACCTGCGCCGCGTCCACGGCGTTGTCCAGGATCACCAGCGCCCTGCGGCCCGCCATCGCGGTGCGCCACGCGACGACGCGTTCGTCGGCATCGGCGGGGATCTCCTGCGCGCCGACGCCGATGGACCGCAGCAGCACGCCCAGCGCGGCGTGCGGTTCGACCGGCGACCGGGACGGGGTGAAACCGTGCACGTCGACGAACAGCCGCCCGTCCGGGAAGCGGTCGGCCAGCTCGTGGCCCGCCCGCACGGCCAGCGCGGTCTTCCCGACGCCCGCCATGCCGTCGATCGCGACGATCCCGCCGCTGGTGGCGAGCAGCCGCGCCAGCTCGTCCACCCGGCCGGTGAAGTCGGGCAGGTCGAACGGGAGCGAGTCCGGCGCCTTGGCCTCGACGACCGGAGGCGGCGCGGGCACGGCGGGCGCGGGGCCGGGGTTCAGCCCCGCGTCGGAGCGCAGGATCCGCTCGTACAACGCCTTCAGCTCCGGACCCGGATCGATGCCGAGGTCGTCGGCGAGCAACCGGCGGCACTCGTCGTAGCGGCGCAGCGCCTCGGCCTGCCTGCCGCACCGGTGCAGCGCGAGGATCAGCAGCCCGACGAGCTTCTCCTGGTACGGGTGCCGCGCGCACAGCGCGGTGAGGTCGCCGACCACCTCGCGGTGGCGGCCCAGTTCCAGCTCGCGTTCGACCCACTCCTCGGCGACGCCGAGGTGCTCCTGCACCAGACCGTCCCGCAACCGGTCGATCACCGAGGAGCCCGCGACCCCGTCGAACGGCGTGCTCCGCCACAGGGCGAGCGCCTTGAACAGCCCGGCCGCCGGGTCGTCCGACGCCCTGGCCAGCGTCACGAGACGGCGGAACACGTGCAGGTCGACCTCGGCGTCCAGCGCGTAGCCGGGTGAGCGCCGGGCGATGCCGAGCCCCGTCGGCTTGAGGATCTTGCGCAGCCGTGACACGTAGCCGTGCACGAGGCCCCGCCAGTCGCCGGGCGTCTCCTCGCCCCACAGCGCCTCGGCGAGCCGCTCCACGGACACGCCCTGACCCGCGTTGAGCGCGAGCACGGCGAGCACGCAGCGCTGCTGCGGAGCACCCGCGGCCAGCCGCTCCCCGTCGTGCCAGACCTCGACCGACCCCAGGATTCCGATCTCCATGACGATCACCACAATAGTCGTCCAGGTTTCGTGCAGGTGGGTTGCTTAGGTTTCTCCCAGCACCTGATTCCGCACCTCACCTGGGGAGACCGGCACATGTCCAGACGCCTGTGCGCACTGATCGCCGCGGCGGTCCTGCCTCTGACCACCCTCACCGCCCCGGTCGCGTCGGCCGAGCCGACCAGCGGCCCGGACGCCTGCGCCTACCACGCCGACCAGGCGGGTTTCACCGGCGACGCGCTGGTCGAGGCGATCGCGGTCGGCATGACCGAGTCGCACTGCCGACCCGACGCGACCCACCGCGACGACAACGGCCAGCTCGACCAGGGCTTCTGGCAGATCGGCACCCCCGACGGCAGCCTCAACAGCTGCTACCTCAACCCGGCCTGCAACTCCGAGGTCGCGCACACCATGTACGAGGCGCAGGGCGAGAAGTGGCTGCCGAAGTGGCGGGCGAGCTACGGCACGCCGCGCTACCAGGAGTGGCTGCCGGTGGCGCGGGAGGCGGCCAAGCCGTACCTGGAGCCGAGGATCGGCCGGGTAGGCGTGCTGTCGGGTGGCACGTTGTCGGTGAAGGAGGGTTCGCTCTGGTCGAGCTGGACGACGCAGTTGGGTGGGGTGGCGAAGTTCGAGATCGACGGCAACCGGATCGGGGTGTTGACGACCGGCGGTGACGTCATGGTCAAGGAAGGCGACCTGTTCGCCCAGTGGACGACACAACTCGGTGGTGCGAAGGACTTCCACCTGGCGGGCGGTCGGATCGGTGTGCTGCGCAACGACGGGTCCCTGGCCGTGAAGGACGGGTCGTTGTGGGCGGGGTGGACCGAGCAGGTCGGTGACGTGAAGGACTTCGACCTGACGGCGAACCGGGTCGGTGTGGTGGCGACCAACGGCGAGGTCTCGGTCAAGGAGGGCGACCTGTTCGCGCCGTGGACCCCGCAGCTCGGCGGTGTGAAGGACGTCGAGCTGGCAGGCAACCGGCTGGGCGTGCTGCGCGACAACGGGTCGCTGGCGGTCAAGGACGGCACGCTGTGGGCGACCTGGTCCGAGCAGACCGGCGACGTCCAGGACTTCGACCTCACGCCCACCCGTGTCGGTGTCGTGCAGAGCGGTGGGCACGTGCGGGTCAAGGACGGCGACCTCCACGCGCAGTGGGTCGACCAGCTGGAGCAGGGCGTCGAGATCGAGCTGTCCGGCAACCGCGTGGGCGTCCGGCAGTCCCACGGCGCGTTCCAGGTCAAGGAGGGGACGCTCTGGGCGAGCTGGACCGAGCAGGCCCCGTCGGTCTCCCAGGGCGATCTGACCCACCGCCGCTAGCGACCACGAAGGGCGCTCCCCCGGACACGGGTCCGGGGGAGCGCCCTTGTCGTGTGCTCAGTGGCGGTAGCAGGTGATCTGGGAGTCGGGGACGGGGAGCGAACCGCCGCTGAAGTAGCGGAGGGCGGACTTGAAGTCGGCGCAGCGTTCGGCGTCCTCGGCGGAGCTGGCGAGGTAACCGACGTAGCGGGAGATCAGGCCCATGTCGTAGTGGTCGGCGGCGTTGTTGGAGTCCGAGCGGGCCACCGTCCAGTACCAGCGGGCGATCGGAGCGCTGTACTGGAGGCTGCGCGCCAGCTCGGGGTTGCCGAGCAGGTCGACGCCCAGGTGGCCGCCCGCGCCCTGGTAGTTGCTGTCGGTGGTCAGCTGGATGAAACCGCGGCCCTGGTAGGGGTGGCCGGTGCCTTCGAGCGCGTTGTAGCGGAACCCGCTCTCGTTGCGCAGGGTCGCGAGGAACGCGGCCTTGCGCGCCGGGGTGGTGATACCGCCGCGGACCATCTCGGCGTTCAGGCTCTCCAGGCCCTGTTCGACCGTGCTCGAATCGCCGATCGCGCCGTAGATGGTGCGGAGGTCCTGGAGGGTCACGGCACTGCCCGCGGCGGCGGGTGAGCTGAGGTCGGCCGACGTGACGCCGCTCGCCTGCTCGGTCCAGGCGGAGAACAGGTCGCCCTCCTTGACCGCGAACGACCCGTTCTCGCGGAGCACGCCCAGCCGGTTGCCGGACAGCTCGACGTCCTTGGCCCCGCCCATCTGGTTGACCCAGCCCGCGAAGAGGTCGCCCTCCTTGGCGGTGGCCTCACCGTTGGCGAAGACGACGCCGATCCGGTTGTTCGTCAGCTCGAAGGTGGCGACGCCACCCGCCTGTTCGGTCCAGCCCGCCCACAGCGTGCCGTCCTTGACCGCCAGCGACCCGTCGTCGCGCAGCACGCCGATCCGACCCCCAGCCAGTTCGATGTCCTTCGCGCCGCCGAGCTGCCCGGTCCACTGGGCGTACAGGTCGCCCTCCTTGACCGTGACCTCGCCGGTGGTGGACACGACCCCGACCCGGTTCGGGGTGAGGTCGAAGTCCTTCACACCCCCGGCCTGCTCGGTCCAGCCCGCCCACAACGACCCGTCCTTGACGGCCAACGACCCGTCGTTGCGCAGCACCCCGATCCGACCACCCGCCAGGTGGAAGTCCTTCGCACCACCGAGTTGCGTGGTCCACTGGGCGAACAGGTCGCCTTCCTTGACCATGACGTCACCGCTGGTGGTCAGCACGCCGATCCGGTTGCCGTCGATCTCGAACTTCGCCACCCCACCCAACTGCGTGGTCCAACTCGACCAGAGGTTCCCCTCCTTCACCGACAACGTGCCACCGGAGAGCACGCCGACCCGCGGCCCGGTTTCGGCGGCCTGTGCGGCCGGGGTGGACAGGAGGGTGGTGGCGAGCGCGGCGCCGATCAGTGCGACGCCCGCGATCTGCTTCTTCATCTCGATGCCCTTTTCGGCCGGTTCAGCGGTGGGTGAGGTCAGCGGCGGTGACGGACGAGGCCTGCTCGGTCCACGAGGCGAAGAGCGAGCCCTCCTTCACCGCGAAGGAACCGTCGGTGCGCAGCACCCCGAGACGGTCGGCGGACAGCTCGACGTCCTTCGCGCCGCCCATCTGGTTGACCCAGCCCGCGAAGAGGTCGCCCTCCTTGACGGTGACCTCGCCGTTCGCGAAGACGACCCCGATGCGGTTGGTCGTCATCTCGAAGTTCGCGACGGTGCCCGCCTGCTCGGTCCAGCCGGCCCACAACGTGCCGTCCTTGACCGCCAGCGTCCCGTTGTCCCGCAGCACACCGATCCGCCCGCCGGCCAGCTCGATGTCCTTCGCACCGCCCAGTTGCGGGATCCACGGCGCGAACAGGTCACCTTCCTTGACCGACACCTCGCCGTTGGTGGACACGACACCGATCCGGTTCTGGGTGAGGTCGAAGTCCTTCACGTCACCGACCTGCTCGGTCCACCCCGCCCACAACGTGCCGTCCTTGACGGCCAGCGACCCGTCGTTGCGCAGCACACCGATCCGCCCGCCGGCGAGGTGGAAGTCCTTCGCACCACCGAGTTGCGTGATCCACTGGGCGAACAGATCGCCCTCCTTGACCATCACGTCGCCACTCGTGGTCAGGACCCCGATCCGGTTGCCGTCGATCTCGAACTTCGCCACCCCACCCAACTGCGTGGTCCAGCCCGACCAGAGGTTCCCCTCCTTCACCGACAACGTGCCTCCGGACAGGACACCGACCCGGCCGATCTGCTGGGCGGCCTGCGTCCACCAAGACGTCTGCTTGTTCGCGCCGGCCCAGCTGAAGCTGATGTGGACGTGGTCCTGGTGCGGGCTGTCGCCGGTGTACGGCGTCCACCCGGCGTCGGGCCGGTACGCCTCCCAGATCCTGTTGTTCCAGATCAGGTACATGACGCCGAGGCGGCGGGCCATCGCGTGCTTGTTGCCGTTCTGGTCGGTCGCGAGCAGCCAGCCGAGGAAGTCCTCGGCCTTGGCCCGGTCCGCGGTGTCGAAGTAGTTGAAGTGGTAGTCGAGCGCGCGGCCCTCGTGGTGCTCGCTCGTGGTGCCGTCGCAGTTGCGGGTGATGCCCGCGGTGTGGTTGCCGTAGGTGGCGTTGAGCAGGTCGCGCACCCCGATCGGGCCCGGCTTGGCCGACGCCTCGCAGGTCTGCTGCCCGTCGTAGGCGGAGTAGGGGTCGATCCCGGCGCCGAAGCTCGGCGTCGTCGGCGCGGCCTGCGCCGTGGTGGTGCCGAGCGCGAGGGCCACGACGACCGCGGCCAGGACAGTCTTGATTCCACGCATGCCTATTCTCCCAGGAATTCGGTCACGATTGACTCGGCGTGTTCCCTGCTGTTCGCGGCTATCAGCACGACAACATGAGAACCGGATTCATCGACGCGGACCCTCAGGTTCTCGAGCACCGTTCCCCTGAGCGCGTCCGGATCGATGTTCGCTTTCAACTTTCTCTCGACCAGGAACATCGTGGGGCAAATGTTGCCGGTCCGGGTGGCAGCGGAACAAGACTTCCGAGCCGTCCGGAAATGCCCTGGCCGGATCAGGACAAGCCCGTCCAGGTTCCGTCCAGGTTCGCCAAGGGTGCCGTGCAGGTCGCTCGAATAGCGTTTCCGGCATGCGAACCGGAGATGTGCGGGAATTGGTCATGCGGGCACGGACCGAGATCGTGCTGTGCCTGTCGAACGGAGCCGACGACCTCGTCGACCTCCACTTCCTCCCACGGGGAACCCCCGTGCGCGTCCTCTACCCCGACGACGTGGACCGCGCCTCGGTCCCCGCCTTCCTGCGGGGAGACGACCAGGTCCGCGTCTGCGCGGCCCTCCCCACCGCCCTCGTGCTCTGCGACGACACCGCCGTGATCCCCGGCCCCACCACCATCACGACCCCGGAAACCGTCACCCTGCTGAAAGCGTGGTTCGACCACCTGTGGGCGAGCGCCATGTCCGCCGACACCCGCACCGCGGACGGTGTGACCGACCAGGAACGAACAATCCTGCGCCTACTCGCGGGCGGCGTCACCGACGACGCCGCCGCGGCCAGACTCGGCACGTCCGCGAGATCCGTGCGCAGGGTGATGGCGGGCGTGATGGGCAGACTCGGCGCCCGCAGCCGTTTCCAGGCCGGACAACTGGCGGCACGGCGCGGCTGGTTGTAGCGGCGAATTCGATTAACGCACTTTGAAGTAAGCACTCGTCGGCCCTCGGCGGGCATGGATAACGTGACGCTACCCCATTTCCTCCCGAAGGAGTTTCGCCGTGGAGACCGGAACGAGTTCCGTGTCCGTGATCGGCCTGGGGTTGATGGGCGCGGCGCTCGCCGGCGCTTACCTCGAAGCGGGGTACAGGACCACGGTGTGGAACCGCTCGGCGGGCAAGGCCGACGCCGTCGTGGAGCAGGGCGCGACCAACGCCGCCGACATCGCGGAGGCCGTGGCGGCCAGTGACGTCCTGGTGTGCGTGGTGGACTACGCGGCGTTCTCCGCGATCGGCCTCGGCAAGCTGGTCGAGGCGAGCACGGCCGCCGGCCTCCGACCCGATCTGCTGCTGCCCATCAAGGCGTACCTGGAGAAGCGGGTCGCGGACGGCCACGGCGACGAGGCCTTGGCGGGCATGGTCGAGGTCATCCGCTCCCCGGAGCGGTAGTCGCGGCGGTGCTCAGCCCGGTGGGCGCTCGACCGGCGTCGTGGGCACCCGGCCGTCGGGGACCAGGTGCTCACGACCCCACGATCCCAACGGCCGCAACGCTCGGCCTCGCCCTGACCGTCATCGCCCCGTTCGCCACCTCCGGTGTGCCGCCAGGCCAGCCCGGAGTTGTCGGTGCCCGGCGCTAGCGTGCGGCCCGTGGACGAGACCTCGCGAACCCGGCGGATCGCTCAGGAGTACGTGGACCGCACCGAGCGGCGTGACTGGGACGGGCTGGCGGCCCTGCTGGTCGAGGACGTGGTGTACGAGATGCCCCAGACCAGGGAACGCCTCCACGGGCGGGCGACGCTGCTGCGGTTCAACCAGGAGTACCCCGGTGACTGGCACCTGCGCGTGCGGCGCGTCGTCGCCGATGGCCCGCACGCGGCGTTGTGGCTCGACGCTCGGGTCGGTGAGGAGGAAATGGCTGCCTGCGTGTGGTTGGAGGTGTCCGAGGACGGGCTGATCAGCCGGGTCACCGACTACTGGCCGGAGGCCTACGAGCCGCCCGCCGACCGGGGGTACGCCGTCGAGCGCTACTAGCCCGGAGTCATTTGACTGATGTGCCGGTGCCCGGTGGGGTCGCAGGATCGGGTCGAGTCGTCCGCGCTGTGCGGGCGTTCGACCGTGAGGGGCCGCAGTTGTCGACCGAGCCGGTGAAGCCGTTCCTGGAGCCGATCGCGCAGGCGTTCGCGGACGCCAACGCCACGCCGCCGTTCCTCTACCAGCTCACGCCGGAGGAGGGGCGCAAAATCGTCGACGGTGTGCAGGCCGATCCGACGCACGTGCCGCTGAAGGTCGACACTTCGGACCTGGTGGTCGACGGCGGCCCCACGGGGAGCGTCCGCTTGCGGATCGTGCGGCCCGCCGGGGCGACCGGCGTGCTGCCCGTGGTGCTGTACTGCCACGGTCTGGGCTGGGTGTTCGGCGGTCCGCAGACCCACGACCGGCTCGTCCGCGAACTGGCCGTCGGGACCGGCGCGGCGGTCGTGTTCCCCGACTACGACCTGTCCCCGGAAGCCAAGTACCCCACCGCGGTCGAGCAGATCTACGCCGCCGCATCGTGGATCGCCGAGCACGGCGCGGACGAGCGGTTGGACCCCACCCGCGTCGCCGTGGCCGGTGACTCCGTCGGCGGCAACATGGCCACGGTGACGACGATCCTGGCGAAGCAGCGCGGTGGCGTGGCGTTCGCGGGCCAACTCCTCTACTACCCGGTGACCGACGCGAGCTTCGACACCGGGTCGTACCACCAGTTCGCGGAGGGCTACTTCCTCGCGCGGGAAGGCATGAAGTGGTTCTGGGACCAGTACACCACCGATCCCGCACAACGAGCCGAGATCACGGCCTCACCGCTGCGGGCGTCGTTGGACGAGCTGTCCGGACTGCCCGAGGCGCTGGTGGTCGTCGCCGAGGCCGACGTGCTGCGCGACGAGGGTGAGGCCTACGCCGCCAAGCTGCGCGCGGCGGGCGTCCCGGTGACCGCCGTCCGCTACGGCGGGATCGTGCACGACTTCGTCGGCCTGGAACCGCTGCGCCGCACGTTCGCGGCGGAGAGCGCCATCGCGCTGGGCATCGCCTTCCTGTCCCGCGTGCTCGGCACCACCCGATGAGGAAAGGACTTCCCGTGGCCACGATCGACCAGCTCATGCACGCCAACCTGCTCGAGGTCTTCGGCGAACGCGACCCCGAGCGCAGGCGGGCCGCCATCGCCCGCACCTACACCCCGGACGTCGAGTTCTCCGATCCCGAGGAAACGGTGACCGGCCACGAGGCGATCAACGCGAAAGCCGAGGCGATCCTGGCCGGGGCGCCCGACTTCGCCTTCTCCCCCGGCGGTCCACTCCACGTCGTCCACAACCTCGGTTACCTGCCGTGGCACTTCGGCCCGGCGGACGGCCCACCCGCCGTCCGCGGCGTGGACATCGCCCTGGTCCGGGACGGTCTCATCGCGAGCGTCTACACCCTCCTGCTGACGGATTGACGGCGTGTCAGCGGAAATCGGGGTTCTGGGCGCGACCGGCCAGCAGGGCGGAGCCGTCGTGCGGGCCCTGCTCGCCCGCGGCGCGCGGGTGCGCGCCCTGGTGCGCGACGACGGCGTTCCCGCCGCGCGAGACCTGACCGCTCTGGGCGCACGGGTGGTGCGCGCCGACACCGACGTCCCGACGACCCTGCCGGAGGCGTTCGCCGACCTCGGAGCCCTGTTCGTCATGACCGTGTTCGCCGAGCGCGGTCCGGCGGGCGAGGTCGTCCAGGGTCGGGCGGTGGCCGACGCCGCCACCGCGGCCGGGGTGCCGGGAGTCGTCTACAGCTCGGTGGGCGGGGCCGAACGCGGGTCGGGCGTGCCGCACTTCGAGAGCAAGTGGGCCGTGGAGCGGTACTTCCGCGACGCGGGGCCGCCGACCACGGTGGTGCGCCCGGTGTTCTTCATGAACAACTTCCTGGGCTCGATGGCCCCCGTCCACGACGGGGACTCACTGGTGCTGCGCGCCCCGCTGCGTCCGGACGTGCCGTTGCAGATGATCGCCGTCCGGGACGTCGGGGCGGTCGCCGCGGCCGTGCTGCTCGACCCCGACCTCGTGCCGTCCGGCGCCGTCGAGGTCGCGGGGGACGAGCGGACACCGGAGGAGGTCGCGCGGGCGCTGGGTCGACTCGCGGGAGTCCCCGGGCGGTTCGAGCCGGTCCCCGTCGACGGCGTCGAGGACGAGGACTCCCGAGCGATGTTCGAGTGGTTCGCCACGCCCCCGTCCTACCGCGCCGACTTCGCCGCGACCCGACGCCTGTGGCCCGAGGTCCAGGACCTCGACGCCTTCCTGCTCCCGAGGAGTCCGTGATGACCACGATCGAGGAGGTGGCCGACCGGCTGGCGATCCGCGACCTGGTCGACGCCTACGCCCACCACGCCGACCGGAAGGACCCCGACGCGCAGGCAGGCGTTTTCACCGACGACGGCGTGGTCCGGCTGTTCGAAGGGGACCCGGCGACCTCGAAGCCGGTGGGGACGGTCACCGGGCGAGCCGCGTTGGCGGCCACGTTCGCGGACCTGGTGAGCCGGTACGACGCCACGACCTACCTCAACGGCCAGAGCACCTTCGCCGTCACCGGGGACACCGCGACGGGCGAGACGTACTGCATGGCGTACCACCTGCTGCACGACAACGGGGAAAGGGTGCTGCTGACCATGGCCATCCGGTACCTGGACGGCTTCGACCGCACGCCGGAAGGCTGGCGGATCGCCCGGCGCGACCTGGTGTTCGACTGGACCGAGCGGCGACCGTCCTCGGCGTGACCCCGCCATCACGTCGGGGCCTACGATGGGGGCCGGTCGTGCGTCGAAGGGTGGCTGCGTGTCGTTCGAACCCGATGCCCACCCGCTCCCGGACGTGCGGCAGGAGACGTGGTTCGCCTACATGCGGGTCATGCTGCGGCTCAACTACGAGATGAACCGGCAGCTCCAGGCCGACAGCGACCTCTCGTTGCAGGACTACGACGTGCTCAACGCCCTGGCGGACTCCCCCGACTCCCGGTTGCGGTTGACCGCGCTCGCCGCCCGGATCGGGGTGGAGCGGACCCGCTTGTCCCACCACCTCCAGCGGATGGCGGGCCGGGGGCTCGTGGAGCGGACGGCGTCCACGCAGGACGGACGTGCCGTCGACGTCGTCCTCACCGAGACCGGGCTCGGTGTGCTCCGGTCGGCCACGCCGGGGCACGTGGCGCTGGTGCGGCGGATGTTCTTCGACGGCTTGGACGACGACCTGATCGCCCCGCTGCACACGGCGTTGGAGCAGATCCACGAGCAGGTCGTCACCCACGGCACCCTGCCCCGCCCCGGCCAGTGGCAGCACCGGTGGCCGGAACTCGACGGCTGACCGGCCGTCAGGGTGTGGCGTCCCGCAGCGCTCTCGCCAGTTGCGCCCGGCTCGTGACGCCGAGTTTCGGGAACACGCGGTACAGGTGCGCGCCGACGGTCCGGTGCGAGAGGAACACGCGTTCCGCGATCTCCTTGTTGCTCAACCCCGCCGCCGCCAGGTCGGCGATCTGCGCCTCCTGCGGCGTGAGGTGCGCGGCCGCGGCCGAACGCGGTGGCGTCACCCCCGCCGCGCGCAGTTCCGCCGCGGCACGATCGGCCCACCCCTGCGCTCCGCGGGTGGTGAACAGCCGGACCGCCTCGGCCAACTGCTCCCGCGCCTCGACAACACGGCGTCCGCGGCGCAACCACTCGCCGTAAGCGAGCCTGGTTCGGGCCACTTCCAGAACGGCGGGGCTGTCCAGTCCGGCCGCCACGGCGCTCTCGAACCGGTCGACGGGGTCCGTGCCCACCAAGGCGTGCCCGCGGTGGACCAGCATCCACAGGTGGGGCGAGTCGAACGCGGACACGTCGTGCTCGGCGTCGGCGAGCGCCGCCGCTGCGACGTCGGTCCGTCCGGAGTGGACGGCCGCCTCCACGACGTCCCCCAACGCCCACAAGCTCGTCGTGCGGTGCACCTCCACGCCCGCCAGGTGCGCCGACGCGTCGCGGAACCGGCGCTGCCGCAACGCCGCGATCCCCGCCGCCCAGTGCCCCCGCGCGGTCGTCGACCTCCACCGCACCTCGCACGGCTGGGCCAGGCTCCGCTCGTGCGCCCTCGCGGTCTCCACGTCGTCACCGCGCCACGCGTGCGCCATCGCGCCGGAGGCGGCAGCGGCGGCGGCCACCGACGACAGGCCGAGGTCGGTCGCCACCCGCTCGGCCCGCGCCGCGTCGGCGGCTCCGTCCCGGACCTCGCCGACGAGCACCCGGACGCACGCCAGCCACGCGAGCGCGTGGCTCCCGTCGGCTTCGGCGTGGCGCACCTGGTCGCGGCACGCGAGGAAGCTCCGGTGGGCCGTCCCCAGGTCGTGCAGCCGTTCGGCCAGGAGACCGGCGCTGAGCAGCACCCCGGCGTCGGTGGTCGAGGGCGGGAGGAGGTCGTGCGGCCGGGGCGCACGGCCCAGCAGGCCCGATGCGATCCGCAGGCGAGGATCCCCCGCCGACTCCCCGACGTTCTCCAGTTCAGCGAGGATCGCCTGCCCGCCGTCACGCTCGTGGGGCAGCACGGCCTCGCGGACCGCGGCGGCCCACAGCAAGGCCGTTCGTTCGACGGGATGGTCCGCGAGGTTCCGGACCACGCCCACCACGCCGTCGCCACTCGCCGGAAGGCCCGCCATCAGCGCGTTGACGATGTCGGTCGTCATCAACCGGACGACAACGGCGGCGTCCTCCGCGAGGGGCAGCGCTTCCGCCACCGCGCGCTGGGCCGCGCGGGGCAAGCCCGCCTGGCGGGCCACCTCGGCCGTGGCGGCCAGCCGACGCACCCGGCACGCGACGTCGGGCGACAGGTCGGCGGCGCGGTGCAGCACCGCCGCCGCTTCCGCTCGCGCGCCCCGGCCCACCGCGCGGGACGCGGCGGCCTCCAGGTCCGCGGCCAGCGCCTCGTCACGACCGGTGGCGGCGACCGACCGGTGCCAGGCGGCGCGCAACGGGTCCCGCGCCACCGCCGCCAGGGCGAGGTGCGCGCGACCTCGTTCCGCGGTCGACGCCGCCCGGTACACGACCGACCGCAACAACGACCGGCGCACGCGGACCCGGTCGCCGTCCACGTCGACGTGACCGCCGCGTTCGAGGGGGTCCAGGTCGTCGGCGGACAGGCCCATCCCGGCCGCGGCCGTCAGGAGGTCGGTCACGGTGAGGTCCTGGTCGGCCGCCGCCAGCAGCAGCAGGGTCCTGGACGGGGCAGGCAGGTCCGCGACCTGGCCGAGGTGCGCCTGCTCCAGCCGTGGGGTCGTGCGCACGGGGAACTCCGCGTCGCCGGGCGGGAGCGACGCCAGTTCCAGCAGCGCCAGGGGATTGCCCATCGCTTCGCGGAGCACGTGGTTCCGGGTGGCCTCGTCCAGGCGCGGAGCGGTCGCTGCCAGCAGCGCCGTGGAGTCCTCGCGGGACAAGGGCTCCAGGACCAGGTGCTCGGCGGGGACGGTGCTCAGGGCGGACCGGGTCGTGAGGACGAGCAGGATCGGACCGCCGGTCAACCTGCGGGCGAGGAACGTGAGCACGGCGACGCTGGGGCGGTCGAGCCACTGGAGGTCCTCCACGACGAGCAGCACCTTCGTGGCGGCGGCGACCTCCTCCAGCAGCGCGAGCACGGCGACACCGATCCCGAGGTGCTCGGGCGGCGGCCCGTCCTCCACGGCGAACGCCCGGCGCAGCACCCCGCGCTGCCGCGGCGTCAGGGCGTCGACGTGGGGCAGCACGGGGTGCAGCAGTTCGTGCAGCGCGGCGAACCCGGTGGGCGCCTCCCCCTCGTGACCCGCGCACCGCAGCACCAGGAAACCCCGCGCGTGGTGCAACGCCGCCTCGACGAGGGCCGTCTTCCCGATGCCCGCCTCGCCCGTCACCACGACCACGGCGCCGCTGCCGGTCGTGGCGTCGACCACGTCCCTGAGCCGGTCGAGGTCATGGCCGCGGCCGACCAACGGGGTCTGCTTGCTGACGAGCACTCGTGTCCAAACTGCCGTCGGGAACGGCTCACCGCCAGGTTAGGAGACATGTCACCTATCTGCAAGTCGAGGTCAATCGGCCGCCAGGACGCGCGGCACCGCTTCCCGCAGGGCGTGCACGGCGGGTGCCGTGGTCGCCAGGAGCGTCAGGACCAGCCCGAGCGCGGCGACGAGACCGACGGCCGGAGCCGCGAAGACCCACTCGCCACTGGCCCACCCGCCCGCCACGCTCGTGACCAGCACCGCGGCCGACCCGAGCAGGACGGCAGTGCCCACGTAGATCACCGCCTCCCCCGCGGCGACGGCGAGCACCGTCCCCCTGGTGCCGCCCGCGGCCTGGACGAGCGCGATCTCCCGTTCCCGGCCCCGGCCGGACATGAAGATCGTTCCCGCGGAGCCGAGCACCGCGAGCAGCAGCGGGCCGCCGATCAGCAGCACGGCGGCGCCCGCGGACACCCCCGGCGGCGTCTCGCCGGTCCGCGCCGCGATCACCGCGCCCGCCGTCCCGTTCGCCGTGTAGAACCCGCCCGCGAGCGCCACCGCGACCATCAGCGGGCTGATCGCCGCGGCGCTGCGCCCGGCGTTGTGCGAGGTCGACTCGCGGGCGAGGAACCACGCGGCCGACGAGGTCGCGGGCACGACCGCCGTCCAGAGCAGCACGAACCGGTGGAACAGCAGCGGGCCGACGGCGGCGAACAGGCCCGCCGTCACCGGGGCGATCAGCATGAGCGGCACCGAGAGCTTGTCCGGAGCCGTCGTCGGCAGGCTCGTGACCAGACCGGTCACCGCGGCCGCGAGGAGCACGGCGGTCAGCGCTCGCGAGGCGGTCATGCGACGCCGTGGGAGGTCCGGTTCGCGCAGCGCGTGCAGGACCGGCGCGGCGCCCGCCCGCAGCGCGCCGCGCACGCCGCCGAGCACGACGACCACGGTCACGAACAGCACCGAGGAAGCCGCCGCGACCAGGCCGAACGACGGTTCGACGCCGTCGAGGCCCGACGACCCCGTGAAGGAGAAGCGGAAGAACGCGGGCAGCACCGGGACCACCACCGCGCACCCCGCCACCGCGCCCGCCAGCGCCACGAGCACCACCTGCGCCACGACCACGCCCGTGACCTGCGCGGGTCGGACGCCGATCAGCAGCCACAGCGCGTAGCCGCGTTGGCGCAGCGCCACGGCGAGGGTCGTCGTCGCGCCCAGCACGACGATCGCCGTGGTGGCGGTGAACACGAGGACCGTGCCGCTGATGGCGTAGAGGGCGAGACCGGCGTTGCCGCCGATCCGGGCCGCGGTCTGGACCTCGGCGGCGGCCACCGCGGCCACCGCGCCGGTCGCCGCGGCGATGAGCAGGGTGCCGAGCCACACCCTCGCACCCGCGAGCAGGTCGCTGAAGATCAGCTTCAGCACGGCGCTACCCCCTGAACCCGGCGTGGGTGATCGCCCCGGAGACGGTCGCCGCGTCCGGACGGACCAGCTCGCGGTGCAGGAGCCCGTCGCGCAGCACCACCACGCGGTCCGCCCCCGCCGCGGCCTCCACGTCGTGGGTCACCATCACGACCGAGCGCCCGTCGGACGCCGCGCGGCGCAGCAGCGCCAGGACCCTCGCGCCCGACTCGGTGTCGAGGGCGCCGGTCGGCTCGTCGGCGAACACCACGTCGGGCCGCACGGCCAGCACCCTGGCCACCGCCACCCGCTGCCGCTGCCCACCGGACAGCGCCGACGGCCGGAACCCGGCGCGGTCGGCCAACCCGACGTCGGCCAGCGCACGGTCCACTTCGGCGGCGTTGACCCGGCGCTTGGCCAGCCGGGCGGGCAGGGCGACGTTCTCCCGCGCGGTCAACGACGGGATGAGGTTGTAGTCCTGGAAGACGAACCCCAGGTGGTCGCGGCGGAGTTCCGCGAGGGCTCCACGCCCGAGCGCCTCCAGTCCGCGCCCCAGTACGCGGACCGATCCCGTGGTGGCAGGCTCCAAACCGGACATGCAGTAGAGCAGGGTCGACTTCCCCGACCCGCTCGGTCCGACGACGGCGAGCACTTCGCTGCTCCGGACGGACAGGGAGATCCCGCGCAGCACAGGTACTGGGTCGGTGCCTCCCGCACCTGGAAAGGACTTGCCGAGTTCGCGCACTTCGATGAGATCACTGGTCATGCTCCGGTCCCCTGGTCGTCTGGTGGAAGTGACGATCATGGCCGGCGGGCGCGGCGGGCGAATCCTGTTCGCGGAGGAGGCCGGGTCCTCCTCCAGGAGGACGCGTCCTACTCTGCTCGGGTGGAATCACGTCGGACGTGGTGGTCACGGGCCACGACCTTCGTCCCCCCGTGGGCGGTGGACGCGTGCGTGCTCGTCCTGGCCGTGGTGGCCAGCGGCGCGGCCCCGCTGGAACCGTGGCGGGTCCGGTTCGAGGCGCCCTGGTTCTCCTCGCTGGTCCTGCTGCTCGCCGCGGGCTCGCTGCTCTGGCGCGTCCGACGTCCGGAAGCCGTGTTCGCGCTGTGCGTCGCCGCCAACACGCTGCACCTGCTCGTGGTGCGGGATCCGGACTCCACCACCGGCTTGAGCACGTACGTCGCCGCCTACGCACTGGCGGCGCACGGCCGTCCGCCCACGAGGTGGCTGCTCGCCGTGGTCGGGGCTGCCCCGCTGGCGTGGGGGTTCTCCGGGGTCGTGGGCTCCCCCGCGATCGCCCTGGTCGCGAGCGCCGCCGTGATCGGCGTCCCGTGGCTGGTGGGCGACTCGGTCCGGTCGAGGCGGCAGCGCGCGCAGGTGGAACACGACCTGGTGGCGGCGCGGGCCGTGGCGGACGAGCGCACCAGGATCGCGCGCGACCTGCACGACGTGGTCGCGCACCACGTGAGCGTGGTCGGCGCGCAGGCCGGGGCCGCGCGGTTGACGCTGGACGCCGATCCCGAGGGCGCGCGCCGGGCGTTGCGGACCATCGAGGAGACCAGCAGGCACGCCCTGGAGGAGATGCGGCACATGCTCGGCGCGCTGCGGGCCGAGCGGACGCCGGGGCTGGAGGACCTGGTGGCGCACTTCCGCGACGCGGGTCTCCCCGTGCGATTGGAGGTCGACTCGCCGGTCCCCGCGGCGCTGGATGCGACCGCCTACCGCGTCGTCGAGCAGTCGTTGAGCAACGTGCTGGAGCACGCGGGCCTGGTGTCGACGTCCGTGGTCGTCCGGTCCGCCGGTTCCGGGGTCGACATCGTCGTGGAGAACGACGGCCCCGCGGTCGTGTCCGTCGGTTCCGGGCGAGGTGTGGTGGGCATGCGGGAACGGGTGGCGCTGCTGTCCGGCACCTTGGACGCGGGCCCACGACCCGGTGGCGGCTACCGGGTCCACGCCCACCTGCCCGGAGGTGGCTCGTGATCCGCGTCCTGATCGCCGACGACCAACCCCTGATGCGCGGGGCGTTGCGCATGGTGGTCGGGAGCCAGCCGGACATGGACCTGGTGGGCGAGGCGGCCGACGGGCGGGAAGCGGTGGCGCTGGCGCTGCGGCTGCGCCCGGACGTGGCCGTGCTCGACATCCGGATGCCGAAGCTCGACGGGCTCGCCGCGGTCAGGGAACTCGCCCGCGCGGCCGTCGAGTCCAGCCCGGTGCGCGTGCTCGTCCTGACGACGTTCGACCTGGACGAGTACGTGCACGAGGCGTTGCGGGCGGGCGCGTCGGGCTTCCTGATCAAGACCGCGCCGCCCGAGGACATCCTCACCGCCATCCGCGTGATCGCCTCCGGCGAGGCCCTGCTCGCCCCGACCGTGACCACCCGGCTGATCGAACGGTTCCGCGCCGAGGCCGAACCGCACCCGGCCAAAGCGGCGGCGCTGCGCCTGCTCACCGCTCGCGAGGCGGAAGTCCTGGAAGGACTGGCGCGCGGCCGGTCGAACGGCGAGATCGCCCGGACCCTGAGCATCGGCGAGACGACGGTCAAGACCCACGTCTCCCGAATCCTGGTCAAACTCGACATCCGCGACCGCGTGCACGCCGTCGTGTTCGCCTACGAGGCAGGCCTCGTCACACCGGGAACAACCCCCTGACCCACCACAGTGGACTCAGCCGCCGATCGAGTACGCGTAGAGGTGCCAGCCGTCCTCCTGCGTGTACTGGCACCGGGTGCGCACATCGCTGCTGGCCCAGTTGTCCGCGGCGACCAGGCACTGCGCCTCTGTGGGGTAGCTGCCGATGAACACCCACGGGACCGCCGCCCCGGCCGCCGAGGCCCCACCGACCACAATGGCCGCGACGGTCGCCACAATGGACATATGCCCCAAAATCCGCTTCATGCACTCACCATCCCACGAACGGCACGACCGCGCCGGGGCTTCACCGGAATTCGCCGAAAAGGCTGATTCCGCAGCACTTCCGGGGAGTGCGTTCCGTTCTCGTGGGCCTCGCGCGCGGCCGTCGGGGTGAAGCCCGAACACGTAGGCTCGAGGAATGCGGATCGGCGAACTGTCCAGGCGCACGGGTGTGAGTGCGCGCTCATTGCGGTACTACGAGGAGCAGGGGCTGCTGACCAGTTCACGCTCCGACGCGGGGCAGCGGCACTACTCCGATGCCGAGGTCCAGCGCGTGACGCTCATCCGGCAGCTGTTCGACGCGGGCCTGTCCAGCCGGGTGATCGCGACCGTGCTGCCGTGCGTGGACGTCCCCGACGACCTGGACGTCGCCGAGGAGACGTTCACGGCGATGACGCGCGAGCGTGAGCGGATCGACGCCGACATCGCGCGCCTGGTCGAGGAACGGGACGCGCTCGACGTGCTGCTCGAGCACAACAGCCGTCACCGGGCGAAGCTGTCGGCCTGACGATGTGACCCGCACCTCAGCCGCTTGCCTTTGACACCGGTGTGAAGGGTGAGGATGGCCGAGGAGCCCGGAACCACCGGGTCGGTCAGCCAGGAGGCAGCGGAAGATGGCGCAGGCGTGGGGTTTCAGCGAGCACGGCGGGCCCGAGGTGCAGGAGTTCTTCGACCGTCCCGACCCCGTCCCCGGACGCGGCGAGGTGCTGATCCGAGTCGAGGTCGCGGGCGTGAACCCCCTCGACCACCTCGTGCGCTCGGGCCTGGTCCCCGGTCTCGACGGCGGGCGCCCGTTCCCCCGCGTGCTGGGCATGGAGGCGGCGGGCACCGTTCTGGCCCTGGGCGAGGACGTCGACGGGCTCGAGGTGGGTGACGCGGTCTTCGGTTTCGCCCTCACCGGTGGCGGCGCCTACGCCGAGACGACCGTGCTGTCCGCTCCGAACACCGCACGCGTCCCAGCGGGCCTGTCCACGACCGTGGCGGCGACGCTGCCGGTGGCCGGGACGACCGCGGTGGACGCACTCGACCAACTAGACCTCCCGGCAGGCGCCACGATCCTCGTCAACGGCGTGGGCGGCGGAGTCGGCCTCGCCGTCGCCCGCCTCGCCACCAGCCGTGACCTGCGGGTGATCGGCACCGGGAGCGCCACCAAGCGCGAACACGCCGAAGCCGTCGGGGTGCGGTTCATCGACTACACCACCGAGGACGTCACCACCGCGGCACACGCGCTGGTCCCGAACGGCTTCGACGGCATCGTCGACCTGGTCGGCGGCACCGCGCTACGGACGGTGGCTCCGCTGGCCAGGAACCCCCACACCGTCATCTCCGTGGGAGACACGTCGGTGACCGACCTCGGCGGCCGTTTCGTCGACCGCCGCCTCGACCGCGAGAACCTGGAACGCTCCGCCCACCTGGCCCTGGCCGGAGTCCTCACCCCCGTGATCACCGCGGTCCACCCGCTCACCGACGCCCCGACCGCCCTCGCCTCGGTCGAGAACGGCCACGCTTCGGGCAAGGTCGTCATCAAGGTGGCTTGAGCAGCGCCCGACTGACGCCAGCCGCCCAGGCGTTCTCATCTGCTGGAAAACGGCTTCCGGGGTCGACGCGGCTCACCCCGGCACGCATCGAGCCCGGAAGCCCTCGTGCCCGCAGTCCTTCGGTGCGGACGGGTGGCCCGCCGTGTGGACTCGCTGGATGGGTGACACGAGCGCGGTGAACGAGCTGTCGGGTCACGTGAGCGGGGCCGCCGTGCAGGCAGGCATTGTGCACGGGGGTGTGCACCTCCATGCCGCTGTTCCCGCGCGTCCGGTGCCGCGACAACTGCCCGCCGACGTGGCCGGGTTCACCGGTCGTGAGGAGCAGTTGGCGTGGCTGGACGAGCGTGCGCGGGAGGGCGGGGTGGTGGTGGTCACCGGCACCGCCGGGGTCGGCAAGACGTCCGTGGTCGTGCGGTGGGCGCACAGCCACCTCGACGACTTCCCCGATGGCCAGCTCTACGTCGACCTGCACGGCAGTTCGCCACGCGCTCCGGTGACCTCCGGCGAGGCCCTGACGGGCTTCCTGCACTCGCTGCACGTCCACCCGGAGACGATCCCGGTCGACGACGAGGACAAGGCGGCCCTGTACCGCTCGCTCACCCACGGCCGTCGGCTGCTCGTGGTGGTCGACAACGCCGCCGACGCCGAGCAGGTACGCCCGCTGCTGCCCGCGGTCGGCACGGTCTTGGTCACCAGCCGCAACCGGTTGGCGGGCTTGGTGGTCCGCGATGGTGCCGTCCGCCTCGGCTTGGACGTGCTGCCCGCGGACGAGTGCCTGGCCCTGTTGCGCGCGACCGCGGGCGCCGACCGCGTCGACGCCGACCCGGACGGGGCCGCGCGGTTGGCCGAGCAGTGCGCGTACCTGCCGCTGGCGTTGCGCGTGGCCGCCGAACGCGTCGCGGCCGACCCGTTCGCCACGCTGGCCGACCTGACCGCCGAACTGGCTGCCGAGGAGGACCGCCTCGACCTGCTGTCCGCCGAGGGGGACCCGTCTTCGGCGGTGCGCGCGGTGTTCTCCTGGTCCTACCGGTCGCTGTCCGACGAGACCGCGGCGGCGTTCCGGGCGCTCGGCCCGCACCCGACGCCGGAGTTCTCGCTGGGCGCCGTGACCGCACTGCTCGACGCCACGCCCGGCCGGGCCCGGCGCTTGGCCGAAGCCCTGGTGACGGCCCACCTGGTCCAGCGCACCGCCCGCGACCGCTACCGCCTGCACGACCTGCTCCGGGTCTACGCGGTGGAACTGGCAGCGGACGACCCCGGCCGGGCGGGCGCGATCCGCCGTGTCCTGGCGTGGTACCTGTACGCGGCGGACGCGGCGGACCGCGTCCTGCTGCCGCTCCACCGCCGCCTGCCGCTGCCCGACGACCGGGTGGTCGGCGAGCAGTTCGCCGACCGGGCGGCGGCGATGCGGTGGTGCGAGGCGGAACGCGTGAACCTGGTGGCAGCCGTCCGCCTCGCGGCGGACTCCGGCGAACACGCCATCGCCGCACGGTTGCCGGTCGCGCTGTGCAGCTTCTTCGACCTGCGCAAGTACTGGCTCGACTGGGCGACCACGTTCGAGATCGGCAGGGAGAGCGCGCGGGCCACGGGCGACCGGCCGGCGGAAGCGCATCTGCTCTACGGACTCGGCACCGTCCACTTCGAACTCCGGCAGGACGACGATGCCGCCGCGCGGTACCAGGACGCGCTGGCGCTCAGCCGCATGATCGGTGACGGTTGGGGAGTGGGAGCCGCCCTGGCCGGACGCTCCTACCTCCACCGCAGGAAGAAGCACTTCTCGGCGGCGTTGGACGACCTGCGTGAGTCGCTGGCCGTCCGTGAGCACATCGGCGATGAGCGGGGTGTGGCGATCACGTTGAACCGGTTGGGCTCGGTCTACCGGGACTTGGGGCTTCCGGACGAGTCGCTGGCGCACCTGACCGGCTCGCTGGAGGTGCGCCGTCGGATCGGGGACCGGCACGGACAGGGGGTACGTGTTCCACAGCCTGGCCGTGACCTACGAGTACCTGGACCAGCCCGACAGGGCGGTGGCGCACTACCGGCAGGCGGTCCAGGCCCACCACGAGGTCGGCAACGTCCTCGGCGAGGCCAAGGGACTCGACTGCTTCGCGAAGCTGTTGCACCGCACCGGCGACGTGTCCGCAGCCGGGGACGCGTGGCGCCGTTCCATCGAACTCCACGACCTCATCGGCAGTCCGGAGGCCGCGTCAGTGCGCAGGCGGATGAACCTCAACGACACGTCGTGCTGCCAGGACGGGTAGGCGTTCGAAATCAGCGCGTGGTGGGCGGAGTGTCGGCGTCGGCGTTGGCGGCGTCGATCTCGGCCATGTGCTGTTCGGCCCACGCCCGCAACGCCGACAGCGGGACCTCCAGTGACAGGCCCAGTTCGGTGAGGCCGTAGTGCACCCGTGGTGGCACGGTCGGTTCGACTCGGCGGAGGACCTTGACGGCCATCGACGTCCACTTCGTGCCGATCCGGTCCAGCAGTTGCCGTGTCGGGCACCGGGGATCGAACAGATCACCCGTGGAGCTCGTGGTCACCTCGGCCTCACCACCTGTCGACGAAGTGCCGTCTTGGCACCACCACCGCGGTTTCCTACGGTTTCGTGGTAACCAATGGTGACCAGGAGGCATCGTGTCACCGGAGCTGCGCCGGATCGCCGCCAACGGCGTCCACCTCACCGTCGCCACAGCGGGCACCGGGCCCGCGGTCGTGCTGCTGCACGGCTTCCCGCACACGTGGCGGCTCTGGAGCGAGGTCATCGGTCCGCTGTCCGCCCACCACCGGGTCATCGCCCCGGACCTCCGCGGCTTCGGCGGCAGCACCCGCGCCCCGGACGGCTACGACGCGGGCACCCCGGTCGCCGTCCTGCTCGCCCTGCGCCACCCCGACCGGGTGCGACGGCTGGTCGTCGTGGAAGCGCTGCTCGGCTCGTTGCCCGGTGCCGAGGACTTCCTCGCCGCGGGCCCACCCTGGTGGTTCGGCTTCCACGCCGTCCCCGGCCTCGCCGAGACCGTGCTGCTCGGCCACGAGGCGCGGTACGTCGACTGGTTCCTCAAGGCGGGCACCCGCGGCCAAGGCGTGCCACCGGACGTCCGCGCCGCGTTCCTCGACGCCTACACCGGCCCGGACGCCCTGCGCTGCGCCTTCTCCTACTACCGCGCACTGCCGACCACCGCCCGCCAGCTCGACGACGCCGTGGCCACCAGCCGGCTCACGATGCCCACACTGGCGATCGGCTCCCACCCGGTCGGCACCGCGCTCGAACAGCAGCTGCGCCCCATCACCGACGACCTCACCGGGCACGTCATCCCGGACTGCGGCCACATCATCCCGCTGGACCGGCCCCGTGACCTGCTCGACCTCCTGACGCCCTTCCTCACAGCCGAGGCCACTCCCCCCTCGGCGGGCATTCGGGTTCAGGGCTGAAGCGACTGGGTGCCGACGACGGCGGCGAGGGCCAGGCGGTCGGCGTCCTCGGTGCCGGGTTCGGCGGTGTAGACGCTGACACGCAGGTCGTCGAGGGCCACGAGCAGCGTGTCGCAGTCGAGGGTGATCAGGCCGACCGCCGGGTGGTCGACGGTCTTGCGCCGCGACGGATCGGCCAGGGGCGGTGGGGCCTCGGCGTCCCACAGCTCGGCGAACCGCGGGCTGCCCGCGGCCAGTTCGGCGACCAAGCGCCTCAGTGCGCGGTCGGCCGGGTAGCGCGAAGCCGTCATCCGCAGGTCGGCCACGAGCCGGGCCTCGTGATCGGCCTGTTCCCGCGGTGTGTGCACGACTCGCGAGGGCAATCCGGTGATGTTGCGCCAGACGGCGTTGCGTTCCAGGCCGCGCCAGCTGCTCGTGTCGCCCATGAGCGCGTGGTACGGCGCGTTGGCCAGCACGAGCGTCCAGGTGGCGTCGTAGACGACGACCGGGGTGTGCGACAGCCGGTCGAGCAGCCGCTGCACGCTCGGGGGAATTCGCGACGGCACGACGTCCGGGCCGGGCGCGGCGTGCCCGGCCAGCTGGTAGAGCAGGTCCCGTTCGGCGTCGGCCAGGCGCAGCGCGCGGGCCAGCGACTCGACGACCTGCGTCGACGGCGCGGTCGCGCGTCCCTGTTCGAGGCGGGTCAGGTAGTCGGCCGAGATCCCGGCGAGCGCGGCCAGTTCCTCGCGGCGCAACCCGCTGGCCCGCCGCCGTCGGCCCGCCGGGACGCCGACGGCCTCGGGCGCCACTCGATCGCGCCAGCGGCGCACCGTCCGGCCGAACTCCCACGTCTCCACGCGGTCCACTATGGACGAGTCGGCACGGGTTGTCCTGGTCCTGGCAGTCCTACGAAAACCGGACGACTGGCTGGGGCCGGGCGGTGTTCGCAGGCTGGAGCCATGACCGAACCCGGAACCGTCCTCATCACCGGCCCGACCCGCAACCTGGGCCGTCACGCCGTGCTGGCCATGGCAGGCCGCCCTGAGCGTCAGCGACCCGACCTGGTGCTCGTCGGCCGGTCGGGCCGCGACCTGACCGCTGTCGCCGCCGAGGCCCGTGCCCTCGGCGCCCGCGTTCACGAGATCGGCTGCGATCTGTCCCGCCTGGCCGACGTCCGCGCCGCCGCTGCCGCGACGCGCACGCTGCTCGCCGAAGGCGCGGTCCGCCCGCTGCGCGCGCTGGTCGCCAACGCGGGCACCATGTCGGTCGACACCCGGCAGGCGTCGGCCGACGGCTACGAGCTGACCTTCGCCGTCAACCACCTCGCCCACGCCCAGCTGATCGGGGACCTGCTCGGCTCGTTCACCGCCCCCGCGCGGGTCGTGCTGATCGGCTCGAACACCTACCACGCCAACCTCTGGCGCACGCTGCTCCACGTACCCGCGGCCGAGTGGGCCGACCCGGTCGACCTCGCCCGCCCGGCCACCGGCGATCAGGCGCCCGGCATGACCGCGTCCGGCGTCGCCTACTCCAACGCCAAGCTGGCGATCCTCTACTACGCCCACGAGCTTCAGCGCCACGTCGGCGAGGGCATCACGGTCTCGGTGTTCGAACCGGGCTGGATGCCCGGCACCGCGCTGGGTCGCGGCGCCCCCGCAGCGTTCCAGGCGATGAGCCGCGCCCTGGGCCGGCTCCCCGGTGTCTCGACGCCGCAACGCTCGGGCCCGCTGCTCGCCGCGATGGCCCTCGACGAACGGTGGGCGCACCTTCGTGACGGCGCGTTCGTGGTGAAGACCGAGCTGACCGAGGTCCAGCCGGTCGCCCACGACCGCGATCGGGAGCGGCGCCTGTGGGACGCGACCGCCGAACTGCTGGCACCCGCGTGACGGTCAGGACCGGTCCCGTTGGCGCACCGCGGGTTCGAGCAGCGACAGCGTCCGCCGCCCCGCGTCGAGGACGGCGCGGACGCCGACCGGCATCGGCAGGTTCGGGCCCGCGTGGCCGATCTCGACGTTGCCCAGGACCGGTATGTCCCGGTCGCCGAGCACGTCGAGGACGATCTCGGCGAGGCTCGGGGATCCGTCGAGTCCCTCGATCGCGTGGGGAACGCCCACGACCATGCCGGAGATCCGGTCCAGGACGCCGCAGTGCCGCAGGACGTGCAGGTAGCTCCACACGTACGACGCCAGGCCGCCCATCTCCTCCCAGAACAGCACCGCGCCGTCGAACCGGTCGAGCGGTAGCGCGTAGGGCGTCGCCTGGGCCAGCACGACGCGGTTGATCACCCCGCCGATCAGCGGGCCTTCCGCACGGCCCGCGCGCCAGCACTCCCACGACGGGCTCGCGGGCAGCGCGCCGATCGCCTCGGTGTCGGTCAGCAGCCTGGCGTAGAGCTGCTCGAGTTCCGCCCGACGTGTCGCGGGCGCGGCCTGCCAGTGCCCGCCGAGTCCGGGAGTGGCGAGGTCGGCGTGGAACCCGACCAGGCCCGTGCGCGCGTGGAGCACCAGGTGCAGCAGGGAGATGTCGCTGTAGCCGAGGATCGGCTTGGGGTCGGCGGTGACGGCCTCGAAGTCGATCAGGTCGAGGTAGCCGAGCACCGTCTGGCCGCCGTCGTGCGCGATGATCGCGCGCACCTCGGGATCACGCAGGAGGACGTTGAACTCCCGGGCGATCTCCGCGGGCGTGGCCGCACTCCACCAGCGCTGCCGCCCCGCTTCGAGCAGCGGCGCCCGCCGCACGCGGAACCCCATCCGCCCCAGCACGGCCACCGCTTGGTCGAGGTGCGGTTCGTAGGCGGCGTGCAACGGCCCGGACAGCGACGCGATGACGACGAGGTCCCCTGGCCGGAGAGCACGGGGGCGAAGCAACTCTGGTCCAGCGGAACCGATCACCGACGCAGTGTCCCCACCCGCGCGACGACACGCGAGGTGTTTTCCCGCCCGATCGATCATGGTGTGTGATCCGCGACCACCGGGCGGCTAGGGGCGCAAGGTCGTCCAGTTCCCTTCGGAGATCACCTCCACGGAGCCGTCGACGACCTTGATGGCCGTCTGCTCGTCGATGGCGTAGGCCGGGACGTCGAGGTCGGCGGCCCACCGCTCCGCGTGGGCCGGGGTGTTGGTGGGGAAGGCGTTCAGGTGGGGGAAGATCGAGAAGTCGACGACTCCGAGGGTGCGGTCGTCCGGCGCGGACGGCCATTCGACGAAGTACGAGCCGATCCGGGGCGTCAGCACCATGCTCCCCGCGCTCACGCCCACCCAGACCGTGTCGGGCAGCGACGGCAGCAGGTCCGCCAGGCCGGACTCGCGCATCCAGTGGCACAGGTAGGTCGCGTCGCCGCCGTCGACCAGCAGCACGTCCGCCTCCCGGACCCACGGAACCCACCGCTGCGCGCCGATGGTGGGCAGCGCGGTGAGTTCGAGGACGCCCAGCGACGCCCAGCCCAGGCCGGAGAAGTGCTGCCACGTCGGCTCGGCGGCCACGAATCCCCGCACCGACGCCGGTCCGCACAGCGGGTGACCCCACTGGGCCGTCGGGACGCAGAGGGCGTGGCACTCGGAGATCGGCTTGCCGAGGAGTTCCACGAGTGCCGCGTGGATGCTCGGGTTCGTGACCCCGCCTGACGTGAGCAAGAGCTTCAAAGCTTCCTCCAACCGCGGAACGTGTACGTGTCTGAAGACCTCGGACCGTGCCAGGACTCATCGCGGTTCGCGCGTCCTGGGCGAGTTCGCTGGTCGGAGCGTCGTACGATCCGGACCGTGGTCCGAACGGGTGAACAGGGGGACGCGGTGAGCGGCATCAGGGTGTTGGTGGCGGGGGCGAGCATCGCGGGGCCCGCGCTGGCCCACTGGTTGCGTCGGCGCGGGGCCGAGGTGACCGTGGTGGAGCGGGCGCCCGAGTTGCGCCCCGGCGGGCAGGCGGTGGACGCGCGCGGGGTGGCCAAGGAGGTCATCGCGCGCATGGGGTTGGACGCGGCGGTGCGGGCGGCGTGCACCGACACCGCGGGCGCGCACACCGTGGACGCGGACGGGACCGTGCTGGAGACGTTCCGCGCCGACGACGACGGTGGCGACGGGTTCATCGCGGACATCGAGATCCTGCGCGGCGACCTGTCCCGCGTGCTCCACGACGACACCCGTGACGGCGTCGAGTACCTGTTCGGCGACCGGATCGCCGAGCTCGCGCAGGACGCGGACGGCGTCGACGTGGTCTTCGCGGGCGGGGACCGGCGGCGGTTCGACCTGGTGATCGGGGCGGACGGGCTGCACTCGGCGCTGCGGGCGATGGTCTTCGGGCCGCACGAGCGGTTCCTGCGCCACCTCGGGCACGTGCTGGCCTTCTACAGCGTGCCCAACGAGTTCGGCCTGGACCGTTGGCTCCTGGAGTACCAGGAGACCGGGCGCTCGGCCCTCCTGCGGCCGATCCAGGACGCCACCCGCGCGATGGCGATGTTCTACTTCGCCTCGACCGACTTCGACGTCGACCACCGCGACATCGCGGCCCAGAAGGACCTGCTGCGCAAGCGGATGGACGGCCTGAGCTGGCTGACCCCGGAGATCCTCGCGCACCTGGACGACACCCCGGACTTCTACCTCGACCAGGTCGCCCAGGTGGTGATGGACCGCTGGTCCACCGGACGGGTCGGGCTGCTCGGGGACGCGGCGTTCAGCTCGTCGCCGATGTCCGGCCAGGGCACCGGCCTGGCCCTGGTCGGCGCGTACGTCCTGGCAGGCGAACTGGCCGCCGCCGAGTGGAACCCCGAGATCGGTTTCGCCCGCTACGAGGAGCGGATGCGCTCGTTCGTCGAGGCCAACCAGGAGATCGGCAGGCTCAACGCCCGCACCCGAGACCTCCCGACCCCGAACGCCGAACCGCTCCCCGACTTCACGGGCGACTGGTTCACGGAGCTGATCGGCCGCGCGATCAACGGCGTCGACCTGCCCGACTACGAGGGTGTGCCGGACTCCGGCCCCACGCCGTAGATCACCCGCTCGACCGGGCCGCGGCGCTGGTGCTGCCGGCGGAACTGGCGGCCAGGGAACCGCGGGTGGTCGACGGCCGCGAGCGGGAGGGTCGCCCGACGGCCCGGCGCGATGGCTGAACCGGCTGAACAAGACCACCTGAGTGGGCGACGCGGGTTGCGCGCGTCCGCGGGGCGAACCACAGTGCCTGTCCATGACGCAGGTGCTGCAGGACAGGATCGACACGACGTTCGCCCACTACGACGTCAACCGCAACGGTCTCATCGAGCTCGCCGACTTCTACGCGCTGGCCGAGCGGCTGCTCCAGGCGTTCGGTGAGCCCGCCTCCTCGGAGCGCGGGCGGGAACTGGTCGAGGCGTACGACGGGTTCTGGGACGTCCTGGTGGAGCACTGCGACGCCGATCGCGACGGCCGGATCTCGCCGGAGGAGTACCAGCGGGCGATGACCGCGGCGTTCGTCGACGGCGGGGCGTTCGACCTGGTGTTCCCCGAGATCGCGAAGTCGTTGCTGGACATCGCGGACACGAACGGGGACGGGCGGGTCGACGCGTCCGAGTTCGCGGTGCTGTTGAAGGCGCGCGGGTTGACCGAGGCCGAGTGCGGGCTGGCGTTCACGCACCTCGACACCGACGGCGACGGCGCGATCAGCGTGCAGGAGTACGTCGTGGCCGTGAAGGACTACTACACCAACCCCGCGCGGGACACGCCCGGCAACTGGCTCTACCCGGCGTCGTTGCAGCCCGCCTGACCACGGGCGACCGGGAGTTCGGGCGTCGGCCTCCCGGTCGTCGCGCCCTGACCTCGTCGGGTGAGCAGGATCCCGCCGATCACCACAGCCCCGCCCGCGAAGGTGTTCCACCCCACCGGTTCGGCCAGCAGCAGCACGCCCAGCGCGGTCGACCACAGCGGCGTCACGTAGGTGACCGTGGCCGCGACCGTGGGCCCCGCCTCCCGGATCAGGTCGAGGTTGAGCACGTACGCGTACCCCGTGCCCGCCGCGCCCAGCACCAGCAACGCCAGCAGCGCCCCCGCGCCCGGCCACACCGGCGGCCCGGACAGGACCGGCGCGAGGAGTCCCAGTTGGACGGTGGCGCAGGTGATCTGCACGGCGGACAACGCGCTCGCCCGGTGCGCCCCGCCGGAGAAGAACCGCCGCGTGCAGGCGAACCCCGCGCCGTAGCACGTGGTCGCGCCCAGGCAGGCCAACCCGCCCGCCAGCACGTCGCCGTCCAGCCCCCGCCACACCCCCAGCAGCGCCAGCACCCCCGCGAACCCGAGCAGCAGCCCCGCCAGCCGAGTCCGCGTCACCCGCTCCCCCGGCACGACCAGCAGCGCGAACGCCAGAGTCGTCAACGGGGTCGTCGCGTTCAGCACGCCCGCCTGCACCGAGTCCACCTTGGACTCGCCGAACGCCAGCAGCGTGAACGGCACCGAGTTGAGCAGCACCGCGACCACCGCCGCGTGCCCCCACGTGCGCGGGTCGCGCGGCACGGTCGCGCGCTGCGCGAAGCAGACCACCCACAGCGCCAGCGCCCCGAACAGGCACCGGGCCAGCGCGACCTGCACCGGCGGCACGCCCGCGTCCACCGCCACCTTGATCAGCGCGAAGCTGCCGCCCCAGATCGCGGACAGCAGCACGAACTTCCCAGTCGACCTCACGGCGCGAGCATCACCCGACGGGCATCATGAGTCCAACAAGTGCTCCCCGAGCTGACATGAGAGGCGCTCATGGCCCTGAACCTCGCCCAACTGCGGGCCTTCCTCGCCGTGGTCGACGAAGGCGGGTTCGGTGCCGCCGCCGACGCCCTCGGCCTCACCCAGTCCGCCGTCTCGCACGCGGTCGCCGCGCTCGAACGCACGCTCGGCCACGCAGTGCTGTCCCGGCGTGGCCGAACCGCACCCACCGCGTTCGGCGAGGAGGTCCTGGCCCACGCCCGCGCCGCGGTGGCCGCGGCCACCGCGATCACCGACCTGGCCGAGCGCAGGCACGGCGGCGTGCGGGGAACCGTCCGGCTCGGCGCACCGCCGAGCGTGTGCCAGGGCCTGCTGCCGGACCTGCTGGCCCGGTGGCAGGCGGAGTTCCCGAACGTGCGGGTCCGGGTGTTCGAGGGAGAGGACGACGAGGTCGCCGAGTGGCTGGCGGGCGGCACCGTCGACCTCGCCGTCCTGGTCGACCCGCCGCCCGGCTCCGGCTCCCCGATCGGCGAGGACGCCTTCCACGCCCTGCTCCGCACCGACCACCCGCTCGCCGCCCAACCGCGGGTCGACGTGGCCGACCTGGCCGACGACCCGTTCCTGCTGTCCTGCGGCTGCTGCGAGAAGTACGTCCGCCAGGCCCACGCGGGCCACCCGTTCACCCCACGTCACCGCGTGCGCGAACTGGGCACGCTGCTCGCCATGGTCCGCGCGGGCGTCGGCGTGTCGATCGTGCCCGGCCTGGTCGCGGCGATGCTGCCGTCCGACCTGGTGCTGGTGCCGCTGACCGGCCGCGTGGCGCGTTGCCTCGTCCTCACCGGCCCCGCGAACCGCGAGGAGCACCCGGCCGTCACGGCACTGGTGAACTCGACCCGACAACCCGTCACGGCTTGATGAGCACCTTCGGGCTCGTGCGGTCGACCACGACCTGGTACGCGGTGACCGGCTAGAGGCGTGAGGCCGCGCGGACCAATCCGGCCAGTGCGGGCGAGCGGCTGTGCGCGGGCCAGGCGATGTGCGTCGTGACGGGGGGCGCGTCGACCAGGGGGACGGCGGCGTGCTCGGCCCACAGCCAGGTGCGGGCCGACTCGGGGAGGACGGTCGCGGTGCGCCCGAGGGCGATGAGCTGGGCGAGCTGAGTCTGGTCGTGGATCTCGGGTCCGGGGCCCGGCGCGTACTCGCCGTGGCGTGGCCACCGCGCCAGCGGGAGGTCGGGGATGTCGCCGACTTCGGCGAGGGTCAGCTTCTCGTGCGCCGCGAGGGGGTGCCCGGCGGGCAGGATGACGACCTGCCCCTCGGTCATCAGCTCCTCGCTCTCGAACCCGGCGAGGGAGTTGAACGGCGCGTGCATCAGCGCGACGTCGGCTCGGCCGTCGCGCAGCATCCCTTCCTGCTCGCACATGCCGCTCGGCAGCACCTCGACCACGGCGGCGCCGGGTTCGGCCGCGTACGCGTCGAGGAGGTCGTGCAGCAACTCGTGGAACGCACCGGCCTTCACCGCCAGCACCAAGCGGTCACGTGATCCGCCGGGGCGGTCGGCGTCCCCGGCCCGCCGGGTGCGCCGCGCAGCGGCCGCGGTCGCGTCGAGAGCGGCGCGGCCCTCGTGCAGCAGCACCTCCCCCGCACCGGTCAACGAGACGCCGCGGCGATCACGGTCCAGCAGGCGGACACCCAGGCGTCGTTCCAACTGCTGGATCGCTCGGGAGAGCGGTGGCTGCGCCATGCGGAGGCGCTCGGCGGCCCTGCCGAAGTGCAGTTCCTCCGCGACAGCCACGAAATACCTCAGCTCGCGGGTCTCCAGAGGGTCCATGGCCACAGCCTACAGCTGTGATACCGGCCGGGTATCACAGCTCACCGGATCGGTGTTGGCCACCCGACCCGGCCGCGGGCGACCATCGACCGCATGAACGCATCCTCGACCCGACTGCCCGGCGGCACCTGGGCCCTGGGAGACCTCCCGGTCACCCGGTTCGGCTACGGCGCCATGCAGTTGGCAGGCCCAGGGGTCATGGGCCCGCCCGCCGACCACGACGGCGCGCTCGCCGTCCTGCGCGAGGCGGTCGACCTCGGCATCACCCACATCGACACCAGCGACGCCTACGGGCCGCGCGTCACCAACGAGCTGATCCGCGAAGCGCTGCACCCCTACCCCGAATCGCTGCGCATCGTGACCAAGGTCGGCGCGAACCGCGACGACAAGGGTGGCTGGCCCCCGGCCCGCCGCCCCGAGGACCTGCGTCGCGCGGTGCGCGAGAACCTGGAGGTCCTCGGTCTCGAACGGCTCGACCTGGTCAACCTCCGCGTCGGCGACGCCACGGGCCCGCGGCCCGGCTCCATCGCCGAAGCCTTCGAGACGCTCGTCGAACTCCAGCAGCAGGGCCTGATCCGGCACCTCGGGGTCAGCAACGCCACGACCGCGCAGGTCGCCGAAGCACGGGCGATCGCACCGATCGTGTGCGTGCAGAACGCCTACAACCTCGCTCACCGGTCCGACGACGAGCTGATCGACGAACTCGACAGCCAGGGCATCGCCTACGTGCCCTTCTTCCCGCTCGGCGGCTTCAGCCCGTTGCAGTCCACGGCGTTGACGGCCGTCGCGTCGCGACTGGGCACGACGCCGATGTCGGTCGCGCTGGCCTGGCTGTTGCGGCGGTCGCCGAACATCCTGCTCATCCCCGGCACCTCGTCGGTCGCGCACCTGCGCGAGAACATCGACGGCTCGGGGCTCCCCCTGACCGACGACGACCTCGCCGAACTCGACGAGATCGGACGCTGAAGGTCGATGGCGCTCGGCCGCGCGAACCCCGCAGAACGGGGGTTTCAGGAGGGGGAAGCGAGACGGCAGGCACGCCCGCTGGTGGCGTCCGGCACCGAGTCGAACAGCGGGACCTCGGACTCCATTCCGGCCAGCGCGACCGTCCTGGCCACCTGTCGGGAGCCGACGACGCGGAGATCGACGGCGCGGCGGGTCGCGTCCACCAGGCTCGCGAGGCCCACCGAGTCGCAGAACGTCACACCGGTCAGGTCGAGCACCAGGACGTCCCGGTGGGCGTCGAGGCGGTCGAGGTGGTCTTCCAGGGTCCGGGCGGTGGTGGCGTCCAGTTCGCCCGAGACGGTGACGACCGCGGCGCCGTGAGCGTGGCCGACGCTCAGCAGGAGGTCGGTCGCCGACGTGATCAGCACAGAACATCCCTTTCTGCCTTGTGCTCACCTGTACGCGCTGAGGCGTGAATCAGCACGGAGTCGTGGCTCGCCGCATCCGTGCTGACCTCACCTGGTTCTCTCATGGGGGTCGGCTGGTCCGGCCGACCTCCCGGTTCACACCCCCCGCAGTGGCGGGTAGGGCTCGCCCGGCGGGTGCTGGGGCTTGTTGGCGTCCCTGGCTTCCTGGAGCTGGTCCTCCAGGGTGACGATGCGGCACGCCGCGTCCAGCCCGGTGCCCTGGTCGACCAGTTGCCGCACGCGAGCGGCCAAGCGCAACTGGTGGCGGGAGTACCGCCGGTGGCCGCCGGTCGAGCGCTGCGGCTCGATCAGCTTCGCCTCGTCCAGACTGCGCAGGAACCCGGCCGACGTGCCGAGCATCTCCGCGGCCCGCCCCATGGTGTAGGCGGGGTAGTGGTCGTCGTCGAACTTCTCGGCCGGGGTCTGCGGCTCCGGTACGTGTGGTTCTTCGGATTGTCCTGCTGGGGTCAACGCGCCTCCTCATCACGAGGGGCCCCGGCGCAGCAGCGCCGGGGCCCCAGGGGTTGTTGGGTTTCACTTCCACCTAGCCGACCGTGAGACCGGCTTCCTCTGTCCGCGTGACCCGCACCAGGTGCGGGAGCCGCGGGGATCGCGTGTGCGTAACCGAAGACCACCTTCCAATCCGATGGAACCGCGGTACCCGTCCGGCCGAGTTCAGCCCGGAACGGGCGATCCGATGGTGTGCAACCCTTCCCTTCTCCTCTGATGACAACTTTTCGTTCACTCACGCGATGGTCGGCACCGGTCCTCACGCACATGCCGGAATCACCTCACCGACCATCCCTGGCCCACTGCCGAGGAGCCCCTTCACCGATTGGCCCCAGCACGTCCGACCGTCTTGCCCTGACCTCACGGGTAGTTCGTCATCTCCCGTGCCACTGACTTTCTCTCTTCCAACGAGGAGAACACTACACACACCCGGCCAAGCATGTCTACTACCGCTGGCATAGATTTACTCTTCCGGGTGACAAGGGCCTGCTCGACGGCGGTAGCCGTGGGCAGGGCCGGGCACACCCGGTCGGACGAAGGTCTTCAGCGGAGAGGACACGCCCTGCATGACGACCGCCGAACCGGGGAACGGGTCGACCACCACAGCGCTCGACCTGACCGACGGTGTCCCGTCGCTGGCCGCGGTACGACGCTGGGCGGGCGCGGCACTGGACGATCTCCCCGACGACGTGCTGGAGGACGTCCTCCTCGTGCTGACCGAACTGGTCAGCAACGCCTTCGACCACGGGGAGCACCCGCGCCGGGTTCGGCTGCGGCGGAGGGCCGTGCCCTGTTCGGTCCGCGTCGAGGTCTACGACGGGGCCTTCTCGCCCCCGGTCGTCGGCAGGTCGCGGCTGGGCGAGCACCGCGGCCGAGGTCTGGTCATCGTCGACAGGCTGTCCACCGCGTGGGGCGTCCTCGACCACCAAGCGGGCAAAACGGTCTGGGCCGACATCGACGGCACCCCACCCCCCGACACCGTCCACACAGGACACGGGACGTGAAGTCGGCCACGGCCCGCGGTCAGAAGACCTCGTCGTCCGGGCAGCGCAGGACTTCCGCTTCCGTGCGGACCCACCAGAACCCGTCGACGTGGTCGAAGAGGTGGGCGGCGGGAGGGAGCACGCTGGTCCGCACGGTGCCGTCGGCCACGCGCAGCACGCGCTGACGGCCGCCGGACTTGAAGACCGGGGTGAGGATCACGTGCTCGCCACCGTGGGTGAAGCGCCCGTCCACGCCGTGCTTGCCGGGCCGGTCGCGCAACCCCGTCTCCTCCCAGATCCGGTCGACGACCCGCCCGTCCGGCCCCAGCCGGTAGCAGCCGTGGAAGTCCACGCCGTGCTTGCGCCGAGCCCACAGCCCGCGCCCCACCACGAAGACCAAGCGCACGTCACCGCTGGTCCACACGTCGCCGAGGTCGGGAAGTTGGTCCGGGTCCTCCTGGCCGGTGGCCGGGAAGTCCGCCGCCACGAGGCTGAGCAGGTCGCCGTAGGCGGCGGCCTCCGCGTCGACGACCAGGTCCCGGAGGTAGCGCGGCTCGTCGTGGTGGAACTGCTGGCGCACCGGCCACTCCCGGCCGTCGGCGCTGTGCGCGGTCCACCCGGCCACCACCGGCGGCGCGGGAGCGGGCACCTCGGGGCCGGGATCGACCGGTAGCTCCTCGAGGTCCGCCCCCACCCGCAACACCCGGTCGTGGTTCATGGCGACGACCAGTTCACCGCCACCCACGAGCAACGCCGCCCGGTCGAACAACCCCGGATCGGGCAACGGGAGTTCACGCACGCCCGCCTCGACGTCGGCGATCAGCAGGACGGTCCGCTCACCACCGTCGCGGTGCCCGACCAGAGCGGCCCGCCGCGCGTCGATCGCCGCCGCGGTGTCCGGGAAGACGACGTCCACTCCGTCCGGGATGATCACGTTCGCGACCCTACCAGCGGAAACGCGCGTGTCGGACCGCACCTGGTGGGTGACGGGTCGAAAACCGTTCCGGGCGTCTGATCACCTCCTGCGCGCCGGCAGCTCCTCGCTGATCTCGCACACGAGCTCGGCCAGCTCCACCGGACGGGACAGGAACGGCGAGTGCGAACCCGCGAGGTGCCGGACCTTCCCGGTCTTCGCCGCCCGTTCCGCGTACAGGGGTGGGAAGATCGCGTCGTCGCGGCACAGGATCACGCCCGTGGGCACGGTCTGCCACGCCGCCGCCGTCACCCTGTCCTCGAACGACTTCGCGCTCTGCGGCCGCAGCCTCTCGACCGCCCACCGGGCCAGGTCGTCCGGCACGTCGGCGAACAGGGCGTCGCCCGGCGGCACGTCGAGCAGCGCCGTGCCCGGCTCGTACCAGGGCCCGCCCAACGGCGACACGAGGGATTCGCCGGGTTCGAGCATCTGGGCGGCCAGGTAGACCAGCCGGTCGACGTCACCCGCGGCCTCGGCGACAGGCACACCGCCGTAGGAGTGGGCGAGCACCGTGACCGGTCCTTCGAGTGCGGCGAGGGCCTCGCGCACCACGGCCGCGTCCTCGGGCACCCCGTGAGACGGCGATCCCGACGCGCTGGGCAGGTCGACGACGGAGGTCCTCCAGCCGCTGGACTCCAATTCGGGGATGACGTGCTCCCAGCACCACGACCCGTGCCACGCCCCGTGCACGAGAAGCAGGTTTCCGCGGTCCATCGAATCTCTCCTTCGTTCGTCGAGCCCGAGCCCGAGCTCCGGTCGAGGGCGGTCGCGCTCCTCGTCGAGCCCGCGGTCCGCCGCGGTGGTCCTTTCAGGACTCGTGGTGCCGGTGAAGCGCTGAGCGCGGCTCACGCGCTGTACCGCTGGACGAAGCTCGGCCATCCGCGCATGTGGTCGATGAAGCGCTCGCTCATCCCACCGTCGCGCAGGTACTGCGCCGCGACGGGGACCCGCGGACTGTCGTACGACGGGTTCGCCTTGACCTGGAGGGGGAAGTCCCGTTGGAGGATGCCCGCCCTGCCGATCAGCACGAAGTCGCACCCCTCGTCGAGCAGCTGCCCCGCGCGCCGAGCGCTCATGATCTTGCCCGCCGTTCCCACGCGCACGCCCCGCCGAGGAATGCCCGTGAAGACGCCGAGCATGCTCCGCCCTCGGAACGCTCCCTCGCGAACGATCTGCGCGGAGTCCCACAGGGCGAGGTCGAGGTAGTCGACCAGCTCGCGATCGAGGATCTCCGCGGTGATCTCGCGCAGTTCCTCCAGCCGCAGCCCGTAGCGCTCGACCGACAGGCGCCAGCCGATCTGGAAGTCCGGACCGGTCGCCCGGCGGATCCCCTCGATCACCTCGATGGTGAGGCGGGCCCGGTTCTCGGCACTGCCCCCGTACTTGTCCTTGCGGTCGTTCAGGAGCGGGGACAGGAACTCCGACAGGATCCACCCGAACGCACCGTGCACGGCGACGCCGTCGAACCCGGCCCGCTCCGCCCTCACCGCGGCAGCGACGAAGCTGTCGCGAATCCGCTCCACCTCCTCCGTGGCCAGCGCCTTGACCCCCGGCACCGTGCGACCGGAAGCAGGAGCGACGACTCCTCCCAGGTCCGGGTTGGCGCGATGACCGGCGTGGTGCAACTGCACCGCCGACAGCCCGCCCCCTTCGCGGATCGAGGTGGCCATCTCGGTCAGGCCGGGCAGGTGGCCGTCGCAGTGGATGCCGACCTGCCGCTCGAAGCCGATCCCACCCGCCTCGACGTGGGCGGCGCCGGTCTGGATCAGCGCGTAGCCGCCGTGTGCGAGCTGCCTGATCCACTCCTTGTCGAACGTGGACGCGGAACCGTCGTGTTCGCTCTGCTGGCTGGTGAGCGGCGCCATCATGAAGCGGTTCCGCATGGCCGGGCCGTGCGGGAGGGACAGCGGCTCGAAGAGATCCGACACGGACATCCGCTTCACCCGCCGATCCGGCCGCGGTGCCCCAGCGGCGTGGACGAGGCCAGTGGAACGCACATCTGCTTGGTGGACATGGCTTTCCTCGATCTGGTGGGAGCCTCCGGACGTTGTCGTCCTGGCTCGTGTCCGACCCCGCGGTCGCGTGGCCCCACCAGGCTCCGACCCTGACACCAGTGTGATGGCAAGCGCCGTGCGGCAGCTGTGGCGAAGATCAAGCCCACGCGGCGGACCCTGGGGTATATTACCGAACATTCAGTCAAGGAAGGTGCCGTCCAATGCCATGGCGCTCGGCCGAGTCGGCTCCCGCGACGAACGAGGAGCAGCACCGTGACCGCGGCGGCCATCACCTACCCCGTCGAACAGGCGCACGCCGCTCGGTCGCACGCCGAACCTCCGCACGAAGCTCTGCCACCCCCGCAGGTGGTTGGCGAAGCGCTCGCTCATCGCAGTGGACACCCTGCCGGATCCAGTCCTGGTCGAAGGGCGGGGAGAGAACCGTCCGGCCGACTCTGCTGCTTGGTCAGCGGCGCCGGCATGAAGCGGTTCCTCATCGCCGGGCGGTGCGGGAACGTGAGTGGTTCGAACAAACCGGAACGGACACGGGATGTCCAGGAGTCGATCAGGCCGGACGACGGCGAGGCTCCGACCTTCACACCGATGCGAGCGCAAGTGACGACGAGGAGTTCGTGATGAAGATCAAGGAGCTGTCCGATCGGACCGGCGTCGCCCCTCGGCTGCTGCGCTACTACGAGGAACAGGGCCTGCTCAGCCCGAGGCGCCAGGAGAACGGGTACCGCGACTACGACGAGCCCTTGGTCGCGAGGGTCGAGCAGATCCGCAGCCTGCTCAACGCGGGCATGACGACCGAGATCATCAGGGCGGTGCTGCCCTGCCTCGCCGAAGCGGCGAACTCCCAGTACCCCGCTCCGGACTTCGTGAACCGGGTCCGGGAGGAACGCGACCGCATGGCCGAACGCCTCGACAACCTGGCGCGGAACCTCAGGGCGATGGACGACTACCTCGAGGCCGTCACCAGGGCATGACGTGACGGCCGCGCGGGAGAGACGCACGTCTCCTCCAGCCGCCTTGCCTTCTCACCGATGTCAGTGTTCGACGCTTGTCGAAGTACCGCACCAGCGGCACTTCGACACGGGCCGACGGGTGCACCCGAACGGTTCGGCATCAAGTGGAGGAACCACTCATGACCACGATCCGGGAACGGACCGCACCGGTCCAGGCGGAACGTCTGCCGCTTCCGGCTCTCCTCGCCCTGTTCACCGCGGGCTTCATCACGACGCTGACCGAGGCGCTGCCCGCGGGCGTGCTCCCCCAGATGAGCCAGGCGCTCGGGGTGTCCGAGTCCGCGACCGGGCAGACGGTCACCGTCTACGCCATCGCCACGTTCCTGACCGCGATCCCGGTCGCGGTCGCCACCGGCCACTGGCCTCGACGCCACCTGCTGGTGGTCGCGCTCGTCGGCTTCCTCGTCGCCAACCTCGTCACGGCCGTCTCGCTCGACTACACCGTCACGATGGCCGCGCGGTTCATCGCGGGCGCGGCGTCCGGCGTCACGTGGAGCCTGCTCGGCGGGTACGCGCAGCGCCTCGTCGGCGACGAGCTGAAAGGCCGGGCTATGGCCTTCGCGTTCGCGGGCACCCCGGTCGCGCTGTCGCTGGGCGTCCCGCTCGGGGCGTTCCTCGGTCGCACCGTCGGCTGGCAGTCGACCTTCGGGCTCGTCACCGTCCTGTCGGCCCTGCTGGTCCTGTGGACGCTGTGGAAGCTCCCCAACTCCGCGGGGCAGAGGGCGGCTGAGCGCATGCCGTTGCACCGTCTCCTCCGCGTGAAGGGGCTGCGGACCATCCTGCTCGTCACCGGTCTGTACGTGCTCGCCCACACGATCCTGTACACCTACATCGCACCGGTGCTCGCAGGCGTCGGCCTCGGTGACCAGGTCCAGTGGGTCCTGCTCGACTTCGGCATCGCCTCCATCGCCTCCATCTGGCTCACGGGCCTCCTGGTCGACCGGCACCACCGCAAGCTCGTCGTCCTCAGCACGGTCTTCTTCGCCGTCGCCGCGGCGGCCCTGTCACTGGGCGCCGCCGTCCCGGCCGTGGACTACCTCGCCGCCGCCGCGTGGGGCCTCGCCTTCGGCGGCGCCGCCACCCTGTTCCAGTCCGCGCTGATGGCGGCGGCGGGCGAGCACGCCGACGCGGCCCAGCCGATGATGGTGACGACGTGGAACGTCGGCATCGGGCTCGGCGGCCTCATCGGCGGCCTGCTCCTCGCAGGCCTCGGGACCGAGTCGCTCATGGTCGCGGTCGCGGTGCTGGTCGCGACGACCGCGGTCATCGTCGTCCTCGCCCGCGACCACGCCTTCCCGCCGAGGCGCTGACACCCGGGGGCCCGCACGGACAGGTGCGGTCGGCGACCGTCAGGTCCCGCGCGGCGGCAGGGCCTCGCGCGGCGCCGGCAGGTGAGCCCGCTGGTGCCGCGCGGCTTCGCTCGCGTGCCCGCGCGGATCGGTCACCGGCGCACCCGGTAGCTCAGGTGGAGCACCCGGTTCCCCTGGATCACCGTGTCGGGCCCTTCCAGCAGGTGCTGTGCGTCGACCGGGCCGAAGTAGCGCTTGCCGGACCCGAACACCACGGGCACGACGTCCATGCGCACCTCGTCGACCAGACCCGCCGCCAGTGCCTGGCCGCCGACGTCGCCCGCGGCCACCTCGACCACGCGGTCCCCCGCCAGTTCCCGCGCCTTGGCCACGGCCGCTTCCACGCCGTCGACGAAGTGGAACGGGGCCTCGGGGTCCCAGCCGTCGGGTGCCGGGCGGTGGGTCACGACGACCACGTGGGCGATCCCGCTCGGTGGCTTGCCGTCCCAGCCGTCGGTCAGGTCGAAGACGTGGCGGCCGACGATCGTCACGCCGATCCGGTCCCAGTACGGCCGGGTGTGGTCGTAGGACGCCTGGGACACCGTCAGCGCGCCGCTCTCGTCCAACGGGACGTCGCCGTTGGTCAACCAGTCGAACAGCGGTCCTGGCTGGTCGTCCTCGTCCGCGATGTAGCCGTCCACCGACACCGAGCTGTACATGACCACCGTGCCCACGGGCTCTCCTCTGCTTGGGGTGCCCCAAATTAGCCCGTCGTGGGCCGGCGCTCTTGTAGAAAATCAATCGGCGGGCAACGGCCAGCCGTCCAGCACGTGGCCGGGGTGCTCACGCAGGAATCGCCGCCGCACTTCGACGTACCTCGTCGGGGTGAGCCCGGTGAACGACCGGAACTCGTGGCCGAAGTGGGCCTGGTCGAAGTAGCCCGCGCCACCGGCGAGGTCGCTCCAGTCGACCGGTCCGGCGGGGTCGATCGAGAACACGGTGGCGGCGAAGCGGTAGGTGCGGGCCAGTCGTTTCGGCGTGACGCCGACGAGGTCCTTGAACCGCCGGGCCAGGTGCGTCCCGCTGACCCCGGCCGCCACGCTCAGGTCGCCGATCCCCACCGCGCCACCGGTCGCCGCGATGACACCGCTCGTGTGGCGCACCAAGCCTAGGCCGGTGGTCTCGCGCAGCCGTCGCAGCAGTTCCTCCTCCAGCACCGCCAGCATCTCCCGCGGCCCTGCCGCCGAGGCCAGCCGGTCCCGCAACGAGGCGACGGCGGCCCGGCCCCACACCTGCTCCACCGCCACCGGCCGGTCGCGCAGTTCGGCCGCGGGCATCGGCAGGAACGGCGCCAGCCCCCACGGCTTCACGTGCGCGCCGACGGACCGGGTCCACTGTGGATAGCCGAACTCGAACGCACGGGTGGGCGTGGTGATCACGCAGCCGTCGGCGTACTCCCCCGTCGAGAGGTCGGTGACGGTGCGGATGCGGAACGGCGCGCCGAGGTTGACGATGAGCAGCGCCCCCGGCATCGGCGGCAGCGTCAGCCGGGGGTACGGCGGCGCGCCCTCCAGGTAGTAGAGGTCGTCGACCAGCCCGTCCAGCGGCGGTCGCGGCACTGCGGACACGTACTCCACGCCCACAGCATCGCCGACGCCCGCCGCGGCGGTCCAGCTCAGACCTCGCTCGTGGCCGCCGAGTCCAGTTCCAGGCCCAGCACGCCGACGTCCAGAGCCCCGTCCGGGGCGACGCCGAACCGCCACGCCGCCGTGGGTACGTCCCCGATCACGAGCACCGCGCTCGTCGGGTCCGGTGAGGACGCCAGCGCGGCGAGGCGTTCCAGGTCCGCGACCGGCACGGGACCGTTGACGAGCACGAGCAGTCGAGCGGGCTGGTTCCGCCCCGGCAACCGGCTGCGGTCCAGCATCCCGGTCACGTCGGGGTTGCGCTCCTGCCGCCCGCCGCCGAGCAACTCCCCCGCCGACTGCACCACCCGCACACGGCCGGGGGCGATCCGGGTCTTGGGCAGCCTGCCGATCACGGTGATCCCCACGCCGGGGTCGACCGCGACCTGTTCCAGCAGGACGCCCGCGGCCTTCAGCGCGTCGTCCGCCTCCCCGGTGAACGCGACCAGACCGGGTGCGCGGCCGAGGTTCACGGCCGTCCACTCGCCACCGATCGTGCCCACGGACACCAGCAGCAGGAACGGCGGCGGCACGTTCGGCGTGGTCGGGTCGAGCTGCCACGTCGGGGCCTCCCACACGGCCCCCTCCTCGCGGGTCCGCCACGGGTGCGCCACCTGCGGCTGCGGCGGGGTCAGGCGCAGCGACACCCGGTCGGGTCCCACCACGGCGCCGTAGATCTGCGGCAACGGGGTGCCGCTGACCACGAGGTGCCGCAACGCGCGGTCGAGCAGGAGTCGGGGCTTGGGATCGGACGCCGACGCGGGCGCGACGGCGGGCTTCGGCTTGCGGCGCTTGCGCGCCACCAGGAACCAGGTGGCGCCACCGGCGACGAGCAGCAGCGCACCGCCGCCCACCGAACTCGCGACGACCACGGGCATCCCGAGGACGGTCGTCTCCGGCGGTTCCACGGCGGTGATGGGAGTACTGCTCGGGGCCTTGGACCGCGTCTCCACCGCCGGGTCGTCGGAGCGGGCTCCGCGCGGCAGCAGGATCACGGCGTTCGCTGGCAGCCGGTCGTTCGCGGACACCGGCTTGCCGTCCGCGCGCACCAGGTCGGGGTTGATCGCGGCGATGTCCACCCAGCGCTGCGCGCTGCCCAGCGTGGTGCGCGCGATGTCCAGCAGCGTCACCGACCCGCCCGCCGGGACGTCGTAGTACAGCACTGGTTCGTCCGGCTGCGCCAGCGCGGACGCCGGGGCGGCCACGAGCAGGGCGGCGAGCACCATGAGTGCCAGGCGGAGCGACTTCGATGTGGACAAGTGAGGCCTCGTTCCCGATGTGGTTCCCCCTGAACACGGATCCGTTCCCCTCGTGGTTCAGCGGGAACGGATCCGTGTGATCCACCGCACTCAGAGGATGCTGTCCAGCGGGCCGACCCTGCGGAACCCGCCGGGGGCGTCGAGCAGGCTCGGCACGCCCGCCAGGTCACCGATCCCGGTCGACTTGTTCGGCAGGTTCACGCCGCCGACGTTGATCGGCGGACCGGTCCGCTCGATCGTCGCCAGGTGCTTGCCGCCCAGCTCCATCACGAACTTGCCGGGGTTCATCCGCTGGTGGAACTCCACCGACTCCGCGCCGAGCGAGTTCAGCATGGCGTGCCGCTGGAACAGCCCGTCGTCACCGGGAGCGGGGCCGCGGCGAGCGGGGTTGCCGCCGATGCCGATCACGTCGACCCCGTGCGCGCGGGCCTCGTTCAGCACCTGCCGCACCTCCTGGTTGTTGGGGTTGAGCTTGAGGAACCGGTCCAGCTTCGGGTCCATGTTCCCGGTCTTCAGGAAGTCCTTCACCATCGCGCCGTGGGCGTCGTTGCGCAGGCTCTCCATGAAGACCTTGTTGACGCCGTTGGCCTTCAGCTGCCCCATGTTGTTCTTCAGCACGTCGAACGCCGGGTTGTCCGCACCGTGGGTGCCGCCGATCGCGACCCCGTCGAACCGGCCGAGCAGCCCGTTCACGTTGCCGATGCGGCCGTTGGTGCTGCCGAGGACGTTGTCCACGGCGGCGGTGTCGAGCTTGTTCGGGTCGAACGCCGCGTTGCGCTCGACCGACTGGTTCGCGACGTGCCGGTCCCGCGCGTCCTGGGCCTCGAAGAACTTCCTGGTCTTCGGGTCCCTGCGGCCCAGCGCCTCCAACGCGTCCGCGCTGCCCTTGAAGTCGATCCCCTCCCGGCGGGCGAGGTCGCGGGCGTTCATCGTGAGCAGGCTGTTGCCGTTGTTGAACTCCGACAGCGTGGCGCCGTCCTCGTTGAAGACGACCTTGCCGTTGCGCGCGGGCGGCACGTGCGGCCCGCTGATGCCGTCGAACGCCTGCTTGTCGAGCTTGTTCGCGCCCGGCCCGAGCGCCGGGATCTTGTCCCGCACCTTGTCGGCGAACTTGCTGTTGCCGAGGAAGTCGAACCTGCGGTTGTGGTCGGGGCCTCGGAAGATCAGCGACGGGCCCTCGGGCGAGTTGTGGATCTTGTTGAACTCGGCGACCGGGCACGGCGCGAGGCCGAGCGGGTCCACCCACCCCGTCGGGTTCAGCACGTACGAGCGCGGGTCGGCGGCGGGTTCGAGGCCCAGCGGGTCCTTGGTCACGTACCGGCCGGACGCGGGATCGTAGTAGCGGTAACGGTTGTAGTGCAGGCCGGTCTCCTCGTCGTGGTACTGGCCGGGGAAGCGCAACGGGGTGTCCCCGGCGGGCCCCAGGCCCCACAGGCTCTGCTCCGCGCGCCACGACACCGTGCCGTCCTCCTCGACCAGTTCCGTCGGCGTGCCGACGAAGTCGGTCACCACGACCCGGAACCGCGCGGCGGACCACGGCTGGTCGCCGGAGCGCTCGACCTGGTGGTGACCGTCCCACGCGGTCACGGCGTCACCGCGGCGCTGTTCGACCAGGTCCGAGGCGTCCCAGGTGAACTCGACCCGGTCGAGCACCTCGACGCCGTCCGGGGTCACGCGGTGCTTGGCGATCCGGCGGCCGAACGGGTCGTAGAGGTAGCGCCAGTGCTCCCCCTCGGGCGTGACGACCGCGATCAGCTGGTCGAGCACGTCCCAGCGGAACCGCCACACGCGCCCGCCCTCGGACCGCCGCACGACCCGGCCGTCCGCGTCGTGGTCGTACCGGATCCCGCCGATCTGGCGGACGTCCATGCCGTCGTAGACGTGCGTTCCCAGCGCGGACCCGGTCAGCAGCCCGGCCTCGTCGTAGGAGTAGCGCTCGTCGACGTCACCGCGCACCGCCGTGACCCGCCCGGCACCGTCCACCTCGTACTCGCGGTCGCCGCGCAAGGGGTCCGCGATCCCGACCAGCACGCCGTCCTCGCGGTACTCGTAGCCCCGCGAAGCCCCGTTGACGCGCTGCTCGCGCAACCGGCCCGACGCCCATTCCTGTTCCAGCTCAACGGAACCGACCGTCCGCCGCGTCTCCTGCCCCAGCACGTCGTGCGCCACCCGAGCGGTGCGCCCGGCGAACTCCACGGTCTCCGGCTGGTCGCCGAAGCCGTAGTGCCAAGCGCTTTCAGCGCCGGACGGGGTGGACCGAGCGGTCCGGCGGCCCGCCGCGTCGTAGGAGTTGGTCAGCGTGCGGCCGTTCACCGTCTCGGTCAGCACCCGTCCGAGCTCGTCATACGTTCGCGACAGCTCGCCACCCGGCCACGTGGCCCGGAGGACCCGGCCCATGGCGTCGTGCTCGAACGTCGTCACGCCCTCGTCCGTGCGCCGCGAGACCGGCCTGCCGTGCGCGTCCCACTCGATGTGCGCGCTCTGCCCGGACGCGTTGTGCAGCTCGACCACGCGGCCCGCGGCGTCGGAGACGAACCGCTGCTCCCGCCCGTCGAAGTCGACCTCGCGCTCCACCGCGCCGGACGTGCCGTACTGGTAGAGCCACTCCAGCCCCAGCGCGTTGGTCACGCCGGTCATCCGCGACTCGGTGTCGTAGCGGTACTCGATCCGCCCGTCGGTCGGCGTCTCGACGCTCAGCGGCACGTCGAAGTGGCCGTAGGTCGCGCTCGTCACGGCACCCTGCGCCGACACCGCGCGGACGAGGTTCCCCTCGCCGTCGTAGGAGAACTCCTCCCGTGCCCCGTTCGGCCACACGACCTCGGCGGGCTTCCCGCTGCCGTTCCAGGTGATCCGGGTCGTCTCACCGGTGGCCTCGGTCACCACGGTCGGCCTGCCGAGCGCGTCGTAGCCCACCAGCGTCTCCCCGCCGAGCGCGTCGACCACCCGCACCGGCAGCCCGGCCGCGTCGTGCTCGGTGCTCGTCCGCCGCCCCAACGGGTCCACGGTCGTGGTCACGTACCCGTCGTAGGAGTACGTCGTGCGCGCGCCCGCCGGGTCGGTCTCCGCGACCACCCGGCCGTCCTCGTCGTACTCGTAGAGCCACTGCCCGCCGTCGGCCAGCACGTAGCGGCTGGGCAGACCGGACTCCAGGTACTCCGCGCTGCTCCGCTCGCCGTTCGGCCCCGTGACGAGCACGAGGTGACCGTCGGCGTCGTACTCGTAGCCGGTGACGTTGCCCAGCGGGTCGGTGCGGGTGAGCAGCCGGTCGTAGCGGTCCCACGTCGACTCGACGACAGCGCCATCGGCGTTGGTCTCGCGCACGACCTGGAAGGCCGCATTGATGTCGTAGGTGGTGGTGCGGCCGAGGGAGTCCGTGACCGTGGTGCGTCGGTTGCCGTACTCCAGGCGGTAGCTCAGGAGTCCCTCGGCGCCACGGGTGCGCACGCAGCGGTTCCGGTCGTCGTAGAAGTACTCGTACCACATGCCGTTGCTGTCGTCCCAGCGCACGATCCGGTCGTGGGAGCCGTACCGGAACCTCGTGGTGCCGCCGGAGGCGTCCACGACCTCGGCGAGGTTGCCGCTCACGTACCGGTAGGCGACGCGGGCGAGGTCGCCGTCCGGTCCGGTGGCGGTCAGCGCGGTGATCCGACCGTCCTCGGTGCTCACCTGCACCCTCGTACCGCCGGAGTGCGCCACGCCGACCAGCACGCCCTCGTCGTCGTAGGAGAACTCGACCTGGTTGCCCTCGTGGTCGAGGATCGCCGCGATGGGCAGCACGAGGCCGTCGACGACCGGCAGGAACCGCAGCTGCCTGCCGGGTTGGCGCACGACGTACCCGCCGCCCGCTCCCCTGCTCAGCGGCCACCTCGGGCCCTCCTCCGGCAGCACCTCGCCGTCCTCGGGGTGCGGGTACGCGAGCAGCGTGCCGTCCTCCACGACGAACGTGAGCCCCTGCGCGTCGACCTCCAGCCGCTGGTCCGCGGTGGACGACCAGGACGGGCCGAACCAGCGCCCCGACCGGAACGACGACACGTGCGTGCGGCTCAACTCCAGCGGCAGGACTCCCGCGACCAGCAGGTCGGTCTGCGGCAGCAGCATCCGGCCGCTGGAGACGTCGATCGGGTCACCCGCGACGACCTTGTCCGCGTTGGCCTGCGCGTTCGGCCGCGGCGGGGTGTTGAGACCGCGGGTGCCGCCCGGCGGCGTGATGTCCTTGGGCGGCGGGATGGGGATGTCGATGCTGCGGCCCGCGCCGCCCGCGAAGTTCTTGGTAAGGCCCTTGACGCCGTTCTTGATCGGCCCGGTCAGCTTGGTGCCGAACTTGAGCACGTTCTTCAGGATCTTGCCGCCGGGCACGAAGCTGAGCGCCAGGCCGCCGACCGCCATGCCGAGCGCGACCATGTCGTTCTTCACCACGGCCGCGAGGATCTCGACGCCGGAGGACAGCAGGCCGATGGCCGCGCCCAGCGGCGGGAAGATGAAGCCGGCGATGGTGGACAGCACGTCCAGCACGATCGTGAGGATGTCGGCGACGACGTTGACCAGGAAGTCGAAGAACTCCTTGAAGGCGTCGCCGATCTTCTCCCAGATCGACCGCTGCGGCGCGAGGTCGCCCATCTCGTAGAGCACCTTGGACGCGACGGACGCGGCCTGGTCGCGCAGCGCGATCGCCTGCCCCAGCAGGGACTTGGCGCCGTCGAGAGCTTGCGAGGCCGCGGCCTGCCGGTTCTGCGCGTCCCGCAGGTCCGACTGGGACTTCTCGGACGGCTCCGTCCCCTCCGCCGAGGCCTTCACCCGTTCGACGGCCGCGGTGACGGAGGCGAGCAGGGTGCCCGCCGAGTTCTGGTCCTGGCTCGCCGTGCGCGCCTGCTCCAGCGCGGTCAGCGACATCGACTGCGCCTCCTCCAGGGAGGGCATGTACCGGGCGTAGGCGTCCGCCGCCTGGCCGTAGGCGTTCGCCATGTCGTTGAGGCGCTTCGGCACCTCGCCGTACAGCGCCCGGTACGCGTCCATGGCCTTGCCGATGCCACCGTCGATGTCCCCGCTGCCGTTGAGCAGCTGGAACGCTTCCTGCGTCACCGAACCGAGCTCGCGGTAGGCGTCGCGGAGGGCGACCAGCGCGTCCGGATCACCGGGGACCGGATCGTCGTCCTCGTCCAAAACGAACCATTCGCCAGCGGCGGGGCGGGTCATCTCGTTCTCCCTCAAGTCTTTCCTCCGACCTGACACGACACGAGCGGGAGGTCCATCCGGTTCAGTGCGAACCGGACTGAACCGGACAGCGCCCGGAGCCGTGGGTCCACTGGAGAGAGTCCGACGAGTGGGGAGCGCGATGAGCGAGATCCGGGTACCCGTCGACGAGCTGACCAGGGTCGCGGACCTGTTGTCGCGCACCGAGCAGCTCATGGGTGACAGCCTGGTCAGGTCGATGGGCGGCATGGTCGACGCCATGGGGGACAAGGGGATGCGGGACGCCGCGCGGGACTTCGAGAAGTCCTGGGGCGACGGCCGTTTCGTGCTGGGCCGGGACTTGGTCGCGCTGCGCGACGCCAGCCGGACAGCCGCGGACGCGTTCCGCAACACCGACGAGCAGACGGCCAACGCCCTGACGGAAAGCAGTGGAGGACAGTGATGAGCACCACGACCGGCTCGCTCCGGATGACGATCCCGGAGGACTGGTACGACCTGTCCGTCGCGGACGAGGCCGCGGAGAACACCCTCGCGCGGCGGCTGTGGGACGCCTGCGTCGAGGGGGGTGTGGACGAGGAGTCGGCCGGGCTGTTCACCGAGGCGGTGCGCCGCTCGATCCGCCACGCCCGGCGCAACGGCGTGCTGCACGCCGCGGGGATGTTCGAGATCTACGAGGACGGCCCGCTGACCGCGACCGTCGTCGCGGCGACGGTCACACCGCCCGGCAACGCCGACCTGCTGAGCGCCCTCACCGAGGGCAAGTCCGCCGTGGACACCTGGACGCGCGTGAGCACCGTCCGGATCGACGGCGTGGGCACGGCCGCTCGGGTGCACGGCATCCAGGACGTGGTCATGGACGACGTCCCCATCCGCTGTGCGGTCATGCACACCCTGATCCGCATCCCCGGTCGCACCGAGGTGATGGTGATCACCGGCACCAGCCCCAACATCGCCGAGGCGGACACCCTGTTCGAGCTGTTCGGCTCCATCACGGCGACCGTGTCCTTCCACTAGCACGAAACGAAGAAGTCCCGGTCGGTCCACTTCGGACCGACCGGGACTTCTTCGTCGTCTCACCGCAGGCTGGACAGCACGTCCTCGACCGTGGTCTCGGGCACCTGGACGACGTGGATCTTCCCGTCGCCGAAGTGCGTCAGCGCACGGCCGGGCCGTCCCCCGCCGAGCTGACCGCGGGTGAGCTTGGCACCTAGCAGTTCACCGTCCCCCAACCCCTGCGGGCTGATCAGCATGCCCTGCCGGTTGCGCCGCGCGTCCACGTGCCAGCCGCCGAACCCCGCGACCAGCCCCTCCGTCGTGCCCGCCATCACCAGCGCCCTGCCCTGTTCGGCGCCGGTCCGCGCGATCACGCCCAGCTCGCTGCCCGCGTCGCACTTGAGCAGCAGCTCCGCGTCGTCGATCACCACGACGGCGGGCCCGTCGGCCTTGTCCAGCGCGCTCACCAGCTGACCCGTGCTGAACTCGCCGTCGGTAGCCACGTCCAGGACGCCCTCGACACCGGCGAGGTCCCGCAACGGCGAGCGGCGCGGGGCAGCGATCACCACCGGCGTTCCCGCCCGCAACAGCCCCGCCACCACGGTCAGCAGTGCCGTGCTCCGGCCCGAGCGGGACGGTCCGCCGATCACGAACGTCGGCGTCACCGCCAGATCGGGCGCCAGTGCGGCGAGGTCGTCCCCGCCCACGCCGACGAACGGCGCCATCTCCTCCGCGGCGGGCGCGATCTCCCGTGCCTGCGCGTAGCTCAACCGGTCGGGCAGCACGTCGACCCGGAACGGCAGCGCCGTCGCGGGCACGCCGACCCACCGCTCCCGGTGCTCCGCGGCGATGGCCACCAGTGCCCGCGCCTGCGCCTGCCCCGACGGGTCGGCGGTGAGCAACGCGATCTGGGCCTCGGCGGAGTCCGCGGCGCGGAACGCCCTGCCGGGTTCGATCTCGTCCGGGAGGTTGCGGTGGTTGAGCCCGATCGCGCTGTAGTCGGCGCGGTCGTTGAGGCGCAGCACCAGCTTGTCCTCGGTCGTCGACGACACCCGGCTGGAGAACAACGCCCGGTCACCCGCGAGGATCAGGTGGATTCCGACGCTCGCGCCGTCCCGCAACAGTGCCAGCACGGCGTTCATCAGCGAACCGCCGTCGTAGTCGGCGTAGGTCTTGTCGAAGACCTCCCAGCGGTCGATCAGCACCACGATGTGCGGCGGCCGGTCGTCGGTCCGACCGGTGCGGTACTCCACGAGGTTCGCCGACCCCGTCGACGCCAACAGCTGCTGTCGTCGCGCGGACTCGCCGGAAAGCCTGCCCAGCAAACGGGAAAGCCGCTCGGCCTCGGACCGCTGCACCACCGCACCGGTGTGCGGGAAGTTCGTCAACGCGAGCAGAGCGCCGTTGCCGCAGTCGATGCCGTAGAGGTGGACGTCCGCGGGCGAGTGCTCGCGCGCCAGCGCTCCGGCCATGGTCCGCAACGCCTGCGAGCGTCCACTGCGGGCGGACCCGGCGACGTGCAGGTGGCCCAGCGTCGCGAAGTCCAGCACCAGCGGCTCTTGGCGCTGGTCGGCGGGCAGGTCGACGACGCCGTACGGAACCGGCGTCAGGTAGTCGCCCGACGCCACCGCGGGCAGGTCGGCGACGGTGAGCGCCGACGGCAGCGCGGGCAGCCACGGGCTGGGCTGCGGCGGCAGGCCGAGCTGGTCCGCCGCCGCGCGCACCGCGCCCACCAGCACCGAGAGGTCGGTGGCGTCGGTGTTGTCCGCGACCTCCGTCCGCGGCTTGGTGGGCGTGGACAGCGCGAGGTCGGGCCAGCTGAGCGGGTACAGCCACGGCAAAGCCCGCTGCGTCGTGCGGGCGCCCGGCCGGAAACCGCCGACCCGACCAGCCTGGAACGGCACGAGCGACGACTGTCCCAACCGGACGTACGCGCGGCCGGGCGTCGACTTGGAGATCGACGCGGCGTCCGGCCCGTTCAGCACGTCCTGGCTCTCGCTGGAGTCCGTGACGCGCAGGGCGATCCGCAGGTTCGTGTTGGCGCGGATCTCCGGCGAGACGACACCGCCCGGCCGCTGCGTGGCGAGCACGAGGTGGATGCCGAGCGACCGGCCGCGCTGCGCGATGTTGACCAGGCCCGTCACGAAGTCGGGCAGGTCGCGGACCATCGAGGCGAACTCGTCGATCACGATCAGCAGCCGCGGCATCTGCGGCAGCGACGGATCGCGCTCGAGCAGCAGCACGTAGTCGTCGATGTCCTTCGCGCCCGCGTCGGCCAGGATGTGCTCGCGCCGCTTCAACTCCGCGGACAACGAGGTCAGCGCCCGGCTCACGAGGTGCGTGTCGAGGTCGGTCACCATGCCGACGGTGTGCGGCAGGGACACGCAGTCCTTGAACGCGCTGCCGCCCTTGTAGTCGACGAGCACGAACGTCATGGCGTCCGGCCGGTTCGCGACGGCGAGCGAGGCCACCAGCGTTTGCAGCAGCTCGGACTTGCCGGAACCGGTGGTGCCCGCGACCAGCGCGTGCGGCCCGTCCCGCTTGAGGTCGAGCGCGAACGCGCCGTCCAGCGACTCGCCCAGCACGGCGGTGGTCGTGCGGCCGCCGCTCGTCCAGCGCGCGGCGACACCGTCCGCGGTCGGGGGTTCGAGCGACAGCACGTCGAGCAGGCGGCTCGAGTTCGGCAGCGCGCCCGCGTCCTCCTTGCCGCCGACGTCGCGCACCGGGGCGAGGGCGCGGGACACCGTCCGGCACCACTCGTACGGCACGAGGTCCGGCCGCACGTCCGGCACGGGCGCGAACCTGTTGCGGCCGACGCGAACCCGTCCGTCCGGCTGTTCGACGACGACCGCCTGGCACTCCTCCGGCAGCAGCCGCTCCTCGCTGTCGACGCAGATCGCGTACACGCCGACGGCCGGACCGTCCCGGAGGATCTGCGGAATGCCCGGCAGCGACCGCAGCCTGCGCGACCCGTCGAGCACGACAAGAACGTCCCGCTGCGCCGACTTCGCCCCCGCGCGGGAGGAGATGAGCCGGCTCAGCTCGGCGATGCGGCGGGCGACCGTCGTCGCGTTCGTTCCGACGGTGGCCATGGTGTCCTCGCCGACGCGCGGCGCCAAGTGCGGCAGCCAGCGGGTCCACGCCCACTGCGCCTCGCCCTGCGGTCCGGTGAGCAGGTAGAGCTGGAGGTCCTCCGGGCTGTGCAGCGCGGCGGCCTGCGCCACCAGCCACCGCGCCACCACGTACGCGACCTGCCCGCCCGCGACACCGAGAACCCCGTGCTCCCGCAGGGGAATCGTCACCGGGACGTCGAACGCGTCCCAGCGGACCTCGCGCTTGTGCTCGTCCTGCTCGGGGTCGCGCAGCACCACCTCGGAGGGCAGATCCGCTGTCCCCGCACGGAGTTCCAAGTAGTCCGGATCCGACCGGCGTCGTTCCCACAGCCTGCGGCGCGGGCCGGTCGCGGTCAGCAGCACGTCGGCGGGATCGGGGAAGTTGTACCGGCGCGCGGTGCGCTCCAGCACCAGCGCCTCGCGCGCGGCGGCGTCGATCCGCTCCTTTTTGGACTCGTACGCGGCGATCCGCTCGCGGTAGGAGACCTGCCCCTGGCGCTTGTTGCTGATCTGGTTGCCGATGATGATCAACGGCGACAGCAGCGCGAACAGCAGCGTCAACGGGTTGCCGGTGAACACGAACATCGCGCCGGACATCACCACCGGCGACGCGGCGGCGATCAGCGGCAGCGCCCGGCGTTCCGGCGGCCTCGGCTTGCCCGGCAACTGGAACTGCGTGACGCGCGGCGGCGGCAGCAGGCGTGGCGGCCGGTTGTAGTCGAGCCCCGTGCCGTCCTCGGACGGTTGCAGCGCGGCGTCCGGCGGCACCGGTCGCGACACCGACAGCAGCACCCGGCCGATGGCCAGCTGCGCGGTGAACGGCCACGGCGTCGGGCCGGTGACCTCGTCGCGTTCGAGCAGGATCCGCTGCTTGGAAACCGGGATCAACTCGCACCGACCGTCCGGGAACAGCCGCAGGCGCGCGCTCACCGGTGGATCGGCCGGATCACCGGCGATGCGCACGCGGCAGGCGTTCGCCGGGCCGATCAGGTGTTCGCCGATGTCGAGCCGGTGCACCGCGCCCGCGCCGGGCCCGCCGACCACCCGCACCTCCACCAGGCCGCGCTCCTCGACGCCGACCGCGGCGACCGGTCGGTCCATGCCGACCACGGACCCCTGCCGCATCGGCGAGTCGCGCAGGGTGAGCTGCGGGTCCAGCGGCGCGCCGGCGACGTACAGCACCGGCCTTCTACCGCCGCGGGCGAGCACCTGGGACAGCTCGCCGACCGTGCTGTCCGGTTCGGCGTCGAGCACGTGGTCGGTGACGGTGGCCGCGGTGTCCACCGTGGTCAGAACGAAGCGCATGGCGAATCCCTCGGGCAGGGCGGGTTGACGGGAACGACAAGGGCCACGTGGCATGAACTCGCCACGTGGCCCTTGATGACCTAGCTCAACCCTGGAGGGCGTTGGCGGTCTGGGAGTCGGTGTCCTCGAAGGCGGTGCCGACCTGCTCCAGGTACTGGCTGATGCCTTCCATGCCCTGCAACGTCTGGTCGACGCTCGTCTTGTACTCCTCGAAGTACGGACCGAACTTCGCCTGCGCCTGCGGCGTGTTGTAGCCGCCCTGGATCAGCGCGTCGATCTTGCTCTTGGCCTGCGTCATGCCGTCCAGCAGCGTCTGCATGTTCTGCTTCAGCCAACCGGCGGACTCCTGGATGTCCTCGCTGACGACGTGGTAAGTGGCCATTGTGGTTCTCCCTCAAGGATTTTCGTGAGCCTGTTTCGTTGCAGTGGAGACACGAGCCCGCGCCGGAAACGGTTCACGGGGATCGAGCGTGTCCTGGGTCACTCCACCGTGGACGTCGCGAGTGGACCCCCGCGGATGGACCTGGGTTCGGATCGGGGCTCCACACGGGATGGACGCCACCGCCAGGAAAGACGTGAAGCGATGAGGTGCACCGTCTCGGTCGACGTCCCCGTGCCCATGCGGGACGGGACCGCGCTGATCACCGACCTGTGGCTGCCCGAAGCCGACGGGCCGGTGCCCGTGCTGCTCGTCCGCTCCCCGTACGGCAAGCGGGCCGACGCGACCGCCCAGGTCTCGACCGCCGCCGTCGAGGCCGGGTACGCCCACCGACCGCCGCCATGGCCGACCCCACGGCGTCCACCGCCGCGACGCCGGTGGCGGGAACCGCGTCAGCACGGCGGCTGGGAGAGTGGGGGCGAGAACCCTGGTCGGCACACGTGACGCACGTCACCGAGAGGCGGTTCAACGGTGGGGCCCGGTCGAGGGGTTTCCCGACCGCAACGCAACCACCTCGACAGAAGGGGACGACGTGCGGGACGGCTACGACCGGTTCGTCGCCGATCGACTCGATCGGCTCTTGCGCTACGCCACGGCCATCACCTGCGACAAGCACCTCGCGCAGGACATCGTGCAGGACGTGCTCGTGCGCGCCCGGTCCCGCTGGGGCCGGATCGGCGCCATGGACGCGCCCTACCTCTACGTGCGCCGGATGGTGACCAACGACTACCTGTCGTGGCGCCGCCTGCGCGCCCGCCGTGACATCACCTCGACGCACGCCGCGCTCGAACAGCTCTCCCCCACCGTGGCCGACCCCGCCGAGCGGCACGCCGAACGGGACGCCATGCGCGCCCGGATCGCCGTCCTCCCGCGCAAGCAGCGGGCCGCGATCGTCCTGCGCTACTACGAGGACGCCACCACCGCCGAGATCGGCCAGGTGCTCGGCTGCTCGGAGGGGACCGTGCGCAGCCACCTCTCCCGAGCCCTGCACACGTTGCGCGTCAACGAGACCACCCCGTCGGAGGTGCTGCGATGACCGAGCAGGAAGCCCTCATCCGCGAGGCCGTCGCCGCCGAGGCCGCCGAGGCGGTCGACTCCCGGACGGTGTTGGCCGCGCTGCACGGCAAGAGGTCTGGCCGCCGTCCGCTGGCCGTGTTCGCGGTCGTCGGCACGACGGTCGCCGCCGTGGTCGCGGCCGTGGTCCTGACCACGCCCTCCGCACCCCGCACCGCGCCCCTGGAAGCGGCCACGCCCGCCGAACCCCGCACCGTGCTGGTGGCAGGCATGGACGACGCGGGCTTCGCCGACTCCGTGGTGCTCGCCCGCGTCGGCGTGAACGGCACGATCAACGCCGTCTCGCTCCCCCGCGACTCGTGGGTGGACGTGCCCGGTCGCGGCATGGCCAAGCTCAGCACCGCGGGCGGACCGGAAGACCTCGTGCGCGCGGTCGAGGCCGTGACCGGCCAACGCGTGGACCACTACGCGACCGTCGACATGGCGGCCGTGGCCGCGGTCAGCACGGCCGTGGGCGGCGTGGACGTCTGCCTCACGGCCCCGGCGAAGGACGAGTACTCCGGCGTGGACCTGCCCGCGGGCAAGTCGACCCTCTCCGGTGACCAGGCGCTGGCGTTCCTCCGCCAACGCCACGGCCTGACCAACGGCGACCTGGACCGCGTCCTCCGCCAACAGGCGTTCCTGCGCTCACTGGCGACCAAGGTCCTCGACCCCGCCGTCCTGAACGACCAGGCCAGGGTCACCGCCGTGCTCGACGCGGTCAAGTCCGGCGTCCACACCGACCCGGACTGGAACCTGCTCGCGTTCGTGTCCGACCTGGTCCCGAACGCGCCGGTCCACACCCTCACGATCCCCCACGGCGCGGAAACCGACACCCCGTCCGGCATGGCCCTCACCGTCGACCCGACCGAGGTCCGCACGTTCGTCTCGGGCTTCCTGTCCGACACCCCACCCCCGTCCGGTCCCCCGCCTGCCGACTGCGCGAACTAGCCGAGGTGCCTCGGGGTGGTCACGGCCACCCCGAGGCACCTGCTCGTCATCAGTCGGATTCGAGGATCTCGGCCAGTCGGAGGGTGTCCGCGAGGTAGCGCTCGTAGGGGAACCCGGCGGCGACGAGTCCGGCGCGGAACTCGTCGTACAGGGGTTTCCCGTTGGTGTGGAAGGCTTTTCGGCCGGCATCCGTCAACGTGACCAGGCGGCGGCGGGCGTGGTCGGGGTCGACGACGACCTGCACCAAGCCGTCCTCCTCCAAGGGTCGCAGGGCGCGGCTGATCGCCGGATCCGACACCGACAGCGCTTGCGCCAACCGGTGCTGCGTCGTCGGTTCGACGTCCTCCAGCGTGCCGAGCAGCCGTATCTGGCTGTAGGTCAGGCCGTCCCGGTCGTCGGTGCGCCGCCGGGCCGCTTCGCCCAGCAGCATGACCACGCGGTGCAGCAGGTCTGCGAGTCCGTCGTCCACGGTCACCAGCCTACCAGAGTGTTGACTGGTTAATGTTAACCATGCAAGACTCGATCCATGAACTCCTTCGCTTACCTCGCCCAGTCAGCGTTTCCCCTGGTCTGGATCCTGGTCCCGGCCCTCGGCGCCTACCTGCGGGCCCGCAGCGCCACCTCCGCCCAGGAGCGGCTGGAGATCTGGCAGCGCTGGTGGGCCATCGGCGCCTTCGGCATCGGCAGCCTGTGGATGACGGTCGCGTTCCTCGCCTTCCCGGACGTGATGGCCACCGCGATCGGCTTCCCCCGGACGCCGTTCCTGTTCGAGATCGCCTTCGCCAACCTCGGACTGGCCGTCATGGGCTTCCGCGCCGCCTCGGCGTCGGCCCGCGAGCGCATCACCATCGGCCTCGGCGCGGGCATGTTCCTGTGGGGCGCGCTCGTCGGCCACGTCTACCAGTGGTTCGCGAACGGCGACCACGCCCCCGGCAACACCGGCGGCGTCCTCGTCAACGACCTGCTGATCCCCGCGGTCATGATCGCCCTCGCCGTGCGCTCCCAACGCCTGGCCGCCACCGCGCCCCAGCCCGTCGCGGCCTGAGACCGCCCAGACCCAGGTGCCCAGCACCTGCCTGGCCGCCGTGATGGCCGTGTCCATCCCCGTCTCGTTCCTGACCACCGGCACGCGGCTCGTGGGCTCGACGGACGCGTGGGTGTCGCCCACACTCGTGCACTTCGCGGTCATCGCCGCCCTCTCGGCACACCGACCACCACGAGTACCTCGACGAGGTGGTGGAGTGGAACCACCTCGGCTTCGACGGCGAGGAGATCACGTGGCAGTGACGCGGTTCGTCCGGGCGGTGTGACGGCCGCGCACCGGGGATCGCCCGGTGCGCGGCCCGTTCTACTGGTACACCTCGACCTCGTACAGGCGCGTCACGCCGTTGCCGCTCTGCTCCCCGGTCACCACGTCGATCCGCACGTACCGCCCCGACACCGACACCGCCTGCGTGCTCGCGTTCGCCGTGTTGCCCCGCACCTGGGCCGCTGTCGTCCACGTCCCACCGTCGTCGGACACCCGCACGTCGAAGTCCCGCGTGTTCCACGCCGTGGACTCGCCGCCCGCGCCCGCGTGGCGGACCACCACGGAGCCCAGTGCGAGCTTGCCACCCAGGTCCACCTGGAGGTACTTCGTCGTCGCCGAGGAGCAGAACTTGTCCGACGAGCCGCCCGACACGCTCCCGTTCACGGCCTTGTCGGCGGTCTCGTTGCCGTTGCACGGCGTCGATCCGGTCGCCGGCCTGCCCAGCGCCAGGTTCGTCGGCGTGGCGATGTCGAACGACGGGGGCGCGTCGGCGGCGGCACTGCCCCACGTCGTGTCGGGGGTCGTGCCGAGGGTGAACGACAGGGTGCCGCCGGTGGTGGCGAAGGATTCCGGCAGCCACGGCTTGGTCGTGGCGACGCCGTTGACCGAGAGGCCCTGGACGTAGGTCGCCGCGGCGTTGGGGGCGTCGAGGGTCAGGGTGACGCCGTTGGCGCGGTGCACGACGATCCGCGGGAACAACGGGCTGGCGACGAGCAGTTCGGCGCGGCCGGGGGCGAGCGGGTACAGGCCCATCGCGGACCAGACGTACCACGACGACATGGCACCCAGGTCGTCCTGGCCCGGAATGCCGCCCGGCGTCGCCGACCACAGGGTGTTCACCACTTGGCGCACGGTCTGCTGGGTCTTGTACGGACTGCCCGCGAAGTCGTAGAGCCACGGCGCGCCGATGGACGGCTCGTTGTTCATCTCCGCCTTGAGCCCGCCCGCTCCCGTCAACGCCCACGTCCCGTCCGTGCGGTGGAAGAAGGTGTCGAGGCGGGTGGTCGCCGTGGCGTTGCCGCCCATCTTGTCGAGCAGCCCGCGCACGTTGTGCGGCACCATCCACGTGTACTGCGCCGCGCTGCCCTCGGCGAACCCGCTGCTGCTCGCGGGATCGAACGAGGGCCACGTGCCGTTGTCGTTGCGGTCCTGGGCATAACCGCCGTTGGCCGGGTTGTGGACGTTCTTCCAGTACTGCGCGCGGGCGAGGAACTCGTCGCGGGTCGTGTTCTGGCCCAGCCGCGCGGCCAACTGCGAGATGCCGAAGTCGGCGACGGAGTCCTCCAGGGTCTCCCCCGCCCCGCCCCACGCGTTGCCGTTGGCCGGGATGTAGTGCTTGGACAACCACTTGTCCAACGAGGGCCGCTCGCCGACCACCATGACGTTCCACCCGTCACGGCTGAGGTCCGCGCTCGTGACCGTGGTCGCGGCGCGCACCATCGACGCCAGCGCGCCCTGCGCGTCGAACGCCGTGCCGCCGAAGGCGTGGATGCTCGGCACGGCCGCGTGCGCGGGATCGCCGGTCATCACGTGGGTGCCGCCCGCGGCGTGGGTCCACCGGTCCCACACGCCGTTGTTCTGGTCGGCCTGGTTGAGCAACGACTGGGCGATGTCGCTCCCGACATCGGGTCGCACCAGGGTGAGCAGCTGCAACTGGCTGCGGTAGGCGTCCCAGCCGGAGAAGTTGGCGTACTGCGCCCGCTGGCCGCCGGAGACGGTGTGCACGGCCTGGTCCATGCCGGTGTACTGGCCGTTGGTGTCGCTGAACACGTTGGGGTGCAACAGGGAGTGGTAGAGGGCGGTGTAGAAGGTCGTCTGCTGCGCGGTGGTGCCGCCGGTGATCTCGACGCGCTGGAGTTCGGTGTTCCACGCGGCGCGGGCGGCCTGCCGCACGGCGTCGAAGCTCGTTCCCGCGGGGTTCTCGGCCGCCAGGTTGGCCTGGGCGTTGGCCTGGCTCACGAAGGAGATGCCGACCCGCATGGTGACGGTCTGCCCGGCGGCGAAGGTGACGTACCCGCCCGAGCCGCGACCGGCGACCGGGTACCCGTTGGTGCCGTAGGTGGTGCCGCCCGACGCGCTGGTGGTGCCGGGCCGCAGCGTGCCGTCCTGCCACGTTCCGGTGCTGGTGAACGGCTGGTCGAACACGGCGTGGAAGTGCAGGGTGTAGTAGCTGCGCCTGCCGATCGCGTTGATGTAGCCGCAGAAGTTGCCGCTGGTCACCGAGCCGGAGATGGTGCGGTTGGCGACGTCGACCGTGGTCTGCGCGGCGCTGCTGCCCACT